>Ga0070764_10000762_pt1 | contig 13154 bp, 9 predicted proteins | sample HubBroMetageWRM4_FD_67287 | JGI IMG/M metagenome (GOLD analysis project Ga0070764, IMG submission 67287) | Warmed soil microbial communities from the Hubbard Brook experimental Forest, New Hampshire - Hubbard Brook CCASE Soil Metagenome WRM 4 | ecosystem: Environmental > Terrestrial > Soil >... | reverse complement strand
TCCAAGCGTCCCGCCGAAATCGCACATGCCGTTCGCAAACTGGCGCGACGGCTGGATGTCGAGTCGCTGAAGAAGTCGAACCTTATCCAGGTCAGCTATAAGGACACCAGTCCCGAACGCGCCGCTCGCGTGCTTTCAGCGCTCTCTTCTCTCTACGTGCAAAGGCACACAAATCTGCAGCGACCGCCGGGGGAAATCCAGTTTTTCGACCAGCAAACTGCGGCCTACGAAAAGCGACTGCACCAGTCCGAAGCCGAACTCGTTCACTTTACGCGGGCGCGGGGCGTGGTTTCGGCGGCTCTGGAGCGGGATATTGCGCTGCAGAAGTTGGGTGAAGCGGATGCGGCTAACCGTCAGATCGACCAGGATCGGGTCGAGACTGAGCGGCGGATTTCGTCGCTCGGCGATCAGCTCAAGTCGTTTCCCTCGCGGTCGGTCACGCTTAAGCGCTGGGCGGACAATCCCGAGGTTCTGGAGAAAATGAAAACGCACTTGTTGGAGCTTCAGCTCAAGCACACCGAGCTTCTCAGCCGTTTTCAGCCGTCTTACCGGCTGGTGCAGGAGGTGGAACAGGAAATCGCGGAGACGCGCGCCGAGATTACCGCGGAAGCGCTCACTCCGGTACGCGACGAGACTACCGACAAGGATCCGAACTACGAATGGGCGCGCATGGAAATGGAAAAGGCGCAGGTTCAGCGAGACGGACTACGGGCGCGGCAGTCTGACGCGTCGACCCAGGCTGCATCGCTGCGGGCGTCTGCCCGGCAGCTGCAATCCGACTCCGTGGATCAACAGGACCTGCTGCGTACGGCCAAGGCCGAGGAAGACAACTATCTGCTCTACCTTCATAAGCGCGAAGAAGCGCGCATCGGCGATGCGCTTGATGACCAGCGTATCCTTAATTTAGCCATCGTGGAACCTCCGGTGGCTCCGGCGCTCCCCGAGCACCCCATTCTTCTTTATTCCTTGCTTGCTGTCGGGTTGTCCACCGCGGCGAGCATCGGTATCGCCTTTGCGGCGGAATATTTTGACCCAACGATTCGCACTCCTGCCGAAGCTTGCGGGCTGCTGGAAGTGCCGGTACTGGCCTGGTTACCGGCGCCTCAGCCCGCAGCTTTGTCTGCGTCGATTTTCCGGATTGGCCGGCCCAAGGTGGTGATCCCGTGAGCACTTTCCGTCATCTTATTGCTCAAACTCTAATCGCCGCTGAGCCGCCGCGCGTGACTGCAATTGACGCGCGGATTGACCAGCCGATTAACGAACGAATCGACGAACGAGCGCAGCGCCGAGCAGTTTCTCCCGCGACCTCGATTCACCAGGACCAGATCCAGGCGCTGGTCCAGCAACTTTTCTTCCGGCATCCATCGGGGCCAGTGCGGCACGTCGGATTTGCCCCAGTCGAAGCATCCTCCACCGCGACCGCGACACTGTGCCTCGAGGTCGCCACAGCACTTGCCGAAGAAGACCGGTACGACGTCGGGTTGATCGACACCCACTCGGACTCGTCGCTGCTGCAAACCGAACTGCAAATTCCGTCGCCGAGCCCAACGCCGGCGACATGGCCGCTCGGACCACGCCTCTGGATGGTTCCCCGCCAGAGTTGGCTGGCGGACGGTCGCGGGCGAATTACCGATCAGAACCTGTCGCGGCTTCGCGAGCTTACGGCCGAGTTCGACTTTTCCATTCTGTGGTGTGCTCCAGTTTCGTGGCTCACCGCGAGCATTGGCCAGAGCTGCGACGGCCTGGTGCTGGTGTTGACTGCCAACAAGACGAGACGGCTCGTGGCCGCGCAAATCAAGGATTAGCTCAGCAAAGCGCAAGTTCCTCTGCTCGGAACGGTCCTGGCGGAGCGTCGCTTCCCCGTACCGCGCGGGTTGTATCGGAGTCTGTGAATCTTATGGGCCAATTGACCACAAACCGACTGTGGGACACGGGAAAAGAAGAGTGCCCCTCGCAGTACACTCGCATGATTCCGGGGAGTTCTGCCATGCAGAGTCCACGGCCGTCGACGGCAACTTCTGCGCCCAGAGACAATGACAATGACAACGACAACGAAAATGGCGACGGCACCCGTCCCGTCAACGCGACCGACGAGGCCACCTCCACCGGACGCACTGAAGAGCGGGCGACAACTCCACCGCTCACGAGACATCTGGCCCTCGATCCCTTCACACTTTGTCAGTTAGTGGCGGCCGATTGGGCCGTTCTCGTTGTCGTGTGCGCTGCGTCGGCGCTTTTCTCTCCGTCTTGGGGTGTACCGTGGGCTTACCTGCCGATTTTTGCCGCTCTGGTAACGCTCTTCGCCTTCTGTGAAAACCTCTATACGCGCGCTGGAGATCCGTCGCCCGCGGGGATCATCCCCACGCTGACAAGGTCAACCTTGTTCGCGATCGGACTCGTCTTCATCGCCTCGGGCCGCGGAATGAGTCCTCTCGGCGCCTCCAGAATATTTGGCGGCAGCCTTGCCGCACTCGTGCTGGTGCGCCGGTTGAGGCAAATCGCATGGAGGGTGCGACGCCGCGAAAGCGAGTCTCGCCGGACCCTGATCGTCGGCGGTGGGCCGGTTGCTCGCGCCATCGCCCGCGCTCTGCGCAACGATCCTCTTCGCCGCGCGACCGTCTGCGGCTTTGTCGATGACGACTTGCCTCTTTCTCAGTCGGTGTTGGGGCGAATTGCAGACCTGGACTGGCTCGCCCGCAGCGAATTCATCGATGAGGTCATTCTCGCTCTTCCTGGCCAGCCCGCCTTGGCGCGAGGAGCTGCCGAGATTGCATTCCGCAACCATCTCGATATTCGTGCCGTTCCCGATCTGCCGCCGGGTCCGTGGCCAGACTCGGGCATCGATCGCATTGGAGAGGTGCCGATTGTCACTCTTCATCGCGAGTCTCTGCCGAGTGCCTCGCTGTTTCTGAAGCGATTGCTGGATGTCACCGGTGCGACTTTGAGCCTGATGGTGGCCAGTCCTCTGCTGGCTATCGTGGCCCTGCTTATCAGGTTGGACTCGCCCGGCCCGATCGTTTACGCCGCGGAACGCACGGGAGCGAAGGGCCGTCGCTTCCGGTGCTATAAGTTTCGCTCCATGGTGACGGACGCGGAACACCTTAAGGAAGACTTGCGCGCTCGCAACCAGCGGGAGGGTCCGATCTTCAAGATTGACGACGACCCCAGAATCACGCGCATCGGGCGCGTCATCCGTCGCTACAGCCTCGATGAGCTTCCTCAGCTCTGGAACGTGCTGCGCGGAGACATGAGCCTGGTTGGACCTCGGCCTCATCCCGTCGATGAGGTCGATCACTACGAACTTCACCAGTTCCGTCGCCTGGATGTGAAGCCGGGCATCACGGGTCTCTGGCAGATTACCGCGCGCGACAGTCCGTCGTTCGAACTCAACATGCACCTCGATCTCACTTACATCGAGAACTGGAGCCTGGGCCTGGACCTGCGCATTCTCGCCGGCACGGTTCGCGTGCTGTTCGCGCCGGAAGGAGCCTGATCCTCGCCATGAGCACACTAAGCACGCCCAGCCGCGCTCTTGCTCTAACCCGTGACAGTGACGGCAGCCCGCTTTGGCAAGTTGCCGGCCTGCTGCTTCGGCCCCTGCACTTGGGACTGGCTTTTCCTTCCATCCTTTATATGGCCGCGATGACCGTCTTTCTGTTTCGGCCACCAGATCTATTTTCTTTTTACGCCGACCGGATCGCGTTCGGAGTGCTGGTCTTCTTTGTTGCGCTGCGTACCATGGCTCTCCGCGACAAGATCCCCTTTTGGGCCGGACTCAGTTTGCCTATGCTCGGCCTCATCGCGCTCGCCGTCTTTCGCGTGCTTCGTGAACCCTTCGACGCACAGATCTGGAGCATCATCGCCAGCAAGTACATTGTCCCGTTTGCGCTCTTTCATATCGCTGTGCTGGTTTTTCGAGGAGCGTCGCAACGAAAGCATCTCGAAATCTTTGTGATCCTTGCGCTCGCCTACCTTGTGTTCATCGCTATCGCCTTCCTGCTGGACGCTCGCTCACTCATCTATCCGCGTTTCATTCTTGACGAAAGTCTTGGTTTCCATCCAGATCGAGCCCGCGGACCGTTTCTTCAAGCGGTAGCCAACGGAGTTTCATTGAACATTCTTGGGATTCTTCTGCTTGCGCTCTCGCAGAAGCGCAAAATCGTCGTCAGTGTTCTGTGGCTGCTTCTGCCGCTAGCCGTGCTCGCCACCATGACACGCGCGGTTTGGATCGCGTTCGCCGTTTCCACCGTCGTTCTTGGGTTCCGACTGGTTCAGCGCCGCGTTCTGGCGCTGTGCACTCTGTTGGCGATTGTCGGTCTTCTGGCTGGCGTATCCATCAGCCTCAGCAACCATTCGCTGAAAGCTGCTCTCTGGGACCGCACCGGCGAGCGCGGTCCGGTCGATGCGCGCCTGGCTGTGTACGACGCCGGATGGGCCATGTTCGAGGAGCGGCCGTTCACCGGCTGGGCTGCCGGTGGAATGTATGCCGAGCTTGCCCGGCGCATGGAGGGTTACCAACTCCGCACGTTCTATGTGCACAACACTTATCTCGCCCTGCTGGTGGAATTCGGTGTGCCGGGGCTGGCTCTCTACGTCATCCTTTTCTTTAACCTCTTCCGCCTCTGCTGGCGCGGACCGCCGGGTGAATCCGGCGCCGTCGCTTCCCTGCGCAAAGTCTGGCCCATCTTGCTCAGCGTTTATCTGTTCAATGCCTTCTTTGTCGACATGGCGTACCAGTTCGTCATTGGACTGCTGTTCACCGTTGCCGGAATGCTCTGCGCTTCCGAGGAGGCCGCCGCGTGACCACCATCGCCTATATCGCCAACGAATTTCCTTCGTCCCTCGAACCTTATGTAATCGATGAAATTAGCGAACTGCGCCGACGTGGGACAAATGTGATCTGCTGTAGCGGCAAACGGGTTTCTCCGCTGAATCTCAGCCTGGCGGAACGCGCTTTTTGGAAAGAGACGCGCTTCTTTCAGCCGCTCTCCGACCAGGAACTTCTACGCGCGGGCTGCCGGCTCGTCTCCGATCGCCATAGCCTCTGGCAGATGTTGCGGCCTTTGCTGCTGGAGCGGGGAGCGTCTCCGATCCGCCGCGTTCGCGCGCTGGGCCATACGGTGTTGGGCGCCGCGCTGGCGGAGCAATTGTCGCCACTCGAAGTCGAGCACATCCACGCGCATCACGGATACTTTGCTTCATGGATGGCCTTGGCCGCCGCGCGTCTGCTGGGAATCGGCTTCAGCTTTACTCTCCACGGCTCCGATCTGCTGCAGCGCGCGGACCTGCTCTCGGCCAAGCTGAGTGCTTGCAAGTTCTGCGTAACGGTTTCTGATTACAACCGGCAGTACATTCTGCGCAAGTACCCTTCAACGCCCTCAGACAAAATCATCGTGCAGCGGCTGGGCGTCGATCGCGTAGTGTCCTGGCCCACGCCTGCCTCCACGGCCGACGCGAATCTCGATTCGTACTCAGGGGCCGACCAGCGGCGCTTCTGCCTGCTCTCCGTCGGACGCCTGAATCAAGTGAAGGACTATTGCTTTCTCATCCGGGCCTGTGCCGCGCTCCGCGACCAGGGTCTCGACTTCCTCTGCTGGATCGTCGGCGAAGGGCCGGAGCGCCCGGCTCTCGAAAGCCAGATTGTGGAGTTGGGGCTCCAAGGGCGCATTTACCTGATTGGTCAGGTGCCACGCGCCGACCTCCCCGGCTATTACCGCTACGCCGACCTGGTCGTTATGACCAGTAAGAGCGAAGGAATCCCGGTGGTGCTGATGGAAGCCATGGCTCACGAAAAGCTGGTGCTGGCTCCGGCGATCACCGGGATTCCTGAACTGGTCGAGCACCAGCGCACTGGATTTCTTTACCAGCCCGGTTCTTTGCCTGACTTCGTCAGCGCCGTCAGCTGGATTCAGGCCAGTAAGTTTTCCCTAGCCGGAGTTCAGCGCGCGGCCGCGGCCAGTATCGCCGCTTCCTACAACCGCCAGCGAAATCTACGCGCTTTTGCGGAGCAATTCCTGGCCCGTGTTTCCCAATCGGAGAATGAACATGCGCATTCTGTATTGCAACAAGTACAACTATCCGTTTAGCGGCACGGAAGCGTACCTCTTCGACCTTATCGAGCAGATGGATAAGCGCGGCCACGAAACCGCTCTATTCAGCATGGACCACGGACGAGCGCCCGCATTCGCGGGCCGCAGTTATCTCATTCCGCATGTTGATTTCAAGGATCCAAATGCCGGGCTGCTGAAGAAAGTTAAGATGGCGGCGCACACGCTCTATTCGCCATCGGCGCGGCGCGCGATGCGCAAATGTCTCGCCGATTTTTCGCCTGATCTCGCGCACATTCGCGGAATCTACCACCACCTGTCGCCTTCGATTCTTTGGGAACTGAAGCAGCAGCGGATCCCCGTGCTCTACCACATGAACGATTTCAAGATTCTGTGCCCCACTTACAATTTTGTCGCCGATGGCCGCCCCTGCGAACTGTGCAGCCAGGGCGCCTTCCACCACGCCGCCACCAAGGGTTGCTATGCCGGGCCGCGTTCGAGCGCGGTCGTTCTTGCCGCCGAGGCCTACCTGCACAAATGGCTGCGAACTTACGAACGCTGCGTGGATATATTTCTGGCGCCGAGCGAATTCGTGCGCGACAAGTTGATCGCCAGCGGCTTCCCAGCTCATCGCATCGAAGTGCTGCCCCACTTCCAGACTTTGCCCGGCGACGAACGGCTCGCTACCGATGAGGGCTACCTGCTCTACTTCGGCCGGCTCTCCCCAGAAAAAGGCGTCTATGATCTGCTGCGCGCCATGGTGCGGTTGCCACATACGCCTCTCATTGTCGCGGGAGACGGACCGGAGCGTCCCCGGCTTGAAGCTCTGGCGCGAGAATTGAATTTGAAACACGTCCTGTTCACCGGCATGGTTCATGGCGAGAAGCTCCAAAAACTCATCGCCGGCTGCAGCTTCTCCGTATTCCCCTCACACGCCTACGAGACTTTGGGAAAATCCATTCTGGAGTCCTATGCGTGGGGACGGCCCGTCATCGCGTCCGATCTCGGTTCGCGCCGGGAACTCGTCCAACACGGCGTTACCGGACTGCTCTATTCCGACCGAGACCGCGAACAACTCGCGCATTCCATCGGATTTCTGTTTGACCGTCCCGATCTGATCGAGAAGATGGGCGCCGCGGCCCGCAGTCGTGTGAAAGCAAACCACGACCCCGAGCAGCACATGGAGAAGTTGCTCGACCTCTATTACCGGCTCACATCGACGAAGAAGCTTGTGTCTTTCCCCGCCGCGCCGGAGCCTCCACAGCCCCGCCGAAGCGTTCGCGTCGCGTTTATCGGAGGTCGCGGCGTGGTCAACAAATACAGCGGCATCGAATCCTATTACGAGCAGGCAGGCCACGAACTCGCCCGCCTGGGGCACGAGGTTACTGTATATTGCCGCAGCTATTTCACTCCTCCCATACACACGCACAACGGAATGCGCGTGCGGCGGCTGCCGACCATTCGTTCCAAGCATCTGGAAACCGTTGTCCACACTTTGCTGAGCACCGTCCATGCCATGATCTCGGACTACGATGTCGTCCACTACCACTGTCTGGGACCGGCGTTGTTTTCTTTTCTTCCGCGGCTTGCCGGCAAGAAGACGGTCGTCACCGTGCAGGGCCTGGACTGGCAGCGCGGCAAGTGGGGACGGATCGCGTCGCGCGTTCTGCGTTGGGGAGAAGCGGCCGCGGTTTCCGCCCCCGATGCGACTATGGTCGTCTCGCGCACTCTGCAGCAGCACTATCGCCAGCAGTACAAACGCGATCCCATTTACATCCCCAATGGAGCCACGCTGGCACCCCGTCGCCTTCCTCGGAAGCTGATTGAGTGGGATCTCCTGGCCGACAATTACGTTCTTTTCCTGGGCAGGTTTTCGCCGGAAAAGAACTGCCATCTCTTGATTAATGCTTTTGAGAACCTCCACACCGGCATGAAACTCGTACTCGCCGGCGGGTCGAGCCACTCCGATGCTTACGCCGAAAGCTTGCGCGGCCATGAGTCCGACCAGATCCGCTTTCTACCCTGGGTCTCCGGAAACGACCTCGAAGAACTTCTCTCCAATGCCGCTTTGTTTGTGCTGCCGTCTGAAATTGAGGGCTTGTCGCTGGCGCTTCTCGACGCCATGGCGGCGGGTGTGTGCGTGCTGACCAGCGACATTCCGGAGAATAATGAGGTGGTCGAAAACGCGGGCTTCACCTTCCACCGCGGCGATCAGGCAGATCTTGAGCGCATGCTCGATTTGCTCATCCACGATCCCGAGCTTCGCCGTCAGTCGGCGATTCGGGAGCGCGAGCGCATCCAGGGACAATATCTATGGCCTGAAATTGCGCGCTCGATCGCCAAGACTTATTACAGCGTATTGGGCTGGAGCCTGCGCGAACCTATGCCGAGTGACGTCCATATCCCCACGTCTGCCGTCCCGAAGTCAACGCTCGATCGGGTGCGGATCCGCTGACCGCCGTATCCAGATTGATGCGGATGCCGGCTGCGTTGCGAGAAGCGATTTCGCGTCCCGCGGCGATTATGATTAGAATCGGAACGCGGCGTTTTTGCGCGACGCGGCACGTCTAGCATGGAAGATCTCATCCTCGTCACCGGTGGCGCGGGCTTCATAGGCTCGAATTTTATTCTGCAGTGGATTGCCACGAAAGACGCGACCGGCCGCATCCTGAATCTTGACAAGCTGACGTACGCCGGCAATCTCAACAATCTGCGCGCCGTCGAAGGCAACCCTCGTTATCACTTCGAGCAGGGCGACATTGTCGACCGCAATTGTTTGCGCGACTTGTTGCGGCGCAAACAACCGCGGGCCATCGTTCACTTTGCCGCCGAGAGCCACGTTGATCGCTCTATCCACGGCCCTGACGATTTCATTCGCACCAACGTCAACGGCACCTTCAGCCTGCTCGAAGAGGCGCGAGCTTACTGGTCGGCGCTTCCGGAATCCGATCGCGCATCGTTCCGTTTCCTGCACGTCTCGACCGATGAAGTCTATGGATCGCTCGGCGCGACCGACGCGGCTTTCAGCGAGACGACCGGCTACGCGCCGAACAGCCCGTACTCCGCGTCCAAGGCGGCTTCCGACCATCTCGTCCGCGCGTATTACCACACTTACGGCCTTCCGGTTCTCACCACCAACTGCTCAAACAATTACGGACCCTATCAGTTTCCCGAGAAGCTGATCCCGCTCATGATTCTGAACGCATGCGCTGGCAAGCCGCTCCCGGTGTACGGCGACGGCAAAAATGTTCGTGACTGGCTCCACGTCGAGGATCACTGCCGCGCCATTCGCGCTGTGCTTTCGCAGGGCCACGTTGGAGAAACCTACAACGTCGGCGGACGCTGCGAAAAAAATAACCTGGAGATTATCGGAGTCATTTGCGAATTGCTGGACGAACTGCGCCCACACGACCCCGTCATACCGCACAGCAAGCTCATTAGTTTCGTCAAAGATCGTCCTGGCCACGATCGTCGCTATGCCATGGACACTCGCAAAATTGAACGCGAACTGGACTGGCACCCTGTCGAGACATTTGAGAGCGGAATTGGGAAAACCGTTCGCTGGTATCTTGAACACGAAGACTGGGTCCGCGACGTGACCAGCGGAAGTTATCGCCAATGGATGGCGAAACATTACGCTACCGAGCCGTAGAGGAAGACCGAGATCGAACGCAGAGGCGGAAAGCCGAGACTGAAATTCGCATGACCAAAACCGCGCCACCTAGTTACAAAGGAATCATCCTCGCAGGAGGATCGGGAACGCGGCTCTATCCCGTCACCCACGGTCTCGCCAAGAGCCTGCTGCCGGTGTACGACAAGCCGATGGTGTATTACCCGCTTTCGACGCTGATGCTCGCCGGCATCCGCGAAATTTTACTTATCTCGACTCCTGAAGATCTGCCCCGCTTCCAGCATCTGCTCGGCGATGGCTCCCGCTTCGGCGTCCGTTTCGAATACGCGGCGCAACCGAAGCCGGAAGGCATTGCCCAGGCGTTTCTGATTGGCAATAAATTCATTGGCTCGAGCGGTTGCGCGCTCGTGCTCGGCGACAACATCTTCTACGGACATGATCTCGTCAAAGAATTGCGCACCGCCACGCTCCAGTCCAAAGGCGCGCGCGTGTTTGCGTACCCGGTCAATGACCCCGAGCGTTACGGAGTCGTCGAGTTCGATCCACATGGAAAGTCGCCAAAAGCGATCAGCATTGAAGAGAAACCGAAGCAGCCGAAATCGCGTTACGCCGTCACCGGGCTTTATTTTTACGATCGGCAGGTCGTCGACATTGCCGCGAGTCTCAAGCCTTCGAAGCGCGGCGAACTCGAAATCACCGACGTTAATCGCGTGTATCTCGAGCGCAATCAACTCAACGTCTGCGTGATGGGACGCGGCACGGCCTGGCTCGACACGGGCACGCACGAAGCTTTGATGGAGGCGTCGTTATTCATTCAGACCTTGCAGAAACGGCAGGGCTTGATGGTTGCCTGTCCCGAGGAAATCGCCTATCGCTCCGGCTACATCACAGCGGCACAACTGGAAGCGCTGGCGCGACCGATGCGCAACAATGGATACGGCGCATATCTGCTGCAGTTGCTGCGAGAACGCGTTTTTTAATGTGGTTGGAAATTTCTATGACCCTCCGATGAAAACAATCGCCACCAGCCTTCCCGGAATTTTGCTTCTCGAACCGCGCGTGTTCGGCGACGAGCGCGGGTTCTTTCTGGAGAGCTATAACCAGCGCACCTTCGCCGAACTCGGCATTTCAGAGGCGTTCGTGCAGGACAATCATTCCTGTTCCGAGAAGAATGTCATCCGCGGCCTGCATTATCAGATTCGCCAACCTCAGGGAAAACTCATTCGCGTGGTTACCGGCGAGATTCTTGATGTCGCCGTCGACCTGCGACGCAGTTCTCCCACGTTCGGTAAATGGGAATCCTTCAAACTTTCCGGCGAGAGCAAACACATTTTATGGATTCCACGCGGCTTTGCTCACGGTTTCCGAGTCCTGTCACAGAGCGCTCATGTCCTCTATAAGGCGACGGACTTCTATGCGCCCGAACACGAACGCACGGTGGCGTGGAACGATCCTGTGTTGAAAATTGACTGGAAACTCGACGACTTGCAACCCGGCGGCGAACCGGTCGTCTCAGCGATCGTGTCCGAGAAAGACCAGCGTGGCACGCCCTTCGAGCAGGCGGAAAAATTCGATTAGTACCGCGTCAATTCAGCCGGAACTCGACCACAATCGTGGTTCCCACTTCGACAGCCTGGCCATTGGATAGATACGGCTCAAACTTCCAGGACTGCACGGCCTGCGTCGCCGACTGCACCAGCAGTTCCGGTCCAGACACGGGCCGCAAACGCTTCACGCTGCCATCGGGAGCAATCACCGCATCCAGTTCGACGACTCCTTGGGTGCCGGCGGTTCGCGCGGCCTCCGGATATACAGGATCGACTTTCGTCACAATCCGCTTCTCCATGGTTTCGGGAGAAACTCGCAGCCCTGATTCCGCAACCAGCGGGCGCGACTCCAATTCGTTCCACGTTCTCTGCCACTGCCACCATCCCAGGGCCGCGAGCGTGAGCGCGCAAACGACCAGCGCATAAAATCCGCGCCGCCCGATCCGAATTCTGCGTCGGACTGCGGCAGCCGGCTCCGGAGTAACTATGTGGATTTCTGTTTCCGCCGCTCCAACTCTCTCGTCCTTCGGGATACTCCCTGGCCTGATACTTCCTGGCTCTGATGCGGAGCGATAAACCCAATACCGGATCATCTCCCGCTGCTCCACCGACAAACCCACAAACTCAAGTCCGCAACGAAGGCGCGACTGATAACGCACGACAGCGCGCGTCCGCACCGGCACACCAACGTTCGGCAGTCGCAGCTCGACCGCTACTTGCTGGCCTGCGGACATTTCTCCGGCTACGACTGCGCCCACACCAGCTTCGCTGATGTCGGTGCAGCGTCCGGGCAAATCCTCCGGAACCCCGCACCGCAATGCGATTAAGTCCAGCGGAACGTTTATGGGGTGACGCGGAAAAACGCGCTGAGGGGCCTTTTCGAACGCCATCGATGGAGCTGCACTCATCAGACTGCCTCCGCAGGATCGAAAAATCCTGTCATGCGGCTGGAACGAACGACGGCTTGGCGCTTGTTTGAAATCGTGCTACAGAGTATATCGGAACCCCGCGGCGGAAACGCCGATTAATTTCCGCAACATCGGGCGTCATTCCCAGAATGGTCTTACTCTTACTCCATGTCCCGCCAGTTTGTGCCCACTCCGATTTCCACGACCAGCGGAACTGCGAGCGCGTGCGCCTCCTCCATGTGCTGGCGCACCAGAGGCTTCATCGTGTCTACTTCGTTCTCGGGAACTTCGAACACAAGTTCATCGTGCACCTGCAAAGTCATCCTCGACTTCAGCCCGCGCTTGCGAATTTCCTCATCGATCCTGATCATCGCCAGCTTGATCAGGTCGGCGGCCGTTCCCTGCAGCGGAGTATTTACCGCCGTGCGCTCCGCAAAGCCGCGCTGGGTGGCATTCTTGCTGTTGATGTCGGGAATCGGCCGGATGCGCCCGAAGAGCGTCTTCACTTTCTGATCACGCCGCGTCTGCTCGAGTGTGGTATCGATGAACGCGCGCACTCCAGCATATTTTTCAAAATAGGCGTCAATGAATTTTCTGGCCTCACTCGGCTCGATGCCTAAATTCTGCGACAGCCCGAACGCCGACAGCCCGTAGACAATTCCGAAATTCACCACCTTCGCTTGCCGCCGATGGTCCGGCGTAACCATCAGCGGCGGGACGCCAAACACCTGCGACGCGGTCAGGGTGTGAATGTCGTCTCCGCGTCGAAACGCTTCCACGAGCAACTTGTCTTTCGAGTAATGCGCCAGCAGTCGCAGTTCGATCTGTGAATAATCGGCAGCCAGCAGCACGTGTCCCGTCTCGGCAATGAAGGCGGCGCGAATCTCCCGTCCAAGCTCGGTGCGAATCGGAATATTCTGCAAATTCGGATTCGTCGACGATAGTCTCCCTGTCGCGGTTCCGGTCTGCCCAAAAGTTGTATGCACGCGGCCACTCTGACCGCGGATGAGTAGCGGTAGCG
>Ga0070764_10000761_pt1 | contig 13156 bp, 15 predicted proteins | sample HubBroMetageWRM4_FD_67287 | JGI IMG/M metagenome (GOLD analysis project Ga0070764, IMG submission 67287) | Warmed soil microbial communities from the Hubbard Brook experimental Forest, New Hampshire - Hubbard Brook CCASE Soil Metagenome WRM 4 | ecosystem: Environmental > Terrestrial > Soil >... | reverse complement strand
TAAATATCGTGGGAGTTCCGAAGGTTACGGGATATCCGGTGGCGGGGTTGGTGTTGTGCAATCGGCCATTGTAAGGCTCAGTGCTTATGTTGGTCGCGTCGTAGGCGTGAATCGCGATGTAGGTGAAGTCGGTGTCGGGCTCAGTCGGGTCGCCCGGGCAGGAGTAGGTGCCGTTGGGTGCCGGATTCTGGTTGTTTGTGGCCTCAATTGTCCACAGGATCCCGTCGGCTGTGCCGTTGGAAGACACCGAAGGCGCCGCACCGTAGAAGCAGTAGAACTCCGGGGTGCTAATGGCACTGGACCAGGCAGGAATCGGCCCGGTCGAGGTCAGCATGTACTGGTTAATCGGCAGGGGTGGCGCAGAGGTGGCGTTGGCGCGCACGGAGTAGTACAGAGCCCTGTGTGTCCCTTGGTGGTCGGTCCACTCGTAATACGCAGGGTATCCCCAGTATCCCCGCACGTTAGTGTCGATGGCTTGCGGTGGGGTTTGAATTTCCTGCACGATCAGGTCAGTGGGAGGGTTGTACTCCGTCAGATCGTCGCGATCCACTACGTAGAGTTTCGCCTCTTTGTCGGCCGCCACAATGAGGTGAGGGTGGGCCGACATGAGGGGCTGAGTCTCATCCGGCAGCGCGATCAATCCGTAGGAATTGAGGTCCATGTCCTTCGCGCAACGGCCCGTCCCACTAGAATATGTAAACTCGTCCGCCGGGGTAAAGTAGTCGGAAATGTTGAGGCTCGCAGGATTGAGACGGAGCAGCGAGTCGGCGAAGTTGTTTTCAGCCGAGTCGAAAGTCCCTTGTCCGGTGGATGCGAATATGTAGTTTGACGTGGTGCCTCCAACCGTCGCGTCGGCTGCAACCAGGCCGCCTCCGCCCATCCACACTCCTCCGCCCGTGCCGTAGGGAGTCGTGTTCAGTACAAGGGACCGCGTCAGGATGGGCCCGGAGGTGCCCACGCTGTAGTTGTACCCTAACATCCATCCGTTCGTCCATTCGTTGACCTCGGACGGGGCAAAGCCAATATAGACGGTGCCGTAAGTGCCAGCGGCGTTGTTGCCGAGCAGAAGCAGGCCGGGTCGCTGAATGGCAAATTGGGCACCGAAGTATACCGTGCCGGTGCCGCTAGTTGGGGTACAGGAGCCCAACGATCCGGGGGAAACGCCCGGAAAGCTTGCGGAAATCGACGCGGTTGCCTTTACCGTCCCGTTCAGGAGGTTAATCGCGGCCAGTTCGTACTCAGGATTGCCGGGATTTTTGTGTCATGACCTCGCTTCGGGATACAGCCTGTGTCATGATTCCAGTCATGACGCCCCGAGAATCGCTCGAAAACGCCGCAATTTCGCGATTCTCGCTCCGAAACCGGCGGGGGGCGTTGCGAAGGCTATAGGTGAGAAGCTGGGCACCGAGGCATTCGAGTGGTTGAAAACGCGGGCGAAGGACTTGGGCCGCGAAGGAAACAAAAAGGCAATGGGCAAACGCTCGACCCCTCGAGAGAAGCGACGGTGACGCTAGGTCGCTGTGAGCCATTGTGAGCTTAACGTGACAAGAGCTTCCGTGTCCTGGGGTGGCGGCAAAGATAGCGCGTGGACGTTACACCTTCTGGGATAATAGGCCTGCCGATAGTGCTGCCGCCATAGCGATAAAACAAAGGGCTGCCGGATCATTCCGGCAGCCCATCGCGGATTCATTACTTACTCTTATCGCGCGCAGCCTTCACGTAATCGTGCGAAGTTTGGATGTGCGCATATTGGCTGGTCAGGAGTTGTTTTACAGGCAACGGCAATTCCTTTTCCAGCGCCTCTTTGTATGCCTTCTTGGCAGCGTCCTCACCCCGCTCAGACGTTTCCAGAAGCGTGTGGTCTCCACCGCCCAGATGGGCTTTCAGGTCACCCCAGGTACGGTGAATCGCGCCGCTCACGGTCCCGCTCTCCTTCACGTCGTGAACACCCTCGTCGTGGAGAAGCGTCTCGAGGTCTCCTCGAAACGACGCGCGCTTGAGCGATTCCGCCATAAAATATCGCTTCAGCGTATCGTCTTTCAGGTGTTCCCCGATTTGAAGAAATCCCTCTTGTCCGTCAATCAGGCTTTGGATGACTGCCCGTAGCGTCTCCTGCACTTCCTCGTTCGTTATTATTTTATGTTTTTCGTTCAACTCCGTAGGCATGAGGTTCCTTTCCCTTTGATGATGTGCCTTATAGAGGCGGGACTGCCCGCTCCCGGTTGCCCGAGGCGAGGCGTTCACGCAGCCTAAACGTTACAATTCCTTCTGCCCCTTTAGTATCAAAGCTTCCCAACTGGAAAGCTGTGCCTTATTGATCAGAACTCCAGGGTCACGCCGTAAATAATGAGGTTTGATCATCCACTACTGATCCGAAAGCTTAGGAGACAAAGAAATGGCGACTATGAATGCCCAGAAGTGCGCTCACCCCGTTTGTTCCTGCACGACAACATCAGGCAAGTACTGCAGCACCCAGTGGAATGGCAATATGAACCGAAATGGGATGTGTCGAATGTTCGGTTCGACTGCCGGCAACCAAACGGAGGTCTAAGATTGCGTCACTTTAAAGGTCGCTCGAAGCAACGGTATCGCCGTACACGCATCAGAGCTATGCCCCATCGTGTGGAAGCGCGAATGAGGGCGAAAGGCTTGGGAGAAACGAAATGACCTCGATTCGGAAGTTAATCATGCACATTTGGTTTTCGAAGCTGTCTTCACATCTACGGCTGATTACGGCTTTGACCCTATCTTTCTTTATCGGCATGACACCCGTGTCCGCTCAAGATGCGGAATCGTCGCCCGACAAGAGGTTGCAGAATGCGGCGACCTCCTTCCAGGAGGCGATGCACGAGCCAGATAAGGGTATTCCGCGGGACCTCTTTGATAAGTCGCGATGTGTTGTGATTATTCCTGGGGTCAAAAAAGCTGCTTTTATCGTCGGCGGGAAGTATGGTCGTGGATTTGTCTCATGTCGTAAGAACGGGACCGGTCGCTTCGGAACGCCCGCCGCGATTCGGATTGAGGGCGGAAGCTACGGTTTGCAAATAGGAGGGTCTTCCACAGACGTGTTCCTGCTCATTATGAACGAAGGTGGAATGAAAAAACTGCTAGCGGACAAGTTCACTATCGGGGGCGAAGCCGAGGCAGCGGCCGGTCCGGTGGGTCGTGATACGAGTGCCAATACTGATGTCTTGCTGCATGCCGAAATTCTATCGTGGTCCCGTTCGCGGGGTCTTTTCGCCGGGCTTTCCCTGGAAGGCTCTACTCTGCGCCCGGATGGGAGTGAAGACGAAAAATTGTACGGGGAAAGGGTATCCAACGAACAAATTCTCCAAGGAGATCTTAAGACACCCACCGGTGCGCGCCCCTTGCTCGCAGTGCTTAACCACTATGGGAACGTCGGAACGAATAGCGACGTGGGAGCGGCTTTGCAAGACCAAGGGCGGGTAACACTCTCGAATGTGCATTTCGAGACCGGCAAAGCCGATATCACCCCGGATTCTGAAGCCTCTCTGAACGACGCCGTGACCGCATTGAAGGAACATTCCGATTGGAAGATCCGGGTCGAGGGCTTTACCGACAACGTCGGTTCACGAGACGCTAACCAGAAGTTATCCAGTGATCGAGCCAATGCAGTCATGCGCTGGTTGGCTAACCACGGCATAGACCGCAGCCGCCTAAGTGCCAAAGGGTATGGCGACGCTAAGCCAGTAGCCAGCAACTCCACAGGGGAAGGTCGGGCGAAGAATCGTCGTGTAGAAATCGTTCGCATCTAGCTGGATCGGTGGCGTTGGCATCTTCTTTATTTATTACTGGCGCTCACTCTTACAAACTTATGCGGGCACTGGCGACCGACCCGACCGATCTTAAAATGACCGGCGGGGAAGTCGCTTATTCACCCGAACAAAAAAGGAATCAGAGAAGAGGGAGGGTCAAAATAGAACACGATGATAGGATGGTTCGCAGCGAGGAGAACGAGAATGAAGAAAAATCGCTCGATGTCACTCTGGCTTTTCCCGGCACTTATCTGCGGACTGATTATTCCGGTGCTCGTGATGGCAGCGGACGTATCGCCTGTCGTAGGGAATTGGGAAGGAACGCTCGATCCGGGTGCTCAAGGCAAGAAACGAATTGTCGTCCACATTTCGGCAGCCCAGGATGGAAGTCTCAGTGGTAAGATCGACTATCCGGACGAGAACGCTTCCGGTGCTTTGATTACCACGATAACCTTCAACCCGCCCGTCCTCCACTTTGAAAGCACCGCGAACGTTGCACTTTTTAACGGCACGGTGAGTAAAGACAATTCCGAGATCGACGGAGTATGGCAGCAGGGAGCCACACCCTTGAAACTCATCCTCAAACGGACTCCCTAGCGTTCGTGACTATGCTGTTTCCCCATCTATACCAAGCCACTCCTCTGCAGCCCGAACCGCAGTGGCCGCCCAGGGCAATGTTTACACCCCATTTACGCGATCTTCACGGATTCACGGGCTTCGGCGACTGACACTTTGTCCTTAATCGCGACATATTCATCCTGCGACAGGATCATGCGCGATACTAGTTCGAGCTTGCTTCGATAGGGACGATTTTCCAACAATCGTTCCAGTGACTCTGCAGACATTCCCAGGACGGCCATTTGAGTCACATCAGCCCCGTTCAAATCCACCAAGTGCTCGGAGATGAGCTCTTCAGCTGAATGATCCGAATAATTGAGGTCTTCGCTGGCGAGATGAAACCTCCGGATTCTCTGAAGCCCCCGAAACCAGCGCCAGCCGTAACACAGGAGTGCTCCTACACAAATTCCACCCACGACCGCGCTCGCAGATCTCTTCACTTTATTGCCTCCGAGAAGATTCACAATCTCGGGGCATTGGATGTTGCCTTCGGTTGTTAGGTTGTGGCTGGTGCGTCCCGCGTGCAGAATAATGGCCTCTTTGTCGCAATGAGGGCTTTGCGGGGGCGCGGCTCGTCAGACTGAGCCACGGGCCTCGTCCAAACAGGATGCCTCTTATGAAAACGTAGCAGGTCAGGCATTACATCCCAGCGCCATTGTGGGGCACGACCTGCCACGAAGCGAAACGGAAGGTCTTGGCTTTGAGCACGTCCCCGATCACCGCGAATACCGAGACTGCCGCGCCGCCAACCAAAAAGCGGATGAGTGAGTGGATCATCGCATTCCCGACCTCGCCAGCTTTCGGGCCCGCGCGGGTCCTTTGATTCCCAGCACTTTGTATTGTTCTCCCGAAAGACTGAGATAATTCACGAAGAATTGTTCTAGTTCACGGCAGAACTCTTTGCCCAGATCAGCGATTGTTTTTATTTCCACCCAGTCATGGGTAGGTCCAGATGGTCGCTCGGCGCTCGCGCACTTCGCGCGCGGCGTGATGGTGTCCGAGTACACCACCTCGGTAATCGTTGCCCCACTCTTGGGCCATTACCGACGACAGTTGTGGGTCGGGGCAACTCCGACGACAATCAACCTCCAATGCTCAACCCTTGGCAATCGTTCCTCGTGGCCCTCGCGCTGGTGCTCTTAGTGAGGACCGTCGCATTATTTGTCAGCCTTAGCCGCCCACTGCGGCAGCGGCGTAATGGATGATGGCCGATATCGTCATCGGCATCACTTTCTCCTTGTTTTCTCCTTGTTTCAGGACCAGCAACCTGGCCCGTGGCCATCGGAGCTGACGAAGCGGGCTGTGGAGTCCGCCATACGGGCTGACAGCAAGGAAAATGGGGCGACATGGGAGGCGAATGCCGCTCTGCAACAGGCCGCTTATGGCAAAACCGCAGAATCCCGGCAATCAGCGGCAGAGGCTTTGAGGCTGGCTCCCGCAAGTCAGGGCGTCCAGGCCGAAGCCGCGCTCGCGTTTGCCATGGCGGGCGACACTGCACGAGCCGAATCATTAGCGCAGGACCTGGGGAAGAGCTTTCCTCTTGACACACAGATGCAATCGCTTTGGCTGCCTGCGATTCGAACGCAATTGGCACTGAATAGGAAGGAACCGCGCATCCCTCTCAATGCGCAATCCACTCCCCCTATCGAGTTGGGGCTTATTCAGTTCGTCGCCAACATTTCCTGCCTCTACCCGTCTATGTGCGTTCAGAAGCACACTTGGTAGCCGGACAGGGGCTTGACGCTGCCATCGAATTTCAGAAGATTCTCGACCACAGCGGAATTGTCTGGAACTGCTGGACGGGCGCGTTGGCGCATTTGGGTTTGGCTCGTGCCAATGCCCTTCAGGCGAAAACCTCACAGGGCGCGGATGCTGATGCCGCTCGCGTCCGGGCGCTCGCCGCCTATAAGGATTTCCTGACTCTCTGGAAAGACGCCGACCCCGACATCCCCGTCCTGAAAGAAGCCAAGGCAGAGTATGCGAAGCTGCAGTAGCGGGGGAAAGTCCTGAGTCTTCCCTAGCTGTTTGCCGATGGTTTACGAAACCAAGCGATTACACGTTTTGAGAACTGGCTGAGTCTGCCCAAGCGGCAATGAGTGCAGCGCGATGTTACACCAATTGACTTTTGACAACTGTCCGCGAGGTTCCTTTCGATCTCACGGAATTACGTGGAACGGCACGTTGCTCGAAAGCGTTCCGCTCGGCAATGTCACGTTGATCAAACCTGACTTCGCGCCGGTGGGAACGTGGGCCAAAATCAGAGTCGACGAAATCACGCTGAACTTGGCCGAAGTTCCGTTAAACGTGACAGCAGTGGAGCTGGTCAGACTATTGCCGAGAATTCCGACCTCCGCGCCGACTTTGCCGGCTGCCGGCAGAAATTTCACGAACGGTCCCAGACCTGTAGCCAGAGAATAGATGGTGCCCTTGTTCAGATTTCCGCCAGAGGTCATGCCATAGAAGTTTCCGTTGGTGCCCTGAATCGGAGGCGCGTCCGGATTGCTACCATCCCCGCAATTTGACTGCGAACAGAAGTTGTACAGCACGGCGTAAGTGCCGGTTGGGGAGAGGCTGAAAATCGTGCCGCCGGCCGTGCCGCTGGCATTTTCTCCTCCTTCACTGGTCGTGCCGTAGAAATTGCCATCCGTGCCCGGCTCCAACCCTTGCGGGCTGGATCCATCGGTGCAGCCAAAATTGGCACAAAAACTGTATAGCGGGGTGAGCGTGCCGCCAGACGTCATCTTGAAGGCCATGCCATAACCGTAGTCCCCACCGCTGGTGATGGTTCCATAGAAATTGCCGTCGGTTCCCTCAACAAGCGCACTGACTCCATTCCAAGTGACGGGAAAGGTGTAAAGCGTGGCCAGGGTTCCGCTCGGTGTAAGCTTGAAAATCGTGGCCGGTATGCCATTCAGTTCAGTGGTCGAGCCGTAAAAGTTTCCGTCTGTACCCTGAACCAGCGGCGCCGTGGGCAGGATACCGTCGGTGCAGTTGGGCTGGCTGCAAAAATTGTAGATCGTAGCGGTAGTGCCTGAGGGTGTGCTCTTGAAGACGTTGCCGCAGTCACCCCGACTAAGGCACAAGGGCCCATTGCCGCCGTTTCGAGTCGTACCGTAATAATTGCCGTCGATCCCTTCGATCAGACCGCCCTCAGGGGTCGAACCGTCGGTGCAGTTCGGCTGAGAACAGAAGCTATAGAGCACCGTTAGCTTGCCAGCCGATGTCACCTTGTAAACTGTGCCACCGACAGTGTTCGCGCCACCATTGCTGGTGGTTCCATGGAGGCTCCCGTCGGTTCCCAGCACAACACCCCAGAAAGGAACATTGCCGTCCACGCAATTGGCTTTATTGCAGAAATTGTAGATTGTGGAGAAACTGCCCGTGGAAGTCACCTTGAACGCTGTGCCCTCGCCACCGCCTTTGCCGGTCCCGCCATATATGGTCGCACCGTAAAAATTGCCGTCGATGTCTTGGGTGAGAGTGCCGACCGGGGTCGCGCCGTCGGTGCCATCGAAAGTAAACAGATTGCTGAAAGTTTGCGCGGAACAGGCAATCCCGATCGTGGAGTACAAGAGAAACACAACACCGATCTTCCATCCGTTCAGTTTCATCACGGGGAGACCTCCGAGGAATTAACTATGCGCTGCTACTCACGCGATAAACGTCAACCGCTGGGGGATGCGGCACGGCAGAGCAAAAGCATTATCCGCCTTCGGAACTGGCCGGTCAAGGCCGTGTTTCACAACTTCTGTTACGCACCCGAGAGGGGTTCCGCCCTTTTCCAAGCATTCTGCCTCACGGGAGTTCAGCAGTCCATCGGCTCTACAAAAAAGAATGGACTTACCGCGCTTCCTTCAGACTATTCAATTTCCGATCACAACCAGCGCGGGACTAAGGGAGCCGAATGTGAAGTGCCAACCTCCACCGGTGTTAGTGCCGTAGACTAGATTGGAAGCGTTCCAAATGGCTTCGGTCGTGCTGCCGGATACTGTATTCACTACCACCCAGTACTGCGTGTTAGCGGAGACGGCGACGCCAGGGCTGAGGGTAAATATTGGGGGAATGGCTGAGTCTGGCCAATCATAGCCGGGCGGTATCGTTTCGGAAAAAGGACCGCCGTTGGCGAGATATGTTCCAGAGGGCTGACCGCCGCTATCCGACTGAATGCCCCACTGATAAGTATCGTCTCCCGTGCCGTACCATTGAATGGGAAACACAACTTTTGAGACGTGGCCACTCGCTACCGGAGCAAAGTTCACCGTGAGCGCCTGTCCATACCCGAAACCCGAAGAATCTCCGAGGAGGAAATTGCCGTTCTCAACGCTGAACGCATTAGTGTCGGAACCGGAGTAGGGCCCTGGTCCAAAGTTAAAGTAAAGATAAGGACTGCCTTGTGGTATAGGCTCACGTCCCGCACTGTGATGCACGGGCCTGTTCGAGTGCACACTTATCGCCCCGCCACTCACATGGACGACGTCCTGAGCGAATGTCGGCAGCGCACACATGAGCGCCAAAACTGCGAAACCAATCAAAGCCTTTCTTTCCATTTTTTGGTTCTCCTTATCTCATTTGCCCACTTGCGCCGAGTTACTCACGAACTCCGGCATTCCACCCAATGGGTTCAAATGTGCGGGCTTTATTCAGAATTTCCATTTTGGGTCCCAACAGCGTCCCATAATACACCCATCGAGGGATCCCCATGGCAAAGTCAAGTCGCAGTCCCTGTTTGCTCGGTTTGTGATCGCGTTACATTCGCCAAATGGGCTCGTGGAAACCGGACTGCCTTTTCGCCCTCCAGAGAAAATGGCCACGAACCTTGGCTGCGGCCCGTCAGCAGGCATTTTCTCCGGTCCGGTTCCGAAGCGAGAATCGCAGAATTGCGGCGTTGTCGGGCGATGTTCAGGAAATGCAGGCAAGTTTCTCTGCAACCCAGACTGAATGGCGGAGCGAGATGGATTCGAACTCTCCGTACCCTTTTGACGCGCTAACCCTCGACGTGTACGTAAGTTACAGATAGCAAAAACCTAGCAGAGAATCTGGCATCCAAAACCGACGTCAGAATCTAAAATCCGTCCGGTTTCGATTCGCCATTCATTCGAAATTGAAGGCGAATGCCAAGCGATGCTGTGGCTGAATATGGTCACTCTGCTTATCTGGTTCGCATGTGACTGCCTGCCTAGCAGGCAGTCACCGGCGGCGCGCACCGAAACGAAAAGGCCCACGGCACGTCGCCCCCGCGCTCGCTGAGTCCCAGACCCGCAAGCGGGACACTTTCTTCAGCCGGGTTAAAGGGCAGGCGTGCGGTTCCCACTCCAGACTGGGTCACGGCGTGACCGTAAACTTTTCCTTGCTCGTAGTCGTACCTCCGGGGCCGGTCACACTGATCGAACCGCTCGTAGCTCCTGTGGGTACCGTCGAGATAACGAATTCTGAGCCGGGCACCTTAAACGTCGCGGAGGTGCCGTTAAATTTCACTGAAGTCGCGCCAATATAAGGCCCCAGACCGATCGTCACTCTCGTGCCCACGGCGCCCGAGGAAGGGACGAATCCGAGAACCCCCGGTTTCGGCAATGGAAGGCCGGCACTGAACACATCAATCGTGCCCGCGTCGGTCACACCGTTTGAGCTGCCACCTGCGGATGACGAGGTTACATAGAAGTTGCCGTCGCTGCCCTGGACCAGGCCGCCCTCCGGGAAGTTGCCGCTGGCGTTTCCAAAACTTGCCTCCGCTGTAGCCACTCCGCCCAAGGTCAATTGATAGATTGAACCCAGGCCAATTCCTCCCCCCGGCGTGACCCCATACAGGTTGCCGTCCGAGGCTTGAATTACTCCGGTCTTGGGGTAGACCCCGACGTCTGCCACTGTGAAGTCGTAAATTTTCGTGAAATTGCCGGAGGTCGAGAGGCGAAACACCGTTCCCGAGTCATTTGCGCCGCCGGAATAGCAGGTCCCGTACAGATTGCCGTCGCTGGCTTGGATAAGCGCTCCCATCGGCTCCGCGCCGTTGCTGTCGAATTGTGAGAATGATTGCAGAATAGTGACCGTGCCCGCCAGATTCATTTTGAACACAGTTCCGAAGCCCGAGGTCCCACCGAACTGGGTGGTGCCGTAGAAGTTTCCGTCGGAGGCGAGGGTCAGCCCGGCGACGGGACCGCTGCCGTCTCCGGTGCCAGATCCGCCGCTCAAGATATGCACTATCTCATAAGCGCCGGAGAGCGAAATCCGGAAGATTGTTCCCGAATTGTAGACGCCGTTATACACGCCGCCTTGCTGGGTGGTGCCGTACAGATTGCCGTCCGGGCCAATCGCCAAACGGCCGCGCGGGTCCGCACCATCGGTGGGCAGAGATCCACAGCCACCGCCTCCGCAAAAGCTGTACAGAAGTGTGAGGTTTCCGCTCGGCGTCAGCTTAAAAATGGTGCCGCAACCGAAGATCCCCTGGACAGGCTGACAATCATTGGTGCCGCTGCTGCCGCCGCCAGACGTGACCCCATAGAAATTGCCATCCGGCCCTTGCAGCAGCCCGGCGACCGGGAACATACCGTTGGGCGCTACATTGGTATTGGTGTCGAAGGGAAAGCTGTAAAGCACGCTGAACACGCCCGCAGGCGTGATCTTCACCACCGCGCCGCAGCCAGGAGTCAAGCCTTGAACGTCATCGTAGCAAGCGCCTGATCCTCCCGCAAAGGTGGTGGTGTAGTAGTTGCCGTCGGCGCCTTGAATCAGTTCGGCCTGCGGAGTCTCACCGTCGGGATAGTTGCTGATGGTGTTGGCGTTGTACTGGAACGCATACAACTGGTTGAGTTGTGCGAGAGCCGGACTGGTTTGAAAACCTGCTATCAAGATGACAGCCAGCCAGAACCCGGCGGCGATATGCAATTTGCCGCTCCCGGTCCCGCGGTTCTTAGGTCTGAAAGACTTGCTGGGTGAAATTCGTACAAAGTTGCCGATCATGACTGCCTCCCTTTCCGTAATTAAATTGCTTCGTGGACTGACTGGGTTGTTCAATTGCCGGTTCCCTTCACCGTGATCCCTTGCGGGCTGCCGGGTACGCTGTCCTCCAGGCCGGCCTCGGCTTTGAGCGGGCCCGTGACTTTCGGAGTGAAGGTTATGGTGAAGGTGCATTGCGCTCCCGGAGCGACGGTTTTCGGCGAGAGCGGACAATTATTGGTTTCGGCGAAATCTTTGGCGTCTGCGCCGACGATGCCCGTTTTGCTGATGTCGATCGGTGTCCCACTGGGATTGCTGATCGTAACCACCTGCGGAGCGCTGGTAGTGCCAACCTTCACCGTCCCGAAGTTTAACGAGTTAGGAACAACGGAGATCACGGGAAGATTGAGCAGAACGGAAACCGAACTGGACCCGTAGTTGACCACTACCAGATCGGCTCCGCCTTCGCCGCTGAGGCCGGCGGCGGCCACACCGAAGGGATAGAGGCCAACGAGGTAGTCAACGTGGGGCTGGAAAGTGCCGTCGCCATTGCCCAGCAGAACCGAAGCAGTTCCGGGCGGACAAGGATAGCTGTTGCAATTCCCGTTCGCCACCGCGATATCCAGATTCCCGTCGGCGTTGAAGTCCGCAACCGTCAGGATGAAGGGGTCGACACCCACGGGATAAACGAGTTGCGATTGGAAAGTGCCATCGCCGTTACCGAGCAACACCGAGACAGTATTGTCGGTGTCGTTGGCTACGGCAATGTCGGCTTTGCCATCGTTATTGAAGTCTCCGATAACAATCCCTGTGCCATTGATGCCGACGGGGTAAGCAACCGGCGGCTGGAATGTCCCGTCGCCATTGCCCAGAAAGACGTACACATTGTTGAGGTTAGTGTTCGGATCCTCCGCCCCGGTGAGCGCCAAGTCGAGCTTGCCATCGCCGCGAAAGTCACCCGTCGCCGTCAAATAAACGTACGCGGTGACGCCGGAAGTGCCGATGAAGGGTTGGAATGTGCCATTACCGTTGCCCAGCAACACGGCGACCGAGGACCCATAGATATCAGTGGTCGCGAGGCCCAGGTTGCCACTGCCGTTGAAGTCTCCCGCCACGGTGCCTTCTGGCTCGCCACCGGCGGCATACTGCTGCTGAGGCTGAAAGGTTCCATCGCCGTTGCCCAGCAGCACCGAGATTGAATTCTCCCCCTGATTCGCCACCGCCAGATCCATTTCGCCGTTGCCGAAATCCGCGGCGGTCGTGCCGTACGGAGCATAGCCAACCGGGTAATTCACCGCCGCGCCAAACTTCCCCGCTCCTTTGTTCAGCAGGACCGAGATCGTATTGGATTCGTTGTCAACCGCGAGGTCGGGCTTGCCGTCACCGTTGAAGTCAGCGATGGCCACCGTTCCAGGGAGCCCTGCGGTCGCGTAGTTCTCCGGAGCCTGAAAGGTTCCGTTGCCTTCGCCCACCAGCACTGAGACGCTGTTGGCGCCGCTGTTGGTGACCGCCAGATCGACTTTGCCGTCTCCGTTCAGGTCGCCGGCGGCTAATGCGTCGGCCCCTGCACCGGCGCCATAAACCACCTGGGTTTTAAAGGTCCCGTTGCCCTTTCCGAGCAAAACCGAAAGCGTGTTGTCGGAGACGTTCGCTACCGCCAAGTCCAGCTTGCCATCGCCGTTGAAATCCCCGATGGAAATCCCGTACGGGCCGTTGCCGGTGGCGTAGTCCACGTGGTTTTGAAAGGTGCCGTCGCCATTTCCCAAGAGCACCGATACGGTGCCAGCGCTGAGGTTAGCTATGGCCAGGTCAAGTTTCCCGTCTCCCCTGAA
>Ga0070764_10000760_pt1 | contig 13159 bp, 12 predicted proteins | sample HubBroMetageWRM4_FD_67287 | JGI IMG/M metagenome (GOLD analysis project Ga0070764, IMG submission 67287) | Warmed soil microbial communities from the Hubbard Brook experimental Forest, New Hampshire - Hubbard Brook CCASE Soil Metagenome WRM 4 | ecosystem: Environmental > Terrestrial > Soil >... | reverse complement strand
GACCCGCGGGATGACGATCCGCGGATTCATTTGGGACTAGGGATGTATGACCAGCGCCATGGCCACGCACAGGAGGCGATTGAGGAGTTTCAAGCGGTGTCGCGTCTGAGTGCGGATTCTTCGATGCGCGCGGATGCGCTTAGCGACCTGGGCGCGGTGTACCAGCAACTCCACGACTCTGCGCGCGCGAAAGAAAGTTTTGCGGCGGCGCTGCGGCTGGATCCGAATAAACCGGCGGCGCTGGTAGGCATGGGATTGCTGGCGCAAAAGAGCGGAGACTTCGGGCAGGCAATTGCCGAGTATTCACACGCCATGTCGATTGAGCCAACGGCGGTGGGCTACGTTTTGCTGGAGCGCGCGCTTGAGCAGGCCGGGCATTCTGCCGAAGCGAAGGCCGCTCTCGAGAAGGCGAAACAGCTTGCCACAGATTTAAGTCAGGCGCAGCAAACCGCTGACCAGTTGTTGGTGTTCTAGTCCGAGGGCAAGAATCGTGGCGTCGGAGCTACGTATCCTGGCGGCAGGCCTTTGGTGAGGAAGGGAAAATCGTCGGGCGTGCGGACCTCAACCCGCCCGTCGCTGGTCAGCTTGTAAGTGTGACCGAGCGGGTCCACAGGGATTTCGCGCAACGTGCCAGCGGCCTGTAGATCAGCAAAACTGCCAGGTAGATGGCCCATTTTTGCGCGATACGCAATCGCAAGATTTTCCAGGTCGGTGACATCCTGTTCCACTTGCAGGGCGCGCAGATGAGTGGCGGCATTGGCGCGGACATCGCTATCCTGTGTGCTTTGGTAGGTTGTCGACCACATCATTTGCGCCATGCGCAGTTCGCCGCCGTGTTGTGCCATCTGTGCGGCCATCACACGCAGAAAGGGGTGAGCGCCGGAGACCTGGGAGCCGCGCGCGAAAGCCTCGGCGGCGTGTTTGTAGTCCTTGAGTTCCATGTAGTAGATGAAGCCGAGATCGTAATACAGCCGCCAATCATCGGGATTGTTGCGAATGCCGAATTCGCTCAACTCCACGGCGCGTTGCGGCATGCCGGCACCGTTTGGCGGTTTGGACGCGAGAAAGTTGGCGCCAAATTCGTAAGCCACGGTCAGATGAGGATCGAGCGCGGTAGTAATTTCCAGCAGCGGTGCCAGCAGGTCGTAGTGCTGCGATCCGGCGAAATGTTTGCTGCCGAAATATTGCACGGCGCGCGTCCAATAAATGTCGGCCAATAGGCCGCCGTATCCCAGGCTGAGACGTTTCAGGGCTTGGGGAGACGAAATGTACAGAACTTCCTGCAAGGTGGCCCCACTGCGCATGCGGTCAACTTGCCGCAGCAAGAGTATTGAAGCGAACATGCAGGCCAGCAGCAACGCGCCGGCCACCAGAGTAATTTGGCGGGAAGGTTTCATTTCAGGTTACGGCGTTCAAAGATCAGCACCGCACCACACAGCGCCATGGCAGCGTAGGTGATGGCGTAGGCAGTTTCGCTGAAGATGAGAGTTGCGGCCACGCCTTGTCCATGGGCCACGGAACTGATCACATTGAGAGAGGAAAAATTGGGTACCAGGTAGGCTGCGCCCGTGGCCAGCCAGCGTGTGGCGCCCTGAGCCATGGCTGCGAAGCCGCGCAGATCCTCCGCGAAGCTGCCGATGACAAACAAGGAAAAAGCGAACACTGCCGATAACAAGGGCGATGAGAAGGAGGAGAAAAATAATGCCAGGGCGGTGATGATGAGAAATTGCAGCACGATGAAGTACAACGCCACCAGTACCCAGGCATCTGCCGCCTGAAAGCGTTGAGAAACGTAGAGCAAGGCGAGAAAAACGCCGAGGGCCATGAAAAAGGTATTCACCACCAGGGTTCCCGCCAGGCCAAAGAACTTGCCCACGATGAACTCCCAGCGCCGTACCGGACGTGAAAGCACGGTGTAGAGGGTGCGTTTCTCGATTTCTTTGGAGACCAGTCCAATGCCGATGAAAATGGCGATGACCACGCCGAAGAGCGAAACCGCAGTGAGGCCGAGGTTGATCACCACCAGTCGCTCGATGCCGATGGAGATTTGTCCCACCAGAATAGAGGCGCCACACATCAGCACGGCGAACGCGATCAGGTTATAGAGCACGCGATCGCGAACCGCTTCACGGAAAGTATTGGAGGCGATGTAGGGAATGCGCGAGTTCATGAGCGTACTCCGGCGGCGGCCTGTGAAGGTTTGAGCTTCTGTACGAAGTACTCTTCGAGGGAAGTCCGGATCGGAGTCACCGAGATTATGCGCAGCCGTTCGCGACGCAGTGCGTCAATCAGCGCGTCCTGGCTGGCTTCGAGGACCACGGCGCGAACCGTGTCTCCGGTAACGTGGCAGTCCGAGGACAGGGGCTTAACGCTTGCAGGGACGGAAATTCCTTGCCACACCACCTCCACTTTGCCTTCGACGCTGGAAGTCAGGTCGGCGACCGCGCCCACGCCGCGCAATTCACCGTGATGAATAATCGCAACCCGGTCGCAGAGAGCTTCCGCGTCGGAAAGAATGTGAGTCGAGAAAAAAACCGTCTTACCGGCTTGTTTCAGTTCCTCCATGAGATCGCGAACTTCGCGGCGGCCAATGGGATCAAGCCCGGACATGGGTTCGTCGAAAAACAGCACGCGGGGGTTATGAAGGATGGCCTGGGCTATGCCCACCCGCTGCAACATGCCTTTGGAGAATTTCCGAAGCTGCAGACTTCCGACCTCGGGCAAGCCGACACGTGCCAGAACTTCAGCGACCCGGCGTTTGCGATCCTTGGCGGCGAGGCCGGAAAGTTGAGCATAATATTCGAGTAGCTCCGAGGCGGTGAGGTAATCGTAAAAATAGGGCTGCTCAGGGAGAAAGCCAATTTGAGCCTTCATGCGCGGATCGTCGATTTCACTGCCCAGGATACGGGCGGATCCGGCGGTGGGATACACCAAGCCCATCAGCATTTTGAGCGTGGTGGTCTTGCCCGCGCCGTTAGGGCCGAGAAAACCAAAAATCTCGCCCTCCTCCACTTGCAGATGGAGGGGATGCAAAGCACACTTTGGCCGCTTTCGCCAGAAGCCCACTTGATAAGTCTTCGCCAGACCGAGGATCTCGATGGCCGCCATTTTTCAGAGAACGGATTGGTTCCATCCGTTGCGCAATAAAAATTATAAGCAAAATGGCCAGAAGCCGAGATGGCACGCAGGGTACACGAGGTTACGAAGGTAAAGGGAGAGTCGGCTATTGCGAGGAGGCGTATGCCATGCAGGTGGCAACGTCAGGAGCGGGACTTCCTCCCGAGATTCCGGGTTGGTTGCGCAGGACTCCGTCAGTGACTACGCAGAAATCACGGACCCCGGTGACATCGAACGAAATGGGTGCCGAGGATGCCACGAATGTGCTGTTGGGACCACTGCCGCCATTAAAGCCGACGGCGTTGAGTTGGTATCCGCTCTTGCTGCCGCTGGAAACCACACTATCGAGAATGCAGGCGGTAGTGGAACTGGGGCTGCAGCCGGTCGCGGGTCCGCCCATGCTGACCAGGTCGGGCGAATATCCCACGGTAGGATAGGCGGCATTGTAGGCAATCTCGGAAGTAGCGATGCGGCGAACCGAGGCGGCGGCAGACGATTCGTTGGCGGCAATCTTCGCCCGCAGCAAGTTCGGAATCGCAATCGCGGCGATGATCAAAATGATAGCCACTACGATCAGGAGTTCGATGAGTGAGAACCCCTTGTCGGCTCCAGCGAATTTTTGCCTCGAAGACATGCGCTACCCACTGGGGAGGGAAGCACGTTGCTCGCCACCCGAGCAAGCCGTGCACATGAGCGGAGTGTCAACCAGTTGAACGATTTAACGAGGATATAGAAGACTTCGGGGCACAGTTTTATGCGCTGGACTGACAATTACCGTCGTTGCGAGACCCGATGGGTTTCAAGGCAGAGAGCGAGCAGAAGGGCTGGTTGGGCCAAAAAATAAAAGGAGCAACGGATTGCTCCGTTGCTCCGTGGCTTGGTGCCCTTTCAGGGCGCTTCGCCGATCAAGACTTACTGCAGGGCGGTGTAGGCCGCGCAGGCAGCTTCGGTGGTGACCTGCGAGGAGCCAACCGCGGTGAAGCGGATGACTGCATCTTCGTTCGAGCAGAAGCCGCGCACACCGGTCTGGTTGACAGAGGCTGGAGCGCCGCTCAACGTGTAGCCCGGGATGATGCCGTTCAAGGCAGCATTCGGAGTATCGCTGAACCAGTAACCGCTCTTCGCCGAACCGGCGACGCTGGCCTGGGCAACGATCCAGTCAACCAAGCAAGCGTTGGTGGAAGCCGGCGTTGTGCAACCAGTCGAAGCGCTCGGCCCCAGGGCCGCGAGGGTGGAAGCATAGCCCACCGTAGGATAAGTTGACTGGAAAGTGACTTGAGCAGTGTTCATGGTACGTACAGAGCTAACCGCAGACGACTCGTTGGCTGCGATACGCGCACGCAACAGGTTCGGAATGGCGATGGCAGCGATGATAAGAATGATCGCGACCACAATCAGCAACTCAATCAGTGAAAAACCCTTCTGTTTCCGCATTTCGTGTTCTCCCCTTCTCCGTTTTCAAGTTTGGTCTTATCGACCCGCTGGCTGTTACTTCGCACTTCATCGGCCAGAAGCCGGGGCCATATGCCTCTTGGGGAGAGCGGCCGAAACTACATTGTTTTCAACGGCTAACGATGGGCGCCGCGGTTCGGCGATGAGAGAGGCATGAGAACACGCGAGGTTTCCTATCAGATTTTGACTCAGGGATGACAAATTGTGTCAATTTGGGACGGGGATGAGACTTGGCTAGGAGCGGAAGCAATCAGTGGCCGTAGCTGCGAATCGGGAGACGCAGTTTCAGCTGCTGCTCCCTAATGCCAGTCGATTCCAGTCTGTTAGGAGGTTGCCTATTGCAATGCGGTGTAGGCTGCGCAGGCGGCTTCGCCGCCTGAGATCGCCGAACCGACCGCGGTGAAGCGGATCACGGCGTCTTCGTTGGAACAGAAACCGCGTACTCCGGTCTGGTTGACCGAGGCCGGGATGCCGTCCAGGGTGTAGCCCGGAGTCATGCCGTTGAGGGCCGCAACCGGAGTGTCTGTGAACCAGTATCCGCTCTTGGACTTGCCTGCGGTAGTGGCCTGAGACACGATCCAATCGACCAAACAGGAATTGGTTGAGGAAGGCGTGGTGCAGCCAGTAGAAGCGGCCGGTCCTAAGGCGGCGATAGTCGAAGCGTAGCCAACCGTCGGATAAGTCGACTGAAACGTTACCTGGGACGTGTTCAGGGTACGAATGGTGCTGACCGCCGACGACTCGTTGGCGGCAATGCGCGCCCGCAACAGATTAGGGATAGCAATGGCGGCAATGATTAAGATGATAGCTACCACGATCAACAACTCGATCAACGAAAAGCCCTTTTGTTTCCTTCGCATTTGCAACCTACCTCCCACAGTCTCGATCCATCAGTTTCATATTGGGCAATTCAGTTACCATCGAAACCACGGGTGATGGCGAGCGAAAAGAGGCCCTTAATTACATTCTTTGCAATATGCTGGAGGCGGTCCCCGGCGGGGTAGAGGGAAAGCCAAGCCTCTCCATCATAGGATGGTTTGCAGTCGAAGGCAACACAAGTGGCAAATCGGTGGCCTCCGCACGGCGCTTCCTGCTTGCTCTACAATGCCCGTGACCGCTATGACTGGCTCCTTTCCTAACCTCGCTATTGACCCGGACATCGCCCGCGCCTGGTCAATCCCGGCCGGATTCTATGTCGACGCCGATGTTTTCCGCGTGGAGCGGGAGAGGATATTTGCCCGAAGCTGGCAGGTCGTCGGCCATGTTCACCAATTGGTGAATCCCGGTGACTTCTTTACCACGGAGCTACATGGGGAGCCGCTGCTGCTGGTACGCGGCGCCGGTGGCGAACTGAAGGGCTTTTACAATGTCTGCCGTCACCGGGCGGGCCCGCCGGCGGAAGGGTGTGGCTCGAAGAAGCTGTTTCGCTGTAGCTATCACGGTTGGACCTACGGTCTGGATGGGGCGCTCATCAGTGCTCCTGAATTCGAAGGGGTGGAGGATTTTCGCCCTGACCAATTTGCCCTGAAGCCAGTGCGGGTGGAAGAGTGGTTCAATCTGGTCTTCGTGAATCTTGATCCAGCGGCCGAGCCGCTGGCCAAGAGCCTGGGTGAGTTGCCCCTTCAGGCCGCGCGCTTTCCATTTGCCGAGTTGAATCTGTCTGAACGGCGAACGTACGACATGAAGTGCAACTGGAAGACCTATGTGGACAACTATCTCGAGGGCTATCACCTGCCCAGCGTGCATCCCGGATTGAATCGAGAGCTCGACTATAACGCGTACACGGTTGAGCCGTATGCGCGGCATGTGCGGCAGTTCAGTCCCATTCGGGGCGCGCAGGTGGGAGATGCAACGCCTCGCCGCTATCAGGAAACGCGCGAGGACTTAACCACGGACTATTTCTGGATTTTTCCCAACTGGATGCTGAACTGCTATCCCGATAATGTGTCGCTGAATATTATTCTGCCGCTTGAGTCGGAACGGACTCTGGCGATTTTTGAATGGTATTTGCCAGACAAGGAATTGCACAGCAAAGCCGCGCGGGATTCAGTGGAGTTCAGCCATCAGATTCAACTGGAAGATGTGGCCATCTGTGAGCGGGTGCAGAAGAACTTGCATTCGCGGAGCTACGAACGCGGCCGCTATAGCGTGAAGCAGGAGCGGGGTGTGCACGCCTTTCATTGCATGTACGCGGAGGGGATGAAGGAGTAACGCGTTACGGAGACTCTCTAAGCACCATGATCACTGCAATTTCGCGTACTCTGCTTTGGCTTGCTTCAGGATGGGGATTTCGGGGTCGGCGTCTTTCCAGAGCGTGAAAAAATCCTGATAAGCCGTTCGACTCTTGGCCGTCTCGCTAGCGAGGGCGTAACCGCGGGCCATGCCGAGATGCGCAAGCGTCATGGTGGGTTCTGATGGGAAGGAATCCCGAAGAGAGAGCACCTTCTGAAACTCCTGGACTGCTTCGCTGCCCTTGCCATTTTTCAGGTACGCGAGCCCCCGAACGTAAAGCACTTCATAGCTCGCTTTGTCATACGGGCTGGCTGAGTCGAGGAGTTGCAAAGCCCTTCCGGAGTCGTTCCGATGCAAAGCTACGAGAGCTTCGACGGTCGGCACCTGAACGCTCTGGACCAGCGTGTCGTTCGGACGGTCGCGTTGGACGGCGGCACTTTGCTCGAGGGCTTTCTTTTCTTCGCCCGCAAGGCCCAACACATAGGCGGCGGAGATTTTGGTTTCGTAATCTGTTGAAAGTGCCAGCGCAGAGGCCGTCAACTCGACCGCAGGCTTCGAGTCTCCATAAAGTGCCCGGGCCGCCGCTTCGACTAGTAGCCCGTGGGCTTCTAACGCCGGTAGTTGCGTCTGGCGGCCAAACTGGCGCGCCTTCTCATAGTATGTATGTGCCTGTTGTAACTTTCCTTGTGATGAAGCGATGTCTCCTTGGCGGAGAATCGCGTCCATTTCCAAATTCGGATTATCATGAACCTGCGACTCTTGTTTTTCCATTTCTGCCAGGTCGCCCCGTGCCAAAGCGGTGATGGCCAGCTTATATCTCAAATAACTGGCGTCGGGGGCCTCCCGCAGCCCAGCCTCGAAAGCGGCTTTCGCGTCGTCGGGGCGGTTCATGCCGAGAAATGCAATGCCGGCCCACGCATAGCCAATAACATCATCCGGAGCAATGCGAATGCACTCCTGCGCGTTCCGCTCTACCTTATCGAATTCGCCTATGGAAGCGTACGCCAACGCCAGGTTCGAACAGGGCGTCAGATCTTTGGGGTACGTTTGGGCGAACAGTTCGTAGGCGGCGATGCCTTTCATCAACTCGCCGTTGTCGGCATAGTAATGGCTCGTGATGTACAGCTTCTCCCGTTGCCCAACCCGGTCTTTCAACTCGAAGGCCTTCTTGCGATACTCCTCGGACATCTCGGACGCCCCAATGTCGCGATAAACGGTTCCCAAGCGGGCATAGGCAGAGGCGAAATTTGGGTCGAGTTCGATGGCTCGTTTGTAGAGCGCAATCGAGGGCATTTCGTCTCCGGAGCCGCGCTTCTGATCGGCCATGCTAAAAGCCTTCAATGCTTCGAGCGATGAAGTAGTAGCTTCTTCCAGAGGCTTATCGAACCTTTGCACGGTGGCCAGCGATTCGCCCAGTTGGCCGCGCAACTGCGATGCCGTCTCGCCCAAGGCATCCAGTACCTTCTCCTTGGCCGCCGCCGTCACCTGCTCCTGGGCCAGCGTATCGCTGCTCTGGCAATTGACCGCCTTCAACTCCAGCACATACTCGGTGCCCAGACTGCCAATCGATCCGGCGATGTAAGCTTTGCTGCCTGCTCGCTGACAAAGCTCGCGGGCCACGTCGGGCGTGAGTTTCGTGCCGGCTGGACGTGTCATCAGTTGCAAGGTCTTCGCAATTTCGCCGTCGGAGAGCACATTCAGAAAAGGCGATTGCCGCAGGGAAACGTTGAGCGCCGTCTTCAGCGTGTCGTCGAAGATTGCATCGCCCGTGCTGTTGGCAAAATCGGCGATAACAATCGTGTCCTTGTCGGTCAGCGGCTTGGTGCGGTGTGAGCGATAGTAAAGTCCACCAGCAACAAGTCCGGCCACGATCACCGCCGCAACGGCTAAGCCGAGCTTTGTTCGACGCAGAGACTGTGTGGGGACGGGCGTCTCGCCCGTCCGGGCGGAGCGAAGCTCCGCAGCGGGTTGAGACCCGTCCGCCGCTGCGTGGTCCGTGGCGGTGCTTACACTCGCAACCCGCCCCGACTCTGTGTCCCGCTTCAGCCGTTGCAGGTCGGCTCGCATTTCGCCTGCGCCCTGATAGCGAAGATTACGGTCTTTCTCCAGGGCTTTGTTGATGATGTCCTCCAGCCTGGGCGGGATCTCGCGATTGAAACGAATCGCAGGCGGCGGATCGGAGTTCAATATGGCATTGAAGATCAGTGCAGTTGTTTCACCATGGAAGGGCAACGCTCCCGTTGCCATTTCGTACAGAACTGTACCGAAGGAAAACAGATCGGTTCGAACGTCCAGTTCCTTGCCCTTGGCCTGCTCCGGCGACATGTAGGCAATGGTGCCGAGCGTAGAACCGGGACTGGTGAGATGCTCCGCGTCCACCGTCTGCGTGTTCAGAGACGCAAGTTTGCTCGACGAGATCCCTGCCGGGCTGACCTTCGCCAGTCCGAAATCAAGAATCTTAGCGTGGCCACGCTTGGTGACAAATATGTTCGCGGGTTTTATGTCGCGGTGAATAATGCCTTCTGCGTGAGCGGCGTCCAGCGCGTCCGCAATCTCGATGGCCAGCGACAGATTCAGTTCGGTTTCTATCGGGCGGCCGGCAATACGGTGCCTCAGCGTCACTCCATCCAGAAACTCCATCACGATGAATGACTGGCCTTCGTGCTTGCCAATCTCATGGATGGTGCAGATATTGGGATGGTTCAGGGCGGAAGCGGCGCGGGCTTCCCGGCGGAAGCGCTCTAGAGCCTGCGGGTCTTCGGCTACATCCGGAGGTAGAAACTTCAGAGCTACAAAGCGGCCAAGGTCAGTGTCTTCGGCCTTGTAGACCACACCCATGCCACCGCCGCCTAGCTTCTCGACGATGCGGTAGTGCGAAATGGTCTGGCCGATCACGGTTTAGTAGAGCGACGAGTCGTGCAATGGTAGGCGTGATATTGGGAGCAAGTCAACGAAAGCCAGGGAGTTGGCAGCAGCTCAAGAACTCAGATAAAACCGGACCAGGAGTGTGTCAGTCGGCGATGTGAGCGCGAATTCGGTTTTTAAGGAACCGGCAGGTTGCACCAAATCCGTGCGCGAGGAGCGCGGAAAGAATGAAGGGGAAAAAGGTGACGGCCAGCCCAATCACACATATCGTACATTTGAACGAAAAAGCGACACACACAGCGATCCATGCCGCCAGGCAGACCGGAGCGGCATCATTTGAGGACCAGGCGATATCCGAGTAGGCTAAAAATGCGAACGGCAATGCCGAGATAAAGCAAATCGTGGCAAGTTGGTCCGGGCCGCCGTGGAACACGCGCAAGTGCATCCCGAGATAAATCGCGTAGTTGACGGCCAAAAAGCAAAATAGACCCAGATATTGGAGTACCCTACGTTCGCTGCCGTCCCACGCTTCGCAGATATAGTCCCGCATATTGAAAGCATTGTCGCTGCAATGACCGGCCCGTGCCAAGATGCCGAGAGGGATCGAGCAAGTGTTACTGAAGTCATGCATCAATGCGCCGCGAAATAAAACTTATGGAATCACATGAAATGGTACATTGCTGGTCAGGGTACCGCTTGGACTGGTCACAGTCACATATCCTGTGGTTGCGCCTGCCGGCACCGTGGCTTTCAAGAACGTATCGGAGACGACGGTGAAGTTCATCGGAGTTCCGTTTAGCGTAACTGCGGTTGTCCCAGTCAAGCCGAGGCCGAGGATTTGTGCAGTTTGATTGACGCGTCCCGCAGGGAGCACGAAGCTTACAAAGCGGCTGAGGCCGGTGGATAGAGAGAAAAGCGTGCCCCGCTGGTAGTTTCCGCCAACGACCGTGATTCCATAAAAGTTTCCATCCGTAGCTTGAAAAAGGCCGCCTGGGAAAGTACCTTGAGGGCAATCAACGCCTGGGAAGTCCTTTTGTGCATCAGGGCAGAACGTATAAAGCGTTGTGAGTGAACCCGCCGTCGTAAGAGAAAACAACGTGCCGCAACGAGAATTGCCGCCACCGTTACATTCATTCAGGACGAATAAGTCGGTGGCACCATATAGTTTCCCGTCCGTTGCCTGCGTCAGGCCGGCGTGCGGATCTACACCATCCGGACAACCTGCCTCATAGCAAAAGCTGTAGATAGATTCAAACTCGCCTGAGGGCTTGAACTGAAATGCCGAGCCAAAGATATATTGGCCCCCATTTACTGTTGTTCCATAGAAGTTGCCGTCGTTTGCCTCGATCATGCCCGAAAACGGGTAGGAGCCGTCTGCGCAATACGCTTGTGAACAGAAACTGTAGAGCGTGGTCAGCGCGCCGGATGGCGTGATTCGGAAAATTGTACCGCATCCCCCGGTGCACCCCCCGGACGCGCCTCCTGCGGTTGTAGTTCCGTAAAAGTTTCCATCTGCGGCTTGAATGAGTCCACCAGTCGAGGAGTCACCATCAGTACAGTTAGGCTGGGCGCAAAAACTGTAAAGGGTTGTGAGTTTTCCATCCGGCGTGATTTTGAAAACCGTGCCACCTCCATCGTCGTAGAGAGACTCATTGGCATTTGCACCGGCCCAGAAGGTGGTGCCATAGAAATTCCCGTCGACGCCTTCCACCAACTTCGCCTCCGGGTAGGCACCGTCGGGGCAATTCGCCTCAGTACAGAAGCTGTATAGCACCGTATATTTGCCTGCGGGGCTGAACTTAAAGACCACACCGCTGTTAGCAGCTCCCCCCTGGTACGTTGTCCCATATAGATTCCCATCACTGCCAAGAACGAGGCCTGCATCGGGATAGTTGCCATCTGCGCAGTTGCTTTGCGCGCAAAAGCTGTACAGTCTCTGGAGGCCCGTTCCGGGCTCGACTCTGAAAATCGTGCCCGCCCCGTAGTCGCCGCCCCTTCCGGTTGTGCCGTACAACCCGCCGTCGCGACCTTGGATGAGCACAACCGTCTCGGATGGACTAGCCATGGAACTGTTGAAGCTCAGTAAGCTCTTGAATGTTTGGCAAGCAGAGGGAACCGCACTCGTCGCAAGATACGCGAGCATCGCGCAAAAGACTTGACAAATCTGTTTCACGGAGATGGGGTGGGTCATGGCTCCTCCAGAACGCGCAAAAACGATACATCAGTGCCCGGCAATGGCATAGAGACTAAAGGCCCACATTGATGGCTGCTAACAGTTCGCCTCCCCAGGGCAAAAGCAGGTCAACTGGCGAAAAATCGTCATAGCACTCATTGCCTCGGATTCGCATGCTCTGCCAGTCGTCACCCACAGAACTGCGCAAGAACCTCGAACCTAACCCTCCCGCCGCTTTTTCCAGAGCAGATGTGGCAAACTCTTTGTTTCAGGCTTGCATGAACATTCTCGAATTCACGCTGCTGGTGGCGATGGGATCCTTCGTCGCTGGCTTGCTCGGCTCACTCACTGGCCTCGGCGGCGGTGTCGTACTCGTCCCCCTGCTCACCATCTTTTTCAAAGTCGACATTCGCTATGCCATCGGCGCTTCCCTGGTCTCAGTGATCGCAACTTCTTCCGGCGCTGCCGCCTACTATGTAAAACAGGGCTTCTCCAACATTCGAATTGGCATGTTTCTGGAGATCGCTACCACCCTCGGAGCGCTGGGCGGGGCTTTTATCGCAGCGTTTGTTTCCACCCGCGCTCTCGCCATCATTTTTGGAGTCACGCTGCTTTACTCCGCCTATCTCTCCCGAAAGCCGCGAACGCCTGAGCAGCGCAACCTTCCGCCCGACAAGCTGGCCACCAGCCTGCGCATGAATGGCAACTTCCCTTCCGAGGAAGGCGTCCGCAATTACAACGTGCAGCACGTCCCCGCGGGCTTCGGCCTCATGTTCGGAGCCGGGGCGCTGTCCGGACTGCTCGGCATCGGGTCGGGAGCCGTCAAAGTTCTGGCCATGGACCAGGCCATGAAGATTCCCTTTAAAGTTTCCACTACCACCAGCAACTTCATGATCGGCGTCACTGCCGCTGCCAGCGCCGGAGTCTATTTGAATCGCGGTTACGTCGACCCCGGTCTCTCCATGCCCGTCATGCTGGGCGTGTTGGCCGGATCCATGCTGGGGGTTCACATCCTGATGAGGGCCGAAACCAAAGTGCTGCGCCTGGTTTTCGCTCTGGTGCTGATCCTGCTTGGAGCGCAAATGATTTATCAGGGAATCGCGGGGAAAATTTGATAGGGCCTGGATGAAAAACTGGACCGACCGCCAAATCGAAGAAATCGTCGCCGATTTGCTGCGCGCCGGCGTGGTCATCTCCGCCTTCATTGTCTTCGTGGGTGCGTCTTTCTACCTGGTCCGCTACGGACACTCCCCCGCCGACTACCGCGTGTTTCAAGGCGAGCCTTCCGACCTGAGAAATCTTCGCGGCATCATTCACAGC
>Ga0070764_10000751_pt1 | contig 13266 bp, 7 predicted proteins | sample HubBroMetageWRM4_FD_67287 | JGI IMG/M metagenome (GOLD analysis project Ga0070764, IMG submission 67287) | Warmed soil microbial communities from the Hubbard Brook experimental Forest, New Hampshire - Hubbard Brook CCASE Soil Metagenome WRM 4 | ecosystem: Environmental > Terrestrial > Soil >... | reverse complement strand
TGCGCGCTTCGAGCTGACGCAGCGGCTGCATGAGGCTGCCGAGCGTCTCGCGGTCCATCGACGAAAGACCAAGCAGGAAATGCCGGACCTTGTCCCGTTCGTAGGGGAAGAGCGTATCCCACTCTGCAAGCTGGCCGTTGAGCGAGGGGCGCAGAGTGAGCGGCAAACCGGCAATCATTTTGCGATAGCCGGATAGCTCGGTTGCATCGATATTTTGCGCGGTGCGCTCGTCCGCAGAATTCCCTTTCATAGCCACAGCCCAGGCAAAGGTTTTCCCCCCACTTCAAGATTGTTGACCGCGAACAGCCCCGCAATCGTTGGGCAAATGTCCGTTTGCACCACCGGATCTTCCAGAACCTGGGCTCGGCGAATGGCGTCCCCGAGACACATCATCCAGGTGATGCGTGTCGAATCGCTGCCCTGGCGGTGATTGAAGAATCCGTTGGTATTCGAGCCATCGAGGTCGCGTCCGAACTCCGGCAGAACGAAGAGGGTTGTCTTGTCCTTGTATGCGGGCATCGTCTGCAATTGATTCCAAAGTTCGTACACCAGCCGATCGACCGTCGAAATTCCCGCCAGATGCAGCGAGTAAGAACCGAAGTGCGCCACTTCCATATCCGAAAATGTAATTGCCATCAGTGCCGGCGTGAAGCGCCGCATCACTTCTAGCGCCACCAGTTGAGTGAACTCGTCGCCCGTAGCGGGTGCGTTGGTGCGGACCAGGTCGTCGATGGCCTGCTGCATGGTCCCCAGAGCGATGCGGTCGAGTGAAGATGTATCGCCACCAACCGACCAGCCGAGGCCGTCGTAGTTGTCGCTGTTGAGAACGGCTTCAATCTCGGGCGCGACGGTGGCGCGATCGGCGCTGTGCACCGCGCGACCTTCAGACGCCGCATGGACAACGGCATTGATGAGCAGTTGTTTCGGGAAGATCACGTTGGCGCCATACCTGGGCCCAAATGCGGACACCGAGCTCGCACCGATGCGGCTGGTGAGCGCCTTGTTGCTGGAGATGAGCCAGGCCTGATCCTGGCGCAACCCCATCGCTTTGCGCAGGTACTCAAACAGTGTCGGGCTGGCCGGTGCCGTCTTGCCCCAGTCATCTACGCGCTGCCAGTTGCCGGTAAGCACGCTAGAGATTGTGTTGTAGTGAGAGGTTACGCCGTCGTTGTGGAGATTGGTATAGAAGAGGCTTTGCGGAAGTAAATCGCGGTAGAGATGAGGTATGTTCCCCAGGCCCGTGCTCGAAAATGTATCTTCGCGGCGCATTCCACCACAAGTGACCAGAACAACCTTCCTATCCTCGGCGGAATGGGAAGGTTGTGCAAGGCCGCGTCCCGCGGCCCATTGCTCCACCAGTAATGCTGCTGCCCCGAAGAGCAGCTCTCTTCGCGTCAGATCCATTCCGGTTTGCTCCTTTATTGCTGAATGTTGACGACAAAGGTCGTGACCTGGCGTAAACGATGGTCCAGATCGTCCTGTTCCTGTTGGGAAAACTTCTGCTCCAGGTCCATGTGCTTCTGCGCTTCCTGCTTGCGGTCCGTTCTCCAGCATGCGAGAGCAAGGCGATAGTGCGCTTTGGAGAAATCGACCTTCAACTCGACAGCGCGTTCCAGATAGGGAATGCTCTCCTTCCACATTCCATCGTCCTGCAGGAAGGTCCCCATTTGAAATTGTGCTTCAGCCAGAGTCGGATCGGCGGCGAGCGAGGCTTCAAGCAGCTTACGAGCCAGAGGCCGCTGGCTGTGCGCATCGTTGCGGCGAAGCAAATACGCAGCCGCGTACGAAGAGGCCTGCGCATCTTTCGGGTGAGCCTGTGCGTATTGGACCAGCGCATCGCACCGTGGATTCGCATCCTGCATCACGGCCGAACACGACATCCCCAGCATTCCTGCATACTCGGCTTTGTCTGGCGCGCTTTCGAGAAGATCAGCAAAGACAGGAATTGCCTGCGCGTACTTTGCATCCCCGAAAAGCGCCACACCGAGTCCAAGGTGCAGCCGCGCACTCTGTGGAAATCGCGCGGTAGCATCCTGAAAGACGCGCGTGGCTGCATCGAAGGTCCAGTGGCGCAGGAATTCGACGCCCAACTCCCAGAGATTTTCTTCAGAAGGATCGATTTCAACAGCCCGCGCAAAGTGTTGTTCGGCGCTCTCAAACTTCTTTTCGCCTTCGTCAACCTCACCCAGCAGCGATTGCGCAAGCGCCGATTGTCCGGTGGTGGTGACGGAAGACAGCGCCTGGCTTGCACGATCGAAGTGGCCGGCGGCAATCAGTGCTGAGGCATAACTCAGCGCGAGATCGTCGTCGCTCGGATTCAACCGCACAGCCGCGGAAAATGCCGCGGCGGCTTGCTCCGGCTTGTGTTCCTCCAGCAACACCTGGCCTAAGCTCTGCTGCGCAACTGCATTTGCAGGATTAAGCGCGGCTGCCCGCTCCAGTTCAGCTGCAGCCTGCTGATTTCGATGAACCTTGTAGAGAGCAGCGCCCAGGTTGGCATGGGCCGCGTCGGATTCCGGCCGTTCGCGAACTGCGGCCTCGAGCAGCGGCAAAGCCTTGGCGTAGTTTTCCCTTGACGCTTGGATCAGGCCAAGCGACTCGTTGATCTCAAACACGTCGGGATGATGCGCCTGCAAAGCGGACAAAAGGCGCTGTGCCCGGTCCAGGTCACCGCTATCCTGAGCAGCCATCGCAGCCTGGAATTCCGCTTCCATTGAAGTGTCGGCAGGAGCAGAAGCAGACTGAGTCCTCGCTGCCTGCCAGGCAATGCACATGGCCGTTGTCAAAACAGATGCACAAAGCGTCTTGGGAAAAGATACCTTCAAATGCAGGCCCCAGAAGGAATGGTACAGGAACTCGTAGTGCGCGTTTCTTTGTCGACAGTGCTGCCCACCTCCGCCAAAAAAGAGAGGAGACCCGCCGTGACGTGGATCTCCTCGCAGAGTTTTACGTTTCGCAAAGATGCTCTGAGGACAATCAGAACGAGTATCTGAGCGAAAGCTGGAAGAAGCGCGAGTCCGGTGACAGATGCTGCAGGTTGCGCGGACCGGTAATGTTGCCTCCGGAGTTGTCAATGCTGGTGTCGTTGGGCTCTCCGAGAGAAGGCGTGTTGAAGAGGTTGAAGACGTCGGTCCGGAACTGGAGCGACTGCTCCCGGTAGGTCTTGAAATCCTTGAAGACTGACATATTCACGCGCTCGTAGCCGGGCCCGACAACCTCGTCGCGCTTGCCGCCCAGAAATCCGAGCACCGAGGGCAGATCCGTTACAAAGACAGGTTGTGATCCGGGATGGTTTGCTGCATCCGTGGGATCGTTGGGAATATAGTGTCCGGGCTCATCTGCAAAATCGTGGGCATTCCACGGGTTCTCAAACGAGCAGGGGTTGTACCAGTGTGCGCGGCTCCGCGTGGTCGAGGCGCAACTGACGGAAATGCTCGGGTCCGGCGAATTAAACGTGCCGCCGGTCGCGAACGGATCCTTTGCCTTGATTGCGCGGGTACCGCCGTTATTTGGCGAGGTGATGCCGGTGGGGTAAACGGTAAACGGATTTCCTGACTGCGCCACGAATGTAGCGTTGGCAGACCATCCGCCGATGATTGCGTTGGCCACACCGCCCTGGGTGACGAACTTGCGTCCCGATCCGAAGGGAAGATCGTAGAGCGCGTTGAATGTGAAGCGCTGCCGGGTGTCGAAGCCGGTATTCGAGTAATCCAACTTGAGAGGCACCAGGTTGGACTGCCGGAAACCGCCGTCGCCCGTGGTTCCGAGCGGTGTGGGCGCATCGTCCAGCGTGTGCGACCAGGTGTAGGTGGCCAGCAGGTTGTAGCCGTGCGACATGCGCTTTTCCAGCTTGGTCTGCAGCCCGTTATAGTTGCTCGCTCCCACGTAGGCGGTGTATTGCGAGCCGCCGAAATCGGGTAGCGGACGCGTGGTTTGTCCCACGTTCGATGTCACGTCGTTGTCGGGACTGGCCAGTGCCAACTGGTTGTTTGGATCGGGAAAAACCTGGAGGTGATGCGATGCGTTCCCTACATAGCTGATGGTTGCCACCATCTCGCTGGTAACGCTTCGTTCCAGGGAGAAGTTGTAATCCTCCGTGTAAGGTGTATGCGCGAGCGGATCAGAACCGCGCAGTTGCAGGTCGGTCACGTCGCTGGCAAAGCCATTGGCCACGATGGAAGCGAAGCCATTGGCGATGGTGATGCCGTCCGTGGGGCAGTTGTAGGTTCCGCATCCACCGGATGGGAAGCCGGCGGCGTATTGGAAGGGATAGTTCTCTCCCAGGTTGGGATAGTAGCCCGTGCTTTCCAGCCCGCCGTAGAAGATTCCGAATCCGGCCCTAATGGAGGTTCTTGCATCGGGTGAGTAGGCAATGCCGACGCGCGGCGCAAAGTTGGTGTGCTGCGCCTTGATGATGTGCGGATCGTCGGTGTAGACCAGAGCGATATTGTCCTGGGCAAGCACATTGGGAAACGCATTGTTGGTTTGCGTGAAGATATTCTGCGCGTAGCTCTTGCCGCCTTCCGGAATCTGGTATTGAGCGGAACCGGTGGCGTACCCGGTGGACGTGTTGAGCGTGGCCGGCCCAGTCATGTTGTACGAGGCCTGGTAACCGCCTACGTCCTGGTAGGGCTGGAAATATTCCCAGCGCAGACCAAGGTTGACGGTGAGGTTTGGCTTGATGCGCCAGTCGTCCTGGAAATAGGCTGCATCGTTCCAGCGCGCGTCGCCGTTGGTGGTTTCGTTGGAGAGGCCGGCGCTGTTCTGCTCGTCCAGCAGGAAGTCCGCGACGCCCCAACCCGTATTGCTGGCGTTCAGGTTGCTGGTGTACTCGCCGTTATAGGTGTAGCTTCCACGCGACTGTTGCGGCTGCAGGGTCGAGAAGCGAATGCTCTGGAAGTTTACTCCCGCCTTGAGGGCGTGGTTGCCGGCAATCTTGGTGATGTTGTCCAGAAGCTGGTAGACATTCTCATGCTCTGAAGTTGTCGACCAGGTAGGACTTCCAAAGCCGGAGAGCCCACTCACTGACAGAGCAGGTAGACCGCCATTCAGGGGAGCCGTGGGAATTCCGCCGAATCCCACCGACTGGGCAAATCCGAGGTTGGCGGCGTTGGGGTGCTCGAACCCCGTGTGCATGTAGTTGTATCCGATCCGGGCTTCGTTGGTGAGGCTTTGCGTGAAGACATGGGTCTCGGAGAACATGAAGTTCTGGCCCAGATTTTTCTGCGTGCCATCGTCGCCGAATCCGCCTCCATCCAGAATGTTGCCCAGCGGTGGAGTATAGAAGCCCATCTCATTCCAATAGCTGTAACGCGAGTAGGCCGTGTCCTTGGCGGCAATTGTCCAGTCCACGCGCGCGTCCCACTGGAAAGTGTTGTCGACCGCCGGCCGGTTCACAACATAGTTGCTGTAGAGCAGGCCGTTATTTGTGTTCGCGCCGGGAAAATCGTTCAGCATGGTCTGTGCGGTCGCATTCAGCGTCACCCCTGTCACGCTGCTGGTGCAGTAGGTGCTGGTAACCAGGCAGTTGTTGGGCACGGCAACCGGCGGTGCGTTCGGGCTCTGCAAATACAACTGGATTGGGGCGGACTTGCCCGTCAGCGCTGGATTCAGCAACTCGGAAAAGTCGCCCGCCCGCTGCAGCGTCGTGGGCACTGATTCCGTGGAGGTTTCGCTGAAGGCAACGCGGTTGGCCTGAACATCGCCAAAGAAGAACAGCTTGTTCTTGATAATCGGCAGGCCCAGGGTCACGCCAAATTGGTTCTCGTGGTACGGGGCAACCGGAAGCTGCTCATTCTCCCAGTCGTGGATGTCGAATGCGGTATTGCGGGCATATTCCCAAGCGCTTCCGTGAAGGGTGTTTGTACCCGATTTCAAGCTCGCATTGACGACTGCGCCGGCGGAGTGGCCGAACTCGGCCGAATAATCGCTGGTTTGCACCTTGAATTCCGCCAACGCATCCGGAGGAGGCTGCGCCACAAAGCTGGCTCCGTTGTAGAAGTCGACCACGTTCACATTGTTGTCGACGCCGTCGAGGATGAAGTTGTTCTGCTCGGCGCGTTGCCCGTTCGCATTGAAGTCGCCTTTTCCGGCCCCGCGCGAGCCTTCCGGCGGATCGGCGCCGGCGGACAATTGGGCGATAAACACCCAGTTCCGGCCGTTGAGTGGAACGCTGTCAATTGTCTGCGTGTCCATGGTCTGGCCCACCGAACTTTCCTGGGTCTGCATCAGAGGAGCTTCGGTGTTGACGGTCACGGTCTCGGTTGTAGCGCCGGGCTTCAGAGTGACTACCACGTTAAGTCTTTGTTGAATAGAGAGATGGAGGTTGTTCTGGGTGGTGGTTTCAAAGTTTGGTGCGGTTACAGAAAGTTTGTAGTTGCCGATTTTGATGGGAGAGAATACGTATACTCCGGCCCCGTCGCTTTTCGACTTCAGGACCTGCCCCTCGTCTTCGTTGGTCAGTGTGACTGCGGCATTCGAAATCACAGCCCCCGACGGATCTTGAACGACGCCGGTGATGGTGCCCTGATCCACCTGGGCGAGCATCCTGCCTGCGGGCGCCATCAACAATGCCAGCGCTGCCCATGCGAATACCCCTCTGCGCCTGAACTTCATATCTGCCTCCAAGTCGTTGCAATGGTTAAAGTCGGTACGCCGAGCGGAAAGCGAATCGGGAAACAGGGCCGGGTTAGGCCCGCGCTCGTGCGTTTCTTTCGCCCGAATGTAATCGGTTACATTCGAGGTAGTTCGGGAAACTGAGAAACCTTACTCCGCCCGTGAAAACGTTGTCAAGAGGTTTTTTCTTCCTTTATAATGCCTTCATCCCGTGCTCGCTGCCGCAGCCCCCCAGGCCAATGCGCCGCAATCGGATATCCTCCCCGTCTGCGAGGTTTGCATGGCCATCAGCATGCGCGAAGTCGCTAAACTTGCCGGGGTTTCCAGCGCCACCGTTTCGCGCGTCATCAACGGTTCAAGCCTCGTCACGGAAGAAACCGCCATTCAGGTCCGGCGCGTCATCCAGAACCTGAACTTCGTTCCCAATAACAGCGCGCTCTACCTCAAGCAGGGGAAAAGTCAAATATATGGCGCCATCATCCCGGATCTGACCAATCCATTCTTCATGGAGCTGGTCAAGATCCTCGAGGAGGTGCTGGTGGAGAACGAGCGCGAACTGCTGGTGGCCAACACCGACTTTCGCCCCTCGCGGCTGCAGCGTTCCATTCACCGTATGCTGCTTCGCCGCGTGGATGGCGTAGTGTTTCTCAGTTCCGAGCTCGAGTCGGCCTCCCTCGAGTCGCTGGTCCAGAATCGAATTCCCATCGTCACGACTGACCACTATCGGACCGGGCCAGGCATGAGCGACATCCTCGTCGACTTTCCCGGCGGAATGGCGCAGATTGTGCGCCATCTGAAAGAGCTTGGACACAGACAGGTAGGCTTCATCGGCGGTTCCGAGGGACTGGTGACGTCGCGGGTGCGGCGCGAGTCGTTCCTGGATGCGATTGTGAAAAACGGCCTTTCCTCCCGCGAAGAATGGATTGTGAGCGGCAACTTCAAGATCGCCGGCGGCGAAGCCGGCATGGCCGCTATCCTGAGCGGCCCGGAGCGTCCGACCGCAGTGGCGACAGCCAACGACCTAACGGCCATTGGAGCTCTGCGAGCAGCCCGCGACAAAGGCCTTCGTGTTCCCGAAGACATCTCTGTCACCGGCTGCGATGACATCGAGATGGCCGACATCGTGAACCCGCCACTGACAACACTGCGCATCTCGCGTAAGCAATATGCGCAGATGCTCTTTGCCGCGTTGCGGTTGGAAGAAGACGATGTTAACCGGCCCGGACAGGTCTACCGTTTGCCGATGAAGATGGTGGTGCGGCAGTCAACAGGCCCCGCACCCATGATCGAGCCTGGAAAGAAGAAAAATAAGAGCACCAGGCCGGCTACCAGAAAATCCAGTTGAAGGCCAGGAAGAGCACGCCGATTCCGCCGCCCGCCGTCAGAGCAGTCCAACGAACGCGTGTTGGCCATGGGACAATTGCTTTCGTTTCGTGTGAAGCCGGCGCAACGGGGCGAAGCTTCGCGACCGCGGCGCTGGCCGCCAGCGCTGCGCTGAATCCGAGAATGGCTCCGTAGAAGTTGGCCGCCATCTGGCTCCCGTAGTGCAGCAAGCCGGAGAGGACAAGTAATTGATGGAAGATCGCGACAAAGAGCCCCGTCAAAAATCCTGCGCTCCCTCCGCGAGATGCCCGGCCGGGAAAAGCCGCAGCCAGCAAGACCAGCGCAAACAGCGGTGCGTTGAAGGTGGAAAGCACAAGCTGGATGTAATCCATCAAGCTGCTGAAGTGGAGCGCGAAAGATGCCGCGCAAATCGACAGCACCACGGCCGCGGCGTTTGTCAGTCGGCTGACACGCGTATAGTGCGCGTCCCTGGCGCGCGGACGAATCCATCGCTGATAGATCCCCTGCACCCAGGCCGATGTGAAGCCGGCGATGTTGTTGGAGAAGGTTGAAACCAGGCTGGCCGCCAAACCCATGAACCCGATTACAAGCCAGACCGGCCGGTAATAGTGGAGCATCAACTCGGGCAGAGCGCTGTTCCAGTTGCGATCGAGTGCGTTATGCGAAAGAACGAACGGTGCCGCCACACCGGGAAGGACAATAAGCAAAGCAAAAACGAGCTTGGCAGCGCCAATGCTGAGTGGAATGAAAGGCGCGTCCTGCGCCCGACGCACCGCGAGCGCGCGTTGCATCTGCACAAAGTCCGTGCCCCAGTAGCTGAAGCTCAGAACAAGGCCAAGCCCGAAAACAAGCCCAATGCGATCCATTGGGGCAAGGGGAGCAAGCAGCGGCACGGTCTTCCACGCGTGTAGCCGGCTTCCAGGAATCGCAGCCAGGAATTGATGAATTCCGCCCCGCTCCGCGACCATGAGCAACAAAAGCGGCACGATGGCCGCAAGCACCATCGTGAAGTGCAACAGCTCGGAGTAGACGGTGGCGCGAAATCCGCCTATCCATGTGTAGAACAGGACAACGGGCGCAGCGACCATCACCGCCTTGAGAAAGCTCCACCCAAGAAAAGCTGCCGTCAACTGCGCAAGTGCCGACAAGCTGACACCGGCAATCAGCATCATCATGGCCGCCATGCAAACCGCAACGAGGGACTGTGTCTGCTCTCCATAGTGCCTGCCAATGAAGTCGAGAATCGTGGGTGCGCCGCTGCGCTTGTATGCAGGCAGCAGCCAGAAGGCCACCACCAGAAGCGCCGGGATGGCGCCGATCCAGTAGAAGTGGCAGGCCGTAATGCCATATTGCGCACCAAGCGCCACCATCGCAATGACATCCAGCGAGCCGCAGTTGGCGGCGATGCACGCCAGGGCGCACACCCACATGGGGATCGCTGCCGTGGCGTTCAGATATTGATTGGAATCGCGCTTTCCGCGCCCCGTCACCAGCCCGATAACGATCAGGCCGGCAATGTAGATCGCCGCGATCACAAGATGAACAGGTTTCCAAACCATCTGCGGGCACTCTTCTCCGTGCATGCCTGTTGAGTGTCACGGCAGAGGATCCTGCCCGGCAGCATTCCATTTCGCCGCCATCTTTTCTTCGGCGGTCAACGGCCTCTGAAAACGCACCCGGATTCCCCGATAACGGATTCGCGGATAAGGGCCTGGAGTTTGCTAAAAGCGATTCATCGTCAGTCGGACCACTTCCGGCTTCTGGTAGAAGCAGAGACCTCGATCAGTCTCATCCCCGTTCCAGAGACGCAGCTTTTTCCAGACTCCTGCATCATAAACGCCCTGTTCCGCCGTGAGCACCTGGCTATGGCTCCACGGCTGCTTTCCGCGCAGATGAAATGTGACGCTCGCGTCGATTCCCGTCACAAGGAATTCATCGGGCCCCAGTTGGGCAACAAGCGCCGCGCCGTGCGCGTCCTTGGTTCCTGGCGCACGCCGGCCGTCGGCCTGCGGGAATCCAAATGCGACCGTGGCCTGCCACTCGCCAAAGTCAACTTCCTGTGTTGCCTCTCCTTGTTCCTCGACAGCAGTCTTCAATTTCCCTTCGAATTCCAGGCTGGCAACCTCGCGGCTCATCGGCCCAATCAGCTCAAAATTCTGAGCGTGATGCTTCCATGGCTCATCGCCAAGAATATTCCAACCGGACTGGTCGACTCCAAACGGGGAGAAGCCGATCGCGCCCTTCCCCAGGGCGTAGAAGAAGAACTTCGCAAAGCTGTCGCCGCGGCCCGTCTCCGGAATCCACAGAGGATTATCTTCGCGTTGATAGATGTCCATGGTCTTGCGATAGAACGCCGAGTCGTCGGTGTAGATGTCTGGCCCGATCATGTCGACCGAGGGTGCAAGAGCACGCCACATCCCAACCAGCTTCTGCACCGCGCCGCCGCTGGGGTAGCCGATCCCCGGCTGATCAATTTGCCGCTGCGCCAGTTGCGCCGCCGGATAGTCGATCCACACGTTGATGTAAAGGGGAATGTTGAACTCGCTCTTGCCTGCGGAAGCAATTTCGTTAATATACTTTGCCTGGTAATACGCCTGAAATGTTTCGTCGGCATCCGCTCCAAAAACCTGTGTCCACGTCCCCGCCGGCTTATGCGCCGCGGCAAGCAGATCGGCCGGGACCTGCCCGGCGAAGATGCGATTCGCCTCAGCAGAATTGTCGCGTACGCTGCCGATGTTGCCCGATTCGTTTTCTACCTGGATCATCAGCACGGTGTGTTTCTCGGAGTCGATCTCTTTCAGGTGGCGCATGAGTGCCGAGAAAGCGGCTTTGTCCGCTGCCAGCGTATTGCGCGAGATGGGTGAAAGGACATCGATCGGTTCGCCGTCGGGCCTGATGGTGTGAGGAAACCGTTTTGTATCCGTTTTCACCCATGCGGGAACGTAATGCATGTTCCCGTTCTTCCACGTGCCGAACCAGAGCAGCACCACGCGCAGATTGTGCGCCCGCGCGCCTTCCACCAATTGATCCACATTGCCGTAATCGAACTGCCCCTCGCGCGGCTCGAGCTGTTCCCAGTAAACGGGCGCTTCGATGGTGTTCGCGTGCAGTTCGGCCATCGACTCCCACACCTGGGGCAGTTCGCTCGGCCACGCTGACGAATTGTGAATCTGCCCGCCGAGAACGAGGTATGGACTTCCATCGACAATCAGGGCGTAGCGCCCATCTTTATGCTCGATGTGCGGCGCATCGGCCGCGAAAACCGAGCAGCAGGTCATCGATGGCAAGAAGAAGGAGAATGCCAGGCTGGCGAGGCCAGAGAGGAAAAAGCGGTCGATTCGGATCATGTGATTCACCATAAAGCAATGTAATCGTATACATCAATTCCTGCAAGGCTGTGCTCGCACCAGACCGTGTGAATGCGCTGAAATTGGCCCTTGCGCGATCAAAGAAACCACAGGTGTGCCCCTCAACCGCGGTCGTCAGGGCTCTTGAGATCGATTCCCAACTGCTGGCATTTCTTGTAGAGATGACTTCGCTCCAAACCCAGCGTCTTTGCGGTCTGCGTAATGTTCCGTTTGTGTCGATCGAGTTCCTTGAGCATTTCAGCGCGTTCAAAAGCCAAAACACGTTCGGCCAAAGATCCTGTCGCCGCGACGGAAAACTGCGCCGCAGATCCAGGACGATTCACTGAATTGGGAGTCGCACGCATGGATGGCAATGTAAGCTCGACAGCGGCCGCATCAACTTCTTCTCCAGCCAACAGCAGCAGCCGCTCCACAACGTTGCGCAGCTCGCGGATGTTCCCCGGCCATGTGTACCGCTTGAGAGCTTCGATGGCCGCATCTGTGATCAGAATCGGCTTCCACCCATTCTGCGCGCTCACCTGGCGCACGAAATGCTCTACGAGCGCAGGCAGGTCTTCGGTGCGGCAGCGCAAGGGTGGAAGTTCGACGGGAAAAACCACCACGCGATGATAAAGGTCCCGGCGAAATCCTCCGCTCTCGACCAATTGCTCAAGGTTGCGGTGGGTGGCGACAACCACGCGCACATCCACAGCGGTGGGTTTGTCCGAGCCGATGCGCTCAACTGCGCCCTCTTCCAGAACACGCAGCAGTTTGGCCTGCATGGCGGTCGGCATGTCCCCAATTTCATCGAGAAATAGTGTCCCGCGATGGGCCTGCTCAAACTTGCCTGTGTGGCGCTGAGCGGCGCCGGTGAAGGAGCCCTTCTCATGGCCGAAGAGCTCGCTCTCGATCAGCTCTGCGGGCACAGCAGCGCAGTTGAGCGTGACGAATGGGCCGTTCGATCGCGGACTTCTCTCATGCACGGTACGCGCCACCAATTCCTTGCCCGTTCCGGTTTCGCCGTAAATGCAGATGCGCGCTTCGCTCGCTGCCACGCGCTCAATCTGGGTCATCAGGCGGCGCATGGTTTCGCCGGAAAAGACCAGCGTGTGCTTGCCAATGCGAGCGCGAAGGTCCTGGTTTTCATTCTCAAGACGCGTGAGCTTGAGCGCATTCTCGACGGTGACGAGCAGTTTTTCTGTGGAGAGCGGTTTTTCCAGGAAATCCAGCGCACCGAGACGCGTGGCGCGCACGGCCATCTCGATGTGCGCCTGGCCGCTCATCATCAATACAGGTGCGGCCACACCGGCGATCTTCAGGTCTTCAAGCAGGGCGAGTCCGTCGCGGCGGGGCATGACAACGTCGCTGAGGATAAGATCAAAAGGCTGCGATCGGGCCAACTCCAGCGCGCGTGCGGCGTTGTCGCAAACCACGGCCTCATGGCCCGCCAGCCGGAAGGCGCGGGAGAGCGATGCCAGCGTGTTCGCTTCATCGTCGACGATAAGAATATTTGCTTTGACCGTCATGATGATCCGCTTCCATTCGCTGCGGGGAGCGTGATGACAAAGGTAGCACCACCACCGGGCTTGCTTTCAACGGCAATGGCGCCGTTGTGGTCTGCGATGACGGATTGCACGATGGCCAGGCCCAGGCCGGTGCCGTGTTGCTTGGTGGTGTAGTAGGGTGTAAACAGACGCTCGCACTCTTCCGGAGTCAGGCCCTCGCCGGTATCCGAGACTCTGATTTCCACTTTGTCTTCGCGCGATTTTGCCGAAAGTGTCAGTGTGCCCCCGTCGGCCATCGCGTCCATTGCATTGAGCACAAGGTTGGAGAGCGCACGATGCAGAAGCTCAGGATCAACGTCAATCCGGAGTGGGTCAGAGGGGAGTTCCAGTGTACATCTGATTTTCAACTCCCCATTCACATCACCCTTGGCGGCAGGAAAGTAAAGTTGTGCCAC
>Ga0070764_10000747_pt1 | contig 13297 bp, 12 predicted proteins | sample HubBroMetageWRM4_FD_67287 | JGI IMG/M metagenome (GOLD analysis project Ga0070764, IMG submission 67287) | Warmed soil microbial communities from the Hubbard Brook experimental Forest, New Hampshire - Hubbard Brook CCASE Soil Metagenome WRM 4 | ecosystem: Environmental > Terrestrial > Soil >... | reverse complement strand
AGCCGCCCTCGGCTGTCCGTCGAGCGCAGCTAGACGATTTCCGCCAACAGCTGACAACCGCCGTCGCCCAACAAAAAGGCCATCGGCTTTCGCCGATGGCCCTCGAGGCCTCGCTCCAACCCTAATGAATCTCCCAAGCCATGATCGACGCCTCCGTCGGATTGTCCGCCGGAATCGTGATCCCATTATTCAACGTCCCACCAGCCGTCACGCTCTCCGCTGTCCCGCTGCTCCCGCCCAGGAAAGTGAATCCCGCCGCGCTCCCGCCATAAATCTGCGCGCACGCACTCGTGCAATTGCTCGTGATCGCCAGGTAATACTTCCCCGGCTGCAGCGTCGCGCTGGCCGTCCAACTCAAGGTTTTGTATCCGGTGCTCGGCGCGAACGTAGTCCCCGCGGTGCTTCCAATGTGCGCCACAATGTTCCCCGAGCTGTTCAGCACTCCAATGTCATAGGTGTTGCTTGTGTTGTCCGCAGTCGAAACGTCATACGTCACCTGTGTCGTAGTCAGCGGAAACGTCAGCACCACGCCCCATAGCTCCACTTTGTTCGCCGTGCTCGAAAAGCTGATCGCCGTCCCACTCGTGTTCGTCGTCAACCATGGAATCGAATATCCTGCGCTGCTGCTCACATTCGAACCCGGCATATCGAGGAACATCTGCACCGTTGCGCTGCCCGAACTCGCCTGCAGCACCCGCCCCAGGATCTGCGCCCCCGTGGGCCGCGCCGCGCCCGCGTCATGGCACAAGGGATAAAGTCCGCTACTCGCGGTACTCGAAGGCACGACATAATCCCCAATCACGGTAGCGCTCCCGTCAAAGCTGCACTCCACAGACCCTTCACGCGCCAGCGTAACCACCCCCGAAGTTCCGGCGTTGAAAATCACTACGCCGATAACTCCGCTGGTCAGAGCGCTCGAAGGCGTCGCCGCACAACCCGCGCCGGTAAGCACCGCCAACCCATTCACGATCGTGCCGGTCGTCGTGTCATTGCAAAGTTCATAACTCTCATTGGCAAACTTGCCCAACTCGAACCCGCTGCCGCTCGTGGAGTTCCCTGCCACATAAACTGTCTCCGGCCGCAACCCAGTGCCGCTCGTGCTATTGAACGACCCCACGTTAAACGTTTGATCCGCCCAGGGCTTGAAATTGCCGCTCGCATCCACCACCCACTTCAGCGCGTTGTTGATCCAGAAGCCCAGTCCCGAAGCAGGCGCCGTTCCTGGTGCCGAACTCTCGCTCCGCACCACCGCATAGTTGTCGACTGTGTCATAGCCCAGCGAAGTCCGTTGCCAGGTTGAGCTGTTCGTATAACTGGAATACACATGCAGATTTTGCACGGCTCCCACCACGTATTCGCCCAGGTCATTCGCATCTTCCTGAAACAAATTGGAGAAGTACGAACTGGTCGCCGTCGTCGCCACTTTCTGCGGTGTCCCTCCGTTGACGGAAATGTAATAATTCCCATCGTTAGAGATCCCCAGCGCGGAGGTCCCCGCCGCCGCAGCTGCCATCGCTGTCCCGGGAGTTGGCGAACTCACCATCCACGGCCCCGCCACCAGCAGCTGCCCGTTCACCGTCACGTTCCCGCTGAACGTCCCCGCCGCCGCCGAAATCCCGTTAATGCCCGCATAATTCAGCGTCGACCCGTTATCCGTCAGCCCGCTGTCGCCGCTCACCGCCGCGCCATTCGCCGCGTACACCGCCAGTTGCGTTGCCGGCCCGCTGTTCACTACGCCAGACCCGCAACCCGTACAGGTTCCCGTCACCGTCAGATTTCCGTTGATATTTACCGGCACGTTGAACGTCTTCAACGCAGAGGTCAGCCGCTCTAGGTAACTTACGTTGTCGCCGACATTGCCGATGTATTCAGAGATCGACACAGGACAGCCGATGGATAATTGCGCGCTGGAGGCGCCTGCTGCCCCGGCATTATCAAGGCCAAGATAGCAGTCGGCGGCATCCGCTGCAGGTCGTCCTCCCTGTGACGCTAACGTTTTCGCCGGATTAGAATCAACCAGAGTGATCAACTCGGTCGGATTGATTACATTGTGAGGACCAGTTTCCAGTATCAGCCTGCCCTTAATGTTGGCTTCATCCGGAGCGCCAGACTCACCAGAAGCGAACAGCGTAGAACCGGTCGAAGCGCCAGCATTCGCATTGCTGTTCTCCAGGCACTGTACCCATACGCCACCGGTGACAAGATTACAGTCTGGAGCGAAAAACTTAGGCAACATCGTGCCGAACTGACTCACGAGTTCGCTTACTCCACTGTTGGCGCTCGCGCCGTCAACGTTATCGCCCAGCCGATCAAAAATCACACCTGAGGGGGATGGACTTGATCCGTTGTAGTCCCCGGCGGAAGTGTAGACTACTGATCCCGGCCAGAACAGACCTGCTCCCGTGTTATTCCCAAACTGCGGCCAGTAGGTTGGAGGACTGACCACCGTGTAGCTCGCAGTCGCAGTCGAGGCCGTGTCGGTAAAGCTACAGATATCAGCCGTTCCCAATGCCGAGCAGACTGAACTGGCTGCCAGTCCCGTGGCAACCGATCCGCAAGTCGTAGTCGATCCTCCGGTGCAACCCGCAGTGTACGGCGCAGGCTCACCGGCTAGACCAGAAGTCCGGATTACGTCGTAAGTGATCGGAGTTTGCGTCCCGAATTCAGGCCAGACGACGTTGATGCTTCCCGATCCACTTGTAAGTGCCACTCCAGCCAGAAACGGGGCGCTTGAGGTCCCACTCGAATTGTGCGCTACGATGTAGTAGTTGTACTGAGTACTGCCCGTGTTCGCGTACAAGGGAGCTTGACCGTTAGGCCCCGCTGTCGAATTAACGTACGACCAACCTCCTGCAACAATGACTCCAGCTTGACCGGTGCCCAGCGGATTTTTATTAGCGCACTGCCCCACTTCAAAGTAACTGCCACTCAGCTTCAAATTCGGAATGTTGCTGTACCCGGCGATGCTCCGAACTCCGAACTGTCCCTGCGCTTGGATAACCGAGTCTTCGATATCGAGCGTGTTGCCGTTCTGGTTATCGATTCCATTCGCCACACAGCTCAGATTGATATTGGAGTCCTTGATGTACATGATCCCACTGTTGCCGCTGCCGCCCTTACCCAGCACAGCTACCGAACAGAAGTCAGTCGAACAGTGCCCCCAATTAGCGTCCGCATACACACCTAAGCCATCGATCACCGCTGCTTGATCATTGTCCACCTGAATCAGCGAACCAAAATCATTGCCGGTCACCCCGTTGCTTCCGCTGGGGCCGTATGCCACGGAAACGTGCCAAAAGTGCGTATGCTGAGCCGCATCCTCAATCATCGGATAATTGCAGACGCTGCACCCGGGCTGTCCAGTAAAGTTCTTGACCGTAATATCCCACGCGTAAGTTTGGTTTGAGGTTGAACCGATCACAAGACAGCTATCCGCCATTGCACAGGTCACCACACTGCCAGAAAAGTCGAGCACCGTATAAAGCGAGAGAACCGTAACCCGCGCCTGAAACGTATAGTGCCCAGGCGGGATGACCACAGCTCCCGCACCCACGTGGCCGCTTTCGATCACATTCGTGCCATAGGGCGCCGAGTTGATCGCCTCCTGCACTCCTTGGGAAGCTGATCCGATGGCGTACCCCGATCCGTGAGTATTCGCGGCAGCAAAAGTAATCGTCCCGTTTGACCCGCCTGTCTGAGTGCACGTCGTAGACGTAATCAGCGCGGCTTCTGGTGTTCCAGTCCCGGAAATATAAACGTAGGTTTGCGATGGCAGTATGGTCGCAGCCGTCAAGCCGCGTGGACACGGCGTCAGTGTGACCGTATTCGATCCCGCACTAATCGTCCCGCTGGGATTCTGCGACCAGTTGTCGCCGGGCGCCACGTAAATGATATTGCTGAGATTGTTCGTCGAAAATTCCGTCCCACCCGGTTGCGCGATGTTCTGGCTGACTGCCGGACTCACCGACACCCCACCGCTACCACCGCTCGGTGTCGAAGGCGCATACTGCCCTGACGCCGAAGAGTAGGTCAGCACCTGCCCATTCGCCGGCGCGGTCGATCCCACTGGAGTACTTTGAATCTCGGTCGCATTCGCGCTCGATCCGCAGGATCCCCAGGTCCCGTTTCCCAGCAGACAATTCAGCGCTGAGGCCGTTCCACTCCCTAACTCATTCGTCGGCACCACTCCGCTCACCAGATTCGCCTTTGACGCCGCCGACAAATCCACGTATTGCTTTGGGGCAGCCTGCAGTGGCGCTGTCGGACTTCCACTCAATGTCAGCGCCCCGGTCATCGCCCCGCCCGCCGTTGCCAGATAACTTCCCGCTCCTACGGTTGCGATCGCCCCGTCCACGTATGCCTTGTTCGTTACATCGCCCGTGCCCACCGGCGTCGGCACATTCGGCGGTGTGGAAAAACTCTTGGTCCCCGTCACCGTCTCTGCCCCAGCCAGATGCACCACGGCGTTGTCATTGGCTTTTGCCGCCAGCGCTGAATTTACGTACTGCATCGATACTGGCTGAGCTGCCGTTCCTGATCCCGGCGTCGTCCGCACTTGCGCCAGGGTTGCAGGAGAACTCGTCGGCACCACCCAATATTCGGTTCGTACTTCGCTAGGTTGCAGCTGATAAACCACGCTGTAATACACGCCGGCAGGCGTCGCTCCCGTGTTCGGCGCCAGCGCTACGTTCAATGCGCCGTTCGATCCCAGCGTCACATCCAGCGACCCCGCCGCCACCGCCGTCCCGTCCGCCGCCACAAACGCCGGCCACGTAATCACCAGAATGCCCTGCGCGGCAGTTCCATTCGCCATGTACACGGTGTCAACCACGCTCGTCAGCGCCGGCCCGCTCTGCGCGGCCGCGTGCAGTCGCATGCCGGAAGCCACGATCACCCACGCCAGCGCCAAATAAAAAATCCGCCCCAAGGGACGGCGTATCTGAAACATACTTCCTCCTCAAACGCGTCTATCCAATTAAGCTTGTCATACTGAGTAAGCTTGTCATCCCGAGTAAGTTTGTCATCGTGAGTAGCTTGTCATCCTGAGCGAAGCGAAGGACCAATGCAACCTGCCTCCGCCGCCACCTAACCCGCCCATCATCCCCACCGCAGCCCGAATTCGTTCTCCCAGTCTCACCGACTCCTCGCACCCTCATCCCCTCCCAGCCAAAAACTCCTCCACGCTCTGCACGTAAACCTCAGCGAAGTCGGCGACCGGCCGTTTCGCCTGGATGAAGTCCATCGCATCCTCCACAGTCCATCCCATCACCGCCAGCAGCGCCAGCGCCATCATCGGCGCCCGGTGCACCCCTGCCGCGCAGTGGATAAACAGCTTCGCCTTCGGATCTGCCAATGCCGCCAACCCAAACTCCACTCCGCGCTCAAATACTTCAGGAGGCTTCGGCTCGAAGTCATCGTCCACCGGATTCCACAGGACCTTAATCCCGTGCGGCTCCGCAAGCTGCGCGTCCAGGCCGAACTCTATCTGCATGTTGATGATGTGCGTGATCCCCGCCCGCGACACCTCCGCCATGTTTCTTTCCTGCCAGATTCCGCCGCCGACCGCGATCCGGTCGTCCAGCCACGTTATATCCATCCCATGCCTGCGTCGTTTAACTCTGACATCATTCCCCGCCCGAACCTTCTCCCGGATATTCCAAAGAGACTCGACCGTCGGGTCGCAACCGTCCAACCGCAGATTGCTATCCAGCAGTTTTCTTCCGCGCCGTCCCACCCGCGGCGAAACCGACAACGCCGACAGCTCGACCGTCTCTCCCGAACCCCAAATCCCGCGTTTCATTCTACGGCATCCTCTCGACCACTAACTCTGGGCCTCGCCACCCTCTTCTTCGCTCTCTACCAGCATCGGCCCCGGCTCTTTTTCGCGTTCTCCCTCACCAGCCTGCTCCGTGACCTTCGGCGTAGCCGTCTCAATGCCTTCGTCCTTCTCATCGCCCGGCAACCCAGCCGGAATCGGGTCTTCGTCGCAAATCACCGGATCGAGCGGAAGTCCCATCCGCGTGAGCAGCGTGTGCGCCAGCGAATTCTCCACCTGTCTCGGCGCGGTCTGTTCCGTCGCCGGATACAGTCCTATCGCCTCGAACAAATACTTCGCTGACGTCAGTCGTCCAGCCTTGGCGCCGTTAATCACTCCGGTCGCGATCTCTACCGCCGACTCTCCCACCATGTTGTTGATGTTTTCCCGCACCTGCACCAGGTCCACCGGCTTTGTTGTCTCGCTCGCTTTGCCCTTCGTCGATTTCTTTGCGGAGTGCTTCCCGGACTTCTTTGCCGTCCCCGTGCGTTTTCCCCTTGCCTTCTTCTTGCTCACGGCTCGCCCTCCCAAAAACTGTCGGCGTTATCCTGAATCCCGGCTTCAGCCGCGGCAATCTTATGAGCAGCAGCGACTTAACCCGCAGATCCCACGCCGCCAGTGCGCGAAGCTGCGATGCAAACTGGGCTATTCAGCCCAAAAAGCGAAAGGCGCGCTTTTCAGCGCGCCCCGATAGATTTCCCGATCGATTGATGGATCGTTTCTTTTTTTCTTTACCCTATATATTCAGAATAGCATTTTGCAATGGGTAAATGGGACACCTTTCGCATATTTTTATTTGCCGCATCATCAGCAACTTGCGAACTTTTCGATCAACATCCCCTCTTGACAAGATTTTTGTCATTGCGAAAACTCCCTTCTCGAGGGAAGCCCGGCAAGCAAACCTACCCTGAGGAAGTCTTCGCTCAACAAATCAAGCACTAGAGGCAATCTCCGCTGCACGGTCTTACGACAGCAGTGCATAATGCGCGCAGCATCGTCCCGGTTATGTTCTTGTAGAACAACGCGCGCCACTAACTGCTGATCCCAATACGCCAGTCGGTCCAGACACATCTCCACGTCGCGAACAAATATCACCCGGTCCTCGAACGTAGTCGCTTTGTAGTACGTTACCTTCGCGCGGAAGAACTCCCTGCCAACCAATGACGGCAACCGCCCGGTCTCTATCGAAAAGCGCAGATAACGCCGCAACAAGCCCACCGTGCGCTTCCGGTAAAGCCACAAGTCAGGATTGCGATCAAGAGGATCATCCTGCTCCACTCCATCCGGCAACCCCACCGAAAAGTTGTCTGCGGGTAGCGCCGGCCACACCGCACTCTTCGGAGCAACCTCCCCAGCAGACTGCTCAGCCGCAGGCTCAACCGGCTCGCCTAGGATCAACCCGTCTCCCTCCTCATCCTGCCCTTCTGCCTCTGCCGCAATCCATTCAACAAAGCTGCTCATGCCACACCTCCCAGCTCGTCCAGATCCACTCCCTCACAGCCCTCGAAGTCGCCGTCACCCGTGCCCCGCGGGGGTTTTCGCGGTCTCCTCGCCTTTTCTGGCTCTCTCAATGGTGCTGGCAGTTGCGCCATCTCGCGCCCGCAAGCCACGCAATAGATTTGCCCTCCGCCCGCCGGACGCAGCCACAACGCGCCGCATCGTTCGCAATATTTCAGCTCGAATTGCAACTCGTCTGTGCTGCTCTTTCTTGTCTTCGCTTTCATCACTCCTCCTCGGGCTCAGGATTCCGCGTTGCGAACCTGGGCGCTTGCGGTTCACATCCATTTACCGAAGCCCGAAGGCTGCAGCCGAAAAAAAGCCCTGCGCCGGCTGCCGCTCTTGAAGCGGGAACCGAACGCAGGGCTCGTTTCTCTTACGATGACCTGCTTGAGCTATTTACTTGTCGCGCTGCTTGTTGCTGTTACTTGCTGAACTTGCACATCCGGCAAAACGACTAACTCGTTTGCCGGCAGCCTCTTATGGTTCGATCGCCACGCCAGGTTCCAGACCGGAGCCGGGTTCGTGCTGGCGAAAAAATCCTTCCTCGTAACCTGATTTCAACACCTTGCCATTTTGCAAGACTACGCTCACTCGTCCACTGAAACGCAGCGACTTCAACAGGTGCTCCATGGCTGCGGAAAGCACCTCCGCCGCACGCACTTTCCTTCGAAATTCGACGAAGTTCTTTTCTTCGTTGCAGTTATCAAGGCTACTCATTGCTGATAATCCCTGAAGGGAAGTTGGGTTATACGATATCGCGATCGTATAGCTGCTAATTTTCCCAGTCAAGGTCGTTAGACCAAACCCTCTGTGGAAATCCGTTCGATTAGCATGGTGCTATACCTCACCGTGCTATACTCCCTGCCATGAAATTCCGAGTGCTGCAAGAAAACCTGCGCGAAACTCTCTGGGAGCGCATCGAGGAAGGCGACTTGACCGGCCTCCGTCTAGCCCAACAGACCGGCTTTAAGCAAGCTCATATCTCCAACTTCTTGAATCGTAAGCGCGGCTTGAGCCTCGAAGGTATGGACCGGGTCCTGGCCGTCCAGCATCTTTCCGTCCTCGATCTGCTGGAACCAGCCGAAGTTAACAAGCGCGCTTCTATCCTGCCCCCCAGCAACGACGAGTTCCAGAACATCCTCCTCACTGACGGAACCGTCGCCGCCGCTCATCCCCTCATCACCAGCATGAACGTCAAAGAAATCCTGAAATTCAAGAAAAGCTTTCTTAAGAAACTGAAACCGGAAACCGAAGGCGATCGTCAGCAGTGGGAGCGTTTCGTCCTCATCAAGGTTGATAGCCACGAAGGCATGAGCATGTATCCCCGCCTGCTGCCCGGGGCCACACTCCTGATCGACCGCCATTACAATTCACTCAAGCCCTATCGCAAAGGCGAGTTCAACATGTATGCCGTACTCAAGAATGAAAGCTGCACCGTGAAATACGTGGAGACGGCCGGCAACCATCTCATTCTTCGACCCCACAACCAGGACTTCCCCATCGAAGTCATCTCCATGGAAGATGGCAAATCCGCCTCCGATTATCTGGTCGGCCGCGTCTGCCACATCGGCATCGAAACCTAGAAGCAGTGGCCAGTGGTCAGTGGCCAGTCGCCCCGGAACAGTTTTCGGATTTTTGGGAAACCCGCAAAGCATTTGAATCGCTGGCGGCAAGCAGCCTTTACTGGCCACTGATCACTGGCCACTGCCTTGTGCTACCCACCCAGGCTGTCAAACATTTTCCACAACTTGTCTGCAGTCGCCCGATAAATCAAATACCCGGTGCCGGCATCCGTGGTTTCGCGAAACAGTAATTCCCCGCGACCATCTCCATCAGCATCCACAACGTCAATCAACTCCAGCCGCGGGGTTACGTCGAGGTGAAACTTGTCAGTCACCCCTGAATACAGCTTGCGCAAATTGCCGTAGATGTCAGTCCGCGTCACCAGCGTGATCGAATACTGTGCCGGCGCTGCGGTCGACCCAGCCGCCGGGGGGAAATGCGCCTCCGCTGTCAGGATCATCACAATCTGGTTGTTCGCCCACACATCGAAAGCGCGGAACTGGACGTTCTCAAACACCGGCTGAGCGGGCTTTGCCGGAGGCTTGTGCCCCGCCGCAGTCCCTTTCGCGGCGGGCGGCTTGGCCGGAATCTGGTTCCTGACCAGCGCATCCGCATAAGCTCGAACTTCACTCCCCGCCAGGTCGAGCATCTGATTGCGCCGCTCATCCTCTTCGCCCGTCTTCCAGAAGAACTTGTAGGAGTGCGGATCGGGTCCACCCGCATCAGAAATTGCGGGCACCACTTGCACCGGCCTCGGGCCGGCGTCGGCCGCAGTTGCAGTTGCGGCAGACTCAGGTTTGCCAGTCTTAGGCGCCGCGTCCTCCTCGTCCTGCGGCGCGCTCTGTGCAGGCTTGCCTCGGCGCAGAGTAGGGCGATAGTAGTTTTCCCCCTGACCTTCCGCGGCTTGAGCCGGCGAGGTCTGCCCCTCCGTCGCCGTCGGCGCCTGCGGCTTGGCGCCGGGATCCGCAGGCTTCTCCGAAGTTGATGGAGCCGCCGGCTTCTGCGCGTCTTGTCCACTCGACGCACTGCCAGCTGAACCGCTCGCCGGTTGCGAAGGTGACGGTTGAGAAGAGGCCGGGGGCGTGCTTTGTGCCGCAGGCTTCTCGGACGATCCCGTCCCGGCAGGAGTACTCGAAGCAGGAGTCCCAGAAGCAGGACTACCGGAAGCAGGTGCCGGACTCGGGTTCGCCGGTGCCGCGGGCTTCGACGCTTTTCCTCGGCTCAGCCGCGGTGGCGCATCGCTGTCGCTGGTATCAAGCCCCACCGGTACGTCCTCCGCTTTGTGCGTAACCTTCGCCGTCTCGGTTCCATTCGGCAGGTAAGAACCCGCGCCCACCCACGGATTCACGCTGCCCGGGTTCCTGCTATGCAGCGCTCCACTAACCGTAAACAGTCCCTGCGTGTCCCCCGACTCCTCAACCTCATAAACCGTGCCCGAGTCCAGCGCCATCGGCACCGGTTCAGCCTTGTAGGCGCTGGCATCGTAAAACTTGCCATCCACCAGAATTGCGATCGGGACTAACGTCCCCTTGCCGTTGCTATTAACCTCGTAAAGTCCCACCGCCCGCGGCCCTTTCACCTTTTTCTTCTTAGGTTCAGGAGGCTTCTCCTGCGGAATGTCCGACGGGCGCTTAAGCTGCGGTCCTTGCGCCGCGCCCGGCCGAGCCATCACGGCACAAAACGCCAGAATGACAATGACGGCGGACCCCAATCTGCGGTATAAGAACTTTCTGGACATAAGTCGTTCGGCCCTCGGCCTTCCCGCCGCTGAGTCTGTGAATGCCGTCTTTAACCCTGACTTCCCTGGAAATGAGGCGATCATGAGCATCAATGTCAATGATAAGGCTCCCGAGTTTACTTTGCAGGACGAGAACGGAAAGGAAATCTCGCTGAAAGCTCTGCGCGGCAAAGTCGTGGTGCTGTACTTCTACCCTCGCGCCGACACCCCAGGATGCACCATCGAAGCCTGCGAATTCCGCGACACCTACAAACAGATGCAGAAAACCGGCGCGGTGTTACTCGGCATCTCGCCCGACACGCCCAAAGCGCAGAAGAAGTTTCAGGAGAAATTCCAGCTTCCCTTCTCCCTGCTCGCCGATGCCGACAAGAAAATCGCCGACGCCTTCGGCGTGCTCCAGGAAAAGAACATGTACGGCAAGAAGGTCATGGGCATCGTCCGGACCACGTTCATTATCGGGCCAGATGGCAAGATCCAGCACATTTTTCCCAAGGTAAAGGCAGAAGGCCACGCCGGAGAAGTGCTGGCCTACCTGAAAGAATCGGCGAAGGGAGCGGCGTAGCGCCGCCGTCCCGGCGGCTTTCCGGCGCGCGCGAGCGCTGCCGCGCCTTCGACCAACCCATGACAGCCTCTCAAAACAGCCGGCAAGTTGCCGGCGCTACGCCGCCCACCCGCCCGCTCGATCGTGCCTTCTTCGCTCGCGAACCGCGCCGCGTGGCTCGCGAACTGCTCGGCAAAGTGCTGGTCCGTAACGTTCTTGAGCCAAACAGCGTTAAGTCGCACCTTACCGGCCGCATCGTTGAGGTCGAGGCTTATCTCGGAAAAAACGATCCCGCGTCCCACTCCGCCGCCGGCAACACTGCCCGCACTGCAGTCCTGTTCGGACCTCCTGGCCACGCCTATGTTTACTTCATCTACGGCACTCACTATTGCCTGAACGTGTCGTGTGAGCGCGACGGGAAGGCCGGAGGCGTTCTTTTCCGCGCCCTCGAACCGCTCGTCGGCGTCGAAGAGATGGCGAGGGCGCGAAAAATCGTGGTCTCGAGCCCTCGGGATCTTCCCCGGCTGACCAGCGGCCCAGGGCGCCTCGCGGAAGCTTTCGGCATCACCCGCACCCGCGACAACGGCTGCGATCTCACCTCGCCTCATTCGGGATTGTGGATCGGGGACGATGGCTTCCACGCCCGAAACGTCAAAACCACCCCCCGTATCGGCATCACCAAAGCAGCCGATAAGCGCCTGCGGTATATCCTTGCGGGAAACGCCTTCCTTTCCGGACGAAAAACACCAGTCAGCAGCTGAAAACCGCCGGGAACTTGACAAATGGGTGTAGACTGTCGCTCGGGTCAAAAGCGCGGAAAGCCGCTCTGCGAAAGGCATTTGGCTGAACCGCCGGCAATATTCTATGTCAGCAACTCATGCCGGCGATCCATGCAGCAACTCTTGCCGCAACCAACGATCGGTTTTTCAGCATCCCCCGGACGAAACAAGTCATCTCATGAGCTAGGAACCTGGATGGGTCGGTTCACTTCATTTCGCACTTCTGTTATCACCTTGACCATCCTCGCGGCGACTATGCCGGCGCTCTCCCGCGCTGGAGACGCTTCGCCGCTCCGGCCGGAACCAGCCTCGGCTCCTTCCAATATCGTAATCGGTTTCGTCGGCGGATTCGTGCACCATGACAACCCGCACCACGGCCCGGTTAAGCTGGCAGGGCAGATCCAACGAACCGTCCCCAAAGACACCTACGTCAGGGTTTTCGAGAACCGTCGCAGGAAACAGGCCTACGACGACGTCATCCGTCTGCTCGACGCCAATCGCGATGGCGTTCTCTCCGCCGAGGAGAAAGCGCGAGCACGCATCATCCTCTTCGGCCACAGTTGGGGAGCGTCCGCTGCCGTGGCCTTGGCTCGCGACCTGCGGCGCGCGGGCATACCCGTCCTGCTGACGGTGCAGGTGGATAGTGTTGCCAAAGTGTGGCAGAACGATTCCGTAATCCCCGATAACGTCGCTGAAGCCGTGAACTTTTATCAACCCCACGGCGTCGTCCACGGCCGAAAGCAGATCACTGCCGCCGATCCCGCAAAAACTCAGATCCTCGGAAACTACATGGTCGATTACAAGAAGAACCCGATCCAGTGCCCCGGATTCACCTGGGCAGACCGCTTGTTCACCCCCGACCACATGGAGAGCGAATGCGATCCCCACGTCTGGTCGCAGATTGAAACCATGGTGCGCGAACGGTTAGCCTCTGCCGACACTTCTTCGGCTAGCGCTTCGGCCACCGCTTCAACGGCCGCCGCTTCAACCGCCATGCCTTCAACCGCTTCCACCGTGGTTCACTCGCAACCATAGTTTCGGCTTGCCCTAAAGGTCTGTGATCCCGAACAAGATCCGTCCTCCCGAACAAGTCATCCCAAAGAAGGCCTGTCATCCCGGAACAGGGCCTGTCATCCCGAACGAAGTGAGGGACCCTGGTGTCTGCATGTGGCGGCAATCCAGACGACACAAGCAAGAACCAAGATCCCTCGCGTCGCTCAGGATGACATTTCCTGAGATGACATCTCTTAAGACGACATCTCCTAAGCCAATGACGCAGGGAGCAGGATGTTATCGAGAAGCCGGGTCGAGCCAAGGAACGCGGCGACCGCGACCAGCGCGCCGTCCACAACGTTGTCCAC
>Ga0070764_10000745_pt1 | contig 13304 bp, 8 predicted proteins | sample HubBroMetageWRM4_FD_67287 | JGI IMG/M metagenome (GOLD analysis project Ga0070764, IMG submission 67287) | Warmed soil microbial communities from the Hubbard Brook experimental Forest, New Hampshire - Hubbard Brook CCASE Soil Metagenome WRM 4 | ecosystem: Environmental > Terrestrial > Soil >... | reverse complement strand
CGTCGACGGTTCTTCTACGCTTCTGAACTGGACCGTTGGATGCGTGCAGAGCTACACTCAGGAAAAGTGGGATGAGAAAACGAGGCAGCAATAGGGTAGCGGTAAGAGTTCCGAGGGATCCTAAGTCCTTCCAACTCCGGCCAAGCGCTTCCTCGTAGGTACTTGCAGTGTGGGTGAAAAGTAAATTCGACTCCCATACGCTTCCGCCAAACCTATGCCATCGTCGAAGAGATGCGCTGTCGCGGTCGCTTGCCTGGTGGCTGTTGGCTTTGCGATCTGTCTTGCTTACGCCGCGCAGTCGAAAGCTTCGTTTAGTCTGGATCCTCTTTCGCCGCAATTTTCTAAACTTATCGCTCCCGGCACAAAGCTCGAGACGATCGCGACCGGATTTGGCTTCACGGAGGGGCCGGTGTGGGATCCCGGCGGTTTTCTGTGGGTCAGCGATGAAACCATAAACAAGATTTACAAAGTGCAGATGGACGGCGCGAAGAAAAGCTTGATCGATCTTGGCGATCCAGATGGAAACACGCTCGATCGTAACGGCTTCTTGATTGATTGCGCCAGCGTGCTGCGGGCAATCATCTCTATCTCGCGTCAGGACGGGCGGTACACGGTGCTTGCCGATCGTTACCAGGGCAAGCGTTTCAATAGTCCCAATGACGTGGTGCTGGGCCCCGACGGCGCGTTGTATTTCACCGATCCCACGCTCGATTTGCCGCAAGGTCAGGCGCAAGAAATTCCATTTCAAGGCGTCTATCGCTTGGCTCAGGACGGCGGGCGGGTGACGCTGCTTACGCGCGAACTCACGCAGCCGAATGGCCTGGCTTTTTCCTCTGACGGCAAACACTTCTACGTGGACGACAGCGAACAGCGCAATATTCGCGTGTATGACTTCCGCATGGACGGAACGATTTTGAATGGCAGGATTTTCGGCGAAGAACCGGGTGGTACAGACGACGGCGTGCCTGACGGCATGAAAGTCGACGAGCAGGGCAATATTTTTGTCACGGGTCCCCGTGGCATTTGGGTGTGGGACAGAGCAGGGCGGCATCTGGGGACCATCGTCATGCCAGAGCAGCCGGCTAATCTGAACTGGGGAGATCGCGACTACGGCACGCTGTACATAACCGCGACCACGTCGGTGTACCGGCTACGTACCAAGACGCACGGCTTTGTGCCATACCTTCCGTTCTCCAGCGTTGACGGGCGAAAACCATAAGGGTTGCGACAACGAAGAGCATCAGCTTGGATTGATTTTCCGTCTGCCGAGTTCCTGATCTTCCCGAATTGGAGCGATAAATGTTAGTAGGGCCTTTTGCACTTCATCTCTACAGTCTTCTGTGTAGAAACATCGCGGGGCATGGTACTCGGTACCACATTTACTAGACCTTCCAATCGGTACGAATCAGTACTTTTTTGTTTTCGCATTGGAGCTAAATCATCCGCCGTCAAGAAACTTCCGGGACAGTTTAACGCGTTTACCTCTGAACCGTAATTGAACCTACCGCCGGCTGACCGCGATTCCTATACTGCTACGCAAATATTTCCGCGGTTGCGGAGGGCGTTGATGAATCCTATCCGGGTGTTAGTAGCGAATCGGCCGCGGTTGATCCGCGAACTGGTGATGGCCACGATTTCGGATCAGCCCGACATCGAAATAGTTGGCGAGATCGAGCAAGAAGCTGAATTGGAACATGCCGTGGAAGTAACGCACCCGGACTTTCTGATCGTCGCATTGGAGAGATCCAATAATCTTCCCGATATTTGCAAGTCCATCTTACGGAATCAACCGCGCATGCGGGTGATCGCGATTGCGGCGGACCGGAACAGTTCGATGTTTTACTGGACGTCTGTGTGCATTGAGTCGAATCAAATCGAAGCTTCCGAAGCGGGCATGCTGAGCGCGATTCGCGGAAAGATGCGGACGTTGGATAAGGTCCAGTGATTGCGATGAACCATGCAAGAGAAGTGAAAAACGCGAGCGCGATGCGAATTCCAGGGAGAAGCGCGCGCGGAATTATCTGCGTGCTGGTCGCTCTGGGTTTCGGATGCGGCGCGATGCGAGCGCAAAATCAGCGCCCGGCTCCAATGGTTGGCTCGGACCTGGGGCGCGACAATTTGAGCCGCGTGGCGGCGTCAGCGGCGGAGCTGAAAGCGGTTTTGCTCACAGAAGTTGGACTGATGGTCGAATTGAAACGCTGGGTGGCCAAGGACGCGACAGACCACGGCCAGATCATCAGCGATTCGGACCTGACAAACGACGCCATATTTGAGCGATTGGAATCCGACATCCGGTTCCGGTCGGTTGCGACAATGATCGTGCAGAAATACGGATTTCTTGTACCAAGAGTGAATCCGTTATCCGAACTCGGCAAGGAGCAAGAGCTTCTGGTTCAAGAGCGCGCGAAATGGCAGGCGCAACATGCAGAAGAGGAACGTGCTGCAGCGCACCAAAAAAACCTACAGAAGAATCTGCAGAACGCGAGCGCTTGCGACCCGCAGTCTGACCTGGACTGTACGAACGCCCAGCCCATTTCGCCTGCTGATAGCGAAGGATCGCAGGGGCGACAGGGGCCGGCAAATCAGTCGCCTCAATTCAGGGCTCCTGATCAATATCAATCGATTCCTCCCAACTTCCCGAGCGGCGGCGAGAACCCTTTGGAGCGCGGGTTGTTGATGCAGACAAACGGAGATCCGTTAAACAGCAATCAATCGGACCAACTGGGGGACCGCTCTGACGGCATGCAATTGTTCGGTGGGATGGGTTCGAACGGATCCGGATCAGGATCCGCATCGGGAAGTTCTTTGCCGCAGCTTTTGGCCGGCGGGGATAACCAACAGTCCGGTTCTGGCTTCGGTGGCGGCGGAGGCGGAGGTGCGCTGTCAAATATGAGTGGCGGAGACATGGGTGCCGGCGGGATGGGAATGGACTCCGCAAGCGCAGCGCTGGCGATGGCAAGCTTGGGTTCTTCCGGCCGTGACATGAACGGTCCTCCCGCTTCGGGCCTGTCACCGGTTGTTCCGGTCCGACCGTCCAGCCGAAGGTCTCAGCAAAACGCGCTGATACAACCAGCTGAAATGGCGCGCAAGCAGAGTCCGTACACCGACATTCCGTCACTTTATGACATGTACCTTCAGGCGGTGCCTCGTCCTACGACGCCGCGACGATTCGGTTCTGAGGTCTTCGAGAACGGAACTCGCGATCCACAGTACATTCCGATGGACCTTCCTGTTGGTCCTGATTACGTGGTTGGACCCGGTGACGGACTTTCGATCGATATGTGGGGTGGAGTCTCGCAGCGACTTTTCCGCACCGTGGACCGGGAAGGGCGCGTCAGCCTACCCGAAGCGGGGCCTGTGCTGGTCAGCGGCAGAAACCTCGCCGACGTGCAACAAGACTTGCAACGTATATTGCGAACCGAGTACCGCGATGTGTCCGCCGAGGTCTCGCTGGCGCGGCTACGAACGATTCGTATTTATGAAGTAGGAGATGTGGCGAACCCCGGCGCGTACGACATCAGTTCGCTTTCGACGCCGCTGAACGCGCTATTCGCCGCGGGTGGGCCGACTCCGAAAGGATCGCTGCGGATCGTCAAGCACTTTCGCGGCAATCAGTTGGTGCAGGTCGTCGATCTCTACGATTTGCTGCTGCACGGCGTAAAGAGTGACATGGCTCGCCTGGACAATGGCGACACGGTTTTGGTGCCACCCATCGGCCCGCAGGTGACGGTGGAAGGGATGGTGCGGCGTCCTGCGATTTACGAGTTGAAGGATGAAAAGAATTTGGCGGCTGTGCTGGAACTCTCCGGCGGACTGCTTCCGACGGCCGCGCTGCGGCACATCGAGGTGCAGCGTCTGGTGGCGCACGACAAGCAGACGATGCTTAGTTTGGACATACCTGAAATTGGCGACTCCGCGGAAGTGACAAAGAAACTGGAAGCTTTCCAAATCCAGGACGGCGATCGCATTCGGATTTTTCCGATCGCGTCATACAACCAAGATGCAATTTACCTTGATGGCCATGTGATTCGTCCTGGACGCTACTCGTATCGCGAAAATATGCGCGTTACGGATGTGATCGCCTCCTACAAGGATCTGCTGCCTGAGCCGGCCGCCAACTATGCGGAAATTATTCGTCTGAACCCTCCGGACTTTCATCCGACGGTTGAGAGCTTTGATCTGGCTGATACGTTTGCCAATCCTGCACAGGCGCCAGTTCTGCACCCAATGGATACGGTGCGAATCTTCAGCCGGTTTGACTTTGAAAATCCTCCGGTTGTCTCGGTATGGGGAGATGTGCGAGCGCCCGGAACTTACCGGACTTCCGGTCAAATCCGGTTGGGGGACGCGATTCACCTGGCTGGTGGACTATCGCCTGACGCGCAGAAAGAAGATGCGCAGGTCTTCCGGTACTTGCCCGACGGAAAATTCAAAATCTTCAGTGTAAATCTCAGCGACGCGCTGTCCGGGGATCCCACGGAGAACATTTTGCTGCAGCCGCGCGATCGATTGCTGATTCACCGCAATCCGGACGCTGTGGAACCGGCGACGGTTTACATTCAAGGCGAAGTGGCGCGGCCCGGGCGCTACCCCCTCACGACGAACATGACCATCGCGGAATTGATCCAGGTGGGCGGCGGACTAAAGCCGAGCGCGGATACGAACACCGCCGACCTGACGCATTTTCAGTATGCCAACCAATCGTCTTTGACGGCGCAGCACGAATCAATTTCGCTTTCCAGCGCGCTTTCCAAGGGGCCAGAAGCGGCGATTACTATTCACAACGGAGACGTGCTCACCGTTCGTCAGCTGCCCGGCTGGAACGACCTGGGCGCATCGATCACCGTAAAGGGCGAAGTGAGAAACCCGGGAACGTACGGAATTCGTCCAGGAGAAAAGCTGAGTTCGATTCTGGAGAGGGCCGGAGGTTTCCAGCCTGACTCTTATCCCTATGGCGCGGTACTGCGACGAGTACAGGTGCGCGAGCTGGAGGTGCGAGATCAGGACCAGATGATTCTGCGCGTGAAAGATGAACAGTCCAATCTGCAACTGCTGCCGGAAACCGATCCGGATAAGAAACGAGCAAAAGACCTGGCGCTTCAGCAGTGGCAGACCGCGCTGGAACAGTTGAGTTCTAATCCGCCCACAGGCCGGGTGGCCATACGGATTTCGGCGGACATCCATCAATGGCAAGACACGATCGCGGATGTGGATGTGCGAGCGGGAGATTCGATCGAGATTCCGAAAAAGCCGAGCTACGTGATGGTCACCGGCCAAGTCTATAACCCGACGGCTGTTTCTTATCGTCCGGGAAAGAGCGCGACGTGGTATCTGGGCCAATCCGGCGGGCCCACGCAATTAGCCAACAAGAAAGCGATTTTTGTGATTCGCGCGGATGGCTCGGTCCTGGGCTCCAGCCAAGGGCTGTGGAGCGGAGATTCTCTGGGTGCGGAGTTGCGTCCGGGCGACACGGTAGTGGTTCCGGAGAAGGCGGTCGGTGGCGGTGTCCAGTGGCAGACGGTGTTCCTGGCGGCACAGGTGGCGTCGTCGATTGCGTCCACGGCGTTTATCGCCGCGCACTATTAGATCGAGAGATCCAGGAATGACACGAGGATGGTGCAGATACGTGTTGAGTTCCTTTTTACTGATCGCACCGGCGGCTAGCACGATTTGCTTTGCGCAGTCTGCGCCGCAGGAAGCCGCTGCGGGTACAAAAGCAAAGGCGGCTCGCGCGCAGACGGTTAGGGACGCCGACCCGTACGAGAGCTCCGCGGATTCGCAAGCGGACGCGGCAGACGCTGCGCCGATCGATGCTCCCAACGTTTTGCCGGGGGTTACGGCGAATACGGCGACTGATTCCGCGCCGGACTTTTCCAAGGACTTTACAGCGGACTCCACGCAGGATTTCGACACCACGATAGGCCCGCACCTGTTCAAGCGATTTGCGAAGGATCAGGCTGCGGCATGGACGGCTCCGGCGCACATACGATTGGTTGACGTTGATTGGCTATTGCCGCTGGGCGTTGCAACCGGAGCAATGCTGGCGACCGACACAGAAGTCAGCAAACATCTGTCAAATTCTCCGAGCCGGCTGAATCACGCCAATGAGTTTTCGAACTATGGAGTCGCCTCCTTGGCTGCGGCCGCCGGGGGACTCTATCTTTTGGGCCGTTTTACACATGACGATCATAAACGCGAGACAGGGTTTCTTGCTATTGAAGCGGCAGCGAACAGTCTGGCAGTCACGTACGCGTTGAAATACGCGTTTGGGCGCGAACGACCTCTGCAGGATCACTCCCAGGGGAACTTCTGGAAAGGGGACGATTCGTTTCCCTCCGAGCACGCCTCGCTGGCGTGGGCGATTGCGGGTGTGATCGCGCACGAATACCCCAGCCCCTACGTGAGTCTGGTGAGCTACGGATTGGCGGCAGCTATAGGCGCGGCGCGCATTGATTCAAAGCAGCATTTTCCGGCGGACGTGCTGATTGGAAGTACGATCGGATATTTTATGGCGCAACAAGTGTATCGTCGGCATCACGATCCCGAAGCCGGCGGCGGAGAATGGCAAACCTATGCGGAATCCAGCGATGTGAGTCCTGCCAGACGATTGGGCAGCGGCGGATCGCCGTATGTGGAACTGGACAGCTGGATATATCCTGCGATCGAACGGCTCGCGGCACTGGGCTACATCCGCACTGCATTTCTCGGGCAGCGCCCGTGGACGCGCATTGAGTGCGCGCATCTGGTGGAAGAGGCCAGCGACCGAGTGGCGTTCGACGGTGAATCAGGTTCGGTAGAAGCAGCACAGCTTTATTACGCGCTGGAAAGGGAATTCGCAAGCGATCTGGAAACGGCAAGCGGAGGCGGTGGGGAGTACACAGCGCGGTTGGAATCGCTCTATTCGATCACGACGGGCATCAACGGTACGCCGCTGAACGACAGCTATCATTTTGGCCAGACGATTATTAATAACTATGGCCGGCCGTATCAGGAGGGCTTCAACACTTACGACGGTTTCTCCGGATACGCCACTGCGGGGCGCTTCACGCTTTATGTGCGCGGCGAATATCAGCATGCCCCTTCCGCTCCTGGTTTTTCTCAATCCATCCAGAATTTAATCGGCACGCTGGACGGGACGCCGCCGCGCGCCGCCGCTCCAATTCCGGCGACCGATCAATTTAGACTGCTGGACACTTATGTGGCCGCTAAAGTCGCGGATTGGAATTTCGCATTCGGCAAACAAAGCTTGTGGTGGGGGCCAGGCGAGGGCAGCGTTCTGATTTTCAGCGACAACGCAGAGCCGATTTATATGTTTCGGGCGAGCCGGATCAAGCCTTTCGTCCTTCCCTGGATTTTTCACTGGCTGGGGCCGATAAAAACAGATTTCTTCGTGGGCAAGCTTTCGGGGAATGATTTTCCACCGCGGCCCATGATGCACGGCGAGATGATTAGCCTGAAACCGACGCCCAATTTGGAAGTGGGATTTTCCAGGACGGCTGAATTCGGAGGAGTGGGACGGGCAATCACACCTGCGGCTCTGTGGAACAGCTACACGGACTATTTTAAATCGTCAGTACTGTACGGGCCCAACGATAGTCCCGGAAAACGCAACGGAGGATTTTATTTTACTTACCGGCTGCCATTTGTGCGGGATTGGCTGTCAATTTATTCCGATGCGATTTCGGACGACGACCCTTCGCCGCTTGCTTCTCCGCGCCGGGCGGGAATTGATACGGGCATATATTTGACGCATTTTCCAAAGATACGAAAACTGGATTTACGGGTGGAGAGCACGAATACGAACAGCGTCTCCTCGAGCCGCAATGGGCAATTCATCTACTACGACGGCTTTTACCGCGACTTATACACCAACAAGAACAACCTGATTGGCAGCTGGATCGGCAGAGAGGGCACGGGGATACAGGCTTGGAGCAACTATTGGTTCAACGCGAGGAGTTCGCTGCAATTCGGCTACCGGCACGCAACTGTCGCGCCTGACTTCATTCCGGGGGGCGAGAGCGTCAACGATCAGTGGGTAAAAGCAAACTTCTGGCTGCGCGGAGTTTGGAATGTGTCGGCGTCTGTGCAACACGAGACGTGGCTCGCTCCCGTCCTGGCACCCACGCGCCAGACGAATTGGACATCGTCGATAGGGATCAGCTTTCAGCCGCACAGTTTGGGATTGCCTTCGCACCCGACACAGCAGCCGGGCGGCAACGTTCAGACAAATGGGGCTTCAACTCCATGAATGCAACTGGAATCAGGAAGGGCTGGAATTGATGCAAACGCGGTCTAATCCGAATGCGGTGCTGGTAGAGGCGCCGGAAGCTCAGGAGACGATTGCTCCGGAGTGGAACGACGGCCTGACCCGCGAGCGAGTTTTGCCAAGACTGCGTTTGTTGTGGGGCATGCGCCGGTTTCTCGGGCGTTGCGCGCTGGTCGGATTAGTCGCTGCGACGCTAATCGCGTTTCTCATTCCCAGCCAGTACGAATCCACCGCACGCCTGATGCCTCCCGATCCGCAGTCCGGCGGCGGAATGGCTCTTATGGCGATGCTCAGCGGCGCCCAGAGTGGAAGCTCTGGTGGGCTGGGCTCACTCGCGGGCGATCTTCTGGGAGCGAAGACGACGGGAGCGATGTTCATCGCCGTGATGCGCAGCCGCACGGCGGAAGATGGCGTTATCCAACGATTCGATCTGAAGAAAGTGTATTGGACGCGACTGGAGGAATCAGCGCGAAAACGATTGGAGACAAACACAGATATAACCGAAGACCGCAAGAGTGGCGTGATCACGTTGGTTGTGACCGATCACGATGCAAAGCGCGCGGCGGCCATGGCCGGCGCGTACATCGAGGAGCTCGACGTACTCACGGCGAAACTGAATACATCGGCCGCGCATCGCGAGCGTGTATTCCTGGAAGAGCGCCTGGACAAGATTAAGGTTGATCTGGAATCAGCGGAAAAGGATTTCAGCCAGTTTGCAAGCAAGAACGCGACGATCGACATCTCCGCTCAGGGCAGGGCCATGTTGGAAGGCGCCGCATCGTTGCAAGGCCAGCTGATTGGCGCGGAGTCGCAACTCGAAGGACTAAGGCAGATCTATTCCGACAACAACATTCGTGTGCGCTCGACTCAAGCTCGCATCGCCGAACTCCGCAATCAGCTGCAAAAGCTGGGAGGCACGTCCGTCGGAAATCCCCCCAGCGACCAAAGCGGTGCAGACAACGCGTATCCGACCTTGCGTCAATTGCCAATTTTGGGAGTGCCGTACGCGGATAAATTCCGCCAGCTGAAGGTGGACGAAGCTGTTTACGAGACGCTTACGAGGCAATTTGAATTGGCAAAAGTCCAAGAGGCGAAGGAAATCCCGTCCGTGAAGGTGTTGGATCAACCTGAGGTGCCGGAACGCAAGTCCTCTCCGGCGCGATTGCTGATTATGATTGCGGGAACCGCCTGTTCCGTGGTGTTGGGAGCGGCTTGGGTGTTTGGCACTGCGCGTTGGCGCGCGATTGACCCGCACGATCCCGGGATGATATTCGCGCAGGAAGTCTTTGGAACGGTTCGAGCGCGGATTCCATGGGTGTCCGCAAACGGTTCTGGCCCCAACGGACAACCGGGCCAGTCCAGCGATGGAAGTGGCGAAGGGAGCAAGGCAGCGTCAGCTTGATCCTGGGAAGTGTAGTAAGGCATAGATTGGAATAGGGTTAGGTCACGTTTCCCCTGTAAGTGACGGGGCGAAGCTGTGTAAGGCGACAAAAATATGCAGGATGAGTTCGGAGCGACATCGTTTCAGCAAGAGTTCGCCGCACCTCTCGATTGCGGAGCGCGCCATCCGCATGCCACGCCGCAGTGGTACGCCGCTTACACGCGCGCCAACCACGAAAAATGCGCGGCAGAGCAATTGGAGCAGCGAGTGATCGAGCATTTTCTGCCGTTGTATGAGACCGTTCACTACTGGAAGGACCGGCGCAAGCGGATGGAACTGCCGCTTTTCCCCGGTTACATTTTCGTACGCGTTCCGCTGCAAGAGCGCTTGCGCGTACTGGTGATACCAGGCGTGGTTCGTTTGGTGGGTTTTGACAATCGGCCCGTGGCGCTACCCGATGGAGAGATGGAAGCATTGCGGACCCTGCTCACGCGCCGGCTACGCACGGAACCGCATCCTTATCTCACCGTTGGCCGGAAGGTGCGAATCATGCGAGGAGCGCTCGAAGGGATGGAAGGCGTGCTGATCCGCAAGAAAGGCCGAGTCCGCCTGGTGCTTTCCATTGACTTGATCCGCCAGTCAGCGATGATTGAAGTGGATTCCGTCGATGTGGGGCCTATCTGATTTTTGATTGTCGAAAAGAGTCGGCTAGGTGGTTCTCGTTCTACATGACTTGGGGCTCCGAGAATGCTGGCACCGTTTGCGTGACTCGGTCGCAGGCTCGCATCCGTCCAGGATGCATGGATGTTTTCCTTGCAGCGCTCGGTCATCCGTCACAAACTCCCGGCGTTCTTCTGGATGAATGCTTGTCGATCTCTTTTTTCGGCGACCTTGGGCCAGTCGACATGAGTTTGCGCTCCCTGGCGGCTCAGGTTGCGAGGCGCGTTCTTGGCCGGTATGTTGCTTCACAGAAGCGTTTCCGTGCCCAGATCGAGGGCAAGTTCGGGCTCGAAATTGGGGGCCCAAGCAACGCCTTTGGAGATTCTGGAGAACTTCCACTGTATCGCTTTCTGGCGGGCCTCGATAATTGCGTCTTCTCTGTCGAGACGATTTGGGAAGGCAGAAGGGCTGAAGGATTGACTTATTCCTATCACCCCAACAAGGCTAAGGGATTTAATTTCGTTCGGGAAGCAACCGATCTACAAGGAATCGCCGATCACACATACGATTTCGTCCTGTCATCTCATAATCTGGAGCATATTTCGAATCCATTAAGAGCTTTGAAAGAGTGGACAAGAGTCGTTAAGCCGGGCGGAGCAATTATCGTTCTTCTACCGGATTATCGCCGCACGTTCGATCATCGGCGCAAACCGACGCCTATCGAACATATGCTCGAAGATTACGAACTTGCACGAGATGAGAGAGATTTAACCCATCTTGAGGAAATCCTAGAATTGCACGATCTATCGCGCGATCCCGGGGGTGTTTCTAACGAATACTTTCGTCAACGGTCGCTGCGGAATTTCGAAAACCGTTGTTTACATCATCACGTCTTTGACGAGCGCAACAGCCGGGAACTTTTCGAGGCAATAGGCCTAACGGTGCAGGTTCTTGAACTGGTCAAACCGCTTCATATCGCCATCCTTGCTCTCTGTCCTCCCTTCGACGCATGACCTCATGGCTAAGACCTCTACAAACGCGAATCTGCACCTGACGAGCGGAAGCCTGTTGGCCCAAAATACGATATGGAACCTAATCGGCGGCTCGCCGGTCATCGTGGCGGTGTTTTCCATACCCATCCTGATTCACGGACTGGGCAAAAGCCGCTTCGGTGTGCTGGCCCTAGCGTGGGCACTGATTGGATACGCCAGCTTTTTTGACATAGGACTGGGCCGGGCGCTCACGCAGCTCGTAGCGAAAAAACTGGGGGCTGAGGAGGAGACGGAAATTCCCTCGCTGGTGTGGACGTCTCTGTTATTGATGCTCGTCCTGGGCGCGGTGGGTGCGGTGGTCGTTGTGCTGATTTCGCCATGGCTGGTGCGCCATGCGCTCAAGATTCCCGAAGCGCTCCAATCGGAATCGCTCCGCGCCTTCTATCTGCTGGGGCTCTCGATTCCTGCGGTAATCTGTGCGGCGGGTCTTCGCGGTCTGCTCGAAGCGCACCAGCGATTCATGCTTGTAAGCATTCTTCGAATCCCTCTTGGCATATTCACGTTTGCTGGTCCGGTGCTGGTTTTGCCCTTTTCGCGCAGCCTCGTGCCTGTTGTGGGCATCCTTGTTGCGGGGCGGTACATCGGTTGTTTGGCACACGTGTGGGTTTGCTTCCGGGTCGTGCCGGAACTGCGTCGACGGGTGATATGGCATGCCCCCTCCGTGGGCCCCTTGCTGCGGTTTGGCGGCTGGATGACGGTCAGCAACATCGTCGGCCCTCTCATGGTCACGTTGGATCGATTTCTGATCGCCGGATTAATTTCGGTGACTGCAGTCGCCTATTACGCAACGCCGTATGAATTAGTCACGAAGCTGCTACTGGTCCCGGTCGCGGTGGTAGGAGTGATGTTTCCTGCATTCTCGGTGAGTTTCGTCAAAGACCGAGGTCGGGCGGCCGTGCTCTATTGGCGCAGCCTGAAATTTATCCTCCTTGCGCTTTTTCCGATCATCCTGCTCATCGTCGTTCTCGCCCGGAATGGATTGACCCTGTGGCTAGGCGCCGACTTCGCTCAACACAGCACGCGTGTCGTTCAGTGGCTCGCCATAGGCGTGGTTGCGAACAGCCTGGCTCTTGTCCCGTTCTCGTTTGTGCAGGGAGTGGGCAGGCCCGATCTCACAGCCAAATTGCATTTATTGGAGTTGCCCGTCTATCTCGGAGTGCTTTTCTGGCTCGTTCATGCGGACGGCATCGAAGGTGCGGCCCTGGCTTGGAGTGCGCGGACGGTGCTCGACGCGTTGGTGCTTTTCCTGATGGCCAAGCGTTTTCTGCCCGCACGTTCGCCGATGCCCTCAAAAACAAAAGGACTCTTGGCGGCTGCCACCGCCACCCTGCTGCTTGCGGTCCTGCCCCAAGAACTCATGCCCAAAGTGGCTTTTCTACTTGTGGCTATTCTAAGCTTCGTCCTGGTGACGTGGTTCCTGATTTTGACGCCCGAAGAGCGCTCGCTTGCTCGAGATTATCGGTGATGAACAGATGAATACGATCGGTGAACTGCAGCGTACGGCGGACAGCGCCGATGGGATTCGGACTCGTCTCTGTCCCAGGTGCTACCTGTGTCAGACACAAGGAGAACCCCTCTACGAAAACTTGGCTGACTGTCTATTCGGCGTACCCGGGACGTGGAACCTGATGCGGTGTCCAAATTCCAAATGTGGAATGGCTTGGTTGAACCCGGTACCGTTAGAAGAAGACATCGGTAAGGCGTATGCAAAATACTACACTCACGGCGATACGCCGATGCCCCGAACGTGGTTCGCCGAAGTAATGCGAAGGCGGGGCCTGATTCTTCGCTCGTTAGCAAATCCCGTCCAAGCCGAGCGCGAAAGTTTGTACTTAATGCACTTAGACAACGTCAAGCCAGGCAAGCTGCTTGACGTTGGTTGCGGCGATGGCGCCCGACTCGCCAGGCTGCGGGCGCTCGGCTGGGATGTTTGTGGTCAAGACGT
>Ga0070764_10000744_pt1 | contig 13306 bp, 10 predicted proteins | sample HubBroMetageWRM4_FD_67287 | JGI IMG/M metagenome (GOLD analysis project Ga0070764, IMG submission 67287) | Warmed soil microbial communities from the Hubbard Brook experimental Forest, New Hampshire - Hubbard Brook CCASE Soil Metagenome WRM 4 | ecosystem: Environmental > Terrestrial > Soil >... | reverse complement strand
ACCAATGCCACGAACAGCAGTTTGACCTTGAGCCACGTCATCTGCAGGTATGCTGGAGACTCGATCAGCATCAGGGCGCCAAAGAAAATGCTGGCCGCGCCGCCGATGGTCATGATGGCGAACAAGCGCCGCTCCATGATTTCGAAGCGCTGCGTACTGATCGAATCCGACGCTTGCGCGTGATAGACATAGAGCCGCGGCAAATAGAACAGGCCGGCGAACCAGGTGACCACGAAGACGACGTGCAGTGCTTTGAGCCAGAGCATGGCCGCTCAGAATAGATGATAACTGGAGCGCTGTCTTAGGGGTCGAGGCTTCGTATAATGAGGGGCGAGCTGCCGATGAGGTTTAGGCTTGCCTAGGAGCGATGTAGCGAGAAATGGCTGATTCCTTAAGCAAGTTGGTGGTCCGGCCGCACGCGCCCAAGCGCGTCGCGGCACTGTGGACGGTCGGCCTGCTGCTCGCCGCGACCATCCTGTACACGGCCTTCGAATTCGGCCGCTACGAAGCGGGTTTCCGCGTGGTCGACTCGGTCCGCGGTGCATTGTCCGCAAGCCGGCGCATCCGTTCGCTCGAGTCGGAAAACGAAAATCAACGACGCCAGCTCGAAGCGGCGGAAACCGCCCGGCGCGTGGATCGCGAAGGCTATGCGCAAGTCGAACGCAGTCTCGGCGACATGCAGAGTCAGATCGCGCGGCTGAACCAAGATCTATCGTTCTACCGCGGGCTGGTGCAGCCTGAGTCGCTCATCCACGTCAAAGTGCAGCAGATGCAGATCGTACCGGACGGACCCGCCGGCCAGTACCACTTGAAGTTCGTGCTGATTCAGACCGGCAAGCCGGACAAAGAGGTCGTGGGCAACGCAGCCGTCACGCTCGACGGACTGCTGGGCGGCAAGCCGCTTTCCTTGAGCTACGCGCAAGTCTCGCCTAACCGTCGCGTCAGCCTGGCATACTCCTTCAAGTACTTTCAGGAGTACAACGAGCCCATCGAACTCCCCAAGGGTTTTGAGCCGACGCGCGTGGGTGTCGAGATTCACAGCGGCAGGGATGTCAATCATAGTTTCCGCCAGGCCTTCGTCTGGAAGGCGCAAGGGATGTCGGTGGAAACGGAAGCGAACGGCGATATTCCGGGCAAAGGTGAAGCAGATGTTCAAACCGAAACCGAATAAGAAAGAAATCGACACGCTGATCGGTGCCAAGACCCGCATCAATGGCGATGTCGAGTTCGTCGGCGGTTTTCATCTCGATGGCCATATCAACGGCAATGTCAGGAGCGAAGTGGGCAGCGGCGCCACGCTGTCGGTGAGCGAACACGGATGCATCGAGGGCTCGGTCGTCGTCACCAACATCGTGTTGAACGGCCTGGTGAAAGGCGATATCGAGGCCGGCGATCGCGTCGAAATGGGTCCCAAAGCCCGCGTTCTCGGCAGTGTTCACTACACCACCATTGAAACCGCCGTGGGCGCCCAAATTAATGGGAAGTTGATCCATCGAGGCAAGGCGGGGCCCGGGCCGGTCGATTCGGTCAGCGCGGGCGCGGACGCAAGTCGCAAAGAAGGTTCATAACTTTGATTGGCCGGGGACCGGCCTGTAGAATGGCACCATGAGCACAACTTCCGAATCGACTCTTTCCGCTGATCTGGCGCCGCCCATGCCGGATGTGCTGATCTTTACCGATGCCGCAGCCGGCAAAGTCGGCGAACTGATCCGTGAAGAGGCGAATCCCAACCTGAAATTGCGCGTGTTCGTCTCGGGCGGCGGCTGCTCGGGTTTCCAATACGGTTTCACCTTCGATGAGAAAATCGAAGACGGCGACTTTTGCGTGGAGAAGCGCGGCGTGCAGCTGTTGGTTGATCCGATGAGCGCGCAATATTTGATGGGCGCGGAGATCGACTACAAAGAGGATCTGCAGGGCGCTCAGTTCGTGATTCGCAACCCAAATGCGAAAACCACGTGCGGTTGCGGCTCTTCATTCGCTGCCTAGGGAGACTGTCTCCTAAATGTTGAGCGTGTAGATGAGCGGCGGTAGGCTCGTGCCCGACGTGCTCGCCGCCGTCGATTTGGGCTCCAACAGCTTCCACATGGTCGTCGCGCGCTACTCGCACGGCCAGCTCGTCATCCTCGATCGATTGCGCGAAATGGTGCGCTTGGCCGCCGGCATGGGCGATAGCGGCCGGCTCGACGACACCGCGACCGACCGGGCATTGCGCTGCCTCGAAAGATTCGGCCAGCGTTTGCGCGCCATGCGCGCGGACAGCGTGCGTGTGGTGGGCACGAATGCACTGCGCCGCGCCAAGCGCAAGCGCTGGTTCTTGGAACGCGCGCGCGCGGCGTTGGGTCACCCCATTGAAATCATCTCGGGCCTGGAAGAGGCGCGCCTGATTTACTCCGGTGTCGCACACACCAGCCCCATGAGCCCGGACAAGCGCTTGGTCATCGACATCGGCGGCGGATCGACCGAAATCGTCATCGGCGAGGGCTTTGATCCGCTCTTGCTCGAGAGCCTGTCGGTCGGCTGCGTGGGTTTGAGCGCCAGTTTTTTCGACGATGGCAGAATTTCCGCGAAGCGCCTGGAACGAGCGCGCACGGCGGTCCGGCTGGAACTCGAGCCGGTGCAAGAGGCTTACCGGAAAATGGGATGGCTGCAGGTATTCGGCAGTTCCGGCACGGTGCGCGTCATCAGCGACGTGCTGCACCGCCTGAACCCCGATTCGCCGCACATCACGCTCGACAACATGAACGCCCTCGCGGAGCGCGTCATCGCCGCGGGGCATGTGGATGAGCTCGATTTGCCCGATGTGGACGCGGAACGCGCGCCGGTGTTTCCGGCGGGCCTGGCCATCGTGTTGGAGGTGGTCGAGAACTTCGGCATCGATCGGGTGCGCGTGGCCGAAGGCGCGATGCGCGAAGGCTTGCTGTACGATCTGATGGGCCGGTTCACCAACGAGGACGCGCGCGTTCGCAGCGTGCGCGCGATGGAACGGCGCTACCACATCGACGAGCTGCAGGCGGACCGGGTCGAAGCGACGGCCGTGGGCTTGCTCGAGCAGGTTGAAAACGACTGGGGACTCGAGGATCCCTTGGCCGAGTCCGTGCTGCGCTGGGCCGCGCGGTTGCACGAAACCGGTCTCGATATCGCCCATTCCAAGTATCACCGCCACAGCGCGTATCTGCTCGAGCACGCCGACATGCCGGGATTTCCGCGCGAAGAACAGTTGCTGCTCTCGGCGCTGGTGGGCGGTCACCGCCGTCAATTGTCGATTGCCTCGCTCGAGGACCTGCTGCCGCCCTGGGATCGACTGGCGGAATTTTTGATCGTGATTCTGCGCCTCGCGGTTCTCTTGCACCGGGGGCGAAGTCCGCAACCGCTGCCGGAGGTCCAACTCCGGGTCAAGAGCCGCAACGTCACACTGGAATTGCCGCAGCGCTGGATCAAGGAACATCCGCTCACGCTCGAGGATCTCGAGCAGGAGCGCGGCTATTTGAAAGAGGCCGGCTTTCGTCTGACGATCATCTAGCCGCGGCTGACTAGCCCTCGGTCAGGGCCACCCGTTCGTCGTACAGATTCATCAAGCGGGCCTGCGCCGAGATTTTCTTCTCACCCGTGGCGCGCGAATACTGCCCGTCCGCATCCAGCGTCCACGCCTGCATGTCGTCTTCCAAGTACAGCTTCAAATCGTCCGCGACGCGTGCGCGCAATTCCGGCTCTTCGATCGGAAAGGCGATCTCGATCCGGCGGAATAAATTCCGGTCCATCCAATCGGCGCTGCCGCAATACACTTCGCGCGCTCCGGCGTTCTCAAAATAATAAACCCGCGAGTGTTCCAGGAAGCGGCCGACGATCGAGCGCACTTTGATGCGATCGGAAACGCCGCGCACGCCCGGCCGCAGGCAGCAGACACCGCGGATGATGAGATCGATGCCGACGCCGGCACGCGAGGCGCGATACAGCGCTTGAATGATGGTCGGTTCGGTCAGGGCGTTGAGCTTGGCGATGATGCGCGAGGGCTTGCCGGCGCGCGCGTGTTCGGCCTCGCGGTCGATTTTCGCCAACAGCGCCTGGTGCAGACTGAAAGGCGCGTGCAACAGCTTGCGCAGCTTCGGTACCTGCGTGAGGCCGGTGAGCTGCAGGAAGATCTCGTGAATGTCCTCGCCGATGGCTTCATCGGCGGTCAGCAGGCCGTAGTCGGTGTAGAGGCGCGCGGTTTTGGTGTGGTAGTTGCCGGTTCCCAGGTGGCAGTAGCGCCGCAGGCCTTTTTCCTCGCGCCTCACGACCATGACCAGTTTGGCATGCGTCTTGTAACCGAATACTCCATACATGACGTGCGCGCCCGCTTCCTGCAGTTTGGTGGCCAACTCAATGTTGGCCTCTTCGTCGAAACGCGCCCGCAGCTCGATGATGACCGTGACGTCCTTGCCGGCCGCGGCGGCTTCGACCAGCGCGGTCACAATGGCGGAATCGTTGCCCACTCGATACAGGGTCTGCTTGATCGCCAGCACCTGCGGATCGCTCGCCGCCTGCCTGATGAAATCGGTGACCGGTCCGAATCCTTGAAACGGGTGATGCAGCAGCACATCGCCGGCCCGCAAGGTGGAGAACGGATCGCCGCCCGCCTTCAGCCGCTCCGGAACACTGGGCGTGAAAGCCGAATATTTCAGTTCGGCGCGATCCACCAGATCGTACAGCGCCAAGAGGCGATTCATATTCACCGGCCCGGAGACCTTGTAGAGATCGTCAGGCGTGAGCGCGAATTGTTCCAGCAAGTAGGCGAGAATCTCGTCCGGACAGTCGTGCGCGGTTTCCAAGCGCACGGCATCGCCGTAGCGCCGCGACGCCAGTTCGCCCTCGACCGCGCGCAGCAGGTCATCGACTTCTTCCTGTTCGACAAACAGGTCGCTGTTGCGTGTGACGCGAAATTGGTAGCAGCCGCGCATTTGCATGCCGGCAAACAGCGTCGATACGAAGGCCTCGACGATCGTTCCCAAGAAAACAAAATTTCGGCTGCCGAGTTCATCGGGCAGGCGGATCAGGCGCGGCAATGAGCGCGGCGCCTGCACCACGGCCAAGCCGCTGTTGCGTCCGAAACCATCTTCGCCTTCCACCACGATGGCGAAATTCAAGCTCTTGTTGAGAATTTTCGGAAACGGCCGCGCGGGGTCGAGGGCCAGCGGGCTCAGCACCGGCTCCACTTCGCGCGTGAAATAATCCTTGATCCAGGCTGCTTGCGCCGGCGTCCAGGTTTCCGGTTCGACGAAAATGATGCCGTTCTTCGCGAGTTCCGGCACGAGTACATCGTTCAAGACTTCGTATTGCTCATCGACCAGGCGCACGGCGTTCACGCGGATGGCCTTCAATTGCTCCGGCACCGACAATCCGTCGGGACCGGGTTGCACGGCACCTGCCTCCAACAGCTCCTTGAGGCTGGCGACGCGAATCTCGAAGAACTCGTCGAGAATGGCGCAGGAGATACATAAGAAGCGCACGCGCTCGAGAATCGGAATGCTGGGGTCTTTGGCCTGTTCCAGCACACGCTGATTGAATGCCAGAAACGACAGTTCGCGGTTGAAGTACAGCTGGGGAACTTGTAGGTCGGTGTCGTTCATGGTTTCAAGCGTAGCGATACACGCCGCCCAAGATGCGCGCGCCCTTGGCGCCGGTCACGCTGCCGGCGCTCGAGGTCAGGCCCTCGAGCGTGCGCTTGGCAAACCACGCGAAGGCGACGGCCTCGACATAGTCAGGATCCAGGCCGAGCGCTGCGGTGCTGGCGACGCGGTTCGGCGCAATCAACGCGGCGATGGCATCGAGCAACGCTAAATTGTGCGCGCCACCGCCGCAAACATAGAGCGCCGCGCCCGGCGCATATTGGCGCACCGCGGCGGCGAGCGTGCAGGCGGTGAACTGCTGCAGCGTCGCCTGAACATCGCACGGCGCACGCGAAAACAAGCCGAGCTTGTTCTCCAGCCACGGCAGATTGAATAACTCGCGGCCCGTGCTCTTGGGCGGCGCCAGCCGCAGATACGGCTCGTCCAGCAACTCGTTGAGCAGTGTGTCATCGACCCGGCCGGTCGCGGCCCACGCGCCCGCGGCATCGAAATCCTTATTCAAATGCCGCGCAATCCAGGCATCGAGCAGGCGGTTGGCCGGGCCGGTATCAAAGCCGGTGACGCTGCTGTCGTTGGTGAGGATGGTGATATTGGCAATGCCGCCTAAATTGGCAATAACCCGGTCTTCCGCGTCGCTGCGAAAAACCTGGTCATGAAACACCGGCAGCAGCGGCGCGCCCTGGCCGCCCGCGGCGACATCGCGCCGGCGAAAGTCCGCCACCACCGAGACGCCGGTCATTTCCGCCAGCGTATTGGGATCGCCGATCTGCCAGGTAAAGGGCACGCCCAAGTCCGGCCGATGACGCAGCGTTTGTCCGTGACTGCCGATGGCGCTGACCTGATCCGCACTGATCCCAGTGCTGTGCATCAGCGCAAGCGCGGCCTCCGCAAAGGCCCTTCCTAACTCCACATCGATTTGCCCCACCTCATCCAGCGCAACACGGTCCGCTTGATCGATGAGCGCGGAGATGCGGCGCTTCAGTTGCGGTTCGAACGGCGTGGCGCTGGTGGCAATGATGCGAAGCGGCGCGACCTCGAAATCGACCAGCGCCGCATCGATCGCGTCCATGCTGGTGCCCGAAATCAGACCAAGGTAAATCGCCATTGCGTTCTTTAAGTCAATTGACGCTGGTTTTGGAGCGTGGGTCGGGCGCGATGGCGGCGCCCGCGCCCGCGGGAACGGCAGCGACTGGGGTTGCCGGTGCGGTGGGGGTCGTGGAGCCGGCGGCCGGCACCGGGCCGGGCGCAGGTGCGATGGCCGCCACCGCGGCGGGCGGCGACGGGGGCGCCGACAAGCCGGCCAGCAGCGGCGCCGCCATGTCGCGAAATCTTTGCAAGTCCTGCGCGCGCAGCGGTTCGGCACCCGGCAGTTGCACGGTTTGTGGATTGCGATGCACGCCGCCCGTCAGGTACTCATAGTGCAGGTGAGGGCCCGTGGCCAGGCCGGTCATGCCGACGTAGCCGATGACCTCGCCTTGCTGCACGCGCGTGCCCACGTGCATGTTGCGCGCGAAGCGGGACATGTGGCCGTAGAGCGTCGAGACATTGGCACCATGGGTGAGAACGATGGCGTTGCCGTAACCACCGCGCTGGCCGGCGAAACTAACGTGGCCGTCGCCGGCGGCGTGCACCGGCGTGCCGATGGGCGCGGCATAGTCGGTGCCCATGTGTCCTCGAATCAGATTCAAGATCGGGTGATGGCGATGCGGGTTGAATGCGGAACTCACGCGCGTGAATTCGAGCGGGGCGCGCAGGAACGCCTTGCGCATCGCGGCGCCGGCCGGTGTGTAGTAGCCCGCGTGGCCATCGGTCACGAAACGCACCGCGCGATACACCTTGCCGTTGTTCACGAACTCGGCCGCCAGCACCTCGCCGTCGCGAAGATATTTTCCGTTCTGGAAGACCTGTTCGTAGACGGCGGTGAAACGGTCGCCCTCACGGATGTCGAGCACGAAATCGATGTCCCAGGCAAAGACATTGGCCAGCTTCAAGGCCACCGTGTCGGAGATGTCGGCCGCTCCCGCGGCCTGAAACAGCGACGAGTCGATGGTGGCGCGGGCGGTGCGCACCCGGGTCTCCACCGGGTTGTCGATCATCTTGGCCTCAAAGCCGCTGTCCTGTCGCACGACGTCGAGGGTTTGCGTCTCGCTGACCTTGCGGGTCAGCTCCCTGATGTCGCCGTCGGTGTGCGTGAGCTTGATCGAGTCACCCGGCCTCAAGAAGTCCAGGCTCTGGCGGATGCCCGGAAGGTTACGGATCGCGGCCAGGTCGGATTTGTTGAGCTGCATGCGGCGAAAAATGGCATCGAGCGTATCGTTCCGGCCGACCACCACTTCGATGATGGAGGCCACGCTGGCCTGTTGCGCGACGACGGGGGGCGGCGCGGCTTCGGTGACGCCTGTTGCGGCGGCCAGTTCGGCGCCCGGCGAGGCAGCGGCGGGCGCCGCGGGGCCGGCGGCGGTCGGGTCAGGCGCGTGGCTGAGGCGCCAGCCGAGGAAGGCCGCGGCGGTCAGCGACCCACCCAACACCAGGTATATCGCTAATACTTTGATTCGCGAGGAATTTTTCCAGGGTCCGAGTATGTTGCGTGGCACCAGCAATTCCTAACGAAAGAACCCCGTAGGCTATCTGTCGCTCCCCATGGGGTCAATCAGCGACCTCAACTGACCACGGCCCGGTGCGTGTCGCCCAATTCTCCCCCGGCTGTAATCAACCGTTCATCTTGTCTCGCTAAAAAGACCAATCTTTATTTTCGAGCTATTCAAAAGGGGAAGGAACGATGCGCAGATCCATCACGGCATTCACAGCAGGACTGGTTACGGCGGTAACCGTCCTCAGTACCGCGTACGCGGACAGCAACAACAATCACGGCGGCGGAAGCGCAACGGCAACGCCGATCAAGCACCTCGTCGTCATCTTCCAGGAGAACGTCTCATTCGATCACTACTTCGGTACGTATCCGAATGCGACCAACCCCTCAGGCGAGCCGCGCTTCGAGGCCAAGCCCGGGACACCGTCGGTGAACGGCCTGTCGGGCACGTTGATTACCAACAATCCGAATGCCACGAATCCTGCGAACGGCGCCGGCGCGACCAACCCGTTCCGTCTCGACCGCAGTCAGGCCGCGACGATGGATCAAGACCATGACTACACGCCCGAGCAGCTGGCGTTCGACCACGGCCTGATGGACGCCTTCCCGGCCTCGGTTGGCACGGCGGGTCCGCCGCCGACCGGCTCGCCGATCTTCGCCACCACCGGTCTCACGATGGGTTACTTCGACGGCAATACCGTCACCGCGTTTTGGAATTACGCGCAGCACTTCGCGATGAGCGATAACTCGTTCGACACCAACTTCGGTCCGTCATCGCCGGGAGCGATCAATCTGGTCTCCGGTCAGACCAACGGGTTCACCAGCAACATGGCCCCGGGCGGCGCCACGATTCCCGACGGCAACGGCGGCCTCACGCTGATGAGCGACGCCGATCCGCTGGGCGATGTGTGTTCCACCACCAGCGGCGAGCTGGTGCACGCCAGCGGCAAGAATGTCGGCGACTTGTTGAACGCCGCCGGCGTAAGCTGGGGATTCTTCGAGGGTGGCTTCGATCTCACGGTGGTCAATTCGAACGGCACGACCGGCTGCAAGCGCAGCACGACGTCGAAAATCACCAACACCAACAAGGCTGACTACATTCCGCACCACCAGCCCTTCCAGTATTACACCTCGACCGCGAACCCCACGCACGCGCGGCCGAAATCTGTGCATACGATCGGGCAGACCGGCGACGGCGCGAACCACCAGTACGACACGCACGATTTCTTCGACGCGGTCAACGCGGGCAATTTCCCGGCGGTCTCGTACTTGAAGGCGCCCGGTTTCCAGGATGGACACGCGGGCTATTCCGACCCGTTGGACGAGCAGACCTTCGTGGTCACGGTGATCAACTTCCTGCAGAAGCAGCGCGATTGGGACTCGACCGCGGTGGTCATTGCCTACGACGATTCAGACGGCTGGTATGACCATGTACTGGGTCAAATCGTCAATCAGTCCACCACCGATGCGGATGCGCTGAGCGGCATCGGCTTCTGCGGCAGCGGCGGCGGTGCGTTGCCGGGCGTCAACCCGGCGACGCTGCATGCGCAAGGCCGCTGCGGCTATGGCCCGCGTTTGCCCCTGCTGGTGATCTCACCGTGGGCGCGCAGCAATTTCGTGGATCACACCATGACCGATCAGTCCTCGATCATGCGTTTCATCGAAGACAACTGGCTGCGCAAGACGCGCGTTGGGGCCGGTTCCTTCGACAGCATCGCGAACTCGATCGACAACATGTTCGACTTCAATCGCGAGAGCAGCAATCGGAGTCTGATCCTCGATCCGAACACGGGCGAGGTTCAGTCCGCTTACGGCTGGTAATCGCGGGCCTCGCGATCGTTAGACATATCGATGGCCAAGGGCACGGGAGAAATCCCGTGCCCTTGCTGCTTTACGCTGCGGCCTCAGGTAAATTCGTCGCGTGACCAGCCGCCGTCGATTCATACAAAGCTCCGCGCTGGCGGCTGCGAGTGCCCTGGCGCGCCGCGCGTTCCCGCATACGATGCCGCACGCGGCCGCACCGTTGGTGCCGAATCTCGATCCCAATAGCCTGGCGCGCTTCGTCGATCCCTTGCCGCTTCCCGTGCCGGCGCGGCCGGTCGGCATGCACGCGGATCCTGCGCGCCACGGCGAACAGGTGCAGCACTATCGCGTGGCCATGCGCGCGATTTCCAGCAAGCTGCACCGTGATCTGCCGCCCACGGGATTGTGGTCCTACGGCGGCTCGGTCCCCGGCGTGATGTTCGATACGCGCAGCGGCGAAGCTCTCTCGGTGGAGTGGGCCAACGAGCTGCCCACGAAACATTTCCTGCCGATCGACCACACGCTGCATGGGGCTGAAAAAGAGTCACCGGAAGTTCGCGCGGTCGTGCACCTGCATGGGGGCAAGACGCCTCCGGAAAGCGATGGCTATCCGGAGGATTGGTATGTGCCCGGCCAGTCGCGCACCTATCATTATCCGAACAGCCAGGATCCCGCCCTGCTCTGGTATCACGATCACGCGATGGGCATCAACCGTCTCAATATTTACGCCGGATTATTCGGCCTGCACGTCATTCGCGACAAAGTGGAAGACGAACTGCATCTGCCCAGCGGTAAATACGAAGTGCCGCTGGTCTTGTTCGATCGCGATGTGCGCCGCGACGGGCAACTCGGTTATCCGGTGTCGGCGGATCCTGAGCACCCGTGGGTGCCGGAGTTCTTCGGCGAGATCCAGTTGGTCAACGGCAAAATATTTCCGTATCTGGAGGTTGAGCCGCGCAAATATCGCTTCCGGGTGCTGAACGCCGCGAACGGACGCTTTTATCGCCTGTCTTTGAGCGAAGGCGCGGAAATTCATCAGATCGGTACCGACCAGGGCTTGTTGCCGGCGCCGGTCCGCCTCACGAATTTGCAGCTCGCCCCCGGCGAGCGCGCCGACATCGTGGTCGATTTCGCGAATCATCGCGGTGCCAAGGTTTTATTGCAAAGCGATTCCTTCGAGCTGATGCAATTCAAGGTCGGGGCAGCGAAGGTGTCCGATCCCAGTGCGCTGCCCGCGAGCTTGCGCGCGGTGCCGCGAATCCTCGAGTCTTCCGCGGTGCAAACGCGCCGGCTCACCCTGGATGAGTTGCTCAACAGCGTGGCCGAGTCGACCGGAATGCTGCTCAACAACACGCCCTGGCACATGCCCATCACCGAACGGCCGGTGTTGGGAACGACGGAAATCTGGGAGCTGGTGAATCTCACCGACGATGTGCACCCCATTCATTTGCACATGGTCAAATTCCAAATCCTGGATCGGCGCCGCTTCGATGCCTTTCAATACGCGACCGCGCAGACCCTGCGATTCGTGGGCCCGGCGGTTGCCGCGGAAGCGAATGAACTGGGTTGGAAGGACACGGCGCGCGCCAATCCGAAAACCGTGACGCGCATCATCGTGCCCTTCGTCGGGTACCCGGGACGCTATGTCTGGCACTGCCACATCCTCGAGCACGAGGATAACGAGATGATGCGGCCCTACGAGATTTTGCCGGCCGCGTCGGGCTGAAATTTCGGCTCATCACATGCCGGCCTCTCAGGCGCGGCGAATCAAGCCATGACGTTTTTTCCCGACGCTCAAGCGCGCGGTGCCGCTGCTGTCCAGGTCCGCAGCGGTCACGCTGGCCGTTGCGGCCTTCACCGGTTGATCGTTCAGACGCACGCCGCCTTGGTCGATCAGGCGCCGCGCTTCGCTTTTGGAGGCGGCCATGCCGAGGGCAATCGCGACGTCGATGATGAGCACCGGTTCGCCCGTGTTCAGCATGAAGGTGGGCAAACCCTCGGCCGCGCCGCCTGCAAAGGCGCGCGCGGCAGTGGCGGCGGCTTCGCCGGCACTTGCTTCACCGTGGCAGAGGCGTGTGGCTTCGGTGGCGAGGATTTCCTTCGCGACATTGATATCCGCATCTTTGAGTTTCTCGAGGCGCGCGATTTCCTCGAGCGGCAGGTCGGTAAACATGCGCAAGAACCGACCGACATCGCCGTCCTCGGTATTGCGCCAAAACTGCCAATAATCGTAAGGCGATAGACGATCGGGATTGAGCCACACGGCGCCGCTCGCGGTCTTGCCCATTTTCGCGCCCGAGGACGTCGTCATCAGCGGCGAGGTCAGCCCGAACAACTGCGCATCGTTCATGCGCCGCCCGAGTTCCACGCCCTGCACGATATTGCCCCATTGATCGGAGCCGCCCATTTGCAAGGTACATCCGTAGCGCTTGTTGAGCTCCACGAAATCGTAGCCCTGCATGATCATGTAGTTGAACTCTAAAAAAGTCAGCGGCTGCTCGCGCTCCAGCCGCAACTTCACACTGTCCATGGTCAGCATGCGATTGATGGTGAAGTGCCGGCCGACGTCGCGCAGAAAGTCGATGTATTGCAGATTTCTCAGCCAGTCGTCGTTATTCGCCATGATGGCGCCGCTGGGTCCCGCGCCAAAATCCAGAAAGCGCGCGAACGTGGCGCGGATGCCGGTGATGTTGGCGTTGATCTGCTCCTCGGTGAGCAACTGGCGCGTTTCATCGCGCCCGGACGGATCGCCGACCTTGGTGGTGCCGCCGCCCATCAGAACGATCGGACGATGGCCAGCCTGCTGCAGACGGCGCAGCAACATGATCTGTACCAGGCTGCCGATGTGCAGGCTGTCGGCGGTCGCATCGAAGCCGATGTACGCGGAAATCACGCTGGATTGGGCGAGCGCATCGAGGGCTGCGGCATCGGTGATCTGGTGGATGAAACCGCGCTCGCTCAAAGAACGCAGAAAATCGGACTTGAATGGACCCATTAGTGGAAAAAACCTTCGGACGTGGCCTGCCCAAAACGAGGCATTTTGCACCGGATCACGGGTTAGCGGGCGTCCAATGCCGTCGGGTGCTTAGGTTGATAAAGGCTGACATCTCCGCCACCTGGCAATTTCATCTTCACGATCGACCCCCAGCGGGCTTCTTGGATTTCCGAGAACGCGACGTTTTTCTGGGCGAGCGCGCTCATTTCGGCCGTCAGGTTGTCGCACATGAAAAAAAGTTCGTGCGGCCCGTTTGATTCCGATGGGTGAAATGCCGCTTCGGCCGGCGGCAACGCGAAGATCAGCCAGCCG
>Ga0070764_10000742_pt1 | contig 13322 bp, 16 predicted proteins | sample HubBroMetageWRM4_FD_67287 | JGI IMG/M metagenome (GOLD analysis project Ga0070764, IMG submission 67287) | Warmed soil microbial communities from the Hubbard Brook experimental Forest, New Hampshire - Hubbard Brook CCASE Soil Metagenome WRM 4 | ecosystem: Environmental > Terrestrial > Soil >... | reverse complement strand
ATCGACGTAGAGCTCGCGCAGGCGATTGCGGTCCGGATCGCGACGCGGGAGCAGGCTGACGTGAATCTGGCCGCCTTCATTGGTGATACGCGTCACGCGGTAATCGAACTCGCCGAGTACGGTCACGCTCGCAATTGTGGGCGGAAGCGATCCGCTAGGCTCGGGGGTCGGAACAAACTCACGCGGGTTGGTGTGCGGGTGAAGCGGCGCCGGCTCGAAGAGATCGGCGGCGGGGGGACCGGGGTCCCATGGCTCGTTGAAAGACGGCCGCAAAAACTCCAACGTCCCACGCGATGAGCCGCGATAGACGCGGCGACCGAGCGCGGCGCGGTCGGAGTCGCGGACCCAAATGTGGTACGTGTAACTGTTGAGCAGATCGGGATATCCGTCGTCGAGGGTTTGCTTTCGCACCAATGTGTAGGTGATGTACGGCGGCGGCGGCCGATGCGAGCGAAACTGGCGGCGAATGAGATAGAGCAGCCGGTCGGGTGATGGCAACGGAATCGGCGTCGCCGTCGCGACGGGATGCTTCGGCGCCGGAGTCCGCCAAGGTGGGGTATTGCCCGCGTGCGACGGCTCGGTTGCCACAAAGACGGCAAGCACCGCCAGTGCGGCGATGAGGACCGCTCTCAGCGTGGCGCCATCCGAATCGCGCCGTCGAGCCGGATCACTTCGCCGTTGAGCATCTGATTCTCGACGATGTGACGTGCGAGGGCGGCATACTCGGCAGGCTTGCCGAGACGGGATGGAAAGGGCACCTGTTTGCCGAGCGATTCCCGCGCGGCCTCAGGCAGTCCGGCGAGCATTGGCGTGTCAAAAATGCCGGGTGCGATGCTCGCGACGCGAATTTGATGTTGCGCAAACTCGCGCGCAACCGGCAGCGTCAACCCAACGATGCCGGCTTTTGAGGCCGCGTAGGCGGCCTGACCGATCTGCCCGTCGTACGCCGCGACCGATGCGGTGCAGACGATGACGCCGCGGTCTTCGCCCGGTTCGACCGGCCGTTCGAGCATCTTCGCCGCGGCGAGACGGATGACGTTGAACGTGCCGATCAAGTTGACGGCGATGACCTTTGAAAAGCGTTCTAAGGGGAGGGGACCGTCGCGGCCGATCACGCGCTCGGCGGTCGCGATGCCGGCGCAGTTAATCGCGCCGTGAAGTCCGCCGAAACGCTCGACCGCGGCATCGACGGCGGCTTGAACCTGCCCCGAGTCGGTCACGTCTGTCCGTGCGAAGTGCACCGCGTCGCCAAGCTCGCGAGCCAGCTCCGCGCCGTGTTCGCTTACATCGCAAATGACCGCGTTCGCACCGCCTCGCACGAACTCCCTGACGCAAGCCGCTCCCAGACCCGAGCTGCCACCGCTAACCAAAAACGTTCGCCCTGCTAATTGCATACGCGGCAATGCTACATCCTCACGAGGGCGATATCCTGGATTGACGAAACGATTGACCGGTGCCTAGGCGGTCTTCACGGCGTTCCGGCTCTCGAACCAGCACGGGGCTCGCACTTACTTTACTCATTATTTTTGCCGCCTTTGCCGGCTGGCAGCTGCTGCGGCCAACGCGACATCCGCGGCCCCGGCCATTCCATCGTGTTGTTGCGAGCGTGCCTTCGCCGACTCCGTATCTTGTCGCAACCGTTGCGCCGCTTCCGGTAGCGTCGCCAACCCCGTTGCCATCGTCAATCGCGACGTCCGTTGCGTCGTCATCCCCCGGGCCGGCACTCTCACCAACCGCAACGCCGACCGTCAACCCCAACGGCGTAAAGCTCGCGCTCATCGTGGACGACTGCGGCCAATGGATCGACACCGAGCGCGCTTTCATCGCGCTGGATGTTCCGGTAACGCTTTCGGTCCTGCCGAGCGTGGCGTACACGGGTGAAATCGCGCGTGAAGCATCCGATGCCGGCAAAGGCGTCATGCTTCATCTCCCGATGGAGGCGCTCTCGGGCCAGAATCCGGGCCCGGGCGAGGTCACGACGGCGATGAGCGACGCTGCGATCGTCACGCAAGTGCAAGCCGATTTGGCGCAGGTTCCGCTCGCACGCGGCGTCAACAATCACGAGGGCAGCAAAGCCTCCGCGGACCCCCGCGTTATGCGCGACGTGATCGGCGTGCTCGCGCAGCACGGCGACCTGTTCTTCATCGATTCGCGCACCAACGTCGCAACGGTCGGCGAGCAGACCGCGCAGGAGCTGGGCGTGCCAACCGCGCGCCGCAACGTTTTCCTGGATAATCGCGCCGACGTCGCATATAGCGAAGCACAGCTGTTGGAGGCGGCGGCAATCGCCAAGCGGCAGGGAAGCGCAATCGCGATCGGTCATCCGCGGCCCACCACGCTCGCCGCGGTGCGCGCCATGATCCCGCGCTTGGAGGCCGACGGCATCCAATTCGTGCTGGTCCAAGATCTCGTCGCAACCAATCCGCATTAATCGCGGGTAAGAACGAAGCGAAAGGCAGGAACATGATGGCAGCGCTCGGCGAAACAATTGGCGGCGTAACGTGGCGAGCGTAGCGTTCTACGGTGCCGGAAAACTCGGCTCCGGAATGATCCGGGCGATGCTCGTGCGCGGCGTCACCGTTCGAGTGTGGAATCGCTCACCGCAGCGGGCAGAAGCGCTCGTTCAGTACGGCGCGATCGCCTTCTCCGATCCCGTTGAGGCCGCACGCGGCGCCAAGCGTATTCATCTCTGTTTGAGCGACGACGCGAGCGTTGACGCCGTTATCGATGCCGCCCTTCCGGGGATCGCCGTCGAAGCACCGATCGTCGACCATACGACGGTCCTGCCGCAACGGGTGGTCGAACGAGCGTCACGGCTCGGTGAGGCGGGCTACGCGTTCTTGCACGCTCCGGTTTTCATGGGACCGCCAACGGCACTGGAGGCCAAGGGCGTCATGCTGGCCTCAGGCGACGGCACGCTCTTCGCGCGGGTTCGCGGTGCGCTTGAGAGTATGTGCAGCGATCTCCGCTACGTGGGCGAGCGCCCCGACGCTGCGGCGATCTTTAAACTGCTCGGCAACGCGATGATTTTCGCGGTCGTCGGCGGCATTCGCGACGTGCTGCGCATCGCCGAAATCCAACAGCTAACGCGCGAAGAGGCCTACACGCTTTTCGACTACTACGATCCGTGCGGCCAAGTGCGGGGGCGCGGCAAGCGCATGATAAGCGAGGAATACGAGCCGGTGTGGACGCTCGACATGGCGCACAAAGATGCGGTGCTGATGCAAACCGCGGCGCATCACGAGAAGCTGCCGGTCATTGACGCGATGGAGGCGCTGATGCGAAAAGTCTCCGATCGCGGCTTGGGCGAGCTCGATCTCGCGGCGGTTGCCGCAGACTAGGAGACGCTCCGAAGCAGCCCGCATGGATCTCAATCCGCAGGCCCGGCAGATGGCCGACGAGTCGATGGTGCGCAATCTCGAGGCGCAGGCGCGCGCGATTTGGCCGCAGGAGGCCCCGCTCTTCGCGCGCTACACGCTGCCCGACGAGCCGGCGATTCTGGATGCCGGCTGCGGTACCGGCGAGATCGCCTCACGCATCGCGGAGCTCTTCCCGCGCGCCCGTGTACTCGGCGTCGACGTCCTCGACCAGCACTTGGAGTTCGCGCGACGTCGCCATGCCGAGCTCGCGCCACGTTTGCGTTTCGAGCATGCAAGCGTTTACGCGCTCGACGCCGCTGACGCCAGCTTCGATCTCACGCTCTGCCGTCACGTCCTTCACTCGATTCCGCACGCGGAACGCGTGCTCGCCGAGCTCATCCGAGTCACGCGACCCGGCGGTTACCTCCACCTCATACCGGAAGATTACGGAATGCTTCACTTTCAACGCGGCGCGCTGGATCCACGCGATTTCTGGCACGAAGTTCCTGCGAGCATGGGACGCGCCACGGAGATCGATCTCTTTGCCGGGCGCAACACGTACGCAGCGCTAAGAACGCTGGGACTCGATGCGATCGCGGTCGATTACGTCGTCGTCGATACGGTTCGCGTCGCGCGCGAAACGTTCGCGTCGATTCTCGAAGCGTGGCGTGACGGCTATGCCACGGCAATCGGCGAGAACACCGCGATCGACGCCGCCTCGGCAACGGCCTATTTCGATCAGATGATCGCTAACGTCCGCGACCCCAACGGATATGCCGTCTGGATGGTGCCCGTGATCAGCGCGCGAGTTCCGCAGTGATGGCGTCGGGCGGCGGGCGCGGTCGGCAATGGCTCGCAAGACGCTGCGGCGGGGGAACGGGCACGGCCGTACGTCGCGGCAAGGGCGACCCGGTCCAGATCGGGCGTGGGGTTGCCGGTTCGGGCGGGGTAAAGACCGCGCTAGGCGCGACCCTGGGAACGGCAGAATTGAACGGGGTCGGCGAGGCGACCGGAGCCGGCAACGGGGTCGTCACAATCAAACGGTGCCCCGCCGGTTCGTAGTGAGCCGGCACGCCCAGCCCCCGCAAGACCACCCCCGCCATCACGTAGCCGCCCTGCAGCAGCGTGCGGACCCGGCGCCCGTCGCGCTCCACGACGAGCACGTCCCCATCGACCCATAGGCGGTCGGCTACGCGGGTCAAGAGCGGCCTGACCGCTGCGTAGACGCGGTTACCGACGAGATAGGTTCGCGTGTAACCGGCCAGAGGGCGCCCGTCGACCAGTACGGTTACCGGAGTTCCCGGTGGGAAAAGCGGCACGTTGGCACGATATTACCGCCTTGATGCAGCGACTCATCTCCGCGTTACGCGAGGCGGCTCTGCATTACAGTCGCGACGGCTGCGCCTTCCTCGCCCAATCGATCGCGTTCAGCGCGCTTTTCGCGCTCTTTCCGCTGAGCGTCCTCGCGCTGAGCGCTATCACGCTCGTCCTCCCCGAGGCGGAGCGCCGCGCAATGGGTTTCTTCTCAACGCTGACGCCGACGCTGCATGACTACCTCGTCGCGAACCTGGCGACGTACATTTACGGGCGCGGCATCTCCAGCCTCATCGCGTTAGCCGTGCTGCTCTGGGCCGGTAAAAATCTCTTCATGGCGTTGGCCTACGCGCTCGACCGCGCGCTCAACGTGCCGAAGGCACGCCCGCTCGTTCACAACTACCTACTCTCATTGGTGATGCTGCCGGTGATCGGCATTGTGCTCTTGATCGCAATCGCGCTTCCGATCGGGCTGTCGCTGGCCTTCCATCTCGCCGGAATTCAAGATCCCGCCCGGCTGTCGCATATTCTCGCCTACCTGACCTCGATCGCGCTCGTCTTCATCGTGGCGGTTGTACTCTACCGGTTTCTGCCCAGTCGCACCGTTTCGTGGGCATTCGCGGTGCGGGGTGCCGTGATTGTGGCGGTCGCATGGCCAGCCGTACAGTACGGCTTTGCCGTCTATCTCACGCACGTCGACTTCACGTATATCTTCGGCGCGCTCTCGGCGCCGCTCGTCTTGCTCCTCTGGTTTTACCTCATCGGCTCGATCTTTCTCTTCGGCGCCGAATACAGCAGCGTCTGGTCAACCGGACATTCGACGGCGGCTCGCGAAGAAGCCGCAGTCGATGTTTGAAAGGTTCTCACTACGCCGCTCTCTCGGCTTGGTTTTGGTTTGCTCGTCCCTCGCGTTCGCCACGGCCGCTACCCCGCCGCCCTCGACGCCTCCGCCCGTCCCGACGTCCGCCCCAGCCGGTATCGGCCAGATACCGGTCGTGATGGTCTATCCGTTTGACGTTCAGACGGGCGCCGACCCCAGGCTCGGGCAGGCAATCGCTCAGATTCTCGCTCAGGAGATGGTCGCTGCCGGAGAAATCTCCGTGCCGCCGGTTCCGCAAGGGGTTAAGCGCGCGAATTTTCTGGAGAACGCGCGCGCGGCGCGGGCGGATTTTTACATCAGCGGTTACGTGACGCCGGTCGGCGAGAGCGCCGCCGTCGTCGAGCAGGTCGTCAGCGTTGAAAGCGGCGTGATTCTCTTCTCCCAGACCGCGCAGGTGACCAGCGTTGCCGACGTTGCATCGCAGTCGCTTCTGGCTCGTTCGCAAATTCTCGCGTTCGTCGGACGCGGGACGGAAAACGTCGCAACGCAGCCCGCGAACACGCCGGCTCCATCGTCCACCAACGGCGCGAACATGCCCATTTCGGGTCTCGGCAACATCGTCAACTCGGTCTTCAAACATAAGGGCGGTCGCGCGCCGACGCCGGCCCCCACTGTGAAACCGAGCCGTGGCGTCATCATCGCGCCGGTTACGGCCACGGGCGCGGCCGGCGCGGTCGATCTCGCCAACGCTACGCACGAACTCTACTTCGCACTCAACAATCACTTCAACGCACAAGTGACCGGCATTACCTCCAGCGCCGCACAGTCAACCGATCAGATCTGCGGCGCCGATCGCGATAACACGGTTGCGGCGGGGACCTTGCTGGAGTCGCCTGCGCACCGCGGCACGACCTACACGTTTAACTTGAATGTCTACACGTGTTTTGGCGCGCCGCTCGCCACCCAAATCGGCAAGGGTTCGTCAATCAAGAGTGCGGTTGATGCCGCCGTCGCTGCTTACGCCAAAGCGCACCCCGACAACAGCTAGTCGAGGAGTCCCTGGGGAGGATCGATCACGATCCGGCGCTCTGCCAAATCAACGCCCGTGACGATCGCAGCGACCATCGGCACCATTCGTCCGTCGACCACCAGCATATCGCTCGCCGGATAGTGTTCGACGCGGTCCACGTTGCCGTAGTGTCGGCCGTCGGCACCGCAAACGGCGCAGCCGACGAGATCGTCATCGAGATACTCGCCGTCGGCCAACGCGACCTGATCGCGCGTCGCATAGAGCAGTGCACCGACGTAGCCTTGGGCCGCGTCGGCGTCCTCCACGCCCTCGATGTGAATTAGCAGTCGTGTTTTGTGCGGCCGCACGCTCCCGATGCGCACTACCGAGACCTCGTCACCGCGCACGCTGGTCAGTTCCACGCCGGCCGAAAAGGCCGAGCGCCCCAGGCTCGTCGGGTCGCACTTCAACTCACCGCGGATGCCGAAAACGCCCGCGATGCGCCCGACGGCTAGTTTACCCTGCGCCGGTGGAAGGGTCATCCTCCGAGCCTTGCGCGGCTTCCTCGCTGTCGAGAATATCGACCGCAACGCGCCCTTCGGCGGTGGCCCGCACAACGGTGCGAAGCGCTTGCGCGACGCGTCCGCTGCGCCCAATAACTTTGCCCAGGTCCTCGGGATCCACAACGAGCTCGATCACCGGCTGCGCCTGCTCGTCGATGAAGAGCTCCACGCTGACGCTCTCGGGCTTCTGTACGAGTTTGCGCGCGAGAAAGCCTAAAAGCTCGGTCGCGCGGCGATGACCGGCCCATGGATCACTGCTCGCGGCCTTCGGGCGCCGTTCGGGACGGGCGGGCCGCCGCGGTGGCCGGGGCGGAGCTTCGTTGCGCGGTGTCAGTTCCTTTCGCGGTGCCGGTTCCTTTCGCGGTGCCGGTTCCTTTCGAGGTAGAGCCGTGCGCTCGGGTTCTTCGACAACCGTTTCGCTGAACAGGCCGAACTCGTCGTCGAAGGCACTCACGAAGCAGCTTCCTGGCTACTCTTGGGTTTGCGTTTCGTCGTCGGAATCGGTCCGCGTTCCATGATCCCTTTCTCGGCAAAGAGCCGGCGCACGGTCTCGGAGGGTTGGGCCCCTTTTTCTAACCACTGGCGTGCCTTGGCTTCGTCGACGACGACCGTTCGCGGCTCGGTGCGCGGATTGTAATGGCCTAGGATTTCGATGAAACGTCCGTCGCGCGGCGCGCGCGCGTCGGAAACGACGAAACGATAGGTCGGCTGTTTTTTCGCGCCGATACGGCGCAGTCGGATTCGTACCATACTCTCGTTCTTTATCTACCCCGCCGGGTTCGGCTAAGTTGTTTGGTCATTTGGCGTGCTTGATCGAACTGCTTTACGAGGCGGTTCACGTCGGAGACTTGCGTTCCCGATCCGCGCGCAATCCGTTGGCGGCGCGAGCCGTTCAAAAGATCGGGATTGCGGCGCTCGCCCCGCGTCATCGAACAGATGATCGCCTCGACTTTCGTGAACTCCCGCTCTGGAATTTCGAAATTCTTTGGCAGCGCGCGCGAAAGTCCCGGCACCATCTTGAGCAAATCGTTGAACGATCCGAGCTTGCGGACTTGTCGCATCTGCTCGAGAAAATCGTCGAGCGTGAAGCTTTGTTTGAACAGTTTGTCCTGGAGCCGCTTCGCCTGCTCTTCCGAATAGAGGCTCTGCGTCTTTTCGATGAGCGTCAGCGCATCGCCCATACCGAGGATACGCGAGGCGAGCCGCTCCGGATAGAACGGCTCGAGCGCTGAGAGTTTCTCTCCGACGCCGACGAATTTGATCGGCGCACCGGTAACGCTATGAATCGACAGCGCCGCACCGCCGCGCGTATCGCCGTCCAACTTGGTGAGGATGACGCCCGTGATGCCGAGCCGTTCGTGAAAGCCTTTCGCAACGTTGGTTGCCTCTTGGCCGGTCATTGCGTCGGCAACGAGGAGAATCTCGCAGGGATTCGCTACGCGCTTGATTTCGGCGAGTTCGCGCATCAGCGGCTCGTCGATCTGCAGCCTGCCTGCGGTATCGACAATCGCGGTCGAAAGGCCGAGTCGCTTCGCTTCGGCGACGCCGTCGCGCACGATTCGCACAGGATCGTTCGATCCACTTTCGTAGACGGGAAGGCCAACTTGCTTTCCGAGCGTCTTGAGCTGCTCGATCGCAGCCGGACGATAGACGTCGGCGGCGATCAGCAGCGAACGCCGCCCTTGCTCTTTGAGCCGCAACGCGAGCTTGGCGGACTGCGTCGTCTTGCCCGATCCTTGCAGCCCCACGAGCATCACGACCGATGGCGGCGCATCGGCGAATTGCAGCCGCGCCTTCCCCGAGCCGGTCGGAGGGCCAAGCAACTCGGCGAGCTCCTCGTGAACGATTTTGAGAATCGTTTGCGCCGGTGTCAGCGACTCCAGAACGTTTGCGCCGACCGCGCGTTCTTTGATTCGCGCAACGAACGCTTTGGCCGCACCTAGGGAAACGTCGGCCTCGAGCAGCGCAACGCGAACCTCGCGCAGTGCCTCGTTGACCTCGCTTTCGCTGACCCGGCCCCGGCCGCTTAGGCGGTCGAAGATCGCGTTTAAGCGTTCACTTAGTTGGTCGAACAACGCGCCCTTACGATGCCGGCGATCCCGATGTCGTCTCGTCGATGCGCTTCACCGCGTCGCCGACCGTCTTGATCTTCTCCGCTTCCTCATCGGGAATGTCGATATTGAACTCGGTCTCGAACGCCATCACCAGCTCGACTTGATCGAGCGAATCGGCACCCAGATCGTCCGTAATCGACGCTTCGGGCGTCACCTCGGATTCGTCGACGCCGAGCTGCTCAACGATGATCTTCTTTACTTTATCGAAGGTGGTGGTGGACATATCGTCTCCTTTCAAAAAATCCAAACGTCACATTACTATGCCGCCGTCCACGACGAGCGTTTGTCCGGTCATGTAGCCGGCGGCGTCGGAGCAGAGGAATGCGACGACCCCGCTGACGTCCTCCGGCTTCCCGGCCCGGCCGAGAGCGGCTTGCTTGATCAAAAACTCCCTAACGGCGTCGGGCATCTTCTCAGTCATTGCGGTCTCGATAAGACCCGGCGCGACGGCGTTGACTCTTATATTCCTCGAACCCAACTCCTTTGCCAGCGATTTGCTGAGGGCGATCAGCCCGGCTTTCGAGGCCGCATACGCGGCTTGGCCGGCGTTCCCCGTAATCCCCACGATACTCGTCATCAGTACGATTGAGCCCGAGCGCTGCTTCATCATCGGCTTCGCAACGGCCGCGCAGAGATGAAAGGCCGACTTCAAGTTCACGTCGAGCAGATGATCGATCGTCTCCGGCTTTAGTCGCAGCAGCAGCGCGTCTACCGACTGGCCGGCGTTGGCCACTGCGCAATCGAGCCGGCCAAAGCGCGTCGTCACCGCATCTACGATGCGCTCCATCGCCGCACGATCGGTCACGTCACCTGCGAAGATTTCCGCAAACGCGCCGGGACGCGCGTTCGCACAAGCGCTGCCGGTCTCTTCCAGGGCCGGCAAATCGCGGCCGATCAGCGCAACGTCGGCGCCGAGACGCGTCAGCTCAACGGCAATGGCGCGGCCGATGCCGCGGCTCGCCCCGGTAATCACCGCGCTCTTTCCGGCAAGGATCATGCATTCGCTCCGGCCGGTGACTCGATCGTGCGACGCAATCGTTCGACGCCGGCATAATCGCTTACGACCATTGCGGGCGGCGCGCCACTGATGCGCTTCATCAACGCGCTGAGCACACCGCTGGCGCCGAACTCAATGACGATGTCCGGTTGGTACGTGAGAATGCGTTCGGCGGTGTCGTGCCACCGGACCTCATCGACGACCGAACGAATAAGATTACGTTTGATCGTCTCGACATCGCGGTACGGGCGGCCGTCGACGTTTGAAATCACGTCGATCTCAGGCTGAGCGAAATGACTCGCCTCCACGGCGTCTGCCAGCCGCTCCAATGCCGGTTCCATCAGTTCGCTGTGCCACGCGCCCGAGACGTTGAGCGGCACGACGCGCTTCGCCCCAGCGTCGAGTAACGCTTGGCTCGCGGTTTGCACCGCGCCGTAATCGCCGCTGATGACGATCTGCGTGGGCGAGTTGAAGTTCGCTAAGCTGACGCGACCGCCGTGATCGGCGCGGACGCGCTCGAGCACTTCGCGAATTTGATCGGATTGCAGGCCGAGGATCGCGGACATGCCGCCGCGGGCGCGCTCTGCGGCGGCCTGCATTGCCTTCCCCCGTTCGCTGACGATTCGCAGCGCGTCTTCGAATGGCAGCGAACGCGCAATGACGAGGCTACAAAGCTCCGCGAACGAATGCCCAGCCGTGACGACCGGCGCGAGCGAGGGCCCGACGGCCGCATACAGCGCGAGATTCGTGGTGAATATCGCCGGCTGGCTAAACTCTGTTTCGCGCAGCGTCTCTTCGGGGCCGTCGCGCTGCAGCGCCAGCAGATCGTACCCCAGCACCGCCGCGGCGCGATCGAAGGTCGCGCGCGCTGACAGCGAATGCGACGCGACGTCACAACCCATGCCGACGCCTTGCGATCCTTGCCCCGGAAAAACCACGGCGAAGCGCATCAGCCCGCCCATCTCCACGCCACCGCGCCCCACGAAAGACCGCCACCGAACGCGACAAAAACGATCAAGTCCTCGGCCTTGAGAAGGCCGGCACGCACGGTTTCGGAGAGTGCCAGCGGTATCGACGCGGCCGAAGTGTTGCCATACTCGGCAATGTTGACGATAACTTTTTCCTCGGGAAGATCGAGATAGCGTGCCATCGCATCGATGATGCGTCGATTCGCCTGGTGCGGGATCAAGAACGTAACGTCGGATTTGCGCAGACTCGCCTTGGCGAGCACCGAGTCGGTCGACTCGACCATCTTCGTGACCGCGAGTTTGAATGTTTCGGGGCCCTGCATGTGAATGAGCTGCACCTTCGCGTCGAGTGCGGCATGATCGATCGGTTTGCGAAAGCCGCTTCCGTGCGCGTAGAGCAGCTCCGGCCGGCTGCCGTCCGCGCCCAGAGTGGCTGCAAGGAAGCTATCTGCCTCGCTCTGCTCCAGAATCACCGCGCCGGCACCGTCGCCAAAGAGAATGGCAGTCGAGCGGTCTTCTTTATCGAGAATCTTTGAAAGCGTCTCGGCGCCAATCAGCATGATTCGCCGATAGACGCCCGAGCGTATCAACCCCGACGCAACCGTAAGGCCGTAGATGAACCCGCTGCACGCGATGGCGATGTCGAAGGCGGCCTTCTCCGCGACCCCCAATCGCGAAGCCACCAAACAGGCGGTGGCCGGAAAATAGAAATCGGGAGTCACGGTGGCGACGATAAAGCAGTCGATATCCCGGGCGGCCAGTCCCGCGTGCATCAAAGCCGCGCTCGCGGCGGCCGATGCCAAATCACTCGTCCCTTCTTCATCCGACGCCCAGTGACGGCGTTTCATGCCGGTGCGAGTGGTGATCCACTCATCGGAGGTATCCAGCCAGGCCTCGAGATCGTGATTCGTTACGATGCGCGGCGGCGCGTAGTGGCCGACGCCGACGATCTTGACGCCAGCGGAGAGCACCTAGGCTAACCGGCCGGCTCGTCTTGCATCTTGATAACTTGTCGCCCTTTATACGTACCGCAACTCGGGCAAGCGAAATGCGGCCGCTTCGGCTGGTGACACTGCGAGCACTGCACCGTGGTGACGTCTCCCAGCTTCCAGTTAGCCGCACGCCGGCTGCGAGTCTTGCTGCGAGGCGTCTTCCATTTTAAGTTAGCCACATTTCTCTCCGTCTCGAAAAAATAATTACGTTTGCCCGTGCGAGCATTCGCCTGCATTTCGGTTCGCCCCGCAGACCGGGCAAAGACCTTGACAAGCCGGCCCGCATCGCAGCCCCATCGGCACAGCACCCAGGAGGCTCTGCTGGGCCAAATCGGCCACGTCGAGCCGTTCTCCCGTCAGCACGTTGCTCTCCCCAAACGGCTCGACCTCGCGCCCGCGCGAGGGATCGAGACGCTCGTCGATATCAACCTGCAGCTCGAGATCCACATCTTCCAAGCAAGCGTCGCATTGCCCGTGAAGCTTTGCGTCTACCGTTCCCTCAACGACCAGCATGCGGTCCGCCTGGCGTAACTCGAGCTCGACCCGGACCGGCTCCGGGAAGACGATTCCTTCGAACGGTTCGAGCCGGACCTCGTCGGCAAGCACCATCAGCTGGCGACTGCCGGCCAGGAGCCCGCTGATGTCGACCTTGTGTGAACGATCCATTACAAGTGAGCCTTCCGCAGCACGAGGCCCCGCCAACCATGCGGGGCCTGCCACGGACTTTGCCATTCTAGAACCCGCACCCATCCTTGTCAAACGCCAACGGCGTCGGGATAGAAGCCCCGCATGAACCTCGATCCGATCGCCTCCCGGTTAAGCGCCGACGGCGTCGCTTTCGCCCCAGCGATTGCGAACGCCGCTCGGCGCCATGGCCTGGATGCCGACCTGCTCGCCGCCGTCGCCGCTCAGGAGACGGGCGGCCCCGAAAGCAACTCCGGGCACAATATCGTGGGCGACGGCGGTCACGGTCACGGGGTCTTTCAAATCGACGACCGCTGGCATTCGTTCGCGACGAGGCCGGCAGCGATGGACCCCACGCAAAACGCCGACTACGCGGCCGGTATGCTCTCCGGGTTGCTCAAGCGCTACGGAGGTAACGTCCGCGCCGCGCTTTCGGCGTATAACTCGGGCTCTCCGACCGCCGCAGGGACGAAAACCCGTTGGTCGGACGGCGCCAATCTTT
>Ga0070764_10000741_pt1 | contig 13329 bp, 10 predicted proteins | sample HubBroMetageWRM4_FD_67287 | JGI IMG/M metagenome (GOLD analysis project Ga0070764, IMG submission 67287) | Warmed soil microbial communities from the Hubbard Brook experimental Forest, New Hampshire - Hubbard Brook CCASE Soil Metagenome WRM 4 | ecosystem: Environmental > Terrestrial > Soil >... | reverse complement strand
CCGGCGATGACGAACCACCTGCGGCCGCTCAGCTGCCAGCCCTCGGTCGTCAGCTTGGCCCGGACGCTGTCGGGCCCCGGCGACCAGCGGCCGGTCTGGTCCGCCGCCGCTACCGCGCCCGTCACGGAGCCGTCGGCCAGGAGCGGAAGCCAGCGGTCACGGGTCTCCTGGCCAGCAGCCGCCAGCAGCACCGTCGCTGCCAGCGCGCTGGACAGGAACGGGCCAGGGTAGAGGGCGCGGCCGAGTTCGGTGTACATCACGCTGGCTTCGACCGCGGACAGGCCCAGGCCGCCGAACTCCGCCGGGATCGTCAGCCCGGCAAGGCCCCGCTGGCCGGTCAGGCGGGAGTGCAGCTGCGGATCGTAGCCGGGTTCGGTGTCCAGCCTGCTCCGCAGCGTGGCGGAGGAGAGCTGGTCGGCAAGGAAGCCGCGCAAGCTGTCCTGCAGGGCACGCTGGCCTTCGCTGAGGGCAAGAGAGTCGGAGATGGACATGATTGTGCTGCTTACGCAGGGCGTGGGGAGTTGAGCCGGAAACAGCGGTAACGAACCCGATCAGCGCTCATGCTAGCGGACAGAGGACTCGCGTTAAGGGCAATCCTCGGACCTGGTGACGGGCGTGACCAGGGATTCGGCCCTCAGCCATCCCAGAGGGAGCCGAGCGCGGCGTCGACCTTGACCGTCAGGGCGCCGACGGACGGCAGCGCCGGGGCGGACGAGGCGGCCATGGCGTGGCCGCAGGCGGCCAGGGCACGGGGCTGGAGGAAACGCGTGAGCTGGCCGAATCCGTGCCTGTCGTCACGACCGCGGCGATGGTGATGCAGCCTTAGCGGCGCGTACAGGTACAGGCAGTCACGGGCCCGGGTGACCGCGACGTAGAACAGGCGGTGCTCTTCGGCCAGCCCGCCGGGGTCGCCCAGGGCCATATCGCTCGGGATCGCCCCGTCGACGAGCTGGGGCAGGTGGACGATCGGCCATTCCAGGCCCTTGGCGGCATGGATGGTGGAAATGGTCAGGTAGTCCTCGTCCAGGCGCGGCGGCCCGGCCAGGTCCGAGGCCGAGACCGGTGGGTCCAGGGTCAGCTCGGCGAGCGCGTCGTGCAGCGAGGGCTGGGCCGCGGCCGCGTCGGCCAGTCGTTGCAGGTCGGCAAGGCGGGCTGCGGCGTCCGGGTATCGGGCCCGGATCAGCGGGTCGAGCACGGCCAGGATCGCCGCCGCCTGGGCCGAGGAGGGGTCGCCCGCGGCGGCAGCCAGCCGGGTCAGGGTTTCCTCGAGGGCTACACGGGACCGGGCAGGGGCTGCCGAGGCGGCCCGGGACCACGCGTCAGGCAGGGCGCTCCGGGACCGGTCGGAAGAGGCCTCGGCGGCCTCGGACCGCGCCTCAGGCGGGACGCTCCGGGACCGGGCAGAAGAGGCCTCGGCGGCCTGGGACCGCGCGCCGGGCGGGGCCGGGACGGGCACCGGGGCCTCCGTGCCGCCGGCTGGCGGACTATCACCGGTCAGCTGGGCGAGGATGCGCCGCGCGTGCGCGGGGCCGATGCCCTCGTGCAGGCGCAGCAGGCGGAACCAGGCCAGGTCATTGGCGGGGTTGGCGAGCACCCTGGCGGTCGCGAGGAAGTCCTTGACGTGCGCGGTGTCGGTGAACCGCAGGCCGCCGAACTTCACGTACGGGATCTTGCGGGCGCTGAGCTCGATTTCCAGCATGTCGCTGTGCGAGGAGGCGCGGACCAGCACCGCCTGGTCGCGCAGCGCCGCGCCGTCCTCGTGCGCGTCGAGTACCCGGGCGCAGATCTCCCTGGCCTGGGTCGCCTCGTCGTGGCAGCGGACAAGCAGCGGCAGCGTCCCCGGACCGCGGTCGCCGGTCAGCACGAGTTCCAGGCCGGGCGCGGACGGGCGGATGAGGTTGGCCAGGTCCAGCACGCCCTGCCGGGACCGGTAGTTGCGGTCCAGGCGGACGACATCGAGCCCCGGGTAATCGCCCGCGAGCTGGCGCAGGTGAGCCGGGTCGGCGCCGCGGAAGCCGTAGATGGCCTGTGCGTCGTCGCCCACGCAGGTCAGGTGCTTCCCGTCGGGCTGCAGCAGCCGGACGATGCTGGCCTGGATCGCGTTGACGTCCTGGTATTCGTCCACGAGCACGGCCTCGAACATGCCGCGCAGCACCGGCCCTGCGACCGGGTCGGCCAGCGCCGCCTGCCACAGCAGCAGCAGGTCGTCGAAGTCCAGCAGGTGCCGGGCGCGCTTGCGGGCGGTGTAGGCGCGGAACAGGCCGGACAGCTGGCTGGTGAACGGGGCACACCACGGGAAGGACGCCGTGACCACCTCGCTGACCGGCCGCCCGGTGTTCACGCAGCGGGTGTAGATGTCGGCGCACGCCGCCGCCTTCGGCGACCGCTGCCCGGTATCGGTGAGGCCATGGTCCGGGCGCAGCGCGTCGAGGATGTCGGCGGTGTCAGCCGGGTCGAGGATGGTGAACTGCGGCGGCAGGGAGAACGACTCGGCGTGCTGGCGGATGATCTTGTGCGCGATGGCGTGGAACGTGCCGCCGCAGATCCGCTCGGACCCGCCGGAGGCGGCGCGGGCGAGCATGTCGCCGGCCGCCCGGCGGGTGAAGGTCAGCAGCAGGATCCGGCTGGCCTGGATGCCCTGGCAGTCGCGCAGCCAGGCGGCCCGCGACACCAGCGTCCGCGTCTTGCCTGTGCCGGCCCCGGCCAGCACCAGCAGCGGCCCGCCCACATGCGTGACCGCCCGCCGCTGCTGCTCGTTCAGCCCGTCCAGGATGTCACGTTCATCGAACATGCATGTGAACATAACCAAATAGAGCTACGCGACTCGCACGCCGCGCCGGCGGGCATTTCCGGGCTTGCGGGGGGCGCCGACCGGCGACACCCGCCACGGCGGCCAGGGCCGCCGGGTCAGGATGTCACTTGGCGGCGGCGGTGAACACGGGCAGGTAACCGAGTTCCTGGCCGCTGGCGGTGGGATGGTAGGACGAGCCGAGCGAGAAGATGTCCACTGAGCGCAGCCAGCTGCCGGAATCGCAGAGTTCGTGGTCGCCGAAAGCGCTCTGGACGCCGGCGAAGGTGTCGCCGTTGTGCGCTGCCGCGGTCGCCAGCGCGCCGTCGATCTCGTTCGCGCCCTGGTTGAGGGCGGTCCGGTCGGCGGTGCTCAGCCCGATGCAGCTGCTGGACTTGGACAGGTCGTAGAAGTCGGGGTAACCGAGGACGACGATCCTGGCGTTGGGCGCGTCCTGCCGGATGGCCTGCAGGGTGGTGGTGAGCCTGCCCGGCAGCACATCCGCGACAAGGGTCTCGGCGGCCGAGACGGCCTTCAGGCATGAACTGGTCGGCAGGAGCACGCAGGTCGTCATGACACCGGTAAAGCCGACGTCGTTGCCGCCGATCGTGATGCTGACCAGCGTGGTCCGGGAGCTGAGCGCCGATAGCTGGCCGCTGACCACGCTGGCCGTGGTCGCGTTGGAGCAGGCCTCCGAGACGAACGAGGCGGGATGGTTGGCGTCGGCCCATTGCTCCGGATAGGCGTTCGTGCTGCGGTCACAGCTTCCGCTTGAGGAGATGTAATCCCCCGCGCCGACTCCCGAGGAGTAGGAATCACCGAGCGCTACATAGTTGGCGGCGGGGGCCGCGTTGGCGGCAGGCGAGGCGGCCACGGCCGCGGCTAGGCCGACGGCAGTGGCAGCGGCAACCACTGCACCAGAAAAAATGTACAAAACGCGCACAATTCACCCCGCCCGGGTTGAGAAAGGCCCTGAATTCGCATGGACTGCTCTTCTCCTATCACGGGTCGGGCGGTGAATTCAATCGGTTACACGTAAATCACCTATTGTGACAGCTGTGGCGAATGCCCGATTAGCAGGTCAGCGGGGCGTCGCAGCGGACCGTTCGGTGAGCCACTGCCCGTTCGGAATAAATGGGGTTTTAAGGGTTCTTGCGGGCTCGGAGCAGCTCGCGGGCGATGACGAGCTGCTGGATCTGGCTGGTGCCCTCGTAAATGCGGAACAGGCGCACGTCGCGGTACAGGCGCTCGACCGGGATGCCGCGGATGTAGCCGGAGCCGCCGTGGATCTGGACCGCGCGGTCGGCGATCCGGCCGACGGCCTCGCTGGCGAAGTACTTCGCCGCCGACGGGGCGAGCCGCCGGTCGGCGCCCGTGTCGTACTGCACCGCGGCGTCAAGGACCAGTGCCCGGGCCGCCATGTACTCGGTCTGCGAGTCCGCCAGCATGCCCTGGACGAGCTGGTACTCGCCGATCGGGTGGCCGCCCTGGGAGCGCTCGGCAGCGTAGGCGACGCTCTCGTCGACGAGCCGGGCGGCGACGCCCACGCACATCGCCGCGATGACCAGGCGCCCGTGCGCGAGGCTCCGCATCGCGGTGGCGTAGCCGGCCTGAGGCTCCTCGCCGACCAGCGCGTCCCGCGGCACCCGGGCCTCGGCGAATATCACGTCGGCGGTCCAGGCGCCGGCCTGGCCCATCTTGTGGTCACGCGCCGCCACGGTGACTCCCGGGGTGCCTGCGGGCACGATGAAGACCCCGATGCCCTTGCCGGGCGGTGCCTGCGGATCGGTGCGCGCGAACACCATGAAGACGTCGGCCGCCGGGGCGTTGGTGATGTAGCGCTTGAGGCCGTCGATGACCCAGCCTCCATCCCCGTTGACGGCCCGCGCGGTCGTGGTCAGCCGGCTCGGGTCCGATCCCGCGTCCGGTTCGGTCAGCGCGAACGATGCGACCACCTCGCCGGAGGCCAGCCGGGGCAGCCAGTGCTCGCGCTGCTGCCCGGTGCCCGCGAGGACCAGCACCTGGCCGGCGATCCCGTTGTTGGTGCCGAACAGCGACCGGAACGCCGGGCTCGTGTAGCCGAGCTCAATCGTCACCCGGACCTGCTGCTCGACCGAGAGGCCGAGGCCGCCGTACTCGCTGGGCAGCGCGTAGCCGTACAGGCCCATCTCTTTCGCCTGCGCGATCAGCCGGGACGGTATCTCGTCGGATTCGTCGATGCCCGCCTCGGCCGGCATCACCTCACGCCTGATGAAATCGCGCAACAGCTTCAGCAGCTGATCGAACTCCGCCTGGGTCACCATGAGCGCGACCTTAACCCGCCCCGGGCGGGAGGGGGAAGGGGCCCGGCGGTCAGCTATCGTCGGGATGTATATGGACGAAGTGAACCTGGCACGGCAGGCCGAGCTTGCGCTGGAGCGGCAGGGCGACTACGACTCGCTGTTCTTCGAGGGCCAGTGGCATACCAGCGGCTCGCTCGCCGACCGCGCGGCGAGGTTCGCGGCCGGGCTGGCCGGCCTCGGCGTCCGCCCCGGGGACCGGCTGCTCGTGCTGATGGCGAACTGCCCGGAGGTCCTGGTTACCTACAGCGCGGCCTGGCGGGCCGGCGCGGCGGTGACCCCGCTGATCTTCCTTGTCAGCGAGGAGGAGCTGCGGAACGCGCTGGTGGACTCCGGCGCGGTCGGCGTGATTACCACGGCGGAGTTCCTGCCGAAGGTCTCCGCGGCGCTGGCCGGGGCGCCCGGAGTGCGCTTCGTCGTGGTCGCGGGGGGCGCCGGCCAGGCCGCCGCCGGCGGGGTCCCCGCGCTCGACTTCGCCGAGGTGGCCTCGGCCGAGCCGGGGCCGATCGTGGACCGGTCCGGGACCGACCTGGCCGCGCTGCTCTACACCGGCGGCACGACCGGCAGGTCCAAGGGCGTCCCGCTGAGCCACGCGAACCTGTTCTGGTGCGGGTCGGCCGCGCATCAGGCCTCGGCCCGCAAGGTGATGACCACCGCCGTGCTGCCCCTCCCCCTGGCGCATGCCTACGGGCTGCTGGTGTTCGTCGGCGGCCTGCACAGGGACGAGGGCGCCAGGACCATCCTGATGCGCTGGTTCGACCCGGCAGGCTGGGTCAGGCTCGCCGAGACCCACCGGGCGGAGGGCAGCGCGCTGGTGCCCTCGATGATCCAGATGCTGCTCGGCCAGCCGCTTGAGCAGGCCGACCTGTCATCGCTGATCGCCGTCTCGTCCGGGGCGTCGCCGCTGCCCGAGGAGGTCCGCAGGGAGTTCGAGGCCCGTGTCCCCTCCGCGGCGATCTACGAGGGCTACGGCTGCACGGAGTCGGCGACGCTCATCTCGGCCAACCCCATCGACGCGCGGCGCGTCGGCAGCGTCGGACTGCCGGTCCCCGGCTGCGAGGTGTCCATCCGCGACGACGCCGACCTGGAGGTGCCTGCGGGCCAGGACGGGGAGATCTGCGTGCGGTCGCCAGGCGTGATGACCGGGTACTGGCACACGCCGGATTCGGCCAGCGCGGTGCTGGCGGGCGGCTGGCTGCACACCGGCGACATCGGCCACCTGGACGCCGACGGCTACCTGTACGTCGTGGACAGGAAGAAGGACCTGATCCTGCGGGGCGGCTTCAACGTATTTCCGCGCGACGTCGAGGAAGTGCTCGTCGGCCACCCGGCGGTCGCGCAGGCCGGGGTGGTGGGACGGCCGGATGCCCGGCTCGGCGAGGAGGTGGTCGCGTTCGTGTCGCTGCGCGAAGGCGCCTCCGCGACTCCCGGCGAGCTCATCGAGCACGCCAGGCGGCACCTGGCCGCGACCAAGTACCCGCGGGAGATCACGATCGTGCCCGCCATCCCGCTGACCAGCGTCGGCAAGCTCGACCGCAAGAAGCTGCGGACCTGGCCCGCGCCCGCGCCCGCGCCGGCTGGCGCCGAAGGCGTACCGGCGAGCTAGCCGGCCTGGGCCGGCAGGATCTGGCCGGTGACCTCGCCGAAGCCGACCCGCGCGCCGCCGGCGCCGGGCGCCGTGGCGCCGATCGTGACCTCGTCCCAGTCCTCGAGGTAGGCCCGCACCGACCCGTCGGCGAGGGTCAGCGGCTCCGCGCCGCCCCAGCTCAGCTCGAGCAAGCAGCCGCGGTCGTCCCGCTCGGGACCGCTGACCGTGCCTGAGGCGTAGAAATCGCCGGTGCGCGTCGAGGCGCCGTTAGCCGTCATGTGCGCCAGCATCTGGGCCGGCGTCCAGTACATGGTGGCGAACGGCGGCCGCGATACCACCTGCCCGTTCAGCCGGACCTCCAGGCTGAGGTCCAGGCCCCAGTTGCCCACGTCGGCCAGGTACGGCAGCAGTTCGGCCTGGCGCGGCGGCGGGCTGACCCGGGCGTGCTCCAGCGCTTCGAGCGGCACGACCCACGGCGAGATCGACGTGGCGAACGACTTGGCGAGGAACGGGCCGAGCGGTGTCGTCTCCCAGGCCTGGATGTCGCGGGCGGACCAGTCGTTGACGAGGAACGCCCCGAACACGTGGTCGGTGAACTTGGCCACGGTCACCGGCACGCCGAGCGGCGAGCCCGCGCCGACCACGAACCCGACCTCGGCCTCGAAGTCAAGCCGCCGCGACGGCCCGAACTCCGGCCCCGCCTCGTCCGGCTCCTTGCGCTGCCCGCACGGGCGGGTGACCCGCGTGCCGGAGAGCACCACCGTGCCCGCCCGGCCGTGGTAGCCGACGGGCAGGTGCCGCCAGTTGGGCGCGAGCGGCTCCGCCGAGCCCGGCCGGAACAGCAGCCCGGCGTTGGCCGCGTGGTAGGGGTTGGCGAAGAAGTCCACGTAGTCGCCCACCGTGAACGGCGGGTGCAGCCGCACCTCGGACAGCGGGAACATGGCCGGCTCGATGGCACGGCGGTGCCCCTCGCCGGTCAGCTTCTCGGTGATCCGCGCCCGCACCTCGGTCCACCGGGCCCGGCCCTGCGCCATGAACGCGTTCAGCGACGGCTTGCCGAAGACCGGGTCGCCCAGGGCCGACGACAGGTCAAGGACCCAGTCGCCGACCCTGACTCCGACCGTGGGACTTCGCGGGCCCCTCGGCTGTCCGTTGCCGACCGAGAACACGCCGTAGGGCAGGCAGTCCAGCCCGAATCCCGAGTCGGGCGCAAGCTCCAGCCAGCTCATGGTCCCTCTCTGTCTCAGGCCTCCTCGCCGGCCAGATGACGCAGGCTCTCACCGACATAGATCTGCCGTGGCCTGGCGATCTTCTGCTCCGGGTCGGCGGCGCCCTCCTGCCACTGGGCGAGCCAGCCGGGCATCCGGCCGATCGCGAACAGCACGGGGAACATCGCCACCGGGAAGCCCATGGCCTGGTAGATGATGCCAGAGTAGAAGTCCACGTTCGGGTACAGCTTGTGGCTGATGAAATAATCGTCCTCAAGCGCGATCCGCTCGAGCTCGAGCGCGATGTCGAGCAGCGGGTTGCGCCCGGTGACCTCGAACACCTCGTCGGCGACGCCCTTGATGATCGTCGCGCGCGGGTCGAAGTTCTTGTACACCCGGTGACCGAACCCCATCAGGCGCAGTTCGCCGCTCTTGACCCGCTCGATGTACGAGGGCACGTTGTCGACGGAGCCGATCTCCTCGAGCATGTTCAGCACCTGCTCGTTCGCGCCGCCGTGCAGCGGGCCGTAGAGGGCCGCCGCGGCCGCGGCCGCCGCCGAGTACGGGTCGACCTGGGAACTGGCCACGCTGCGCATCGCGTTGGTGGAGCAGTTCTGCTCGTGGTCGGCGTGCAGGATGAGCAGCACGTCGATGGCGTGCTCGAGGACCGGGTCCGGCTTGTACTTGGGCTCGGTCATCCGCCGCATCATGTTGAGGAAGTTGCCGGCGTAGGACAGGTCGTCGTCGGGATACGCGTACGGCAGGCCCAGGGCGTGCCGGTAGGCGAAGGCGGCCACCGTGGGCATCTTGGCGATGAGCCGCACCACCTGATCGTCCCGGACGGCCTTGTCGTGGACGTTCTTGGCCTGCGGGTAGAAGGTGGACAGCGCGGCGAGCGTGCTGACGAGCATGCCCATCGGGTGCGCGTCATAGTGGAAGCCGTCGATGAACTTCTTGATGTTCTCGTGTACGTAGGTGTGCTGGGAAATCTCCCGGGCCCAGGCGGCCGACTCGTTCTTGTCGGGCATCTCGCCGTTGAGCAGCAGCCAGGCCACGTCCAGGAAGGTGGCGCGGTTGGCTAGTTCCTCGATCGGGTAGCCGCGGTAGCGCAGGATGCCCTTGTCGCCGTCGATGAACGTGATGGCACTGCGGCAGCTCGCGGTGTTCTGGAAGGCCGGGTCGTAGGACAGGAGTCCGAAATCGTCATCTGATGTCTTGATCTGCCGTAGGTCGATCGCGCGGATGGCGCCGTCGACTATGGGGAGCTCGTAGCTGCGGCCAGTTCGGGAGTCAGTGACACGCAGCATGTCATTCGTGGTCATGTCTAGACCATAGGCGGTATTGGCCGTAACTCGACAGACCCTAGAATCACGTGTCTCAGTTGATGATCCTCAGCCCACCTGGATAAGGCGTAGTGCACCGAAGGCGGCGTCAGCCAGGGGGTGGTATACCGGAACGGGCAGGAAATGAGAAAGCCGGTGGAGTGTGTCCGTGGACGCGGAGGAGAGCCTTCTCGGCAAGGTCGGGCGGGTCACGGTCTCCATCCCGGTGGGCGGGCCCGGCGAGGTGCTGCTGTCCGTGCGCGGCGGCACCGAGGCCTTCGCGGCGTGGTCCGATGAGCCGATCGCACGGCACAGCCGGATCGTGGTGGTCGACACGATGTCGGCTCGCTCCGTGTTCGTGACCCCGCTGTCCCAGTAGCCACCAGGAACCCCCGAGGGGAGCCCGTCATGCTTTTCTGGCACGTCCCCGCGCCGAACGAGGCGCTGCTGATCTCAGGTTCCAAGCGGCGCAATGACGAGACGCAATTCCGCATCGTCACCGGGCACGGTACCTTCGTGCTCCCGGTGAAGCAGAAGGCCCGCGTGCTCTCGCTCGCCCTGCGGGAAGCGGAGATCCTCGAGGAGTGCATCACCAACCAGGGCATCCGGCTGAGGGTCCGGGCCGTGGCCGCGTTCAAGGTGGGCGACGACCAGGCCTCGATCGCGAACGCGGCGCGCCGGTTCCTGTCCGAGCAGGATCGGATGGAGGTCCTGGTCGGCCGGGTGTTCGCCGGCCATCTGCGGTCCATCATCGGCGGGCTCACCGTCGAGCAGATCATCAGGGAGCGGGACCGCGTCGCCCAGGAAGTCAAGGACGGCAGCCACGCCGAGATGGAGAAGCTCGGCATCGTGGTGGACGCACTGGAGATCCAGGAGATCGAGGACGCCTCGGGTTATATCAACAACCTCGCCGCCCCGCACTCCTCCGCCGTGGCCAGCCAGGCCCGTATCGCGAAGGCCAAGGCCGATCAGGAGGCCACGGAGCGCGAGCTGGCCGCGGAGGCCATGAAGGCTCAGTTCGAGCGGGATGTGGCGATCAAGCGGGCGGGCTTCCTGGCCGAACGGGAGGAAGCCGAGGCGCGCGCCGCGCAGGCAGGCCCGCTGGCGCAGGCGCAGGCGTCGCAGGAAGTCATCCAGGTGCAGACGATGCTCGCGCAGCGGCAGGCCGAGCTCGCGGCCCAGCGCCTCGAGGCCGAGGTACGCCGCCCGGCGGACGCGGAAGCCTACCGGAAGCGCACCCTGGCCGAAGCCGACCGGGACCAGGCCAGGTTCGCCGCGGAGGCGGAGGCATTCAGCAAGCGGGCCATCGCCGAGGCCGAGGCCGAGGCGAACAGGGCCAGGGCCGCCTCGCTGCGGGAGGGCAACCAGGAGCTCATCGCCGCCAACCACCTCATCGAGATCCTGCCCGCCCTCGTCGAGGCAGCCGCCCGCGGCCTCTCCGACTCCAACCTCACCATCCTCAACGGCACCCAGGGTGTCAGCGAAGTCGTCACCGGCCTGGTCGGGCAGGGACTCTCGATCCTGGACGCGCTGAAGAAGTCCGCCGCCGTCACCGGCAACGGCGAGTCCCCGCCGTCCGCCCCGTCCGTCCCGCCCGTGCCGCCCGTCCCGCGCGCCTCAAGGCGGCCTCGGGAGCTGCCAGATGGCGACGGCCAGTCCCCGGAATAACCAGACCTCGTGGGCTACCTCGGCTACCAGTTCTAGCTTGCGCTCCTGGGTGTCCTCGGTGATGAGGTTGCCGCCGATGGATACCGGCGAGAAGCCGCACTGGGTGGACAGGGCCAGCCGGTCCAGGCCGACGTACTTCGCCGCCTCGTTGATCCGGGCGATGAGCGAGTCCGGCGGCTCCAGTTCGCCGACCTTGCTGCTCACCAGGCCGAGCACGACCACCTTGTCGTCGGGCACCTTGGCCAGCGGCTCGAAGGAGCCGGAGCGCTCGTCGTCGTACTCGAGCAGGAACACGTCGTAGTTGGGCGAACGTCCGAACGCCGCCTCGGCGGTGAAGTCGTAGCCGCCGGTGGCGATCCACTTGCTCTGGTAGTTGCCCTTGCAGATGTGCAGGCCGAACGTGACCCCGGGCACGTCGGCGACGGAGTTGATGATGTCCATGCCCTCGGTGAGCGTGCGCTCGGTGGGCATGCCGAGCGACTCGCGCAGCGCGCGGTTCTCCGGGTCGACCAGCGTGCCGAGATCGGGTGAGTCGATCTGGATGTAGGTGCAGCCGAGCCGGGCGAGTTCCTGCGCCTCCTCGCGGAGGATCGCGGCGGCGTCGGCGAACATCTCGAACGGGTCGGCGTAGGCCGGCCGGGAGCGTTCCGGTGACCAGGCCGAGTACATGACAAGCGGGCTGGGCATGGTGATCTTCACCGGCACGTGCGCGCGGGCGCGGGCGTAGCTGAACTCCTCGACGGTCATCATCCGGTGCGGCCGGAGCCTGCCGGTGACGCTGACCGGCGAGTGCCAGTCCCAGATCTCGCCGTCCGCGCCGTGGAAGGTCACCGGCGCGCCCGGCGTCATCTCGACCCCGTCGAGGTCCCCGAGCAGGTGGTCGAGGAAGGAGAAGCGGCGCAGCTCACCGTCGCTGACGACATCGAGCCCGCAGCCCTCCTGCATGGCGATCGCCTGGTCGACGGCGCGGTCCTCGATCTGCTTGAACTCCGCCGCGGTGATCCGGCCGTCGGCCAGGGCGGCGCGCGCCTGCGACAGGTAGCGGGGACGCAGCAATGAGCCGATCACGTCGGCGTGAAAGATGCCCGGCATTGTCATCCTCCTGGTCCTCGGTTTGGCTACCTCTCTGCGTACACCGGGCTGGGGTCGCCCGAAAGGGCGGCGGATGACGGACTTGCGGTCTTGGCGGCGGCCACAACCGGGCCGGCCCGCCGCGTCACGCCGAGCACAAATCAACGGGATGTCAGGGGCTTGTCAGCGGCGTCAGCGTGATCTGGGCCTGCTGTCAGGGCGGCCCCGCATGGTGGCGTTATGACGTACTCGATAGTTACCGAAGGCCTGGTCAAGCGGTTCGGGGAAACCACCGCGCTGGACGGGATCGATCTCGCGGTCCGCACGGGCTCGGTGTTCGGCCTGCTGGGACCGAACGGCGCAGGCAAGACAACCGCGGTCCGGATCCTCGCCACGCTGATGAGCCCCGACGCGGGGCGCGCCGCGGTCTGCGGGCACGACGTGGTCAGCCACGCCCACCAGGTCCGCCAGCTCACCGGTCTGACCGGGCAGTACGCGTCGGTGGACGAGACGCTCACCGGCACCGAGAACCTCGTGCTCATCGGGCGGCTGACCGGCCAGGCGCGGCCGGCGGCACGGAGCCGGGCGCGGGACCTGCTGGCCGCCTTCCGGCTCACCGACGCGGCCGACCGCGCGGTCAAGACCTACTCCGGCGGCATGCGCAGGCGCCTGGACCTGGCCGCCAGCCTGGTCAGCAGGCCGCGGGTGCTGTACCTGGACGAGCCGACGACCGGGCTCGACCCGCGCAGCAGGAACGAGATGTGGGACGTGGTCCGCGGCCTGACCGCGACCGGGGTCACCGTGCTGCTCACCACGCAGTACCTGGAGGAGGCCGACCAGCTTGCCGACGAGATCGCGGTCATCGACCACGGCACGGTGATCGCCACGGGCACGCCGACCGAGCTCAAGGACCGCACCGGCGCGCTGACCCTCAGCGTCCGCCCGGCCCGCCCGGCGGACGTGCCCGCGGTGACGGCGGCGCTCGCCGCGTTCACCCACGCCGAGCCCGAGGTCCGCGACACGACCGTTACCGCCCCGGTGGGCGAGGAGGACGTGATGCCCGCCGTGGTGCGCAGGCTCGACGACGCGGGCATCCGGGTGGCCGAGCTCACCCTGCGTGGATCCAGCCTCGACGAGGTGTTCCTCACGCTGACCGGCCACAGGTCCGAAGAACTCGAAGGGAGCGCGGCATGACCACGGAAAGCACCGTGCTGGACGGTACGGTCCTGGACTATCCGGTATCCGGCGACGAGGCGTCGCTGACGCCGCGGGTCGGGCCGGTCGAGGGGCTGCGGCAGACGCTGTCGCTCGCCTGGCGGACGCTGGTGCAGATCAAGCACAACCC
>Ga0070764_10000738_pt1 | contig 13373 bp, 10 predicted proteins | sample HubBroMetageWRM4_FD_67287 | JGI IMG/M metagenome (GOLD analysis project Ga0070764, IMG submission 67287) | Warmed soil microbial communities from the Hubbard Brook experimental Forest, New Hampshire - Hubbard Brook CCASE Soil Metagenome WRM 4 | ecosystem: Environmental > Terrestrial > Soil >... | reverse complement strand
GATCGTGGAAAGTCGCTGAAAGAAGCAGCGCCCTCGACCCCTGTAGAAATTATCGGGTTAGAAGGACTGCCGCAGGCAGGCGATCAATTCGTTGTGGTCACCGACCGCGAGAAGGCACGGGATATCTCCGAATATCGCGAGCAGAAATTCCGCGAAGCAACTCTGGCGAAGTCTTCACGCGTCTCGCTCGAAGGTTTGGCCGAGCAGCTGAAAACGGCGGGCATGAAGGAACTGAACGTCATCCTCAAAGCTGACGTGCAGGGATCGGTCGAAGTGCTGGGCGACTTACTGGGTCGGCTCTCGAACGAGAAAGTTCGTTTGAAGTTGCTGCGCTCGGGCATTGGCGCGATTACCGAGACCGATGTGCTGTTGGCTTCGGCATCGAACGCCATCATCATCGGATTCAACGTGCGTCCAGAGCGCAAAGCTCAAGAGCTGGCCGATCAGGAAAAAGTCGACATACGCCTGCACTCGATCATTTACGAACTGCAGGACGAGATCAAGCGAGCCATGACCGGCCTGCTCGAACCGACCATCAAAGAAACCTATCAGGGACGCGCCGAGGTGCTCGAGACCTTCCGTATTCCAAAGGTGGGGACGATTGCCGGTTGCCGCGTGAGCGATGGCCTGATCAAGCGCGACTCCGAAGTGCGGCTGCTCCGCGATAACGTGGTCGTATTCAAAGGCAAAGTCGGATCGCTGCGCCGCTTCAAAGACGATGCCTCGCAAGTAACCAGCGGCATGGAGTGCGGTATCTCCATCGCTAACTACGGCGACATCAAGGCTGGCGACACAATCGAAGCGTTTGTCACCGAGAGGATCGCCGCCGAAGCCATTAAGTAGTTTGTGGAGCGCCGGGCGTCCTCGCCCGGCCGCGAGTGGTTACCAGGCAATAAAAAGGGCGCGGCATCTAAGCCGCGCCCTTCATTGTTTGACTTACTGACTATTTATTTTGCGGAGTCCACTTCTGGCCCGGTTTCGCCGCTCCATGCGCATGACTCGTCGAGTGAAACAGAGCGACGACGGGATGTTTCAATGCTACCTGGGAGGTCGGCGAGGTTTGTTGTAGGAAAGACCCCACCCCAACCTGTGCCGTATCGCCGTTACCACCCTCTATAAACAGCGTCGTTGTATTGTCGACGACGTAATACTCCAAGCCTAAACCACCGTTAACGGTATTGAGACTAGGCGCCAGAATGTTGCCACGGCCTGTCGGCGAGGGGTCCGGAGTATAGGTCCCTGAGAACTTTGCGCCTTGCGTGAATTGAAGGCCCTCCGCATTCTCATCAATCAGACCTGTCATGTTTGGTGAACTTGATGGACTCGCCGTAAGGAATTGCACCGTGTCGTCAACCTCAGCTCCGGCGCTGATATTGTATCCGGTTAGGTTGAGCCCATAGTTTTGAGTCGCCGCGAACGACGTTGCCGATTGCGCATAAGCCGCCCCGAGCGTCACGTTATCGCTGTCAATCTGAAGAATAATCAGTCCAGCACTTGTGGTTGGGTAAAGGACCCACTCGGCCGCGTTAGGCAACCCAGTGACGGCTACGAGGACGCGCCCACCGACCGCTCCGCCTGAACTGGCCGAACCGGAGAACGGGTTGCTCGTCACAAACGTTCCTTGTTGGTTCAGATCGGCGGAGCCATTTGTGAAGTTACCATTAGCGTCCGTGGTTGCATAACCACCAAGCACAGTCGGAAAGAGGTTGGCGGTGCCGCCCGCCATAGTGAATACCACCTGCCCCACCGGTATCGCTGCGCCCGCCTGAGTGTAAAAATCGCCCGCCAGAAATGCGTTGGTGAGATCGGTTTCAATAACCTTGAAATGCGTGGAATCGATAGGATAGAAGTCAAAGGTAGAGCCGTTGCCCAAGGCATCGTCGAGGACCATTGTTCCAGGCGCCGTTCCTGTGCCCAGAGTAGCCGTGCCAGAGAGTGCCCTATTTATCAACGGAAGGCCGTTCTCATTGAAATCCTGAATGCCGGCGGTGCTGACACCACTCGAATTGAACGTGATCGAACCAGCTGACGCCACTGGAGCGGAGCCGCTGCTATTAACCCCGGCGAGGCTTAATGCGTAAGGGTTCGCCAGTTGGCTGATGCCGGTGAGTGCAGTCTGCAGGTCCATCGTACCGCTGCCGCTGCCAAAGGTGTCAAATTCCGTGACCAGCCCGTGCGAGGTCGAAGATAGTACGAAATTGAATTTGAAGGTCTGAACGTTCGCAACTGCGACGGAGAACTGTCCGCGCCCGTCTGCGCCGACTGTGTAACCTCCCGTCGCCGCTCCTGAGCCCCAACCGGCGCTCAAGTCAACCACGTCAACGTTACCGCCAGTGATGTGGCCATTGCCGTCCGCGGTAATCGCGCCCGCAAACGCTACAAATCCTCCATTCGAATCCGTTCCCGTGGATGAAAACACATAGGTGCCATTCAGGCTGCTATTGCTGAAGCCGACCTGGTTGCCTGAGGACGAGCTGCTGGAGCCGCAGGCTCCCAAAAGAAGAAGGCTGGTGATCGCCGCCAGAGCCATGAAAAGGCGTCCGGCACACTTGTGGATGGAAGCGAGGGAATTCATAAGACACTCCTGTCTATTATTCTTAGGATGCCATAACCCTCATTGTGAAAGAAAGTTTCGAAAAAATATATTGGCAGGTAAGCTTCGTCAAACCGTGTCCCTCAAGCCTTCGCGGCTCAGACTCGGCTCCTCAATGGCATCGAAGTGGCACGTTGCTTGCGCTTTTCCGATGCCCACACGCCCACGCGGTAGAGCAGCAGAATGCTGAGCACGATCCCGTATTCTATGGGTTTGTGTAGGTCGGCTTTCACCAGCCAGGTGTAATGTACTACTCCCAGGATCGCCGTGACATAGATAAGCCGGTGCAGGCGCTGCCAATTTTTGCCCCCGAGGCGGCGAATTGACCAAGCGGTCGAGGTCATGGCCAGTGGAATCATGAGGACAAATGCGGAGAAGCCGACGGTAATAAATGGGCGTTTGGCGATGTCCTTCAGCATCTCGTGGATGTCGAAGAACTTGTCGAGCCAGATATAAGTCAAGAAGTGTAAAGTTCCGTAAAAGAAAGCAAAGAGCCCAATCATGCGGCGGACGCCGATCAGCCAGTATTGATGGGTGATCCGCCGAAGAGGCGTGATGGAGAGCGTGGTGAGTATCAGGATCAGGGTCCAATCGCCGGTCGAGTGCGTGATGACTTCGATCGGGTTGGCGCCTAGACCGTCGTGAAGCGCCTTCCAGGCGAGACGTGCCAGCGGAATCAGAGCAGCCAGGAAGATCGCAATCTTGGTTAAGCGTAAGGTCATTTGTAATTTGTGATTGGTAATTTGTAATTTGAACCCGGAAAACCTCTCGTCCCGGACTTAAATTACAAATTGCCAATCACGGATTTTAGAAGTTCTTTTTCAGGTCCATGCCGGAATAGAGGCTTGCTACCTGGTCATAACCGTTGAACATCAAGGTCGGCCTCTTGAGGAATTCGCCTAAGCGGCGTTCCTTGGCCTGGCTCCAGCGCGGATGATCGACGTTCGGATTCACGTTCGAATAGAAACCGTATTCTCTGGGGGCGGATTCCTGCCAGGTATTCAGCGGTTGGTCTTTGGTGAACCTTATGCGGACGATCGACTTGGCGCTCTTGAATCCGTATTTCCAGGGAATCACCATGCGAAGTGGGGCTCCGTCTTGATTCGGCAGCACCTCGCCGTACATGCCGAAGCAGAGCAAAGTGAGCGGATGCATCGCTTCGTCCATGCGCAGACCCTCGACGTAAGGCCACTGCAAAACGCTGGTACGCTGGCCGGGCATTTGTTTGAGATCGAACAGGGTGGTGAACTCGACAAATTTTGCTTTGGGCAGAGGGTCGGCGCGCTTGATCAGTTCGCTCAGGGAGAATCCGATCCAGGGCACGACGATCGACCAGCCCTCGACGCAGCGATGACGGTAGATGCGTTCTTCGGGAGCAGCCATTTTTATGATGGTGTCAACGTCGAGCACCTGCTTTTTCTTGACCTCGCCGTCGATGGTCACAGTCCAGGGACGAGTCTTGAAATTCTTCGCCAGATTGGCCGGCTCGTATTTGTCGGTAGAGAATTCGTAGAAGTTGTTGTAATTTGTAACGTCCTTGTAGGGCGTTTCATTTTCTGTCGTGCTGAAGGGACTCTTCTGGAGGCCATCAATTTTAGTGTTGGCGCGCGCAGTGAACGCGGGATCGGCAAGATGCCGGAAGGCGACGCCGGTGACGGTGGCCGCGCCTGCGATTGCCGCTCCGGCTATGAAGTTGCGCCGGTTCAGATAGGTCGTTTGGGGAGTAATTTCAGAAGAGGAAATGGCCTCCGGTTTCTTGATCAGCATTGCTCCTCCTGCTTCTTAGCTACTGACTGAAGTACGCGCGACAAGCGGACATGGATGGGTCTCCCGCCGAGAGCTAAGATTCCGTTAAAAAATTATCTTCAGTATAGGACACATCGAAAGAGAAAAAGTTGCAGGCGCCTAGCAATCCTTACTTTGCCCATGAGCGGCGGGCGTCCTCGCGCGGCTACTACACATCAAGCCATCACGCTTAGTTCGAGGCTGACTTCGCGATTGACTTGGCGGTGCCGGCTGGAGTGGTACTCGAGACCAGGACCTCACGAACCTTCTTCGCAAGATTCTGCAAGGTGAATGGTTTCTGCAGGAATGCGGTGCCAGGACCGAGCACGCCTTGAGTGACGACGGCATCTTCAGTGTAGCCCGACAAATAGAGCACGTTGATGCCGGGACGCAGAGAAACCAGTCTCTTCGCCAGTTCGCGGCCACCCATGCCGGGCATGACGACATCGGTAATCAGGATGTCAATGCGCTCCTTGAAGTCGTCCGCGATGCGCAGACCGCACTCGCCATTCTCGGCTTCGAGCACTTTGTAGCCGCGGGAGGTGAGAGTTACACGCACCAGTTCGCGGACGGATTCCTCGTCTTCCACGAGTAAAACGGTTTCGCAACCACCGGCTTCGTTCTGTTGGGTCTTAGCGGGGCTCATCTCTTCGGCAGACTCCTCTACACGGGGTAGATAAACATAGAAAATTGTGCCCGCTCCGACCTCGCTTTGGGCAAACACGTATCCACTGCTCTGTTTGACGATGCCATAGACGGTCGAGAGGCCAAGGCCCGTGCCTTTCCCTTTTTCCTTGGTAGTAAAAAAAGGCTCGAAGATACGGGACTGGGTTTCCTTGTCCATACCGTGGCCGGTGTCGGCCACCGAGATCACGGCATAACGCCCGGGCTGGATGAAACGGTGATGGCTGTAACTTTGGCCGACAGCTACATCCGCGGTCTGCAAAGTGAGCTTGCCGCCTTCGGGCATGGAGTCTTTGGCATTGACCACAAGGTTCATGATGACTTGCTCGAGCTGGCCGGCATCGGCGCGAGTGCGTCCAGTTTGGGTGGAGAGGCGAGTGACCAGTTCGATGTTTTCGCCGATCAAGGGTCGCAGCAGACGCTCCATGTCGCCGACGACAGTGTTGACGTCGACTACCTTGAGCTCCAGGAGTTGCTTTCGGCTGAAGGCCAGTAACTGACGGGTGAGAGTAGCGGCACGGTCAGCCGCTTGTTGGATGGATTGCACCTTGTTGTGCGTGGCGCTGTCTTTTTCCAACTGTTCCAGCAACACCTCGGTGTATCCGTTGATCACCATTAGCAGGTTATTGAAGTCGTGGGCTACGCCGCCAGCGAGGCGTCCGACGGCATCCATTTTTTGCGCCTGGCGAAGCTGTTCTTCGAGTTGACGCCGGTCGGTGATGTCTTCAGCGATCAACTCCAGTACCTCTTCGGGTTCTTCGGTGCTAACGGCGGCGCAGCCGCTCAGCCGCACGACGATGATGCGGCCGTCTTTCCGTTTCCATTGGACTTCGACGCCATTAAGACTTCCGGTGCGGCGATAGTCTTCGGCCAACCGGTCTAACTCGCGGGGATTGACGAAGACCTCGCTTCTCGCGTCCAGCTTAAGAAGATCTTCGACCGAGCTTTGCCCAAGCATGTTGATGAGCGCCGGATTTACGTCCAGGAATCTTCCGTGAAGCGTGCAGCGGCAAATGCCGAAGGCTGCACTCAAGATCAAAGAACGCGAGCGGGCTTCGGAACGCCGGAGTGCTTCTTCGTAACGCTTATGCTCGATAGCTGCTGCTAACTGCTGCGAGACGAATTTCAGAATTTCGCGGTCGCGTTCCGAGAAGCGAGTATTTTCGTTGTAGCTCTGCAAGACCAGAGCTCCGATACAGGTCGTGCCGCTCTTTAATGGAACGCCAAGCCAGTCGAGCGACGCAGCACCGATCAATTCGACTTCTCCACGCTGCACCAGTTCTTCAAAGACCGAAGGCGTTGCTAAAATCGGCTCGCCGGATCGTAGAACGTATTCCGTCAGGCCGCGGCCCAAGGGCTTGGGGACGGGTGTGGGATCCTCTTCATCGACGAAGTAGGGAAAGCTCAACAACTGACTCTGCGGATCGTAGAGCGCGATATAAAAATTGCGCGCATTCATCAACTGGCCGACGATATTGTGAATAGCTGCGAAAAACTGCTGCAGGTCTTCGGCGGATTGGCTGCGCGCCGCGATGGCATATAAGGCGGCGTTCAACTCCTCGGCGCGTTTTTGTTCGGTGATATCGCGATAGGAGGCGTAGGCTCCAACTTTTTTGCCGTTGATCATTACCGGCGAGGTCGAGAGCAGCACTTCGACCAGCGAGCCGTCTTTTCGCTGGCGGCGGGTTTCCAGCGAAATTTTGTTCTGGTTTTTGATCGATTCCGCGATCCACGCCGTTTCTGCGTACCGGTCAGGTGGCACGATTAAATGGTCGAGTTGTTTGCCAATCGCCTCGGCTGCGCTGAAGCCGAAAAGACGGGTGAACTCCGCATTGGTGCGCACGACGCGCACTTCCTCATCGATAATGCTGATTGCTTCCGGTGCGTTCTCGATGATTTGTTCGAAGTAGGCTTTTTCTACTGTGAAAGGAACTTCGACGCCATGGCCGTTCGTCGGCGTATCGGCCAGGGCGGTCTCGGAGATGTGGGAGAAGATCGGCGGACCACTCGGATCAAGGACATCCCGGAGCGTCTTCACCCCCGGCAGTTCGTTCGAAGTTTCTGCCGGGGAGATTTTCTCACCCATACAGACAGTCCTTTCCCAGCGTGCACTAGCGATTATGTTAAGTGGGTGGCGTTATTCACCGATAGTTACGGGGGTAATGCGGTTTCAAATGAGGAAAAGCAGAATCTCATCGGGAAAAGCTGGAGTTCTAGGATGCGTTTGACAACACAACGCTGACCTGGTGTAGGACCAGCCGTTGTTCCTCGGTCACGACCAGAAATTCGAATCCACAACGCAGTCCATCGCTATAACGCACCACCGCTCGCACCTTCATGATATTGGGCGAGACGGGGATGGGAAACTCCAGGGAAACAACTTCGCCGGCCTGCACCTCACCGCTAAGCGTCGCTCCGATCCCATCGAGCCCAATTTCGTTAGTCCGGCCCCAATACGTGGTTGTTAGGCCATCGCGAAATACGGACATTTGAATGCGCGCGTCAAAACGATAACGAGCGAAACGCCGTCGCCGCGCTTTACCTACCGCCTGTGAGTCGCCGCTCAATCCAGACTCTCCACTTCAGATTTCCTTTTCAAACCCTGGTTTCAGATCCTGTTTTTTTGCCTGCTCGAAAAACAGTATCAGCCTTCTCCGCTTTGCGATTGTGCTTGAACGGAAGGGGTATCCTCAACGGCATCAAAGTGCATGTACCAACGAAGTGAGGGTGGGGCTGGGACTGCCTCGGTATTTGTCACGGTGCGCATCTTTTTTCAGTTAGCGTTTTTGACTTTCGCGACGCTCTCCGAGCCCGAAATAGCTCGTAAATCTGCGTAAAAACGCGTGACAGACCCGGCTGCGGCATCTACCATGGATTGGTTGGCTGTCGACCATCGCCTTCTGAACAGCCGGTGATCGATCCGCACGGGACTAATCCGAATTCTTATGTCTTACCGCTCAAACGCAGCTGAAGCCTGGTATCCCGACCCGCAGTCAACGTCGGCGCAGCCGGATATTCCACTGGATTTGCTCCCACCGACGAGCCTGACGCAGCCGCTCTGGAGGTCGCTCGTCGGTAATCTGCGCGATACCCTAGCGCCGACCAAGTTGCCGCCGCTCGAACTCACATCACGCCCGGTTTATGTTGGGCTGGCGCTTGGCGACCGTTTGCGTATGCCGTGGTTTCGCACCGTCTTCACTAACATCGGAGACGTTCTGTCGCCCGAAATCCTTCCGCCTCTGGAACTTGAGTCGCGGCCGGTGGATGTTGGTGAACTCATCACCGATCAACTTAGCCATTTCTGGTGGGGTTCGCTCCTTCGGAATCTCGCCGATCGCGTCGCGCCAGAAACGCAAACTGCTCTGAGTCTGACCGCCAAACCAATTCTGGACATTATTCCGAAGTCGTGGATCCTGCTGCCGATGTGGTCGGAGGTGATTGATACTCCGAAGGTCTTTTATCCCGACAAGCCGAAACCAACGGAGACTCCAAGAACGGTCAATCTGCAACCCGTCGCATTGCCTCCGGAGAAGCGAGATATTGTTCCTGAGTTGACCGCTGCCGACCTGCTGCGCGACATCCGCCGCTCGCGCATACGTCAGCGCATCTGGATCGGCCTCGCGACTGCGCAATTTGTTTACATGGTTCTTGCGGTAGCTGGGAAAATCTGATCGCAGGCGTCGCTCACTGGCGCAAGCCCATCCAGCCTTCGGCAATCACCATGGAATTTCCCGGATTGCGCGAATCATATTTCACTGAAGTTGGCAGCCCGAGCCGGCAAGAATGTAGGTTGATCCATTGCCGAAGATAGGTGACATCCTGTGACGCCTCATAGGAAACGCCGGCTACATCATACTGATAAATCAGCATAGTCGCGGGACGGTTCGTGGCCATGGTGATTTCCTGAACATCGATCACCGTGCCGTCGGTGATGCGTCCGATCGTATTCAGCCAAGTACGTCGTTCGAGCTCGATGTCGTCCGCGGTTTTGGATTTGCGGTGGAGTAGTGCATAGCTGGCGAGGCCAACCCCAATCGCACCCAGCGCAAGCGCATATTGAGCAGGCGAAATCATCGGCAAATGGATCCTAAGCTCCTCAATCTACTTTTCAATCTACTCTTTCCATCCACTGTCAGCATAAGCTGTTACCTCTCTGACCGCCAAGGGCACTAAGGTGTGAAAAGGACGCCCTGAGCTGTGGACGGTTCCAAGTTTTTCATCCCAAAGATTTTTCAGTTTTGAACCCCGATCATCTTTTTCCGCGCACCCTCGTTCTTCCCCTGTTTGCGCGGACGCATTAATTGATTTAACGAGAAGTTGACAGTTCTTTGACAACTTGAAGGCGGCGCTAGCCTAGATTAATCCCGTTCGGCCGGTAATAGCGGCGATTTCAACGAGCTAAACCTGTCATACGGCGCCAGGTCACGGGGCGAACGTCGGGGCCGATGCGCCGTCTTGACAAGTAGAACTCGGGGAACAGGGGCCGACCCACACGCGGCCCCTGCATTGAGATTTATCAATAGCGCGGATCGTCCGCTTCCAACCCACGAGTTATGGTTGCTGTACCAGCACGACAACGTTGGCTCCTGTTGCGGCAGCGATGCCGAGACGTCCACTGCTGTTGAAGTCGCCAATCGCGACCGAGAATGCCGGTCCTCCCACGGCAACGGGCGAACCAGCCGAGGGGTTGAAGGTTCCGTCGCCGTTGCCAAGCAAAATGGTCAGGGTACTATCGCTGTTTGCGACAACGAGATCGAGTTTTCCGTCGCTGTTGAGGTCGGCAGCAGCGAGCGCGTTGGGATTGCTTCCCACGGTAACTGGCAAGCCGGGCGCAGGCGTGAAGGTTCCATCGCCGTTGCCGAGCAGGATGCTCACGGTGTTGTCGTCTTGATTTGCGATTGCTAGATCGAGTTTGCCGTCGCCATTGAAATCAGCGGCGGCGATTGCCCACGGATTGGATCCGGTCGGAAAAGTCGACTTCTGAGCAAGCCTGAAAGTTCCGTCGCCGTTTCCTAGCAGGATCGTCACTACGTCGGTGGGATTGCCATAACCTCCGCCGGTGACTGCGATATCGAGTTTGCCATCGCCATTGAAGTCGCCAACTGCCGGCATGTATGCACCAGCGACATTGGCATTGGCCGAAACCGGTCCCTGATTGAACGATCCGTCCCCACAACCCAGAACGATGTCGATCGGCAGGCCGCCTGGCGAGTTTGCCACCGCCAAGTCGAGGTTGCCATTTCCAACGAAATCTCCGATTGCGAGAGAGTTGGTGTAGAGGCCCTCGCTGTAGACAAATGAAGTTGGAATTGTAAACGTTCCGTCTCCATTGCCCAGCAAGATCGGCACGGCGCTTTCCCCCAGGTTCGCGACGGCCAATCCGAGCTTTCCGCTGTTATTGAAATCTCCCGTAGCAACAAAAACCATTAAGGGGTTGGTTCCCGTGTCCCATGGGGGTCGCGGTATAGTGATCGGCGAGCCGGATGCCTGCGTGAACGTTCCATCTCCATTTGCAAGTACGATGTACACTCCGTTGCCGTTTATCGCAACTGCCAAATCCGGCTTCCCCTGGCCTCTGAAATCGCCCACTGCAATATAGTTCGTAGATGCAATGGACAATGGAGATCCCTTCGCGCTGGAAAATGCCACATTCGCTTCCGGGGTTGACACCGGAAAGTAAACGGCATTCGAGATTCCTCCGCCCGGTGACGGATTCTCGATAGTTATCGAAGCAGTCGCAGCTGTCGAGATATCGTCTGCGGGTACCAGTGCAGTTAGCTGCTGATTGCTCACAAAGGTAGTTGCCAGCCCGGTGCCATTGAAGTCGACGGTCGATGTCGGAAGAAAACCAGTTCCATTTACGGTCAGAGTGAATTGCGCGCCGCCGGGTGAAACGGCGCTGGGCGCAAGTGGCTGATTGAGAAATGGCACTGGGTTGCCCGCGGGGGTATTTGGCAGAACCTCGATGCTGAGAAAAGGTTGTAGAACTGTCGCACCGGTTGCATCGGTGAGTTGCACCCAGAAATACCAGGTGCCTCCTTCTGGTGGCGTGCCGCTGATCGCGCCGGTGTTGGCAGCAAGGTTTATCCCGTTCGGCAGTGCTCCGTAATTAATCGACCATGTGAATGGCGGCGTGCCACCAGACTCGCCGACTGTCTGGCTATAGGCGGTTCCTGCCGAAGCTCCGGGTAAGGAATTGGTCGTAATGGATGGCTGGGGTTGATGATGATCTTTACCGACGCCGTCTTTGTATTGTCGTCGACCGACGTTGCAGTGATGGTTGCGCTCTGTACGGCCGACGAGCCATTTGAGGGTGCAGCGTACGTGACAAATAAGGTGGATGGACTGGTCAACGATCCCGGTCCGTTCAGACTCCACGACACGCCGCGCGCCGACGGATCGTTGGTGAGTGTGGCTGTAACGTGTACCGACTCGCCCTGGTCCGTTTGCGCCGTCGAGGCCGATAGCTGGACTGAAATTGGCGGAGCGGAACTCGAACAGGAACATGCGAAGCCAATAGCCAGGAATCCAAGAAGCGCGGTAGCCAGATGGAGCTTTACCATCTTGGAAATCCTATCGCTCGCCGAGAAGAATTCGAGCAATCCAGGCGACATCTCACTTACTAACTTGTAGCTCACTACGTAGTAGCACATCATGGTTGTAGCACAACGAGCCAGCGATGTTAAGCAAGCTGTTGTAACCAGTGGTGATTACACTCAGAACCAGGACTGCTAGTGCAGCGGGCGCTTACACCAACTATGCCGTTTTAGACTGGCGTGTCCGCATGGCGGCTACGGACTTGACGGCCATGGACCTCAACACTTGTTGGTCCACATCGGCGAGATTCTTGATGTAGAGGCAGCCCTTGCCGGTCGAGTGCTTCCCTAAATTTGGCAATAGCGCCTTGCAGTCGTCGGATGCGATCATGCCGTACAGAACCGTTGCAGACTTACGCGGCGAAAAGCCGATGAGTAGCATATCGCCCTCGCGTCCACTTTCGTACTTATAGTGGTAGCTGCCGAAGCCGATGATGGATTGCCCCCACATTCGCGGCTCTTCTCCTGACGCGCGTTGCATCACTTTGACGAGCGCCTTGGCATCCGTGCGCCTCGTCGGGTCGGTGATGGCAGCGATAAATGCTGTCACGCTTAAGCTGGTGGGCTTGGTTTTGTTGTCCGCCATCTCTTCTGTCTTTGGCACGCTAGGTTAAATCAGTTCTCGGTGACGCGCAATTCGCCGGTAAGGTTTTTTGACAGAGGATTTCATTGAGAACCTTGCTTGAGCCGGTCGGGCTGCGCCGCGTGCTACCATTCCGCCGTGTTCAATTTCGGCAAACCAAAAACCGCTGGCGATTGGATCGTTCACATCGCAGGCGCAGTCGTTGCAATATTTCTTGTCTGGTGGATACTGCGGCTCTATGTGCTGTAGCTCCTGATGCCATGCGGGCCAACCATCATCTGGATAAACAGGTAAACACGTCGTCAGTTACCGCTTGTAGCCCGGCGCGGCCGCCAGCAATACAACTTGAGCGAAAAGTCCGGTTGTGTCGCCGGAATTCGTCTTATCTTTTCCATACCCTACGGCAAAGGTTACGGTGTCGCTGGCGCGCAATTCAATCTGTCCCGAGTAACTCGCCGTCGGGCTCGCTCCCTCGACCTTGTGGAAGGCCGGGTCGCCACCATAGCCATCGATATCGGCGTCGAACAACGACGTGCCATTGTGGAGCACATGTACGTCGGTCGTAGATAGTCCATAGTGGATGCCCTCAAATTGGGCGCTTACCTTGTAAGTTCCAGCGAAGGGTGCCGTAAACCGGACCAGGCTGTATTGACCGGAATTGCTGGCTTCCATGGCGACTTCGCCGGGACGCACGGCCCATCCTTTGCAGCCCACCTGAGGCTGCTTCGTTGTGTTGTAAGCAACGTACGGATAATAGCCGGGGCCCGGCCCGTGATTCGCAGCGGGATGCCAGAAACCGATCGAACCAGTCGGATCACATTGCATGTCGGTTCGATCGGATTGCGCGTCGACTCGAAACTGATCGGGCGCTAAAGAATTGGTTTCCGAATATCCGTACTGCCAAACCTTGTTGGGAGTAGCTTGGTTGGGATTGTCGCGAAAAGAAAAGTCAGCGGACAGGTCGAAGGTTGTCGGCGGCGGTGCTAGCTGAGCGAATACTAGGATGAGAATTGCCGCTAGAGTCATGCTGATGCCTCCTGAGTCGCTCAACAGACAGACAGGTTATATGTTAACAATCGTGTTGACAGATCAGGATACCGCAGAATCTACCACAGCAGTTTACTCGCAGTTT
>Ga0070764_10000737_pt1 | contig 13374 bp, 9 predicted proteins | sample HubBroMetageWRM4_FD_67287 | JGI IMG/M metagenome (GOLD analysis project Ga0070764, IMG submission 67287) | Warmed soil microbial communities from the Hubbard Brook experimental Forest, New Hampshire - Hubbard Brook CCASE Soil Metagenome WRM 4 | ecosystem: Environmental > Terrestrial > Soil >... | reverse complement strand
GTTGCCGGCTGCTCTTCCGACCAGGCCGGGCAGGCCATCAAGTCGCGCAAGGAAAACGCGAGCAGCCAGAAGAAAACGGACATGTAGTAACCCACAGCGAACATCCAGTCCTCGAAGACCGCATTTACAAGACCCGCGGCGATTATCGACGCTGCAACTACAGCAGGTTGGTTCACCTTTCCGGTACGACGCAGCCAAGAGAATACAATCCAAATTTCCCGGACAAGAGCAAAAATCAGGAGCGCGATAAAGACAGCACCGACCAACCCGGTAGTCTCCAGCATGGTGAGATAGCTGCTGCCACGCTCCCGGGTCAAATTCCCTTGGGTCGCATAAGTGAAGCGCCAATCGGAGCTGTTATCGGCAGCACCAAATCCCACTCCCAGCCAGGGGTGCTCCTGAAAGGTGGCGATACTTCGTTCCCATGGCTTCTGGCGGGACTCCATGATATCCCCCTGCTTGCCTGTTTTGTACAGAAGAGTCCTGGAGGTATTCTGAAAACGCTCTGGAGTCACGAGATACATATTCAGCAAAATCAGCATGAACAGGCTCGTACCGATCATCAGCATTCGATACCGCCGCGCGCCCACCAGCAAGAACATAGAAGTTACGGCTGCCGCTACCAGGGAGGCGCGAGAGACGCTGAAAACCAGAAGCGTGCCGCATACGAGCAGGGCGATGATCAGACGAGGAGACTTCCGGCGGGCAGTTGGAGTTATGAACCGCCACAGCAATGTCGGCCAGCAAATGCATCCCATGATTAATCCGAGGGAATTCGGATTGCCCCAAACCTCGAATGAAGCCAGATAGCAGATGGCCGTGAAATAAACGAGACCTTCCGCCAGCAGCAACAGTTTCCGCACAAAAACCTCGGGACTTCTTGACCAAAAGATTCGCGCTCCCATAGAACCGTACAGAAAAAGTGCGGCCAGACTCAGCGCTTTTAGAAGAGTCAGAAGTGGATTTACGGAGACAATTGCAGAGGCGGACGCGGCGACGACGGTGAACAAACCCAGCAGGTGAAGGTGATTGAAAGGAATCCTGTTCCTCTTTTCGACATAGTAAACAAGAGCCATCAAGGCACCGGAGCCCAGCACCACCCAACGAAATATGTTCATGGGAGCGGCCAGGGGAACTCCGGAACCCGCCCAGAAGAAAATCCCCATCATCAACATCCAAAAATGAGTCTTGTACTGAGAGACGATTAAGCCCGCAGCCACGAGGGCGAGAAGAGCAAGCAGGCTGGACTCGCCAAACAGATAAGGGCGACTAGCCGATAAATACAGTAGGAAAATTATGGACGCTGCCGCGACCAGGGGGAAAATCTTGACGCTCTTTGAGTCTTCAATCATATCGGGAAACCCAGAACGGCGCGTCCGCCGACGCCGGCATCCAACCGCCTGGCCCTGCCTATTAGCCTAGCACTGCGCTCCCCTATCCGCGAGGCAAGTAGGGGGGCGGTAGTGGCGCAGCTTAGCTTACCGTTCGGCCGGTTGAGCGGAAGATCCCTTCGGCTTCGCTCAGGGCAGGCTCTTCGCTACGCCTGAAAAACGGCTGCGCTCAGGATGACAGTTGTTGTGTAATTATCCAGTATAATCAGGCGCCTTTCCCGCGCAAGACGTGACCCTCGCTATGCAAAGCATGAGTAGCAAATGGACGGCATTTTGCCTCATTTTACTTCTTGTGGCGGGTACTGAGTTTACCTTGAGAGGTCCGGTCAGGGCCATTCGTTCCGCGACGCAGTTCAACGATTTCCTTTCTCCATACATACAAGCGAAGGCGCTTATAGCCGGCGTAGACCCTTACAGTCCACAAATCCTGCTTAAGCTGTGGCCGGCACAAGCCGCGCATTATAGTTTCCTGCCGATAGAGGTGGCGAACGGCTCGCTGGTGGCGAACAGAGGCATTCCCACGGCGTACCCGATAACATCTCTGGTGCTCATTGCGCCATTCACTGTTCTTCCCTGGAGCCTGGCGAATGCGCTTTGGTTAGGGATTAACCTTGCCCTGTTCCTGATTATGGTGTGCGCGCTGCTGGCGCTAGCTGGCCTTTCCTACCGCGAGCCATCCGCGATTCTGCTGGTTGCGGCCACTTTGGCGTTGGCACCTTTCCACACCGGAATTGTGACCGGCAACGTTTCACTGGTCGCGGTCGAACTGAGCGTGATTGCCATGTGGTGCGCCCGCTGGCGTTACGACCTGGGGACCGCGCTACTGCTGGCAGTGGCAACAGGCTTGAAGCCACAGATTGGACTTTGCTTTCTTCTGTACTACCTCGTGCGCCGCCGTTGGCGGATCTTCGGGTTCACCCTGGCGATTCTGGCGTGCGTAGCGGCTGTTGGCTTCCTGCGATTGGAACTTGGCCACACTCCCTGGCTGGAGAACTATCTCAATGACAATCACATTCTGCTCCAGACCGGTGTCCTGGGGAACTTCACCTTGGTCAACCCTACGCGGTTCGGTCTGATCAATCTGCAAGTGGCCTTGTATCCACTTCTGGGCAGCGTCGCGCTGGCGAATGACTTGGCGATCTCGGTGGGCGCAGGTTTCCTGCTGGTGTGGCTTGTCGTCATGGCACGAAGAAGCACTCAGGCCGGCCTCGAACTGCTGGACTTAAGCGCAATCGCCCTCATCAGTGTGCTGCCGGTCTACCACCGGTTCTATGACGCCACTCTGCTCGTTTTGCCGCTGTGCTGGGTATTTATCTCATTTGCAAAAGAGCGCAGGCTGGCAATCCTTTCTTTGCTATTGATGCTCCCGTTCCTGGTTCCCGGCGGGACGCTGCTGGAAACAATGGAAACTAGCGGGCAGATTCCTGCGGCATTGGCCAATCGTTGGTGGTGGGAGGGGTTGGTAATGCCGCATCAGGTTTGGCTGCTGTTGTTTCTCAGCGTTCTCTTACTATGCGAAATGACCACCCGGGGTCACTGGGCCAATGACAAATCGAATTCGCCAAACAAATAATGGCGGACCGGCTGCGACCTCAGAACAGCGTGCCCGCTGCCAACCCAGTCGCAGAACACTCCGGCGAGAAGGCTGTTCAGTATAATCAGCGGCAATGATCAGCGCTGTTCCTCAACAAAAAAGGAGATCCCAGCTTGGACTAACGACCTTCCCGCTCGGCTTCGGGTGCGTGCAGTTAACGGCTCACTCGACCGAAGCGGAAGCTGTCGCCATTCTCGAACACGCGTTTTCTCTCGGCATTACGCATTTCGATGTCGCACGAGCTTATGGTTTTGGAAGGGCTGAGCGGATTCTGGGCAAGTTCTTGCGGGGCCGGCGCGAGCACGTGACGGTTGCCACGAAAGTTGGCTTGCAGCCGCCGACGGGGTTGGCCGGGAATGCTCGTTTGATTACCGCTGCCAAGCGGCTGCTTGGTCCGTTTCCCGCGCTGCTGCAGAGAGCGAAGCGGCGCGGTTCGATGTTGGGGAAGTCAGGCCTGTTTGGTCCGCAGGCGGTGACGCAGAGCGTGGAGACCAGCTTGCGAGAATTGGGGACGGACTATATTGACCTGCTTCTGCTGCATGAGGCAACGTTAGCCGATGCCGCCAGCGAGCCGCTGCTCGAAGCGCTGGAAAAGCTGGTCGCGAAGGGAGCGGTTCGACATCTGGGGATTGCTTCCGAGGTTGCAAAACTTCAGGGAAATGTGGCTGAGATGGCGGGGCTGTATGAGGTCGTTCAGTTCAACGACGACGCGCAGACACGGAATCTGCAGAAGTTGGCGGGGAGGGTCGAGCGTCTTTGCATTACGCACAGCGTATTCGCTCCGGTCAGGCTGCTGCGAGAAGCAGTCCGTGCCAATCCGGAGATCGCGCGCGACGGCTCGCAGCAGGTCAATGCTGACCTGAGCGATCCGGCAGTCATTGCGGGACTGTTTCTTTCCTGCGCTCTGCGCAGCAATGCGGAGGGCGTAGTGCTTTTTTCCAGCAAGAATCCCAGCCACATCGAAGCCAATGTCCGGGAGGCAAAGGCATCGCGATTCAACGACGATCAGTTGACGCAGTTTTCCGCGTTCGTTGACAGAGTTCTTTCTGCCGCAGATCAGTCAGGGTTACGCACTAATCAGGAAATCGCATGATCCTTGATTTGCGGGAGGGAGCCGGGCCCGCAACTCTCCGGTGTGACATTTGCGTCGTCGGCGCGGGAGCAGCCGGGCTGACGATTGCAACGGAGATGTCGAATTCGCCGCTGGAAATCGTTTTGCTGGAAAGCGGCGGAATGGAATTCGAAGCGCCTACGCAGGCCCTTTACGACGTAGACCTCAGCGGATTGCCGCATCCGGGCTCGACGCAGGGACGATTTCGGGTTTGCGGCGGGTCAACGACCATGTGGGGCGGCCAGGCTCTACCGCTGATGGCCTCCGACTTTGAGCCGCGGGAGTGGGTTCCACACAGCGGCTGGCCGATCGTCTATGAAGAAATGAAACCGTACTACGAGCGCGCCAGCAGATTTCTGCTTGTGGACGGAATGAATTTCGACACTGATTTATTCAAACATCTGGGGACCCGTCCGCCGGCGTTGGACGCGGAGCAGATCTGGTATCACTTTTCGAAGTGGAGTCCCAGGCCGAACCTGCGCGAAGTTTATCTGCCGGAGGTTCGCGAGTCCAAGGGCTGCAGGCTTCTGTTGCACGCCAACGTTGTCAACCTCACCTTGGACGACAAGATGGAACGCGTCCAGCAGATCGAAGCGCAATCGCTGGAAGGTCACAAGACGACAATCCAAGCTCGGACGTTTGTGCTGGGCGTGGGAGGGATCGAGACGGCGCGTTTGCTTTTAGCGAACCGCAAGCAGCGGATGAACGGGATTGGAAACGACCATGATCTGGTGGGGCGCTTTTTTCAGGATCATCCCAGTGCTTTCGTGGGGTATTTGAACAGCCCGCAACCGGCACGGGCGCAGCGCATGCTGAACGTTTTTCACAAGGGCGGCCAGAAGTATTCCGTGCGCTGCACGGCGACGAAGCAGTGGCAGCAAAAGCATCGAACACTGAATGTTTCCATGGGGACGACTTTCGTCGAGGAAGGCACGACAGTACAGGACTTGAAGGAGATCTATACCTCGCTGCGGCAGTTTCGCTTCAGCCCCGGTTTGGCGAGCAAAGCCTGGAGAACGGCGCTGCATCCCGGGGCGGCGATCAGGCCCGCTTACGAATTTCTCATACACGGCCGAAGCTTTACCCCGAACGCGAGAATGCTGATCGGGCTGACTTCGGAGCAGGAACCGAATCCGGAGAGCCGGATTCTTCTGTCGGATAAAGTCGACGTGCTCGGCATGCCGCGTGCCGACGTCCGTTGGAGATTGACCGATCTCACGCTGCACACAATTAGAGAATTCGCCAGCACTCTTCGCGAGGAGTTCGCACGAGCAAGCATGGGAACGATTGAGATGGAGCCCTGGGTGTTTGAGGATTCAGCACAGTGGACGGCACACATCACGGACCAGTTCCACCACATCGGAACTACGCGGATGGATCCATCCCCGCGGCGAGGAGTGGTCGACCAGAATTGCCGGGTGCACGGCGTCGAGAATCTTTTTATTGGAAGCAGTGCGGTTTTCCCCACGAGTGGGCATTCGAACCCCACGCTTACCATCATTGCGCTGTGCATGCGATTGGCAGACCGGTTGAAGAAGGAACTGGAGTAAGGATCGGACTCAGTGCGAGACTGAATCTCAGGTGGTTTTAACCTCAACCGCATTCACGGCTGCAACAAACCCGGCCGCGCACGCCTGAGGTGAATTCTGCTCGATGCGCTGCGCGCTTCGCGCACCCATCGTTGCGTTGAGATCCGGTGAACTGACAACTTTCGCCAGCGCCTCCGCCAGCTGATCGGGTGCGCGTGCGGGAACAACGTAGCCGTTCCATCCATCCTGCACAAGATCGACGACGCACCCACCGGCGTCAGTGGCAACGATCGGAATGGAGCACGCCATGGCCTCGTTGACTACCAGTCCCCAGGGATCGGTGTGAGTGGGGAATATCAATGCATCCGCCAGGGCGTAATAGACGGCAAGCTGTTCGCGGTGGGCAAATCCGGCGAACCTGACTTTACCTGGATGGATAGCGGCGGCCCGCGCCTCAAGTGCAGATTGCTCTACCCCGTCCCCTACAAAAAGCAGTTCCGACCGGGCGCGCAACTCCGGCGCGAGGCTCGAGTAAGCTTCCATCAGGTCAAACACTCCCTTGGAAAAAATGAGGCGGCCGACGTAAAGCAAGTAGCGCTCGGGCAAACCGAACTGACGCCGCATTTCCGTTGCACGACTTCGCGCCGCTGATGCCTGGTCTGAGAAAAATGCGTTGTCGACGGCGTTCGGCGCGACAAAAATTCTGTCGCGAGGCACGCCGAATGTTTCCACATAGGCCGCCGCTGATTTCCCCGGAACCACAAATCCGCTGCACGCTCCGATGAAGCGTCTCTTCAGCATCTCGACGTGTGGCATGCCTCGCCGCTGATCCTGCTGATTGCTTTCTGACCACAACAACACGGGCCGCTTGTGCCGCCGGGCCCAGCCCAACACTTGCCAACTCGCCAGGTATCCATAGCCGCCGCACACGATAACATCGGGGCGTGCACGCTCCAGTGCCGACGCCACACCGCGATTCAGCAGAAGGTTGTAACCTGCTACCCGCCGGCGCCAGTGCGGCAGAACTTCATAAGAGAAGCGAATTTCATCTTTGTAGACCTTCCATTGCCGCATGCTGGAGTCGGTCTCAGCCAGGAAAATCACGTGCAGATCGACGTTCGGATGTTCCGCGAGCACGTTGAACACGGGGATGCGGTACGGAGAAATAATCTCCGTCGTGATCACCAGGCGGCGCTTCATACCAGGCATTCCTCGTAGATGGACAATAGCCGCCTTGCCTGGTGAGCCAGAGTGTAGCCTTGCAGAACGGTTTGCCGGCCGTTGCGGCCAAGCTTCTCCTGTAGAGGCTGGTCGGAAAGCAATGTTTGCAGTGCTGCCGTCAGACTGTTGAGATCTTGGGGCTCGATCAACCAGCCGTTCTCGCCGTGGCGGATGACTTCCTCGATTCCCTGGCCGCTACAGCCGATGGCGGGGCGCTCGGCTGACATGGCTTCCAGATAAACGCAGCCGAGGCCTTCATACCAGCTAGGCAATGCAAACAGCGCACACTCTCTCATGGCCTTGGCCACTTCCGAGCGTGGCCGGGGGCCAAGAAAGTGGACCCGCTCTTCGATGCGCAGCTCCCGCGCCAGTTCCTGCAGTCGAGCGCGCTCTGGACCAGTTCCAATAATTCTGCATTGAACCTGGGGATGGCTCGGAGCGATCGCTGCCACCGACCTGAGAAGCAAGTCGTGTCCCTTTGTGGGGATCAGCATTCCGACGCTCAGGATCACGACGATCTCCGATGCGGGGCTGATCTTCGCAGTAACCGGCGAACCGGGCGCCGCACTGAAAAAAGAAGAATCTACCCCGTTGTATACGACGCTGATTCTGGCAGCATCGCCAACCCCTTCGCGGACGCGACGCGCAACCTGCTCGCTGATGCAGATCACGCGACCGGCCGCGCTGTAGACATCCGCGCAAGCCTCTGCGCAGCGGCGTCCGAACCAGCCGGGCACTTGCCGCGTGGAATAAGCATCCAGTCCGTGGACGGTCACGACAAAAGGAATGCCCAGATCTCTTGCCAGCATCATTGCCGCTTGCCCACAAGGCAGTGCGGCATGCGCGTGGATCAGGCTGATTGGTTGTTGCGCGTGGAGCTGCTGCAAGCGGGATTTCAGGGCCGCATGCAAGAATCGTCCTGCGCTGGATAGTCCTGGATTTCCTGGAAGGCAGAAGTATTTCTTCCACGAGGCTGCTGGCGCCTTTGGGTCAGGGCCGGAATGCGACCGGTACATCGGATGAACCGCGATCACCGACGACACCATTCCCTGCTGCTGCAGTTCGCGCACGGACTCGGCGACGAAACAGCCGGAAGCATCGTCTTCAGCCGTCGGGTAGAAGGGTGTGAGGGTTAGTATGTGCATCCGAGGTACAAACTTTGTCTGGCAATCTGGCGCAGTGTCGCGACCTTTATCTTCTTGTGCGAAATTAGCCGATGGAAACTCAAACCGCGCGTAGGTTCAATTCAGCGCCGGCCCTTCCACCATTTTGCAATAAAGAATTCCACTGTTGAGCGACGACCTGCCAATCGAACCTTTCGCGGCAGCGCTGATACGCGGCGCGTCCCAGTTTCGAGGTGTACTCCGCGTTGCCCAGCAGCATGCACATGGCATCTGCGAAGCCTTCGATATCTTCCGGATCGATCAAAAGACCGGTGTCTCCCAGGACCTCTGGTATTCCACCCCGCCTTGATCCGATAACCGGAGTCGCACAGGCCATCGCTTCTGCATTCACCAGACCAAATGGCTCCTGGAAAATTGATGGAGAGGTGAAGAAAGTCGCTCTCTGAAACCACGCGGGCAAATCCCCATCATGGTGGAGATACCCTGCAAATTGCACGCTTCCGGGGTGGTTCTTGATGATCGAACTGGCCTGCGCTTCCACCTCGCGAACATACGGCGTGAGCACGTGATCCCCGAACCCGGTGCTGCCGCCGATCACGAGTTTCGCATCCGAGTGGATTTTCAGGACGCGGGCATACGCCCGTACCAGTTGCAGCACCCCTTTCTCAGGGTGAAGTCTTCCGACGAAAAAGATCGTCTTGGGTTCACGCACTTGTTCTTGCGGGAAAAATAAACTCGTGTTCACGCCGTTTGGAACCACTCTCGTCTTTGCCGCCAGCAAGGTGGACTTCGGCGCGAATGTCTCTCGCAAATATTCGCTGCAGACCGCAACAACGTCCAGATATCGACTGATCTCGTCGAGCATACTTGCGGTCCAGTGTCCGAGGTGATCGTTTTGAAGATGCAAGATGATTGTGCCTTCGTAGCCAAAATCACGGAGCACCTTTGCCCATTGCGGCCGATTGTGAATGTGTATGACGTCAAACGCTCGAAGCCTGGAGAAAAGGGCTCGCAACCATAGGTTCTCGTCATATCGGCGCGCCAGCGGAATTTGGGAAATGAAATCACAGAGCCTCCAGAAGGAACTGGTTGCGTGAGGCAGCGGATATAGGTCGCCAGAGGCGGTTGGATAACCAAATACCGTGACATCGAGGTCGTTCCGGAGCCGGCTGTACACCTCGAATGTCCACCGCGCCAGTGCTCCTCCAAAATAGGCGCTAAACTTTTCCCGGCTCGAGAGCAGAACCGCGACCGTCACTTTTCCTCGTTTTGAACTGTGCACCATGGAGTCAGCGATCTTGAATGATATTTGTGACGCCTGTCACGCTTCCCTTCCCATCAGCTTCGCGCATTACGAAACCAGCGGACAAACTTCTCAAGACCTTCCTCCAGCGCCGTGGCCGGCCGGTAACCAAGCATCTGAGTGGCCTTGTCTATATTGGCCCACGTGATGGGTACATCTCCGGGCTGCAATCCCCGCTGATCGCGAATCGCGACCCGGCCCGTGACGCGCTCCAGCGTTTCGATTAACTGGTTCAGCGAGACCGGGTGTGAATTGCCGAGATTAAATATGTCGAAGGGCGTGCTGCCCGGCGGGAATTGATAGTCCAGGGCGGCCAGCACTCCGGCCACGATGTCATCTACGAAGGTATAGTCCCGTCCCATAGAACCGTCTCCGAATACCGGGATCGGCTGGCCGGACTCCATCAGACTCGTGAACTTCCGGATCGCCAGATCAGGGCGCTGCCGCGGTCCGTACACGGTGAAGAACCGCAGGCAAACCGTCGAGAGGCTGTACAGATGAGCGTAGGTGTGACAAAGGAATTCTCCGGCAAGCTTGGTGGCAGCGTAGGGAGAAATCGGACGCAGGCAAGGATCGTCTTCCGCGAAAGGAATCCGGTTAGTGACGCCATACACAGAACTCGATGACCCGAAAATGAAACGCTTGATGCCGAGCTCCCGAGCTAACTCGAGAAGATTCACCGTGCCCGCCACATTCACGCGCTCGTAGAGTTGTGGGTTTTCGATCGAGGGCCTCACCCCGGCCCGCGCCGCCAGATGAATGATAGCGTCAGGCCGCAAAGTTGTAATGCCTTGTTTAAGCGCGTTGAAGTCGCACAGGTCGAGTTCCCGGAAGCAAAAGTCACCCGCCTTTCGCACTTCTTCCAGATTTGCTCGCTTGGCGGCAGATGAGTAGAAGTCATCGAGATTGTCGACCACAGTGAGTTGCAAACCGCGGCGCAGGAGAGCCTCCGAGACATGGGAACCGATGAAGCCCGCTCCTCCAGTGACTAATGCATGATTCGGAGTTGAGGTCACGCCTGCGAAGCCTTTCGAGCAAACACCCAGGAATAAGCGCCGCCACCGCGGCCTAGCTGGAAGGTGCACATCTCGATATCCTGGAATCCGAGGGAACTCAAAGTGTCGCGCACCCAGGCGGCGTCGTAGGTAATGCTCTGCATGAACGGGCTCCACTGTTTACGCGACAACCGGAAGCGGTGATACCAGCCCTTGGTCCGGCGCAGCGCCATGTAAGCATTGTGTGCCCTCTCAAAAAGCCCGCGTACAGCCGGCTTTAGATTCGCAGGCCACTGGTGCAACGGCATCTGAATCATGATGGTGCCGCCCGGCTTCAACGCGCGCGCCATCTCGCGGAAGTAGGCGGACGCGTGCTCGATCCGGTCAAAGTGCAGGAATACGATTACCGAGAACACGCCGGTCACACTTGCGTCCGGCACGGGAAGCGAGATGCCATCGGTCACGTGCAAATGCACGTTCGCACCCACATGTTGCCGGGCGTAGTTGATCATGCCCTCGGCAACATCAAGTGCATGTACCTCGGCAAAATCTTGCGCAATGTGTCGCGTAAGCCGCCCGGCGCCGCAGCCGATTTCAACACAGCTCTCTCGGCCGACACCATACCGTCGCCAGCGTTGCAAGAATTCTTCCCAGTCGCCGCGCCCGGTCTGGTAAAAATCAGCGTCCGTCCAGGGAGTGGCCCCGTCCCGTTCTCTTCCAGACTCCGGGATTACACCGAAAAGCGGGTCTTTCTCGCCCCAAGCCTGCCACTCCCGGTTCGAAGCCGGAGGGCGAGTTGCGACGTTCCCCGTAGGCGGGGTCTTCATCCTGATCCTCCATGGCCCGAAGACTGAGATTTTAGCGCATCCACATGCGGCGTGCCGCCCGCTGGCTTACCAGTTTCAAATCTGCAGGCGATTCCTCAGTGCTCGGCCGGCCCAGTAGACAGCAAAATAGACAAACGCACCCAGCGCGACCTGAACCACCACATGCAGCGGGAAAACAGCGCGCACTGCCAGCAGCGCAGCCGCCATAATGCTGCACGCGATCACGGAGAGTCCCAGCCCTCCCAGCAAACTCGGCCGGGGCAGGTCACGCACAAAATAGTAGTTCATGCAAGCTACGACTGCCTGGCTGATCACGGTGGTGAAAACGGCAGCAATCGCGCCGTAGCGGGGAATTAGAAACAGATTCAAGACCACGTTCACTGCCGCCCCTGCGATCACGGCGGCTAGATACTTTCTTTCCCGCGCGATCGGAATCAGTTGAGAGCCGAAGTAACTGGCCAGCGAACCGGCGACGATGGTCAGCGTCAACCAACGAAAAAGTGTTGCCGTCCCAGCGTATTGTGAGCCCAGAACAAACCGGGTCAGCGGCTCCGCCAGGATGAAGCCTCCGGTAGCGATCGGAAGCGCCAGGCCCACGCTAGCCTGCCCCAGCCAGCCCAGATAGCGCTGCTCATTCTCACGCTCATGGTCCCTCCCCGTCGTCTGCGAGAGTAACGGGAAAAACACCTGCCCCAGAATTGCGACGAATGACATGGAGATCGTCATCATGCTGTAACTGGCGACGTAGAGCCCCAGTTCATTCTCGCTGCGCATATAGCGCAGCATCACGGTATCGATCTGGTCGTAAATCATCGACATCATGCTGGCGAAGCCCATGATCAGGCACACGGGAAGAAAACTGCGCCAGGCTTCAGGAGAAATGACCGGGCAGGGAATGTGATATTCGCGACGGGCCGGCAGCCAGATGAGTAAGGTTCCCGCCAGCAACGAGAGAACCCCTGCGACCGGCACGAGCCACGCATCAGCAGGGCGCCGTATGAATAGAAGGATGACCCCGCCATAAATCAGCTGGCCCACGGTGCCGCGCAAGGCGACCATCCACATCCGTGAACGCGCCGTGAATACCCACTGCACGTCCACGCTGCTCACCAGGAATACCAGACCTGAGAGGATGATCAGCAGGCGAGTCATGAAGTCGCGAGGCGCGAACGTCAGCGCGAATGCGATCAGCAGAGCGTACGAGAACACACCAAAAGCAATTCTTGCCCCGAGCACGTGCTGGACGAGAAAACTGACCCGACCTTCATCTTTCGCCGCTTCCCGCGAGGCGTAGGTGGTAAAGCCCGGGGAAGCCAGCAGACCGAAGAATCCCGCTACGGCCGCGGCGAACCCTACCTTGCCGTAAGCCGTTGGGCCCAGCGCGCGCACCATCACGGGAAACACAACGAGCGGCATCGCTTTGCTCAGAATGTCGAGCATCAGCAGAGCCGCCGAATTGTTGATGACGCGCGCCAGTCGCATAGGTTGAAGAGACTTAGATTTCAGTTAGAGCTGTCCGGCGCGCCGGATCAGCACCATCCATCGAAAAAGCTGGTCGCTGCGGTCGGCTCCTGCAAGGTGTTCGGCGAAAAGCTGCCGAGCGGGAGCCGGATCGAGAACCGACTGCAATGCAGCGGGATACTGCGCCAGATCATTTTCCATGCGCTCGCGAAGTTCTGCCCGCAGCCACGCCGCCAGCGGAGGCGTGAACCCCTGCTTCTCGCGCCAGCGAATTTCCGGCGGAACCCACTCCGGAAGCGCCTTGCGCAGCAGGGCCTTCCCCTGTCCCTGCGAAAAGTGGTAGTGGAGAGGCAGGTGAGTGACGAACTGAAACAAATCGGAGTCCAGAAACGGCGCTCGACATTCGAGAGCGCTGCGCATGCTGGCCCGATCCACTTTTACGAGAATCTGTTCCGGAAGATACCCAGAGAAAGTCGATTCCATCCACGAAAGCGGGTAGGGCAAGCGAGCGTGGTGGCAGTCCGTAGTTTCCAGATCCGCCAGGCCGGATTGCGCCTCTTCGCAATGTGGAGGAAGAAACCATTGCAGGAGCGCGCCCTGAACATGGCCGGCGCGAAGAAGCTGCCCGTCGTCTTGCCGAAGAAAATTAAGCAAGCCGCGGCCTCTCTGTCCATTGCGCAATTGGTGAAAAGCTCTCCCCGCGAAGAAATTTACTCCCGGCGCGCGGCGCAGGCGATTCCAGCGGTAATAGGCAAACGCCTGCCGGTAGCCGGCAAAACACTCGTCCCCTCCGTCGCCTGAGAGCATCACCTTGCAAT
>Ga0070764_10000734_pt1 | contig 13404 bp, 8 predicted proteins | sample HubBroMetageWRM4_FD_67287 | JGI IMG/M metagenome (GOLD analysis project Ga0070764, IMG submission 67287) | Warmed soil microbial communities from the Hubbard Brook experimental Forest, New Hampshire - Hubbard Brook CCASE Soil Metagenome WRM 4 | ecosystem: Environmental > Terrestrial > Soil >... | reverse complement strand
GCTTTGCCCCACTGTAGGGAGCTGTCCTGGGGCTTGATGGACAGAGCAAGGTCGAAGTACTGCTGCGCCTCGGCATGACGCTGCAGGGTGGTCAGGGTGTTGGCAGCGTTGGTGTGGGCCTCGATGTTGGCTGGAGCATTCGCAATAGCGCGCAGGAAGCTCGCGAGCGCTTCCTCGTGCCGCGAGAGCTGGCCGAGCGCCACGCCGCGATTGTTGAGGACCTCGGCAGAGCGCGGATTGAGCTCCAGGGCGCGCTCGAAACTCAGTAGCGCTGTTTCATGTTGTTGCTGGAGTGCCAGCGCCACGCCCTGTACGAAATGCGTTTCGGTATCATCGGGGGCCAGCGCCGCGGATGCTGAGAAATCCGCAATGGCCTCGGGTATCCGCTGCAGGGTCAGCAGGAGCTGGCCACGCTTACGGAGTGTCATGGCGTCGCGGGGCTGGAGCGCGAGCGCTTTGTTGTAACTCGCAATCGCCTCGTCCGCGCGGCCGAGATCGGCGAGGACGTGACCGCGGTTGGCGTGGATCGCCGCGCGTTGCGGTTGGAGAGCCAGCGCCCGATCGAGGCTCGCAAGGGCTTGCGAATGGCGACCGAGTGCGGCTTCGACCAGGCCTCGATTGTGATGCGCGTCGGCGTAGCCGGAGTTGAGTTGTACCGCGCGCTCAAAGTGGGTGAGCGCCTCTGTTTTGCGGTCCTGGCGCTCCAGGGCCACGCCCAGATCGTTTTGAAAGGCGGCGTTGTCGGGCTGGAGGCGAACAGCGTTGCTCAGCGCTTGCACAGCGGCGTCAGGTTGGCCGAGTCGCAACAGCGTCATGCCTCGACCACGGTGGGCCGCTGCGAAATCGGGCTTCAACACCACAGCGCGACCGTAATAGGAAAGCGCCTCGGAAGGGCGTCCGGTTTCGTTCAAGGCGTTGGCGAGGTTGACTTGCAGGTACGGGTTATTCGGTTGAATGGCCGCTGCAGCCGCGAGGGCCTCGGCTGCTTCCCCGGTGTTGCCGATCCGCGCGAGCGCGATGCCCAGCAGCTGGAGCGCATCTGCATTGCGGGGCTCGATTGTAAGTAATTGCCGATAGGCGACGATGGCCTCGGCGAGTCGCCCTTGCTGGTCTAGCGCGCGCGCGTGGGCGAGAGTCTGGTTGCTCATGTTCATTGCGGTTAGAGTATGGGACTAGAGTATGTGCCTGGCGTTTTCGACGCCACCGAATGTAGATTGAGGACTCACGCAGTGACACACAGTCGTAAAGCCATAGCGTTGATTACAGCGCTGGTGCTCGGACACGCCTGGGCGGCAGCCCAGCCCGCTCCCGCCGGATTCGAATCCTGTGGGCAAGTTTCGGACGACAAAGAGCGGCTCGCTTGTTTCGACCACGAGCTGGCGCTCCAGAAAGGTCGGAAACAAACCGCGGCGCCCGCGTCGGCAACAGCGCCCGCGGCTGCGGGAGCGCCCATCGTCGCACGTAGCGCGCCAGCACCCGCGGAACTCACCCCGGAGCAGGCAATGGGCCTGACTCCCGCGAAAATCCTGCAGATCCAGGGTGGAACGAGCGCCACTAAGCTCAACAAGCTCAGCGTGAAAGTCGAGGGCGTGTCGACCAACAGCTCCGGGCGCGAGGTGTTCCAGCTGGAGAACGGCCAGGTGTGGTCGCAGGTTGAGCCGGACTCCAATTTTAAAGTGCAGCCCGGGGACACGGTCGTCCTCACCCGAGGTGCGTTGGACTCGTTTTTCATGTCGGCCAATACTCATATGAATACGCGGGTGCGCCGCGCCCAGTAGTCGCTCAGGCCTTACGATCAGGCGGGCACTCGGCCAGAGCCAGGATCAGACCCGAGATCAGACCCAGGATCAGTCCCTACGCCACGACGCAGGGCCTCTTTCAGCGGCCCGAGCCAGGGCTCGAAGTGTCGCCATTGGTCGAGTCCGTCGCGGTTGATGGGACGGCGCACCTGCTCCGAGCTCAAGGTGCGCACGGTGCGCGCGGTTTTGTAGAACTCCAGGCACGCAGGCTCGAACGGCAGGCTCAAGTATTCCAGCAGGCGACGTACGCTGCCCTCGAGGTCATTGACCACATCCTCGTACTGCACGCGCAGGACCTTGCCGGGCAACACCCTGTCCCAATGCTCCATGAGCGCGACGTAGTGGCTGTAGTAGCGCCCCAGCTGCTCCAGGCTGTATTTGAATTCCATACCCTGGGCAAACAGTTGTTTGAAGTTGCCGAAGCAGCAGGGCATCGCGTCGCGGCGTGCATCGATGATGCGCGCGTTCGGCAGGATCAGGTGGATGAAGCCGATGTCCCGAAAGTTGTTCGGCATCTTGTCGATGAAGTAGGGCGCGCCTTTGCGGTGAACGCGCGTATTGCGGAGGTAAGCCTCACCCAGCTCCCGGAATTCCTCGGGCGCGAGCTCGGTCAGGATCGCGGGGTACCGCGGCGGGGCGTCCCGGTCCCGATCGCGAAACTGGTGCACGAGGTGAGGGATATCCGGTAACTCGAGCGTGCCGTCGATCTGTGAGTGGGAGGCGAGGATCTGCTCGATCAAAGTCGAGCCCGCGCGTGGCATACCGACGATGAAGATGGGATCGGCGCGGAGACATCCCACACCACGTCGCGCGGCGAACAGCTCCGGCGTGCATACGACCGCCTGCCGGCGCAAGGCTTGAATGAGCGTTTCCGGGTCGACGTTGAGTTCCGAGCGCTTCAGTGTGTTGCCGCGCGCGTAATAGCCAAACGACTCTTCGTACTGGGTCCGCTCCTCCAGCGCTTTGCCCAGCGCAAAACACAGAAGACAGCGATCCGCCAAGGTGGTGGTCGGCGCAGCCTCGGCTTGCCGCATGCGGGCCATTTCCTGGTCATTGAATCGGTAACGACTGATGCTGGACAAGCCCAGGCTCGCGGACGCGAAGGACGCTGGAGCCGCCAGCGCGGCCTGGAATAACCGCTGGGCTTCCTGAGTTTCGCCCCGCGTCCGCAAAATCTGGGCCATGGAGACGGGGAGTTCCATGTCGTCGGGAAACTCCCGCGACAGCTGCGCATAGATTTGCAGGGCCTCCTCGCCTCGACCCAGTCCATCACAGATGAGCGCGTGCAGCTTCCGGTAAACCGGGTTACTAGCTGACTGATGTAGCAATTGTAGTATTTCGACCAACGCAGGCTCGAAACGCCGGCGCTGGGAGAGGACGTAGGCGTACTCGAACCGGGCATCCGCATAGTCCGGGCGCATGCGCAGGATGTTTTCGAGCAGGATCTCGGCATCGTCCAGGACGTTCACCTTGACGCTGATCTGCGCAAGAATGCGCATTGCATCCACCTGCGATCCGTAGCGCTGCAGATACTCCCGAACAGTCTGTTCCGCCGCGGTGATCTCGCCCTCGTTCAGAAGCAACGAGGCCATCGCCACGGGTGGCGGAAGCTGCGCCAGGCGGTCAGCACAACGCGCGGCTTCCTGTGCTTCGGCCAGTTCGCCCCTGGCTCGGCACAGGGTCTCGAGAGCGGTCCAACTCTCGGCCAGGGCGTCGTTCGAACTTACCGCCCGGCGATAGGCGCCCAGGGCCTCGGGCTCGTTCCCGAGGGACCGATGTACGTGGGCCAACTCTTGCTGTAGCCGCCCGGACTGGGGGTATGCCGACTCGAGCCGCTGGAGTGCGACAAGAGCATGGAGCGGGTTCGCCGTTCGCAGGGATTGTGCCGTCCGGAGCTCAGCATCGAGGTGAGCGTAGGCGGGCGAAAGGGCAACTGCCATCGCGAGAGTATACGCCAGGAAAAAAAGCGGGCCCTTTCGGGCCCGCTGAAGATCAACTCGAAACTTTCTTAGATCAGAACTGCATGGTCAGGTTCGCGAACAGGTACCGTCCCAGGGAGTCGTAGACGCCCGGATAGGTGTTGCCGTTGACGAACGCGGAGGAGAAGTAATTCACCGACACCAGCGGCGGATCCTTGTCCAGTACGTTGTTGACGCCGACCCGAACCGTGATGTTCTTGTCGATGGCATACGAGGCGGTCATGTCGAGGTACGAGAAGGTGGGGATGTTCCCCGGAGGACCATTCGTACCCTGCAGCAGCTCGTTGGGACTGTTGACATCCTGCGTCACCCCGCCGATGAAGCGCCACTGCGCGCCCACACCCAATCCCGCGATCGGTGTGTCATACGTAACGCGGAGTTTGTGCTTCCACTTTGGCGTGGGGACGCCGCAGGTGGAGCCGAAGTAACCCGCGCAATTGTAAGCGAGAACGCCCAACTGTCCGCCCGGCTGAGTGATCAACTGAGTGGTGTACGTACCGTACAGGCCGAAGCTGAGTTTGCCCAACTGGTTCAGGTCCAGCTTGTAATTGGCCTGGACGTCCACGCCCTTGTTCTGCAGCGCGCCGAGGTTCAACGTAGGATCGTTGATGTAGCCCTCGGGTGAGGCCCAGAGGGTTCCATTCGAATCGCGATGGACGTTGCCGCAGAAGTACGAGTTGCCCGTGTTCAAACACTGGTTCAATTCCAGCGGGAACGTGTAGGAGCTGATGACATTCTTGATGCGAATGTCGTAGTAGTCCAACTCCACGGACAGATTCTCGACGAAGCTCGGCGTGAGAACGACACCGAACGAAACGGTATCGGACTTCTCCGGCTGCAACTGCGGATTGCCACCGACCAATCCCTGGTACTGCCCGGCCGTGCTCGGCAGGATCTTGCCGGGGCCATACTGCGCCGCCGTCACGCCGGTACGCATACACTGCGCCAGGGTCGCTGACGGCGCACTCGAGGCCGAAGAGGCGCACGGATCGCTCGAACCCTCGAGGCTGATCAACTTCTGGGAGAACAGCTCCTGCAGGTTCGGCGCGCGCACCGCACGGTTATAGCTGGCACGGAAGCGGATGTCCGACGTCGGCGCATAGTTCACACCGAACTTGTAGGTGTTGGTGTTGAAGCCGAGGTTGTATGAGGAGTAGCGATAGCCCACCTCGGCCGACAGCTCCTTCGCCCCCGGCTTGTCGGAGATGATCGGCAGACCGCCTTCCAGATAGCCTTCCCAGACGCCGAACCCGGCGTCCAACGGCTCGACCGGGCTGCCGCTGCCGGACACGTCGAAGTTGATATCGGGCGCGTCGGAATGCAGGGTCGCATGCTCCGAACGCCACTGCGAGCCGACGTTCACGATCAATCCGGAGTCGTTACCCGGGATCGTCAAGCCGTACTTACCCAGGTCGCCGGTAATGTTACCGTCCCAGATACGCTCTTCGGTGTTACCGGTCAGGACCGTCGGAATATCAACGTAGTTCAGCGCAGCCTGCGTTACGCCGCCCGGAGTCCAGATGTTGTACGGAACGCACCCCAGGGCCCCGCTTTGACAGACCGGAGTGCCGCCGGGTCCCGTGACCACGTTCAACGCATTCGCCAGGGCAGTCTTGGAGAAGTTACCGCCGCCAAAGTTCGAGTACTCAGTACGACCTTCCTGGAAATAGGTGTCGTACTTCCAGCCGTCGAACAGCTCGCCCTTCAAGCCGACGACAGCACGGAACGAGGTGTGCTCGAGGTCGTTCGTACGAGGGCCGCCTTCCACGTCGCGGCGGCCAAGGAGGAACTGCGCGTTACCGGCCGTCTGACCATTACACAGTGCGGCCAGCTCGCTGGCCGACAGCAGCGGATTGCTGCAATTGGTCTGCGATGAGCCGTTCGGTATGCCGGTGTTGGGGTCAACCGCCGTGCCTTGTCCGAAAAACGCACCACCCGGAGCGATCTGCGCAATCGAGGAGTCATGCATGAACATGAACTCTTCGTAGACCTGCGTCTTGGGAGTGAGGTCAAAATGCATGAAATTGCCGGCCGTCCAGCGCTCGTCCGGGCGTTGGAAGAAGTTCGTCGGCGCGAAGTTGTACTTGGCCTGGTTCGTAAACGGAATGAAGGCGCCACCGGGTCCCACCGTGAAGTCACCGGTGGAGTTGGGAACACCGTTCAGGCCAGTGGGAATGAAGCGGCCGGTTGCGTTGGTGCTGGATCCTTCGCAAGTCCAATTCGTCGTACTGGTGCCAACCAATCCGGGCGTGCACGCGCTGAAGTCGCGGGCATTCTCCAGGAGAGCCGAGATCTCGCGGTAACCGGCATAAGCGGTGAAGTTACCCGCGCCGTCGGCCAGGTTCTTTCCGAAGAGGATGGTGATGTCTCTCTGGGGACCGTCAACGGTACTCCCGCTAGGGACTTCATCCCCGGATGCTTTCACAACGGAGGCGAGCGGATTGTGCTGGCTGTGCTGGTATGCCGACACATTCGTATCGATCTTCACGCCCTCGAAGTGGTCGTTCATGACGAAGTTCACGACGCCCGCGACGGCGTCGGCGCCGTACGTCGAGGAGGAACCACCCGTCAACACGTCAACACGCTCGACCAGGGCGGCCGGGATGTTGTTCAAATCGGGAGCCGAGACACCGTTGAACTGCGGCGGCGCCGGGTCACCAGGCATCAGGCGGCGACCGTTGATCAGCACCAGGGTACGTTGCACGCCCAGGTTGCGCAGGTTCACCGTGGCTTCGCCGGTCGCACCGTTGGAGACGGAGGAACCCTGGTCCGCAAACACCTGCGGCAGGGTATTCAACAGGTCCTCGATGCGGACCGAGCCCTGTTCTTTAATCTGTTCGGCCGACACGCTCGTGACAGGGCTGACGGAAGTCAGTCCGGGCTCGATGAGGCGTGTGCCGGTGACGATCACCTCGTTCAGAGGTGTCGCTTCGTCGGCGGCTGCAGGGGCGTCCGCTGCATGCGCGACCGGAATGACCACGGCGGCAGCGGCATTCGCAAAGAGCGCGTAGCGGACTGCGCGACGTAGTACGTCGTAATTAGCCATTGTATTTATTCCTCCCAAAGTGTTGCGTGATAAAAGCAACGTTCCAGAGATATTGCGGAAGCCGAGCCCCCCTTTGCTGCGGACATACAAAGGATAAGGAGGTGCTGTCGGTTCTTCAGCTTTGTAGGGAGGATACACACAGCAATTAGGTGTGAAAAGGTTATTTGTAAAAAAGACACAGTTATATTGCTCCCGCGCGCCCCGACGAGGACACGATTCAGGGGCACAATCGGCCAAAAACAGGTCGATTTTGGCAAGCGTTGCGGACTCGCCACAGGGAGACCCCTCCCCGGCCTTCGCGGCATAATGGCCACATGAGTAGCCAATTGGATCTGGAGCGCGCGTCGGGCTTGCTGAGCGCCGGGAAATTCGCCGAGTGCGCCGCTATTTGTGGCGCGATCGTCTCCCGCGACGCCGGGAACGCGGTCGCGACGCACCTGCTGGGGCTGGCCATCAAGGAAACGGGTGACTGGGAACAGGGCGAGCAATGGCTGCGGCTGAGTGTGCAGCTGGAGCCCGGGCGCGCGGAATTCCATGCAAACCTCGCTAACTTGCTGCGCCGCCGGGAAAAGTACCGCGGAGCGGAGAAGTTCTATCGACGCGCGCTGGAGCTGGCGCCGGGTCATCTGCCGGCGCGTCACAGCCTGGCGCTGACGCTGAACGATCTCGGAAGAGCCGCCGAGGCTGAAGTCTTATGCCGGGAGCTGCTGGCGACCGCGGGCGCGGACGCCGAAACCTGGGTGCTGCTGGGTGTGACGCTCGCCAACCTGCGGCGGCTGCCTGAAAGCGAAGCGGCCTATCGCAGGGCTCTAGAGCTGGATCCCCACAATAAAATCGCGCACCACAACCTCGGCGCCGTGCTATCGCAACTGGAGCAGCCCGAAGCGGCGCTCGCGGCGCTGCAGAACGCGGGAACGCTGGGCCAGAATAGTTACGAGCTGGCGTTCAATCGGGGCCGCGCGCTGCTCGATCTGAATGACGTGACCGGCGCCGAGCACGAATTCGAGCGGGCCATAACACTCAAGCCCGCCAGCGTGGACGCGCAACTGCAGTTGGCGCGAGTGCGCTACATGCTCGGCGATGCGAAGTTTGCCCGCTCGCTGGCGGATGCGGCGGGCGCGAACCGGGACGATATCGGTCTGCAGCTGTTGTTTGCCGAGGTCCTGTGGCGAGCCGGCAAACTGTCCGGGGCGGAAGCGGTTCTGCAAGACCTCGTCGCTCGCGACGTGGGAGGCGCGCATGTGCGGTCAACGCTTGCTTCCGTACTCCATGAAGAGGGCCGGCTGAAAGACGCCGAGGCGTTCGCGATGCAGGCGGCGAGCGCTGCGCCCACCGACGCGGTGGTTATCGAGACTCTCGTGAGCGTCCTGCTGTCGCGCGGACGTGCCGCAGATGCGATGCCGTTCATCAAAACACACCGGGGCCTCACTCCCGACTCCCAGGCGTGGGTTGCATACGAAGCCACTGCCGCGAGGCTGCTCAATCACGAGCTCTACCCTCATTTATATGACTACGAGCGGCTGGTTCGGATCTTCGATGTGGAGGCGCCTCCGGGATGGTCGTCCATGCAGGAGTTGAACGCCGCGCTGGTCAAGATACTGGGCGACCGGCACCGGCTGCACAGCCATCCGCTCGATCAAAGTCTGCGTAACGGTACGCAATCCTCCCGCAGTCTGTTGGCGGAGTCCGATCCGGCGATCAAGGCCATTCTGGCGGCGTTCGAGGATCCTATCCAGGAGTACCGCCGTTTGATCGGCACCGATACCGCCCATCCGTTGTCGGCAAGGAATGCGGGCAGGAGCAGTTTCACGGGAGCGTGGTCGGTGCAGCTACGGCGGCTGGGTTACCACGTCAATCATATCCATCCGGACGGTTGGCTCAGCTCGGCGTACTACGTGGATGTTCCCCCCGAGGCCGCAGACCCGAACGCACGCTCGGGTTGGATCAAGTTTGGTGAGCCCCGGTACGAGGTCCCCGGAGCCGGCGCCGAGCGATTCATTCAGCCGCGGCCGGGACGTCTCGTGCTGTTTCCTTCTTATATGTGGCACGGGACGACGGCGATCCAGGGGGATGCGCCGAGGCTGACGATCGCGTTCGATGTGAAGCCGGGCCCCGGCTGAGGGGCCCGGTCTACGGTTGACTACGGCTCGTCGAAGAAATCGGCGATGCCGGTCGTGGCCACCCGCATGAGGTCACGCTCGGCCTGGGTGAGCAGTGGGTTCCAGATATCGAAGATCAACACGACACGCTGCTCGTCGCTGTCGTTCCAGGCTTCGTGCTCGATGGTGTCATCAAACACCAGTGCGGTGCCGGGATGCCACTCGCGCACCTCCGAGCCGACCCGGAACCCGCAGTTCGGTGGGACGACCAGGGGAATGTGCACGGTCAGGCGTGTGTTCGTTGAGCCGGTATGGGCCGGTATGCGGGTCTTCGGCTCCAACCGGGAGAAAAAAGAGGTGGGGCCGCGCTTCGGAACGTCGACCACGGGCGCGTGGGCAAGGGCCGCCATGGTGCGCGGACAACGTTGGATATGGTCCTGCTGAGGCTCGCCGTCCTTGTACAGGAACAGCGCGGACCAACGCGGCGAGTTGTTTAGATCGCGCCACTGGTTGACCGGTACTCCCGGCTCGAGGCTCACGTAAGGAGCAAAGCCCTCTCGCCGGGTCTCCAGCAACCCGAGCAGCTCTTGACGAATGTCAGCGGTCGCGGCTTCCACTGCCGCCAGCCACGGAAACTGGGCGCGCTCGAAAAAGGATATCGCAGGGATGCGCGGGAAGTGGGTCAAGGTCGGCTGCGAGTTGTAGATGCGCTTACGGCCCGCGAGCACCGCGAGACAGTCATCGACGCGATCCTGAGCAACACCGGCGTACTGGTTGCGCACCGGCGCCATTCGAGTGTTCAGAAAGTCCTCCAGCTCGCGCAAGTGGGCCTGCACAAACTGATCGGCGCGCTCGAGGAGAGGTCGCAAGGCCCCCGGGAGGGGTACACCAGGACGCAGGCTGCTGAGCGCGGCCTGATAAGCCGTCGCCGCCTGCTTACGCTTTCCCTGCAGCTCGAGCAGGGAGCCTTTTTGGAGGTTTGCGGTGAAGAAATAGGGATCCAGCGTCAAGGCGGCCTGCAGAGCCGCGGCTTCGCCGTCCTGATCCTTCAATTCACGCAGTACGACGGCCCGGTTCACCAGGTACCTGGGATTCTTCGGGTCGCCTGCTACGGCCGCGTCGATGAGGATCTTCGCTTGCGCGACATCACCGGCCCGCAGAGTGAGGACACCGCAAGCCGCGAGCACGTCCGGGTTTCTCGGCGCGGCGGCTTGCGCCCGGGCGACGAAGGTCAGTGCTTCGCTCCGCCTGCCCTGTTCGACCGCCTGTTCCGCCTGCGCGAGGAGGGCGCGCAATTCATTTTCGTCTACCATGGCGGCGAAGAATAACCGGGGGTTGCCGTGTCCGCCACCATTCTCATCACGACCGCCATCTCACCGCCTGCCAACACGCCGGCGTTGCGCATGACTGACAGCAACATGCGGTCTATAACAACCAAGGCTGCGATTTATTTCTGGGTGGGACAAGGACAGAAGAATCTCGTGATCTGCGATGCAACCGGCTCGAGTGTGCTCAACCCGGAGGAGCTGGCCACCTTGCGGAAGTTGGGGGTCAACATCGAGCAGTTGTCCTATCAACAAGATGGCGCACAGCTCGCGCAGCGGGGCAAGGGTTATGCGGAAGGGCAACTCATCAAGTTCGCCGTGGAGAATTCGCAAGCATTGCGGCAGAGCGAATATTTCTTCAAATGCACGGGCAAGCTGTTCTGCCGGAATTTCGCGGCCATCGCGGATCTGATTGCGCGCAATAACATCGGGACCATGTTCTGGCGGCTGCACGAGGGCACGCTGGTGGATCGAAACCTGGTGGATGCGCGGTTTTTCTACACCTCGTGCGGCGACTTCCAGCGACTCATTCTGCCGGCTTACGACCAGGCCTCTGAAACCCGGATTCTCGAATACCAGTTGTCGGTGGGGTTGGAGTCGCTCAGCCGGGGGACGAGCTTTCGGCCGCAGCTGTCGGGGTTTTCAGGAGCGCTGGGGGTTCAGTGCCAGGAGAGTTACCTGGGGGAGTTGGAGGTGGCGTATCCGTGCTGGTATTCGGTGCGGCAGGGCAAATAGCGCCTCAAGCGCTCCACTCGCGGCGCGGGCCGAAGCGGTCGACGCATTCGAGCGTGGCCGCTACCTGGGCTCGCTCCTGATCGGACAACTCCGGCCGCCAGATGTCGAACAACAGGATGACACGCAACTCGGTGCTGTTATTCCAGGCTTCGTGCTCGATGCTGTCGTCAAAGACGACCAACTCGCCCTCGCGCGGGGCACGGGTCTCGTTACCGACCCTCAGCCCACAGTTGCCGGGGACGATCAGGGGTAGGTGGCAGATCAGCCTGATGTTGGTGTAACCGTTGTGCGGTGGGATACGCGCGCCCGGTCGCAGCGCCGAGAATATGACCGACGGTGTTCGTCCTTCGATCCGACATAGCGGCAGCTCACGCAACGCCGCCATGGTGTTCGGACAGCGAGACGCCATGTCCGCAACTTCCACGCCATTTCGAATCAGGTAGCACGCACTCCAGTCGAAATTGTTGAGCAATCCCTTGGTGTTGAAGTTGGGTCGATCCGCTTCGGGCTGTACGTAGGGCTCGAAATCCGCGGTTTTCCCCGCGAGCACTCCGCGCAGTTCCGCGCGAATGGCGTCGGTCTTGCTCTCCAGGGCGGCAGCCCAGGGAAACCGCTGCCGGTCGTAGAATTGGATTTGGGGCAGCTCGGGGTAGAAGAAGTGTTTGGGCTGTTGGAAGTAGATCTGCCGCTTGCCGAGCAACAGGTCGATCGCGTGGCTGAATCGCTCCGATCCCGGTGTCCCCGCGCCCGCTTTGGCGACGGCGGCGAGCAGGTGCGCCTCGTACTCCTGTGCAAAACGTTGGCACAGCGCCTCGATGCGCTGCATTTCCTGGCGCAGTTCCGCGGGCATCGATGGCATCGACGCCCCGAGTTTCAGGACCGCGTGAAAGTACGAAGTGGCCGAGGGGAGATCACCGCTTCTGGCGTAAAGGTCGCCTTTCGCGATCAAGGCGAAGATGTGCCGAGGATCGATGCCAATCGCCTTGTCGAGGGCGGCGTGCTCTTCGGCCGGCGTGCCGACTTTCCGTTGCACGACCGAGAGTCCGTACCAGGCGTTGGCATCCGCGTTGCCTGACTCGACCGCACGGGTGAAGCAATCACGCGCCGTGGGGAAGTCCCCGCGCCGCAGGGCGTCGAACCCGGTGGCGAGGGTCGCTTTGACGTCGGTCGTCGGATTGGTGTTCACGGGTACGAGTTTACCCGCTCCGCGTAGCGTCGTCAGGGAGCGCGTGAGATCATCGGACTTACGATGCGACGGTTGGCAACTCCACTATTCGCAGGGGCCTTTTTCGGCCTGCTGGCGGCTTCAGTGAACGGAGCGGTCGCCCAGGAGGGGCGCTCCGAAGTCGTGACGTTTGATCAGTACACGCCACTGGCGGGCAACCTGATGATGGCGGAGCGCTTGTTGACGCCGCTGACCGGGGCACAACTGCGTGATCGGTTGGCCGCAGCCGGCAAAGGACTTCGCGATCAGCCTGTCGATCTGGCGCAGGAGCAGTTCAGGATTTACGTGCCCGGGGCGCGGCCGCCGGGCGGTTACGGGGTTTTCGTTTTTGTGCCCCCTTGGGACGAAAACAACCTGCCGCAGGGTTGGGAGACGGCGTTCGATGCGCAAGGCGTGATCTTCGTGAGCGCAACGCGCAGCGGGAATGCCGCTAGTCCGCTCGGCCGGCGCGAGCCGCTGGCGATTCTCGCTGCCTACAATGTCATGCAGAGATTTCCTGTCGATCCGGCGCGCGTTTACGTAGGAGGGTTTTCCGGAGGATCGCGCATCGCTCTGCGGCTGGCGCTGGGGTATCCGGATCTTTTCCACGGGGCGCTGTTGGATGCCGGTAGCGATCCCATCGGCGGGTCCGATCTGCCTTTACCGCCGCGCACGGTCTTTGAGCAGTTCAGGATCGCGTCCAGGCTCATCTACGTGACGGGGTCTCGTGATGAGTATCACCTGGTGCAACAGGGTGGCAGCGTTGGGTCGCTGGGCCACTGGTGCATGGGGAATGTTTCAACTCAACCTGTCAGTGGGTTGGGGCATGACCTTGCGCCGCCCTCCGTGATTTCCGCGGTACTCGCGTCACTGGGTAAACCGGTGAGTGCGCCTACGGCCCAGAGCGAACAGTGTTGGGCTCGGGTGACTGCGGAGGTCGATGGGGAGTTGGCGGAGGCTGAGGCCAAGATGGAGCGGGGCGACGTCGGCGGGGCGCGGAGTCGGCTCGAGCGGATCGACAAGCGCTATAGCGGGTTGGCGGCGCCGCGTAGTGTGGAGCTGGAGCAGAAGGTGAAGGGCAAGTCGTAGGAGCCTGTCGATGCGGGCGCAGGCAATGGCCGCACTCAGCAGCATGCGAACCCAGGTCGGACAGGCTCTTAGTGCGTGTGCGGCGCCGGGGAGACGGCGGGCTTTTTCGGCTGCGGCTGCATCTTGAA
>Ga0070764_10000731_pt1 | contig 13436 bp, 6 predicted proteins | sample HubBroMetageWRM4_FD_67287 | JGI IMG/M metagenome (GOLD analysis project Ga0070764, IMG submission 67287) | Warmed soil microbial communities from the Hubbard Brook experimental Forest, New Hampshire - Hubbard Brook CCASE Soil Metagenome WRM 4 | ecosystem: Environmental > Terrestrial > Soil >... | reverse complement strand
ACCAGCGGCTACACTTCATCCGCCACGCCCGCGTTGCAGAAGAAGATCATTCCCATCGGCTCATTCATCATCGCCACTGAACCTTTGTCTGACGCGCTGGCCAAAGAGCTCAGCCCCCGCAACCGCATGATCTTCGATTCGAAAAACTATCTTTACTACTATCGCCTCACGCCCGACAATCGCATGTTATTCGGAGGCCGAGCTGCCTTCTTTCCTGAAACCGCGAATACCATCCGTCGCAGTGCCGAGCTTCTGCGCCGGGGCATGATCGAGGTTTATCCCCAATTGCGCGACGCCAAACTGGCCTACGCCTGGGGAGGCACGCTCGATTTCTGCTTCGATACCATGCCTCACGCTGGGCAAATGGATGGAATCTACCACGCGGTGGGATACGCCGGGCACGGCGTGGCCATGGCAACCTATCTCGGGGCGAAGATCGCTGAGCAGATCAGCGGCGGCCGCAGTGACAATCCTTACGAAAACATTCCCTTCCCCGGCGCGCCGCTGGGCCTCTACAACGGGTGGCCCTGGTTCCTGCCCTTCGCCGGTGCGTATTACAAAGTGCTCGACTGGATAAGTTAGGCTCGCGGCCTCAGCGCGTCATCAAGTATTCAACCATCTGCTCAATCTCCGCAATATTGATGGGCGTGAAGTTGGCCTGCTTTAGCTGATCGTTAAATTGCTTCAGGCTGCCGGTCTTTAATTGGGCCCATTCTGCGATCCGGGCTTTCATGGCTGCATTCGACTGGTCATAAAGTGCAATCGCCTGCGAGGGAATCGCACGATCGGAACTTTCTACAACTCCGAGGGCGGAGGCAAGTCCGCTGTTCGCTTCTTTCAGGCCTATTGATCCGGCCGGCTCTTTAACGCCATCGAGGATTCGCGTGATGTCGGCTTGGAGCTTGGCCACTGCGGCTTTGAGGTCGGTCTGGGCTGCGCTCAGCTTCAAGTCGCTCAGCTGCTTTTGAATCGACTGGATTTCGGCCAATGCCCGCCGGCTGTGCAATGTCTCCGCAAATATGGTTCGACCCAACTCGAATTGTTTATCGAGTCCGCCGGGGGTGGCTGCGGACCTGGGATCCATCATGACCTTGAGTGGTTGAATCCAGGTCTTGCCTTCGACCGTGAGTCGTACTTCGTAGTCTCCGGGCATGACTCGCGGAGGACGAGGAGCGAAGTAGTCGTCCTCGTCCAATGCTTCTGCACTGTCGCCGCCTGAGTTGCTCCAAACGAGGTTCCACACGAAGCGGTGCATGCCAGCAGTTTTTTCGAGCACTTCGGGCTTAGGGAACCAGCGCTCGGCAATCGGCATGGGAGGAACCTTCTTTTCCTTTCCGTTGGCTGAGATACTGCGTACCAGGGTCTGCTTGGCATCAAGAATCTCCAGCTTGACCTGGCTTGCGGAATTTTTGAGGTAATAGTCGATGATTGCGCCATTGGGCGGATTCTCCGCCGTAGGTTCTTCCGGAGGCAGCGGTGATCCAAGAAACGAGTCGTTGTCTACGCGAATAGCTGTGCCCGGCCGGTACAGCCAAGAGGTGCCGGTTTTCATTGCAGCGCCCACCTGCCGCAGTGGAGTGATGTCATCCAGAATCCAGAATGATCGTCCGTGGGTGGCAATCACCAGATCGTCCCCGTGGATGACCAGATCATGCACGGCGGTCACCGGAAGATTCAGTTGCAGCGATTGCCAGTGGTCGCCGTCGTCAAACGAAACATAGACGCCAAATTCAGTCGCCGCATATAGTAGCCCGCGCACTTGCGGGTCCTCACGTAGCACGCGCAAAAACGAGGGTTCACTGATGCCGTTCGTGATCGCCTGCCAGCTCGCACCGTAATCGCGTGTGCGATATAAGTAGGGCCGGCGATCGTCCAGCCGGTGACGATCTACTGCCGCGTACGCTTCGGCTGCGTCGAAGTGCGAAGCTTCGATAAAAGAAATCTTGCTCCAGTCGGTCAGACCCTTAGGGGTCACATCCTTCCATGTCTTTCCGCCGTCGCGGGTGACGTGGACCAGCCCCGTGTCACTCCCCGCCCAGATCAGGTCGCCATTCAAGGGTGAGGGTGCAATGGTGTAGACCACGCCATATCCGCGTTCTTTAGCGTTCTCGACCGTGGCGGATCCTTCCGGCTTTTTGTCACCCTCGTGCCTTGTCGACCCGGTGAGGTCGGGGCTGATGGTATCCCAGTGCAGGCCGCCGTCGAGCGTCTTCATCACGAACTGCGTTCCCAGATATAGCGTCTTCTTGTCGAATGGTGAGAACAGGAGTACAGGCGTCCATGGATCGCGATACTTGCGCTCAAAGATTTCACTGCCCCAGCTCTGCACCGGCCAGGGGGTGACGTTTTGGCTAAATGAAGTGCGCAAATCGAAGCGAGCTATGCCGCCATAGGTCTGGCTTACGTAAAGAATATTGGGGTCGTTGGGGTCGGGCGCAATGTAACCGCTCTCGCTGCCACTGGCCGGAAACCAGTGTCGTGGCGTGATCTGCCCGGAGTCGCTGCGGCTCCAAACCCCAACCGCGCCGCTGTCCTGCTGATTGCCGTACACGGTATAGGGAAAGCGGTCGTCGGTGATCACGTGGTAAAGCTGTGCCGTGGGCTGGTTGTACCAGGTGCTCCAGGTCTTGCCGTAGTTGACACTGACGGTGGTGCCCTGGTCCGTTCCCAATACCATCCGTGACGAATCTTTCGGATCAACCCAAATCTGGTGATAGTCATCTCCACCCGGTGCGCCACGAAGTACCGAAACCGTTTTGCCACCATCCTCGGATCGATAGAGCGCGACATTCGGCATGTAAATGACATCGGGATTCTGTTGATCGACCGTAATGCTGCCGAAATACCAAGCACGGCTTGTGATTCGCCGATCGGAGTTGGCCAGGGTCCAAGTATCGCCGCCGTCATCCGAGCGGTAGAGTCCGCCTTTCTTGGCGTCGATGAGCGCGTAAACCCGCTTGCCATCCACCGACATAGCAACCGTGGTGCGCCCCCAGTCTCCGTCGGGCAATCCGGCGCCGGTCAGATGCATCCAGGTCGCACCTCCATCACGGGAACGGTACAAACCGCTTCCCGGCCCCTCTGTCGGGGCGTAGACGCTCCACGGCGGTCGGCGTGCGCGCCACATGGTCGCAAATAGAAGGTTGGGATTGTCAGTGGCGATGGCCAGATCGGCAACTCCGATGTCCGGCCCTTGATCGAGAATTTTCGTCCAGGTCGTGCCGGCATCGGTGGACTTGAAAACGCCGCGCTCAGGGTTCGGGGTGTACGCATGTCCCAGGGCCGCGACGTACACAACTTTCGCATCTCGCGGGTCGATCACGATGCGGCTGATCTGCTTGGTATCGCGCAGTCCGATGTTGCTCCAGGTCTGGCCGCTGTCAGTTGATTTGTAAACGCCGTCGCCGGAAGACAAGTCACTGCGAATGTCTGATTCGCCCGTGCCCGCGTAAATGACTTTGGGGTCGGACGGGGAAACAGCCAGCGCGCCGATTGAAGCTACGTGCTGACTATCAAAGATCGGTTTCCACACGACCCCGGCATCATTCGTCTGCCAGATACCGCCATCAACGGCGCCGAAGTAAAACGTGGTAGCGTTGCCGGGGATGCCGGCGACGGCCACGGCGCGACCGCCGCGAAACGGCCCAATCAGCCGCCATTTGAGTGCGCTGAAGAGGTCAGGAGGCACGGCTTGGGCGCGCGCAAAAGACAGCGATAGAACGGCAAGACCACAGACGAGAAGAGACAGTTTGAGATTTTTCAAACGAGCGGTCCTCGGACTAGAGTAAGACTTAGTGTAGCGGCAATTGGCTTTCCGCGGCGAGTGTTCGTGGATTCCCCTGTGAGCCTCAGTGCGCTCTGTGGTGAGCACTTTCTTTTGCCTAGCGTTTTTCCACCTTCAACACATTGTCTTCCGGATTGCGGTCAATGAGCTTGTTCAGCGGATCAATCCCCGCTTGCGCTGGTTCTTTATCGACGATCACGGTGATCTCAGTCCGGTCTTTTTCGATCTTCTGCTTCTGCAAGTAAAGATAATTGCCCTGAGCATCGAGCACGCCGATATCAATCCAATCATGAATCGGAATGGGATGATCTTGTCCCTTGGCGTCTGCCCGCGCCTTGCGCGCTTCGACCGTCATGTTCACCTGATACTTGCCATCGGGTAGCTGCACATAGTTTGCCGAGCGCGTGCGATTGTCGTACAGCGTTACTGTCTCCCACAGGTCCTCGTACAGATATTGATATTCCGGTGGCGTGTACTTCCTCAGGTACGCGATCAGATCAAGCGACGTGGGATACGGAGGTCCTTTGAATGCATACGCCTTTACAAACTCGGCGAGTGCTTTGTTGACGTTATCTTCGCCGATGTAATCCTGCATGGCATACATCACCACCGCACCTTTGCCGTAATGGATGTATCCCTGGTTCTGGTCGACCCGCTCCAGCGGAGGCTCCTCGTTGCGCTCCTGGGAGCGGCCGCGGAGATAATTTTCCAGTTCATAGCGCAGGAACTTTTTCATCGCGCGTGGCCCATAGCGATGCTGCATCACCATCAAAGCGCTGTATTGCGCCAGGGTCTCAACGATCGACGTTCCGCCTTCGACGTTCGCGCTCATCACCTGGTGCGCCCACCATTGATGAGCGACTTCGTGCGAGGTCACGTAAAAAGGAATGTCGATGGCTTCGGGGTCTTTGGGATCGACATAGGTGATAAATCCGATCGCTTCCGAAAACGGAATAGTGTTGGGGAACGATTCAGCAAACGTATCGTAGCGCGGGAATTCGATGATGCGTTCCTGATGGAACTGGAAGGGGCTGAAATTGGTGCTGCAATACTCGAGGCTCGATTTCATACCGTCCATCATTCGGTCGAGGTCGAATTCGTGGCCCGGCTGGTAGTAGATTTCGAGATTCACGTCGCGCCACTTGTCGCGGCGAACCGCATAGCGCGCGGAATTCATGGACGCAATGGCCAGAATTGGAGCGTCCATCTTGTAGTAGAAATAGCGGCGGCCGTTTTCCACCCATTCTTTCTGAAGATACCCGGGCATAATGGCGATTTGATCCGGGTCGGTGCTGATTGTCCCTTCGAAGGTGACCCAGTCGGCCTCGTTGGAAATGCCGTTGTCGTTGCGGGCGGCCACGTCCTCAAGCTTGGGCATGCGCTTCAGCGTATTGATGCCATGCTTGTGGCGAGTACTGTCGTCGGTCAGTTCCACGTCCTGCCAGTAGCCGATGTAGGGCACGTAGGCGCTGTTCAGAAAGCTGCCGTTGCTGGCGAGGTCGGTGTTCGGACTTGAATTTACGAAACCCACGTTTTCGTATTTCAAGGAGAAATCAACGGCGATGCGGCCATGCGGCGGCAGCGGGGCCGGGAGTTTGTAGATGTAGAAGCCGAGATCATCGTCTTTGAGGACGGTGGTTTGTCCGCCGGCGAATTCGAGTTTGTTGACCTGGATGTGCTGCCTGGGTAGTGGCGCCAGATCCATCGGCCAGATGGTGACCGCGACCCGGTCGATGTCTACGGATGTCTTGTTCTCCAGCATCAGGGTGCCCTGGATCAGAGCGCTTTTCCCTGGATCAAGATCAACGTTCATCTTTGCGTCGGTGATGCGCGGGTGCGGCAGGTCTTTATATTGACGGTATTTCTTTTCGTATTGGGCACGGTCTTCGGCAACCCGCCAGTTCGTGCGATAGGTGTTTAAGACATCCGCGTTGTAGAAGATGTAGCTGCCAACGCTTAGAAACAAAACCATGCAGACCGCAAGTCCGCCCACCGCTGGCCGGGACAAGCGTTGAGCAGCCAGACGCAGGCGGGTGCGGAAACTCCCCTCCGTACTGCGCAGCCATAGCAGGTTAGTTATGATCGCCAGCCCTATGGCGAAGATCGCCCAATAGAGTTGGTACCAGAACAGAGGAGCCGCAAACGGTCCGTAGCGGTTGAGATCGGAAAAAATGTACGGAGGTGTTTGACCAAACCGGTAAAGGTAGTTCTGCAATCCCAGGTTCGGGATCGCAATCGTCGCAACGAAATAAAGCACCATCACGAAGTGGCCCAGATATTTGTTGTTGATAACGGTATGTATCAGCAGGGCCAGCACGCAAAGAATGCAATACTGCACGAGGCGGATGCCAAAAAGATCCTTAAAGTAGAGGCCAAATTCGAAGCGGTAATAATGGTGCATAATCTGGACGATCAGGCCGGCCGACATGGTGACCAGCACGATCAATACCTGGATCAGGAACAATGTGCTTAACTTGGACGCGAACAGCACCCAGCGCTGCACGGGGAGCGCATCGATGATCTGGCTCACGCCCGCATCCCGCTCGCGCCACACCAGTTCGCCTGAATAGAAAGTGATAATGGCGAGGGCGAAGATGAAGAAGCCGCCAGTTGCCAGTTCCAGCATCTGGTAGGTCAGCGGATAAACGTGGGTCGCAAAGGGGTTGTTGATCCCGTTGGCGGTGAAAACCGACAACGAACCTCCCGCGAGCATGAGAACGATAAAGAAAACATTCTTGACGGTTTCAGTGAATTGAATACGTGTTAACGACAGAAACTGCCGGAGCGAAGCTCTGGCGGAGAAAACTGGATGGGAAGTGGGCAATGCCCGCGCTGTTACAGGAGCGATTCTTTCATCCTCGGCGAGTGCCTTCGCCTGCTTGCCGCCTCGCGTGGCATAAGCAAACGAAAATTTCCAGTAGGTCAATAGGAGCGCCAACGCTCCGACCCCGAGCCATAGCGCCCGGTTGATCATCAGAATTCCGGTGAATGGAACCAGTTGGGTGTTGCGCTGAAACGGCGTCCAGTACTGGGTGATGCGGTCGACGGCGTTACTGCCAAACGGATCGGCCAATGCGCCCTGGACATTGACCATCACATTGGTCGAGAGCTGCTGCGCCACAAAGTAGCCGATGAGCAGAATCACGCTTCCGGCGTAGACCGGAAGCATCTTTTTCCCAAGCGCAGCCAGGCCGAAGAAGATTGCGGTCAGCAAAGCGAGGTTCGGCAGCACTAGAATCAGATACGGCTGAAGGTAAGCGGCGAAGTTTTGCGGGCCTAATCGAGTAGGATCAAGCCAGGGCATCAGAGTGCCGATCCACGCTCCCAAGCCAACCCCGGAAAATATCAAGACTTGAATCGCCAGCGCGCCTAGGAACCGGCCGCCCAGATAATCAAACTTGCTGATCGGCAAAGTGAAGAACAAATCCGTGGACCGATTGTCGATGTCCTGATAAGTGGCCTGGCCGGCAATCGCCGCCGTGACCACCACTCCAAAGAACGTAATGGAAGTGATGATCGCCTGCAACGCATACGGCGAGTTGACCAGCACTTTACCGCCGGTGCCGAACTCCACGGTGGCGCCGGGAATGGCTCCGCCTGACACCAGCGCAAACAAGTAACTCAAGCCGCAGAAAACCAGAAAATAGACATACGTTGAAATACGGAGAAGTCGCTGACTTACTTCAAATCCGGCGATCGTGAGCACCATGGGTCAGTTCACCCTGGCCGAGTCCGGCGGATTGACGAAGCCACGGATGGTCGCAAAGTACAGGTCTTCGAGATCGGGCGTGACCGGCTCAAAGCCCGCAGCGGGCTGATGTTCGTTGAGCACGTGGATCAGTGTTCTGCCGGCGAACAAGCGCACCAGCACTATGCGATGCTGCGCCTTGTGTTCCTCCAGTTCGGCGGCAGCAATCGTCTTCTTCCACACTCTGCCCTGCAAGCCGTTTACCAGCGCCGTCGGCTCGCCCGCTACCAGCACGCGGCCCTGATGGATGATGGCCATGCGTCCGCATAGATCGCTGACGTCAGAAACAATGTGGGTGGAAAGAATGACGATGATGTTTTCCCCGATCGCGCTCAGCAGGTTGTGGAAACGCACTCGCTCTTCGGGATCAAGACCGGCGGTGGGTTCGTCGACAATGATCAATCGAGGATTCCCCAACAAAGCCTGCGCAATGCCGAAGCGCTGTTTCATGCCGCCGGAGAAGCTGCCCAGGGGTTTGCGGCGATGTTCATAGAGATTGGTCTGCTGCAAGAGCGCGCGCACCACCTCACGGCGTTCTTTCGCATTGGCGATGCCCTTGAGCGCGGCAAAGTGCGTCAACAGCACCTCGGCGGAAACTTTCGGATAGAGTCCGAATTCCTGCGGCAGATACCCCAGCACTCTGCGCACTTCGTCTTTTTGTTTTAGGACGTCAATGCCATCCAGAGACGCGGTTCCGCCGTCGGCTTCCTGGAGCGTTGCCAAAGTCCGCATGAGCGTGGACTTTCCGGCTCCATTCGGCCCCAGCAGTCCGAACATGCCCAGAGGAATGTTGAGTGAAACATCTTGCAGCGCTTGCACTCCGTTGGGGTAACGCTTTGACAGCTTCTCAATTCGTAGTTCCACGCACACCTCCAGCACTCGTGATACGTGCATGCGGGCAATTAAGTTTCAGCCATGATCGGCCTCTGAGTTTGCAGGATTGCCCGTGTGCGGATATTCTCACCTTTTCCGGTGCCGAGGCAAAATGAAAGCTTTTTCGCGCTTGCGTCCAATTGTCTATCTTGCTCTGACGATTGCAGCCCTGATCGTTTTCCCCGCAGCTTTGCAGCCAAGTGAGCCGAGCTCTGCGATCGTGGAACGCGGCAACTTCACGCTGCACAAGTTCGAGCAGCCCATCGGAGAGGAAACTTATCAGATCACCCGCGATGGCAATTCGCTTTCGGTAAAGATGGATTTCAAGTTTACCGATCGCGGCACAGCGGTTCCGCTGGTGGCTACATTTCGCGGCTCTCAGGACTTCACGCCTGAGGCATTTGAAATCAAAGGCCACACTTCCCGGCAGAGCTTGATCGATGAAGCGGTTGAGGTCCAGCCTGGTAAAGTGCGTGTTCGAAATCATGAGAAATGGACTGATGCCGTTGCCCCGGAAGAGTTTTTCACCATTGCGGGATATGCTCCGGCGACCATGCAAATGCTGCTCGTTCGCTATTGGGCGGGCCACGGCTCGCCAGCGGAGCTGGCGACATTCCCCACTGGCCATGTAAAGGTCGAACGGAGGGGCACGGATACCGTCCATGCCGATGGAAAAGATGAAACGCTTGATCGCTACACGGTCGAAGGCCTGATCTGGGGCCGGGAGACGCTGTGGTTCGATAGTCGACAGAACTTGATTGCCGCCGTCACCGTGGACGCCGAGTTTGATCACTTTGAGGCAATTCGCAGCGGCTATGAGAGTGCGCTGCCCGTCTTCGTCGGACGCTCCGGAGCTGATGGCATGGCTGCTTTGGCAGACATTTCCAAGGGAATTTCCGGTAGCCGCGCGGAAACTCTCGCCCTGGTGGGTGCGACTTTGATCGATGGCACTGGTCAACCGGCGATCCCGGATGCGGCCATCTTGATCCATAAGGGGCGCATCATTGCCGTGGGACCGCGAGCGCAGGTCAAGATTCCCAAGAACACTACGGTGATCGATGAGCATGGCAAAACCATTCTTCCGGGTTTGTGGGACATGCATGCCCACTTCGAGCAAGTGGAGTGGGGGCCAATTTATCTCGCGGCTGGAGTAACCACGGTTCGCGACTGCGGCAACGAATTTGAATTCATCACGGCGGTGCGTGACGCCATTGCCAACGGCCGTGGGCTCGGGCCTCGCCTGCTGTTGGCAGGGGTTGTGGACGGCTCCAGCGAATATGCGCTGGGTGTGCAGCGCGTGGACACTCCGGAGCAGGCCCGGCGGTGGGTCGATCGCTATCACCGCGCCGGCTTTCAGCAGATGAAGATTTACAGTTCGGTGAAGCTGGAGGAAGTAAAGGCGGTGGCGGATGAAGCTCATCGCCTGGGAATGACCGTGACCGGCCACGTTCCCGAAGGATTGAACGCTTATCAAGTAATTGAAACTGGGCAGGACCAGATCAACCACATTCACTACATCGCCGACATCATGCGCGCAAACCTGCCCGCTGATGCCAGTCGCGCCGACCGCAGGAAAGCGGTCGCCGATATCGATCTGAATTCGGCTGAGGCTCGGAAGGCGCTTTCATTTCTGAAAGCGCACGGAACCGTCATCGATCCCACCGTTGCCCTGTATGAATTCCTCACGGCGACCACGGCAAAGCCAGTGGCCAGCTTTGAGCCGGGAGTTACCAAGGTCGCGCCGGAACTGGCGGAGCAGCTCACGGAGGTCGAGCCGCCTTCGCCAGCATCGGAAATGAATCAGAAGATATTCGAGAAAGACCTGGCCATCATCGGCGCACTGCATCGTGAGGGCGTGAGGATTGTTGCCGGAACCGATCAAACTGTTCCTGGATACAGCCTGCATCGCGAGATTGAACTATACGCGCAGGCCGGATTCACGCCCATGGAAGCAATTCAGGCGGCGACGCTGGTCCCGGCGCAAGTGATGGGAGTGGACAAAGAAGTCGGAACGGTTGAAAAGGGCAAGCGCGCAGACCTCGTTGTACTGAATGGCAACCCTCTCGACGATATTCGCAATACCAGGAACGTCGAATACGTCATCACCAATGGTGTGATGTATAACTCGGCGGAGTTGTGGAAGAGCGTGGGATTCAAACCGTAAAGGCGACGCGAATAAACTTCACTTCTTGTAAACCGCGCCGCCCTTCATCACAAATTTCACATTCTGCACCGCGCTGATGTCCTTCAACGGATCGCCGGGAACTGCGATCACATCTGCAAAGTAACCGGCCTTCAGAGCTCCGATTTGTCCATCCCATCCCAACAACTTTGCCCCGTTTAGCAAATCTGCCTGAAGCGCGGTAATGGGTGTCATTCCATATTTCACCATCAATACGAGTTCGCGTGCCTGCGTGCCGTGAGGAAATGGCCCCACGTCCGAGCCCACGGCCATGGGCACACCCGCCGCCAACTGCCGAGGAAACTCCTGGGCATGCAAATCCAGCATCTGCCGCTCACGGGCGGCCTGTGCCGGCGAGCCAGCATGTTCGGCAAAGTATTCGAAAATGGTGAACGTAGGGACAGCAAAGATTTGCTTTTCCTGCATCAGCTTCATGGTTTGTTCGCTGAGGTGGTTGGCATGATCGATCGACACTACGCCGGCTTGCGCCGCGTATAGCGCCCCGGGTTCTCCGGTGGCGTGAACTGCAACATGTTTGCCCACTCGCGCCGCCTCGAGCACAGCCGTCGCCAATTCGGGCTCGGTGTATTGATAGATGGTAGAAAACTTGCCATCTCGTATCGTGTCCGGCCCAGTCTCATAGATTTTGATGAAATCCGCGCCCTCTTTGAGTTGCTGGCGGATCACGGCCACCAGTTCGTCCACGCCGTTCGCGTAGGTGGCATTGGACAGCACGTGCTGCGCGGGATTGAAGTGGTTGGCATCTTCGTGGCCGCCAAGAATGTCCACGGCATTGCCGCTGATCCGCAAGCGTGGCCCAGGAATGAGCCCGTCATCGATAGCATTGCGCACCGCGGTATCTGCCGAGCCCGCGCCTTCGGTGCCCATGTCGCGCTCCGCGGTGAAGCCGGCCATAAGATCATCGCGTGCCGCCAGAGTGGCAGTGATTGTCCGCTGTGGAACAGATTCTTCCACCGTTTGCAAGTCCTCGGCACCCGGATGCAGAAACAGATGAACGTGGGCGTCAATCAAACCTGGCAGCAGGGTGCTATCGCCGAGATCAATCATCTCCGCATCTGCGGGATGCTTCACCGCGGAGCCAACCTCAACGATTCGATCGCCCTGCACCAGCACCTCGCCGGGGGTAACGATGGTTCCGCTCTCGATATCCAACATGCGCGCCGCGTGCAGAATAATGGGGTGGCCGGTAGGGGACTGAGCGGGTGCGGAGCCAAACATTAGAAAAAGAAATATCGCCAAAGCGACGGAAAAGCAGACTTTTGTGCCCATGACGCGCGATGGTACCACTTGCCAAGGTCGATTTTCACGGAACTTTCTTTTTGGCGATTCCGTAGCTAATACCGGCGACGGTTTTAGCCGTCATTCGCACGCCCCGCGTGCTCAACACTTAAGGAGACCCAATTATGGATGGAGAAATGGTTGGCTTAGCCGCGGTAGTCATGACTTTAGGCATTCCGATCGCCGGAATGTTCACCTACTATTCCGTGCGCAAACTGCGCTCACAAGAACGCCTGGCGGCGATCGCTCGCGGGGTCGATGTACCCATGCAGCAAGAGCTTTCTCCGGCGGCAAATTCACGCCGTTCTGGAATCCTGTTGGTGGCGGGAGCGCTCGGCTACATCCTTACTTTCGCGTTGATCGGACGGGTTGAGCCCGATGCCTGGGTCGCGGGCACTTTTGGTGTGATTCCCTTCACCATCGGCCTGGGTTTCTTCCTCGACTCGGCCCTGGTGCGCCGCGACGCCCGCCATTCGTAGCGGGGCGGACGTTCGAACATCCCCGGCCTTCGCGCCGCCCGCGAAAGGCCGGGATGCCACCGGTTTTGTAGGTAAAAGGACTCTCGCCTCCAATCCGCGACCGCGTGTACAATTTCGTCGTTCGCCTTCCCCTGCGGACTTTCTTCACAAACCATGCCGCTCCGCCGACACCAGACTAGCGTCGCCGCGCTAGCCATAGCTTTTCTATTCACGCTCTGTCCCGTCGCCTTCGCCCAATGCCCACATGCCGGAAGCAATGTCGGCTCAATTCCCTACCCGCCCGGCGGACCTTACCAGGGAGTTTCTTTCCGCGTGTGGGCGCCGCATGCGACTGCGGTCAGCGTGAAGGATCCAAATTCTGGCCGCTCCGAGCCGCTGGTCGTCGAAGGCACAACCGGCTATTGGTGTAAAGATATTCCCGGTGTAAGCGTTAACCAGAACTACGACTACGTAATCACAACCCCCGGCTTCGGCTCGGTCACTCGCCACGATCCGAACGCTCGCGTAGTTACCTCGGTCAACGGTCATGCCATTACCTACGATCCCGCTGCCTACGTTTGGCGAGACCAGAACTTTACTCCGCCGCCACTCAACAAGCTGGTGATCTATGAGATGGATATTGGCCAGTTCAATGCCGGACCCTCGGGATGGGGGACGTTTCAGTCTGCGATTGCTGAACTCGGCCACATCAGCGGCATGGGATTCACGGCCGTCGAATTGCTTCCCGTGACCCAGTTCGACGGCGTTCACGGCAACCCGTACGGCCCCACGGATCAGTATGCGATCGATAACAACGAGTTGGGCGGACCCGATAACCTGAAGGCCTTCGTCAACGCCTGTCATCAGCAGGGCCTAGCCGTCATTTTCGACGTCGTGCACAATCATTGGGCACCGTTTGGCGATGCCGACCTCGATTTCGACGGCTGGCACACTTCCACGTATCCCGGCGGAATCTATTTCTACGATGATGCAGCCGCAAGTGACCGTTACGATTCGCCCTACGGGCCGCGGCCTGACTACTCCTATCCGGTCGTAAAAGACTACATCCTCGGCCAGATTACTATGTGGTTC
>Ga0070764_10000727_pt1 | contig 13467 bp, 10 predicted proteins | sample HubBroMetageWRM4_FD_67287 | JGI IMG/M metagenome (GOLD analysis project Ga0070764, IMG submission 67287) | Warmed soil microbial communities from the Hubbard Brook experimental Forest, New Hampshire - Hubbard Brook CCASE Soil Metagenome WRM 4 | ecosystem: Environmental > Terrestrial > Soil >... | reverse complement strand
GAACTCCACGCTGTGGTTCGTGCACCACATGCTCTACGACACGCCGAACCAGCCGCACTTCGGGATCGCGTTCGAGCGCGAGTGGGAGTCCTTCCGCACCTACAACCGCGAGTTCGCCGAAGCTCTGGCGGACGAGGCAGGCCCGCCGTCACCGGACCGCGCGCCGGTTCGGGCGGCCGTGCAGGACTACCACTTGACCCTGGTCCCGCGGATGCTTGCCGACCTGCGCCCGGACGTCAGGATCGCCCACTTCTCGCACACCCCGTGGGCGCCGCCGGATTACTACCGGATGCTGCCCGACGACGTCGGCCGCGAGGTCCTGGAGGGCGTGCTCGGCGCCGACCACGCCGGGTTCCTTGCCCAGCGGTGGGCCGATGCGTTCCTCGACTGCTGCGAGGCGGTCCTCGGGGCGGCGGGCGCGCACGTGGACCGGGCCCGGCAGGAAGTGACCTATCAGGGCCACTGCACCGGCATCGGCGTGCACCCGCTGGGCGTGGACGCCGGCGGCCTGATCAGCCGGGCGTCCGAGCCGGACGTGCGGGCCAGGCAGGCGACCCTGGCGGAGGCGGCCGACGGCCGGAAGCTGATCGTCCGGATCGACCGCACCGAGCTGTCCAAGAACATCGTCCGCGGGCTCGCCGCCTACCGCGAGCTGCTGACCACGCATCCGGAGTGGCACGGCCGGGTCGTCCACCTGGCCTTCGCCTACCCGTCCCGGCACGACCTGCCGGAGTACCGCGAGTACACGGCCAGCGTGCAGCGGCTGGCCAGAGAGATCTCCGACGAGTTCGGCACGGAGGCCTGGAACCCGCTGATCCTGCACGTTGACGACGACTACCCGCGCTCGCTCGCCGCGTACCGGCTAGCCGACGTGCTCCTGGTCAACCCGATCCGCGACGGCATGAACCTCGTGGCCAAGGAAGGCCCGATCCTGTCCGAGCGCGGCTGCGCGCTCGTGCTCTCCCGCGAGGCCGGAGCCGCGGCCGAGCTTGGCGCCTACGCCCTGCTGATCAACCCGTATGACGTGTCCGGGACCGCTGAAGCTCTGCACGGCGCACTCATGATGAACGGGCCGGAACGCGAACGCCGGGCGGGTTCACTCGCGCAGGCGGCGGCCGCCATGCCGCCCACCCGCTGGTTCGCCGATCAGCTGGAAGCGCTGGACCGGTTAGCCGACCGGCCCGTGGACGAACGTTCCGGCTCCTTCTAGACGGGCCATCGGTACCTCGATAAGGGACCGGGGGCGCGGTCCGAGGGCAGGCCCGGCATCACTCCGGGCGCGCCGACCGTATGCCGTGCCTGCGGCTGCGCTGCCTGCGCAGCCGGGCGACGAGCACCGGATCGAACTCGCTCGCCTCCGGCCGGTCGATCAGCGCGTTCAGCAGCTGGTAGTACCGGGTCACCGGCATGCCGAACACCTCTAGGATCTCCCGCTCCTTCGCACCAGGGAACTGCCACCAGCTCTGCTCGAAGGCCAGGATCCGCTTGTCGAGCTCAGATAGCCCAGCCATCCGGCCTCCAACACCTCAGTAAAGAACTCCATCGTAGGCGGCCTCTATGCGTCACGGCTCCGGCGTCGTACGCTCACCCTTCGTGGCTTCCTTTGATTCCCTCACGTTCATAACGGACTACGGCCTGGAGGACGGTTTCGTCGCCGCATGCCATGGCGTAGCCGCCCGGATCGCCCCCAGCGCCCGGGTCATTGACATCACGCACCTGGTCCAGCCCGGTGACGTGCGGCGCGGCGCCGCGGTGCTCGCCCAGACCATCCCGTACCTGCCCCCGGCGGTGCACGTGGCCGTCGTCGACCCCGGGGTCGGCACCGCCCGCCGCGGCGTCGCGGTCAAGGCCGGCGACAGCATCCTGGTCGGGCCAGACAACGGCCTGCTGTCCTGGGCGATTGACGTCAAGGGCGGCGCCGAGCAGGCGTTCCAGCTCACCAACGGCGACCTGTGGCTGCATCCGGTGTCCCCCACGTTCCACGGGCGCGACATCTTCATGCCGGTGGCCGCGCACCTGGCGGCGGGCCAGGACATTTCCTCGGCCGGCGACGAGATCGAACTCGCCGAGCTGGTGACGCTGCCGTCGCCGACCAGCAGGGTTCGCGACGGCGAGGCCGAGGGCGAGGTCATGTCCGTGGACCGGTTCGGCAACGTGCAGCTGTCGATCGTCGCGGCCGACGTCGGGGCGCTCGGCGTCGGGTTCGGCTCGCCGCTGGTGGTCAGGGCGGGCAGGCGCCAGCTCACCGTGCCGTTCCTGGAGACGTTCGCGGCGGTGGCGCCCGGCGAGATCGTCGCGTTCACCGACAGCGCCGGGCTGATCTCGCTGGCCGTTAACGCGGGCGACGCCGCGCAGCAGCTTGGCCTGCCGCCCGGCGCGCACGTCCGGCTGTCCGCGCCGCACGCGTCCTGAGCAGATTCGGCTGTTTGCGCGGCTAGGGACCCTAGGGGTTTATGGCCCCCGGCCGGATCTGCACGGACCGTACGTAATTAGCTCCAAGATGGCAGAATGCGTGGGTAACCGCACGGAAGGCAGATGGAGTGTCGCTCAGGTTCCCCCGACCGGTGATCTTGGCGACCGCCATTGGGGTGGCAGTTACGTGGACTGCGTTTAGCGTCGTTCCGGCCTTTGCCGATCACGTCCGGCAAGCCGACCAGGTCCGCCAGGGTGAATGGTGGCTCAGCGCCCTGCACGTCACGCAGGCGCAGCAGGCCACTCAGGGCGAAGGCGTGACGATCGCGCTGCTGGACACCGGCGTGGACCCGAAGCAGCCCGACCTCGCCGGGTCGGTGATCCCCGGTCCGGACTTCACGAACTCGGGCGAGAAGCTGGGCAGCCAGTTCTACGGAATCCACGGCACCGCCATGGCGAGCCTGATCGTCGGCCACGGGCACGGCTCGGGCAACGCCGACGGGGTCCTGGGCGTTGCTCCCGCCGCCAAGCTGATATCGGTCCGGGTCGCCCTGGACGCTGGCGACCCGCTGCTCGAGGACTCCAGCGCCGCTGCTGACCTGCCCGGCGCGATCGCCGCGGGAATCAGGTACGCCGTGAGCAACGGTGCCCAGGTGATCGACCTGCCGCTGGACCCGGGCCAGTCCGTCAACAACCTGGTGGCTACGCCGACACCGGCGCCCGCCCCCAACGCGCCCATGACCCCGCTCGAGACCGCTCAGCAAGCCGCGGCGGGCGGCAGCGCGGCCGAGAAGTCGGCCGTGGCCTACGCGCTCAGCAAGGGCGTGGTGCTCGTCGCGCCCGGCGGCGACAACGGGGCCGGAACCGACGACCCGAACTTCCCCGCCAGCTACCCCGGAGTGATCTCCGTCGGCGCGTTCAACAGCAGCTTCACAAAGGCAGCGTTCTCCAGTCACCAGTCCTACGTCACGCTGACCGCGGCCGGCAGCGGCATGACCGCGGCCATCCCAACCGGCTACACGACGGTGAGCAGCACCAGCGCGGCCAGCGCGATCGTCACCGGCATGGCTGCGCTGATCAAGTCCGGGTACCCGGAGCTCACGCCAGCTCAGATCAGCCAGGCAATGACCACCAGCACGGTGTTCCGGCCCGCGAACGGCATGTCCGACGGCTCCGGCCATGGCACCGCCGATGCCGCCCGGGCGCTGATCGCGGCCAAGTCGATCGCCGGCCACGGCCTGACCCGTGCCGACGCCGGGGCCGTCTCCCGCGCCCAGCCGGCGGCGCCGTCGGTGCCGTTCATCAGCCAGGCCCTGGCACCGAAGATCAAGCGGGACGGGCTCATCTCCGGTGCCGTGCTCCTGGTGCTGCTCGTGCCGATCATCCTCTACGCGCTGCTGCGCCGACGCCGCCGCAAGGCCAAGCAGTCGGCCCGCATCGAGCACGAGCCGGTCGCGCGGGTGCCATACGCCGCGCAGAACAGTGGCGGTGACAGCCAGGCGGATCCGATGCTGCAGTACTTCGCCACGGTGCCACAGCAGGCGGAGAACGTCAGCGGCCCCCAGCAGCCGGTCGGTGCCGCGCCGCACGCCGCGGCCGGGCCGGCGGGCCGCGGGCGCGGCAACGGCGCGTTCGGCGACAACGGCCAGCAGCCACCGGAGGAGGCGACGGCCCGGCGCTTCCTGAGATCCCCGCTGGCTCCGTCGAGGCGGGCGGCGGTGCGGCCGCCCAAGGTGTCAGGTACCCCGCCATGGGAGCCGGCGCCCATGCCGGACACCGAGCTTCCGTGGGCGGCCAGCCCGCCTCCGGCACTGCCCAGGCGCGCGCCGGTCCCGCTGCCCGCACCGTCGGCGCCCCCCGCCGAGTCCCTCTGGGCCCGGGCCGCGGCCAGCGCCGCGCCCGTCGCCGCCGAGAACGGGAAGGCCGACGGCGCCGGTGCCGCCGCGGATGCTGGCGAGCCGGGCATCAGGCCGATCTACGTCTGGAACCCGGGAGCGAACACGGAGACGTTCGACACGTTCCCCTCAGTTCCTTCGCGCGGGTCGGCGGCCGAGCCAGCCCAGCCAGAGCCCGCGCAGTCCTCGGCCGGTCCCGAGGACTGGCCTGATTCAAAGGACTGGGCCGAGGCGAAGGACTGGGCCGAGGCGAAGGACTGGCCCGATTCAAAGGACTGGGCCGATTCAAAGGACTGGCCGGAGCCGAAAGACTGGCCCGAGCCGAAGGACTGGCCCCACCCCGAGGACTGACCCCCGGCGGCGCGGGCTAGCGTCCCGGGCCGGCCCCGTTGCGCTGGGCTGCGAGTTCCTCCTTGCGCACGGACGCGTACATCGCCACGTACTCCTGGCCGGACAGGGCCTGGATGGCGTTCATGACCTCGTCGGTGATCGCGCGCCGCTGCCTCGAGGCTGACGGCAGGGCCAGCGCAGATTCGAAGGTCAGCGGCTCGCCAACCCGGATCTTGATCTTTGCCACCCGGGGCACCTTGTGCCCTGGCGGCAGCACCCGGTCCGTCCCCGACATGGCGACCGGGATCACCGGCAGGCCCGAGTTGAGCGCCAGCCAGCCGATGCCGGGCCTGCCCCGGTACAGCCGACCGTCCGGAGACCTGGTCCCCTCGGGGTAAATGCCGAACAGATCCCCTTGGCGCAGCAGGCCGAGAGCCGCCTCCAGCATGGCCATCCCGGCCCTGGCCTCGGCCCGGTCCACCGAGAGCTGCTTGGTGGCGCGCAGGTAGGCGCCGGTGAGCCGGTCGATCGGCCGGGTCCCGGTGAAGTACTCGGACTTCGCCGCGAAGGTGACCGGCCGGTCCACCATCAGCGGCAGAAAGACCGAGTCGACGATCGAGAGGTGGTTGGACGCGAGGATGGCGCCGCCGGATGCGGGGATGTGCTCGCTCCCGACGATCTCCGGGCGCCACAGCGTGTACAGGAAGGGTCCGGCGAGCACTCGCGAGATCCGATACTGCACCCTGGCCTCCCACCGGAACGCTGTCAGCGGCAGTCACAGGTTAGCCCGGAACTATGGGGACTTATCTCCTGCGCACCCTCCGGAGTGCTGTCCCTGCGCTATACCACTGGGCCCGCCAGCCCCAGCCGCACCGGCCAAGATTCGTTCGGGTATTCGATTTTCGTGATCGTGGCAGATAACCCGCGCTATAAGCGGTTCAGCTACCAGGATCATGAAACAGGGCCAGGCTCAAGCAGCGACGAGGCGGCGGCCGCCGCTGACCGCCACCTCGTCAGCCGCCGCTGACCGCCACCTCGTCAGCCGCCGCTGACCGCCACCTCGTCAGCCGCCGCTGACCGCCACCTCGTCAGCCCCCGTTGACCGCCACTCGTCGGCCCCGTTGACCGCCACCTCCCCGCAAGGCGAGTCAGCGCGCTTGGACGCTACCGGCCACCGTGGCCGCCACCGCCACCGTCGCCGCCTCCGTGGCCGCCACCGTCGCCGCCGCTCCCGCCGCCATTGCCCCCTTCCCCGCTGCCGCCGCCGTGGCTCCCTCCGGATGGGGACGGGCTGGCGCTCGGCGCGGGAGCTGCCGTGGCACCCGTCTTCGCAGCGCTGGAGCGAGGGGTGGCTGCCCGCGGCCGGGCGTCAGGATCGGCGAGTTCCACGAGCGGGAAGGACCGGTGCCGGCGCGGGGGCACCAGGAAGTTCTGCCGCCGCGTCGCGGTGATGAACCGTTCCAGGCCCTGGTCATCGTCGTCGTTGTCAAGGAACTTGTGCTGCAGGTCCTGCGCCGCCTGGGCCGTGCGCATCGAGGCGAAGAAGTCGGCGGTGGGCACGAACACCAGGAACTGCAGCTTGAACTGCTTGCTGCCGGCCGGGACGTCGACTCCGTCCGGGCCCGGGAAGGTGCGAAACGCGGGCACGTCCATGGAGTCGAGGCCGGGACCGTCGTTGCGCACGTGCAGCGGGGTGGTGTCCGCTGCGCGGGACACCCGCTGCAGGGCATCGATGTGGCCGACCCGGCCCTCGCCGGTGAACGTGGCGTTCTCGCTGGTGTTGGCGGCGGTGAACGTGCCCGCGCTGTCCCGCGCCTCCGCCGCGGCCGAGCCGGTGCCCTGGAACACGTTGTTGATGTAGGCCGGGCCGCCGCCGTTGGCGAACTGGTCGCTGTTGCCCGTGGCGGGTATCCCGTTCGGCGTGCCGATCTGGTTCGAGCGGAACATGTACTGGCAGCGCTCGGTGAACGGCTCGCCGTCCGGGCGCCGCGAGTCCTGGCCGGGCAGGTTATAGAACTGGTACAGGTCCAGGATGTCGTGCGAGAAGTGGGCGATGGAGCCGTTGTCGAAGTAGTCGCCCGGCATCGCGTTGCTCATCTTGGACGAGGAGTTGCCGACAAACGTGACGACCTGCGCCGGGCCGGAGGCATTGACCTGCTGGTCCACGAAGCCCATGGCCATCGAGGAGTCCGGGTTGATCCGCCCGGCGAACTCGAAGCCGGCATTCTCGGCCATCGCGCGCGGCAGGCCGACCTGCATGAACTGGATGCGCGGCGTCTGGAAGCTGAGCAGCCCGCTGAACTCCGGCGAGGGCACGGGGTTCCCGTTCAGGTCGTTGCTGCCCTGCAGCCACAGCGTGACCGCGGACAGATTGGCCAGCGAGTCACTGCGGAACTCGAACAGCAGGTCGTTGCTCTCGATCACAACGTCGACGTTGAAGCGGTCCTTGGTGACGTTGGGGATCAGTGCGGCCGGCCCGCCGACCAGGCCGCCGACCACGTCGGTGGCGAACGGGACGGCCTCGACGAGCACGGGACGGCTGGGGTCGGCGAGCGTCGTCGGAATATTGGCCGCGACCAGCGCCGACGGCAGCCGGCTGAAGTATGGCAGGCCGTAGGACACCGAGAAGATCAGCACGCCGGACGGGCTGGCCGGGAAGCTGCCCTCGATCGTGCGCAGCGCCTGGTCAAGGGTGGCCTGGTCGCTCGGCGTGGGTGTGCGGGTGAGTTGAACCGGCTGGAACAGCGTGTAGACGGGCGGGAACTGGAGTGTGACGTTACCGGCTCCATCGTTGAGTACCTCTGCCGGTTTGATGAAGGCTCCCAGGTCGAACTGGATGTCGGGGAACGTCGTCGACGAGGGTTCGGCCCGTGCGACGGGGTGGGCCAGGTGCTCCAGTAACGCGGCCTGGGAGAGGAGGAAGGCGGTGGCTGCGCCTGCCTTGAGAGCTGAGCGGCGGCTAAAGACCGCGGACCTGAGGCCCTCTGCGTCCATCGTGACTCCTAGGGATCTGCGATTGGATCCCCGCTCAAGGGCAATGTACGTCGCTATGCAAGGTGTTATCGTTTTTTAAATAATTTCCTTCCTAAGAAACACAAAAGGCTCGTAAAATGCCTTTGTCCCATTGCATAAACTGGGATAAATGGCTAGAACCGCAGGTCAGCGGCTTGTGGCGGCGTTCATGTTTCTCCGCGGTAACCTTTGGCCGGGCTAAGACAGAGCCGTGGATTCGCTGAGGTAGCTGGCGAGCGTCGCGAGGAACCGGGCGGCGGGCGCGCCGTCGACAGCCCGATGGTCGACGGTGAGACTGAGCGTGATCGATTTGCGCCAGGCAACGCCGGGACCGCCAGGGACAGGTCCGCCAGGTCCGCCCGCACCGCCCTGTCCTCCGAAGTCCGGGACCAGCTCGTCGGTGATGCGCCCAGTCCCGAGGATGGCGACCTCGGGCGGGTTGATGATCGGAGTGAAGGCGTCGATCCCGGCGTGGCCGAGGTTGGTGATCGTGAACGTGCTGCCCTGCAGCTCGGCCGGGTCCGCATGCCCGGCCCGCACCCGCTCGGTCAGGGCCAGCCGCCGGGCCGACAGCTCGGCCAGCCCGTCGGCGTCGGCGTCACGCAGCACGCCGACCAGCAGCGCCACGCCGGTATCGATGCCGATGCCGAGGTGGACCCGCCGGGCGATCCGGATCTCGTCGCCGACGATGTGCGCGTTCAGAGCGGGATGCTCGGCCAGGCTCAGCACGACCGCGCGGGCGAGGACGTCGGTGTAGGTCGCGCCCCCGGGCAGGTTCCCACGATCATGGCGGTCGACCAGGTCGGTCACGTCGGCGCTGCGGACGAGCGTGAACTGCGCGGAACCCTGCAGGCTGGCCACCATCCGCCGGGCGATCAGCCCACGGGTGCCGGTCAGCGGCACCGTATCGTCACGCACCTCGACGCATGCGCGCACGTCGGCCTCGGTGATCCGGCCGCCCGGGCCGGAGCCGGTGACGCCGGCCAGGTCGATGCCGTGCTCGCGGGCGAGCCGGCGTGCGGCCGGCACCACCTGGACCGCGCCTGCCGCAGGAGCCGCCGGACCGGCGCCCACCGCAGGATCCCCCATAGCCGCGCCCGCCGCATCAGCCTCGGGCACCTGCCCCGGGTTCGCCACGCCACCCTCGCCGGGCAGCGCGATCACGGCCATGACCTCGCGCACCGGGACCAGGGTCCCAGCCGGGGTGACGATCCGGGCCAGCACCCCGTCGCACGGCGCCTCGATCTCGAGCGTGGTCTTGGCCGCCTCGACCTCGGCGATGCACTCCCCCTTGCTGACCTTCTCGCCGACCTGCTTGAGCCACTCCAGCACGGTCCCGTCGGTCATGCCCATCCCGGCCTGCGGCAGGCGAACCTCGGCTGGCACCCGGCGGCCCCTACTTCAGCGTCTGCCGGACCGCTTCGGCGATCCGGTCGGCGCTCGGGTAAAGCTGCTGCTCGAGCGGCGGGCTGAACGGGATGTGCGTGTCCGGCACGGTGACCCGGACGATCGGTGCCTGCAGCGACCAGAACCCGTCCTCCGCCACGGTGGCGGCGATCTCGGCGGCCGGGCTGCAGGTGCGGTGCGACGGGTCGGCGACCACCAGGTGCCCGGTCTTCTCCACCGAGGCCAGGATCGTGGCGTAGTCCATCGGGACCAGCGACCGCGGATCGACGACCTCCACCGACACGCCGTCGGCGGCCAGCCGGTCCGCCGCGGCCAGCGCCGCCTGCACCGACCCGGAGATCGCCACAACCGTCACGTTCGAGCCCTCACGCTTGACGTCGGCCTGGCCGAGCGGGACCACGTAGTCACCGTCCGGCACCTCGCCGGTCGATGTCCACAGCGTGCCGTCCTCGAAGACGATCACCGGGTCGTCTTCCCGGATCGCGGCCTTGATCAGGCCCTTGGCGTCGTACGGGGTGCTTGGCGCGACGATCTTCAGGCCGGGGCTGGCCATGAACAGCGCCAGCGGCCGGTCGCTGTGCTGCGCGGCGTTGGAGCCCCCGTAGAACATCGACGCCCGGATCGTCAGCGGCAGGCTGGCCTGGCCGCCGTAGAGATAGGTGGACTTGGAGATGATGCTGATGATCTGGTCCATGGCGACGTACATGAACGAGCTGAGCATCAGGTCGACAACCGGCCGCATGCCGACCATGGCCGCGCCGGCGGCGGCGCCGGTGAACCCGGCCTCGGTGATCGGCGTGTTGCGGACCCGCTCCGCGCCAAACTCCTCGAGGAAGCCGCCGGTGGCGCCCAGCATGTTGAAGGCCACGTCCTCGCCCATGATGAACACGCGATCGTCGCGGCGCATCTCCTCTTGCAGCGCGTCGTGGACCGCCTGCAGGTAACTGACTGCTGGCATGGGGGCCGCCCTCGGGAGCTAGTGCCTGATCGGGATCGGGTTCGTGTAGACGTGGTCGAACGCCGCGTCCAGGCTGGGGTACGGGCTGGACTCGGCGAACGCCACCGCCGCCGCAATCTCCGCGGCGACGTCGTCCTCGATCTGCGTGACACCCGCCTCGTCGAGCACGCCGTCGGCGATCAGCCGCGCCCGGAACAGCGTGACCGGGTCCCGTTTCTGCCACTCGTCGACCTCGGCCTGGTCGCGGTAGACCGGCGACGGCAGCCCGAACGCGTGGTCGTGGAACCGGTAGGTCTTGGTCTCCACCAGCGACGGGCCCTCGCCGCGCCGGGCCCGCGCGACGGCCTCCGCCACGGTCTCGTAGACCGCGATCACATCCTGCCCGTCGACGGTGGCGCCGGGGATGCCGTATCCGGCGGCGCGCATGGAGACGTCGGGGACGGACACCATCACGCTGGCCGCGCTCAGCTCGCCGTAGCCGTTGTTCTCGCACACGAACACGACCGGCAGCACCCACACCGCGGCAAGGTTCAGGCTCTCGTGGAACGTGCCCTCGTTGGAGGCACCGTCACCGAAGAAGCACAGTGTCACCCGGTCGTTGCCCTGCAGCTTCGACCCGAGCGCGGCACCGGCGGCAACCGGCAGGCCGGACCCGACGATGCTGGTCTCGCCCAGGCTGCCGACGCTGAAGTCGGACAGGTGCATGGAGCCGCCCATGCCGGAGTTGATCCCGGTCGCCTTGCCCATGAGCTCGGCGAACAGCCGGTCGGTGCGCGCGCCCTTGCCGATCGGGTGCCCGTGCGAGCGGTGGTTGCCGACCATGTAGTCGTCGTCGCGCAGCGCCATGCACGAGCCGACGATCGACGCCTCCTGGCCGACCGACGTGTGCAGCGCGCCCGGGATCTCCCCGGTTTTCATCTTCTCGATCGCCGCCAGCTCGAACGACCGGCTGCGGAACATCCGGCGGTACATCTCGGCCGACGTGTCAGGCGCAACGTCCATGACCATCTCCCCGGCGCTGGGCTGCACGACGATGCTATTACTGACGGTTGCCGTCTGCAATAGAGTGGCGGGTCGGGCGAACCAGCCGACCCCATAGACCAGCCGGAACGTTCAGCGCCCCGGCTGGCCGCCCTCCTCGCCGGTCTGGCCGGTGGTGAGCAGGCCGCGGAGCACGAAGTCGACGATCTGCCCGGCGTAGCCGCGCGGGTCCCGGGCAAGCTGCTCACGCTCGCCCGGCGGGCTCAAGATGATCTTGATGAGCACGGCGCCGTAGAGGCTGTCCAGCATCAGGTCGGTCGGCGAACCGGGCCGCAGGTCGCCGCGTTCCAGCGCCCGCTCCAGCAGCGCCCTGGCGCCCTCAACGTGCGGGTTGGCGATCTGGCTGGAGAAGCTGGCGTGCAGCGCCGGGATCACGGTGGCTTCCAGGTGCAGCCGCAGGAACGCCCACCCATCCGGCCCGGCCTTGCTGTCGATCAGGCGGCAGGTGTACTCGGTCAGGTCGTCACGCAAGTTGCCGGAATCGGTGATCGTGATAGCTGTGGTGTGCGCGCCGAACGCGGCGAGCAGCAGGTCCTCCTTGCTCGCCCAGCGCAGGTACAGCGGCGCCTTGCCGACGCCGGCCCGGCGCGCCACGGCGTCGAAGCTGAAGCCCGACCAGCCGGCCTCCGCATACACGGCCAGCGCGGCGGCGACGACCCGCGGCTCGAGGCTCGGGTCCCGGCGGCGGCCGGGACGGCTGGCCAGACCGGTGCGCGCTGAGGCGCCCACGCTTCACCTCCGTGACCGCCGCCTGCCGTGGCGGAAGGTGCCTTCATCGTATGGCGCGCGCCCCGCCCAGCCCGCCCGCACTCTCCCCGCCTATTGCAGACGACTACCGTCCGTAATAGTGTTAACCTGCCGTGCGACGTGGGACGGAAGGGAACGGATCATGGACCTGATGGGACGTCTGGACCCGGAGATCGCGGCGGTGTTCCCGCACCTTCCGCCGCTCGACCTCACCGACATTCCCGCCGCGCGCACGGTAATGATGGACATGCTGGCCGCGGCCAACGAGGGCGTCCAGCCGAGCCCGGCCGTGACCCGCACCGACCACATGGTCCCCGGCCTCAACGGTGCGCCGGACGTGCGGGTCCGCCACTACCGGCCGACCGACCAGTCGGGCATCGTTCCGTGTCTGTACTGGATCCACGGCGGCGGCCACGTGCTCGGGCAGATCGAGCAGGACGACCCCATGATGGATCACATCGTGGAGACGGTGGGTTCCGCAGTGGTGTCAGTGGACTGGCGACGCCCGCCGGACCACCCGTTCCCGGCCCCGATGGACGACTGCTACGCCGGCCTGTCGTGGACCCACCGCAACGCCGCCGATCTGGGCGTGGACCCGGACCGCATCGCGATCGGCGGCGCCAGCTCCGGAGGTGGCTCGGCCGCAGGGCTGGCCCTGCTGGCGCGCGACCGTGGCGAGATACCGGTCTGCTTCCAGCTCCTCGTCTACCCGATGCTCGACGACCGCAACGTGACCCCGGCCAGCGTGGCTCTTACCGAGCCGAAGGTGTGGAACCGGCAGTCGAACCTGATCGGCTGGCGCTGCTACGTGGGCGACGCGGTCGGCACCGAGGCGGTCTCGCCGTACGCGGCGCCGACCCGGGCCACCGACCTCACCGGACTGCCGCCGGCCTACCTGCCCGTTGGCGACCTGGACCTGTTTATCGACGAGGACATCGAGTACGCGCAGCGGCTGCAGCAGGCCGACGTGCCGACCGAGCTGCACGTCTACCCGGGCGGCATCCACGGGTTCGACCTGCTCGCGCCCGGCTCGGGCCTCGCACAGCGCTTCATCCGCGACCGCGACGAAGCGCTGCAGCGCGCGTTCGGGAAGTAGTGGCGTACCGGGCTAAGCCAGCCCGGAGCCGGGACCGGCCAGGCAGCGGACCGCCATGCCGGCGGTGCGGACTGTATCGACCAGCGACGAGCGCGGGGCCAGGGTGCGGGCCCAGCGCAAGACCGCCGCGGGGCGGCGCGGCGGGTGACTTCGCCCAGATAGCTGTCAGCGGCGACCGCTAGCATCCGGGGATGGACACGCAGGAGCTGAAAGACGAACTGGGGGTCCCTGGGGCACAGGCACTGCTGCGTTCTTCCCCGCTATGCCGGCTGGCATATCTCGGGCAGGACGGCCTGCCACGGGTTATCCCGATCGGGTTCTACTGGAACGGCAAGCACATCGTTGTCTGCACGGCGACGACCTCGCCGAAGGTCCGGGCACTGGAAAGCCGCCCAGACGTAGCGCTGACCATCGACGAGGGCAGCGAATCTGGAACCGCGAAGTCGCTGCAGATTCGCGGCCTGGCCACGCTGGAGACGGTCGACGGCGTCCCCGACGAATACCTCGAAGCGGCTTCGAAGTCGTTGGACGCGGAGCAGCGCGCTGAGTTCGAGAAGCAGGTCCGGTCG
>Ga0070764_10000725_pt1 | contig 13525 bp, 7 predicted proteins | sample HubBroMetageWRM4_FD_67287 | JGI IMG/M metagenome (GOLD analysis project Ga0070764, IMG submission 67287) | Warmed soil microbial communities from the Hubbard Brook experimental Forest, New Hampshire - Hubbard Brook CCASE Soil Metagenome WRM 4 | ecosystem: Environmental > Terrestrial > Soil >... | reverse complement strand
GATACCCTCCAGTCCGTCCCCCACGCTGCGTACCGTAGTGACGCCGCTGTACAAATAAGCTGCCAGGTTGCGCAGCATCATCTTGTCGGGGTCGTAAGACTTCATGTCAGGATAGAAACCCGCCGGCGCGCCCAGATGCACATGTACATCGATCAAGCCGGGCAAAATTGTTTTCCCCGCGGCTTCCACCACCTCAGCATTGACTGATTTCGGGTCCGGCCCGTTGCCGTCGTATACTTGCGCGATCTTGCCGCCGCGCACCAGCACCGCTCCGTTCTCAATAACGGTCCCGTCTCCGACGAAAATCCGGGCGCCGCGAATCAGGAAGGTGTCGCTGCGACTGAGTTGGCGCTGCAGTATTTTGCTCTTTCCCACATTGTTCTTGGTGTGCATCTGCCAAAGACCGAGGAGCAAAAATGGCGCCATTACCACAGCCAGCCATAACTTCGAAGAGTTACGGATCTTTTCTTCTTTCTCCCAGCGGAAGAGCTTGTAGGCGATAAACAGACCCACCACCATGGTAAGCACCAGCGCGGCCGCCGGTTGGATGTTCGCAACAATGCCCTCATTGCGCAACAGCATCGCCTGTACCCCGGTCACCAGATACGTCGCCGGCAGAAACTGCGTAACCACCAGTAGCCATGAAGGAAACATCGCCAGGGGGAAGGTCGCGCCACTCAGAAACAGCATGGGCAGGTAGACCAATTGAATCAGAATCTGGCTCTCCTGCATGGAGTTTGCGACTGCCGCCAGGATCAAACCGATGGCGCGAAATCCGGCAATGCCCACCGAAACAAAAATCAATATCGAGCCCATGCTCTTCGGCCAAGGCATGCCGTAAATGAAATGCGCCAGGCCAAACATCACGAACACATAAGGCATGAAGATCAGCCAACCGGTCACCGTGGATGCAATCAGCAAGGGTGCGGGAGAAATAGGCGTGACTTTATAACGACGGAGGATGTTGGCTTCCCGCTCCTGCACCGCGCGCATGCCCGCGCCGAACAGCCCGTTGCCCAGAATGCCGATGATCATGACCATGGCAATCACCACGGTCATGCCCGCGCCGCGCTCGGCATGAAAGGCCTGCGCGAACGCAAAGAAGAAGACCAGAGGGAAAAGATAGTTGAAGAAAAGCACGGATTTCTGGCGCAATGCCAGTTTTACATCCAGCGCGATCAGCGCTTTGTAGGCGTTCATTCGCGCAGGCTCTTTCCCGTGAGTTCAATGAACACATCTTCGAGCGTCGGCTGCTTTAGATGAACATCCGTGAGTTCCAGCCCTTGTTGATCGATCCATTTCACCAGATCGACCAGAGTCGCCGCCGGGCGGCGGGAGTGTACCGTCAGCGAGCGCCCAGTCGAATCGAGCGCGCTCTGCGTAGCCTCCGCCCACGCGGGACGATTCGCGGGAAGTGGCTGAGCGCAAGTGACTACAATACTTGAGGCGTGCCGGCTTTGCTGCTGCAACCGGCTCGGCGTGTCGAGCGCGATGATCTTGCCTTCATCAACGATTGCCACTCGATCGCACAAGCGCTCCGCTTCCTCAATGTAGTGCGTGGTCATTAGAATTGTGCGGTGCTCTTTTTTGAGCTCTTCCAACAGAGAATGAATTTCCACTCGGACTTGCGGGTCGAGCCCGGTGGTGGGCTCGTCCAGAAAAATAAGCTGGGGATCGTTGACCAGGGCCAACGCCAGTGCCAGCCGCTGTTTCTGCCCTCCGGAAAGCGTGCCGTAAAAGGCTTCGCGCTTTTCTTCGAGTTGCAAGCGCCGAAGCAACTGGTTCAAGTCCGCGTGCCGCGTGTAGAACGATGAGAACACCTGCAACGCCTCGCGGACTCGAATCTTCTCCGGCAGGTTCGTGGCTTGCAGACACACTCCAATGCGATCCTTGAGGCTCTGCCGCTGCTTGTCGGGATCGAATCCGAGGACGGTGACCTGTCCCGCCGAGCGCGGGCGCAGGCCTTCCAGAATCTCAACGGTTGTGGTCTTCCCTGCCCCGTTGGGGCCGAGCAATCCAAACACTTCGCCGGTCTGGATCTCGAAATCAATGCCCTTCACCGCATGCACGTCGCCGTAGGACTTCTTCAGGCCTTGCACCGAGATGGCTAGGCTATCGGAGGGCATTCGGGAACGACTAGGCTATCGAAGAAGATGGGCGGAGTCAAAACCACTGTCGGCGACTCCAACGCCCTTGCTACCCAAAACCTTGGCAACTGCGTCCAATAGGAGTACAGTGTCATTTCCGCTGGGAATCTCTTTATTCTCTTCAGATTGGAGCGTGCATGCGTTGCAGATTGCTTCTGTTGCCCGCAACTATATGTTTGAGCCTGCTGTCCTCGGCACAAACCGCCGACGAATTGGTCGCGAAGAACATTGAAGCTAAAGGTGGAATGGACAAGATCCAGGCCATCAGGACGATGCGCATGACCGGTAAAACTGTGCTTCCGGGCGGGTTCGTCGGTGCCGTCTCCCAGGAGAACTCCCGTCCGAACCAGGTGCGCGAGACGTTTTCACTGCAAGGCATGACCGCGGTGCAAGCCTACGATGGCAGCTCGGGCTGGCAGATTCAGCCCTTCGGAGGGCGCAAAGACCCCCAACTGATGGGCGAAGACGACCTGCGGGATCTGTTGATCGACTCCGACTTCGACGGCCCCATGGTGAACTACAAGGCCAAGGGCAACACCGTCGAATACCTGGGACACGACGTTGTGGATGGCGATGATGCCCTTCGCTTGAAGGTCACGCTCAAAGATGGCGACATCGTCTATTACTATCTCGATCCGGACACCTATCTGGAGATTCGCCGGGAGGTCCAGGAATTCATTCGGGGCTCGGTAAGGGAGAGCGCCAGCGAACTGGGCTCCTACAAGCCGGTTGCGGGGGTCATGTTTCCATTTTCAATCGCCTCGGGTCCAAAAAACGACCCCACATCCTGGCAGACCACAACCGTCGACAAAATTGAAGTTAACCTGCCGCTCGATAACTCCGAATACGCGGTTCCGGCCTCGCTCAAGAAATGAAGAGGCCAGGAAACTTTAGCCGGAAACACGCTCATGATTTCTTGTCATATCCAAGAGGACTCTCGATGATTGCTACCGTTGCCGGTTGTTCCCGTTGGTTCAACAGACTGCTGCTGCCCGCTATCGCCCTATTGCTTTGCGCGAATGGCGCGGCCCAGCAGGCCATCAAGTTTGACTCCGCCACCATTTCCGGCCTGCCGATTCGCAACATCGGTTCCGCCACCATGAGCGGACGCATCGCGGCCGTGGACGCGATCGAGAAAAATGGACGCGTAACTGTATTTGTGGGCGCGGCCAGCGGTGGAGTGTGGAAGTCAGTCAATGGCGGTACCACCTTCAAGCCGGTCTTCGACCGCCAGCCGGTGCAGTCAATCGGCGCAGTCGCCATTGATCAATCCAATCCCGATACCGTCTGGGTGGGCACGGGCGAGGCCTGGACTAGAAACAGCGTTTCCATTGGCGATGGCATCTATAAATCCACCGACGGCGGCGAGAACTGGACCAACGTCGGCCTGCACGATTCCGAGCACATTGCGAAGATTCTGGTTGATCCCAAGGACAGCAATGTCGTTCTGGCATGCGCCACCGGTCACATTTGGAATGACAATAACGAGCGCGGCGTTTACAAGACCACTGATGGGGGTAAGACTTGGAACAAGGTATTAGGCGGAGCTAATGGCTCGACCGGCTGCGGCATGCTGGCTCGCAGCCTTCAGGAGCCCAACACCATTTTTGCGGATATGTGGGACTTCCGGCGCCAGGGCTGGACTTTCCGCTCTGGCGGCCCGGGCAGCGGCCTGTTCAAATCGACCGACGGCGGCAGCACCTGGACCGAGCTGACCACCAGCAACACCAAAGGCCTTCCCGACAAGCCTTACGGACGAATCGCGGTCGCGGTTGCGCCCTCTAAACCGCAAGTGGTTTACGCCATGATCGAGTGCAAGAAGAGCGCCTTGTATCGCTCCGACGATGGCGGACAGAGCTGGAACAAACTCGATGCCAGCCAGTACATGATTTGGCGGCCTTTCTATTTCGGCAATCTGATTGTCGATCCCAAGAATGAAAACAAGATTTTCAAGGTTGATCTCGGCCTCTTGCTCAGCGTGAATGGCGGCCAGAGCTTCAGCTTCGTTGCCAATGCCCACGGCGACTTTCACGATGTCTGGATTAATCCCCTGAATCCCAACATGGTTTTTGCTGGCGACGATGGCGGCTTGTGGCGTAGCGAAGATGGCGGCACGCGCTGGAAGCATCAACTCAATCTGCCGGTTTCGCAGTTCTACCACGTCAGCGTAGACAGCGCGGATCCGTACCACGTCTACGGCGGGTTGCAGGACAACAGCACCTGGGTGGGCGACTCATCCTATCCTGGTGGCGTCAGCAATTCGCGCTGGGAGAACGTGTATGGCGGCGATGGTTTCTGGGCGTTCGAGGATCCTGCCGATTCCAGTTACATTTACGCCGAGTTTCAGGGGGGAGAGATAAGCCGGATCAACCGCCATACTCTCGAGTCCCGCAGCATCAAGCCCTTCCCCAATTACAACGAGCAGAAGCTGCGGTTCAATTGGAATACGCCCATCCACATGAGTCCCAATGAAAAAGGGACGATTTATCTGGGGGGCCAATTCCTGTTTCGCTCGCGCGATCATGGACAATCATGGGAGCGCATTTCTCCCGACTTGACCACCAATGATCCGGAGAAACAAAAGCAGGAGGAATCCGGCGGCATAACCGTGGATAACTCGTCGGCGGAAATGCACACATCCATTTACTCCATCTCGGAATCGCCAAAGAACGGTCAGATCATTTGGGTGGGCACCGATGACGGCAACCTGCAAATCACCCGTGACGGAGCCAAGACATGGACGAATGTCGTTGCCAATGTTCCCGGGCTGCCCAAGGCCTCATGGGTTTCAACCGTTGAGGCCAGCCGCTTTGACGAAGCCACAGCGTACGCTACCTTTGATCGCCACACTTTCGGCGACATGAAGCCCTACGCCTACAGAACGACCGACTATGGCAAAACCTGGACCTCGTTAAACGTCCAGGAAAACGGCGCCGTGGGCTACGCCCACGTGATTAAGGAAGACAGCGTGGATCCCAACCTGCTCTTTCTGGGCACGGAGATGGGTCTATGGATCTCCTACGACGGGGGAACGCACTGGGCACAGTACAAGGCCACAAATTTCCCGGCAGCGGCGGTGCGTGACATGGCCGTACAGGCGCGGGATTCTGATCTGGTGCTGGCCACCCACGGGCGCGGCATCTGGATCATCGATGACATCTCTCCGCTGCGCGCGCTCACGCCTGACTTGATGAGCCAGGACGCCGTGTTGCTCCAGGGCCGTCCAGGTATCCAGTACTTTCAGGCCAATGGAGGCTGGGCGGAGGGCGATGAGAGCTTTAATGGCCCCAGCCGGCCCTCGGATGCGTTTATCACCTACTACCAGAAGAGCCGCCACATCTTCGGTGATCTGAAAATAGAGATTCTGGACGCTGACGGCAAGTTGGTGGATACAATTCCCGGCAGTAAACATCGCGGCCTCAACCGCGCCACATGGTCGATGCGGCTCAAGCCCCCTGCAGTTCCCCCCGCAGCGAGTGCTTTGTTCGCCGCCGCTCAGGGTGTTCGTGTGATGCCCGGCACCTACACCATCAAGATGACCAAGGGCGACAAGGTATACACAGCGCCCCTGCACGTGGTGCTTGATCCTCGCGCCACCTACACGGTGGAAGATCGCAAAGCGCAATTCGACCTGGTGGTTCAGTTAGGCAAGACCATGGGTCACATGACCTACGGGGTGGCAGCTATCGAGGGAGTGCGTGATGCGGCGGCTGCCGATAGCGCGAAACTCTCTGCCACCGACGCTCTACGGTCGCGCTTGGAGCACCTGGCTGACGAGTCAGGAAAACTCCGCTCCAAGATCGTCGCCACAAAAGAGGGTGGCGCGATCACCGGCGAAGAGCGCATTCGCGAGCACCTCGGCGAAGTGTACGGCGATGTGAACGGCTATGAGGGGCGGCCCACCGCCGATCAGACCGCGCGTGCCGCATCGCTTGCAAAGGAACTGGATGACGTCATCGCCGACTTCCGCAAGCTCACCGATGCCGAGCTACCCGCCATCAATGCTTCTCTGAAAAAGAAGAAGATGGAGGTCATCTCGGTACTCGCTGAGGCCGACTGGCAAAAGCAGCAGGAGAGCGGCGCTGGAACCAAGCCACCTGCTAACGTCTTCCGCGAGGTTGACTGAAATCTGATGGAGGACGCGGGGGCCTCGCCGGTTCTGTTTGAGCAAACTCGAAAAGTATGGCCGGGCGAGGACGCCCGGCCTCCGACTCCCAAACGCTGTTTACATGGCGCTGCAAACTGCTTTGACTTCCGTGTATTGCTCCAGTACTTCGTGGCCCATCTCGCGGCCCCAGCCGGATTGCTTGTATCCGCCAAAGGGTAGCGCCGCGTCGAAGATGTTGTAGCAGTTGATCCACACGGTGCCAGCGCGCAGGTCAGCCGCCAGGCGATTCGCCTTCTGGATGTCTCGCGTCCAGATGCCCGCCGCCAAACCGTACGCCGAATTGTTGGCTTGTGTGACTAGCTCAGAAACATCGTCGAACGGGATGGCGGTCACCACCGGCCCGAAGATTTCCTCCTGTACCACCTTCATCTGCGGCTTGGTGTTCACCAGGACCGTCGGCTTCACAAAATAGCCCTTGTCGCCGAGCTTGCTGCCGCCAACCACGGCCTTTGCCCCCTCGGAGAATCCGGACTCGAGATAACCGCACACCCGGTCCAGTTGCTCTTTGGAAACCAGCGGACCCATGTCGGTGGAAGGATCGAATCCGGAGCCGACTTTGATCTGCGAAGCTTTCTCGGCCACGCCATCCACCACCTTGTCGAAAACCTTCTTCTCGACGAACAATCGTGAACCGGCGCAGCAGCACTGTCCGTGATTAAAGAAGATGGCACTGGCCGCGCCGGCGATGGCCGCATCCATATCCACATCTGCGAAAACCACGTTGGGTGACTTGCCGCCCAACTCGAGCGAGACTTTCTTCAGGTTCCCCGCTGCTGCCTGCACAATCAGCCTGCCGACTTCGGTTGATCCGGTAAACGCGATCTTGTCCACGTCCGGATGCGCCGCCAGCGCCGCGCCCGCGGTCTCACCGTAACCCGGGACAATGTTGACCACGCCGTCCGGGAAGCCTGCTTCCTGAAACAGTTCGCCCAGTCGAAGCGCCGAGAGTGGCGTCTGCTCAGCCGGTTTCAGGACCACCGTATTTCCCGTAGCCAGCGCCGGCCCCAGCTTCCACGCCGCCATCAGCAAAGGGAAATTCCAGGGAATGATCTGACCCACGACTCCCACCGGTTCGCGTAGCGTATACGCCAGGTAGCGGGCACCGGGAGTGTAGGGTACGGAAATCGGAATGGTGTTGCCTTCAATTTTTGTCGCCCAACCCGCCATGTAGCGGAACAGGTCGGCAGCCAAAGGAATGTCCGCCGCCCGCGCAATGGTGAGAGGCTTCCCGTTATCCAGACTCTCCAGTTCGGCAAACTCTTCCAGATTCTCTTCCAGCAAATCGCCTAACTTCCAAATCAGGCGGCCGCGTTCAGACGCAGTCAGTTTCCGCCAAGGCCCGTTCTCAAAAGCATTGCGCGCAGCCGTGACCGCGCGGTTGATGTCTTCGCGATCGCCTTCGGCAATCTGCGACATTACTTCTCCCGTGGCAGGGTTATAGGTGGGAAAGGTCTTGCCCGAAGCCGAGTCTACCCACTTGCCATTGATCAGCATCTTATGTTTTCTGGAAACAAAGCTGGTGACTCTTGCTTCCGGTGGAACTATCTTCAAAGCTGTTGCCATATACGTATCCTCCTGGATCCTTCGCTGGACGGACTACCCGATCTACTTCTGCCCCCCAAGGGCCTTTTCTAGATAGCGGGAGAATTGTAGCTCAGGTTGTGACCGGTGTGCGGAGCAATAATTTTGGATGCCGCGGCCCCGTGATATCGCATCCGTGGCAGTGTCGATCAGCCGGCCGCGAAGGCACTCAGAGCAACTTTGGCAGTTTTACTCTCGGCGAGCGGCAATTCGACCGTCACTCGTGCTCCGTGAGGCTGGACATTTTCAAGCCTGATCTCGCCATCATGCTCTTTAATGATCCCGTAGCAAATGCTCAAGCCGAGCCCCGTGCCCTTGCCCACGGGCTTGGTGGTGTAGAAAGGATCCAGAGCGCGATTCACATCGGAGAATCCCGTTCCCGTATCTTCCACCTCAAGAATGGCCCGATTGCCTCGCGGGAACGCGCGAATGGTGATCTTCCTGGAGCCGGCTTGCGCCTCCACAGCGTCGATGGCGTTGTTCACCAGGTTGAGAAGAATCTGCTTGAACTGGTCTTCATCCACTGCGACCTGCGGCAGGCCGGACTGAATGTCGACTGCAACTTCCAGTCCGCGCGTTCGCACATAGTATTCGCGGAGCGACAAAACGTCCTGCACCACGGAGACCAAATCAACCGCTTGCCGGTCCACGGCCCGCTGCCGGGAAAAGCGCAGCAGGTTCTCCACAATTTTCTTCATCCGGCGGCCTTCATTCACCAGCTTGTCGATCCGGTCGCGCATCGCGCCTGAAGGCGCGTCTTCGCTCAGCAGTTCACCATATCCCATCACGGCGGTCAGGGGATTGTTGAGTTCGTGGGCCACGCCGGCAACCAGTTGCCCCAGAGCCGCCAGTTTCTCCGAGCGAATCAACTGGTTCTGCAGCGATTTCAGCTCCAGCGCGACCGACAAGTCCGCAGCCAGTAACTCGATCCGCGACAATTCCGAAGCGTTCACCGCTTCCACTTCCCGCGGATCATCCAATGCGATACATCCCAGGTACCCGCCCCGCGCTGAACACAGCGGGATCAACAGCTCGTCTCCGGTATTCCAATGCGGATTGGACGAATATTGCTTCTGGCTTTTCACCGGCTGGTATTTTGCCGCCTCATTGTCCGACAACAGAAATGAGTTCTGTCCAATCTGCCGGCCACGGGAGCAAAAATCCTTGATGTCGTCGGTTGTCCATCTCCGTGCCTTGCTTTGCAGCTCGACCAGCACTTCCGGTGGCAGGCCGCTGGCTCCAGCCACACGCAGGCCATGTCCAGCGTTATCCAGGTGGATGACAGCAGCTTGAAAGTTGCTGACCTCCGCGATCGCACAAGCAATCTCGTCACACAGCAGTTCTACGGTCGCGCCACTCAGCAATCGCGAGGTGATGGCAGAGAAGCGCTCCAACTGATGGTTGAGTGACCGTTCCTTGCGCTGCATTACTTCGATGGATTCCGACTTGTCTTCAACAATCGCCAGTATCATGCCCACGGCGACAAACATTTTTGGCGTGTTCCAAAGCTCAGGTGGGACCTGCAAGGAGGGGGCGAAGTGGGCCAAAAGCGCGGCCACCGGAAACACCGCCCCCCAGCAGAAAAACCCTCCCGCAACTGTCAAAATGCCGGGCGAGGGACGCCAGTAGTTGCGGCAGATGAACACTCCAGGCAGGCTGAACCCCAGACCCAGCAGCGCAATCAGGCCTTCGTCGAAAGAGCCCAGGCAAGCGGCGCGGATAGCCCACGCACCAACCCCGGCACCGAGCGCTGTCAACGAAAGCACGTACCACACCGGCTCCTTCCTTACCCATGCCAGAAAGCCTATGGCGCCGCCAACTGCCACTACCAAACTCACCACGAACGGCCACCGCGCATGCACATCGTAGGCGGCAAGAACGGTGTAGGCAACCGATGGCACTCCGGTCACCGTCAGCAGCACGCTGCGTTTCATTCGGTCATCGATCACCGACGCCACAGAGGTGACAAAAGCCACCGCCGAGGCCTGCAGCGAACCCAGATCAATCGCTAACAGCCATGCACTGGGCGCTCCCGTCGCTGGTTCGAACAGCTGTGCCACAAAATGCGTAAATACCAGAAACCATGCCACCAACCACAGTTGTAAGCGGGCCGAATGGCTGTGACGCTTCAGTCCGGCAAAAATGCCGACCAGCACGGCCACCGTTACCAATGTCGGAATTTTTTCCAGAATGGTCATTTAAGAGCCACAATCCCCGATATTTGAGCGTATCTCAGAATTCCCGGTTATCGGAGGTAACTAAAGTAACCTTCGCGGATTCTTGCCCAAAACCGCAACTTTTGCCCCCGCGGGAGGTTTATGGCTCAGAGAACAACCATCAGGCCGGGTTCGCGGGAGGGAACATTCTTTGTCATCACCGACCCGCTTTACTCGTGATTAAATAAAGTGTCACCAAACCGTAGGCCACTGAAATATAAGTAGTTATGTATTTGGGAAGCAAAAGCCGAGGGTTGAGAATCCAACCCGTTGCGCGTGTGCAACATCCAAGGTCTATACCCACAATTTAGGGAGAAGAAAGTGAAAAAGCTAACTGTCGTCGCTATCCTCGCATTTGCATCTTGTCTGCTTGTCGTCAACGCCCACGGACAGCAGTTCGACGCTGCCTTCGGCGTAAGTACGATCACGTCCTCGTCAGCGACCGTCGCCAACGGTCTATATTTCCCTTCCGATAACGGCGGTGCGTATCCCGGCTTTAGCGCCGATCTGCTTCTCCGACATCGCTTCGGGATCGAGGGCGATCTGTCGTGGCGGGCAAGTCAGAATCTTTATGGCGGATCCCAACCCTATCGCCCAGTGTTCTACTCCTTCAATGCCATCTGGGTTCCCAAGCTAACCAAGAACCTTTCGGCGGAACTGTTGGCTGGCATCGGAGGTGAAGACCTCAGATTCTACGGCTTGACCAATTGCAATAATTTCTTCGGCTGCACCAGCTATTCCAGCAGCAATCACTTCATGGGAGACTTCGGAGGAGGCATTCGTGCCTACATCTGGCACAACGTCTTTGTACGGCCCGAAGTGAGGGTTTACCTGATCAATAACAATGCCGAGTTCAGTTCGAACACCGTGGTGCGGTATGGTGGATCGCTGGGCTACAGCTTCGGCGGACGGTAAGCCACTCCGGCGATTGCCGGGGCTACTCAGCACTTAGCCAGCGGGTCAGTGTCGTTCAAGCTGACCCGCTACATTCTTTAGCCGCACTCTTCAAACCGGAGTACAATCGGCAGAATTAGGAGGTCTCTCCATGAGACGCCGCCTTCTACTTCTCTGCCTTGCCGGCATCGTCGTAGTGACCCCATCTATCTGCGCGCGGTCTCAAGGCCCGGGCTCGCCAGGGTTTGAAGCTCCTGGAAAGCGGGAAATCGCCAAGTACCCGCTCGAACTGGACCGGCCAGCGCCGCCATCCAGGAAAACGCTCGACCCGGTGAAGCTTCATGCCGAGGCCAATGAACTGGCTGACCTCGCGCGTTCGGTTCCGTCTGACATCGATCAGATTTCCCAGGGAAAGCTGCCGAAAGACTTCTCGGACAAACTCAAGCGCATCGAGAAGTTGTCCAAACATCTACGCGGCGAATTGAATCCCTGACCGGGCAACAATTCCTCCGCCCGCTGAGCCGGGCGCAGCGAAGTTCAGGGTTTGGGACTGCCTTGCAAGCGGCTCGCTTCTGTTTGTTCGCGGCGCGCATTCTCCTCTTGCCCCAGTTCGGTGTAAACATTGCCCAGGAACTTGTGCGCGTCAGGCGACTTGGGCTGCAGTTTTACCGCTCTCTGTAGATATGGCAAGGCCTCCTCGGGGCGGTTTTGCATGCCTAGCAAACGTCCCAGCAAGAGATTTGCCCGGTAATGATCCGGATTGAGCCGGAGCGCGTGCTCCAGGCTCGCGATCGCCTCGGTCGTACGTCCAAGTTCGTCGTAGGTCATGCCGAGGTAGAACCGCATGTCGTCAGAGTCCGGAGCATGGGAGACGGCGATCGCCAGCTGGGTGGCAGCGCTTGCCCAGTCACCCGTTTCCGCCAACGCTACCCCGAGTTCGTAGTGCGCGCGGCCGGACTCTGGTGTGATGTCGACTGCCTTCCGCAACCAAGGCAAGGCTTCCGTGTAATTACCCAGGCTGTTCCAGGCCCGGCCCAACTCCATGTTTGCCAAGCCTACACTTGGCTGCTCTTTGAGCACTTGCTGCAATTGCGGGATGGCGTCCTGGTAACGTTCATCGTCCATCGCCAGCAAGCCTTCGTGCAGCAGATTCGCGATCTGCACTTTCCCTTTGGGGTCAGGGCCAGTCAGCATCTCGTTGCCACCAGACTTCTGGAACTCGGAGGTGATGTAACCGAGTGCCTGCAGTTGCTCCGCCTGATCCGGCGTCACCCCAGCCTGTGTAGTCGTGGCGCTACTGGTTTTGCGGTGAAACTCCTGGAGTTGGGACGCCATGGTGTCTGCAACCGCAGTCGAATCGCCCGCCAGATTTCGAGTTGCCGCCGAATCCAGCTTCTGATCGTAGAGTTCGCGCTGCGGTGCGTCCACATAAAGATACTTCCCTGCACGCCATGCCCGTAATGGACTCCACCCAAAGGCGCGATAGGGATAGTCGGTTTCGGCATAAGCTGGCCGGTCTGCGCTCGCACCGCCGGAGTCGGGCCTCACCATTTCCATCAGAGACGTCCCCTGCATCGCAACCGGCGGCGCGATCCCCACTGCCTGCAAAAGGGTGGGCGCCAGATCCACCAAGCCCACCCGCGTATCCACATGGCGCGGAACGGGGTGGTCACCGGCAAACTTCAGCAGCAGCGGCACATGGATCGTCTCGTCGTAAAGAAAAAGCCCGTGGGTCTGCTCTCCATGCTCTCCGAAGGCCTCCCCGTGATCGGCGGCGACCGCAATCACGGTGGAATCATAAAGGCCGCGGGCGCGCAACGCCGCCAGCAGCTTTCCCACCGCGAAATCGGCATACGCAATTTCCCCGTCATAAGGCGAAGCCCGGTACTTGGCCTTGAACGGCTCCGGCGGATCGTAGGGGTCATGCGGATCGTAGAGGTGTACCCAAACAAAGAATGGAGTGCGCTGGCTGGCGTTCAGCCACGCGATGGCGTGAGCCACAACCACTGCTGCCCGACGTTCCACACTGTGATAGCGGTCTTCTCCCGGGGCGCGGCTGTGGAACCCGGCATCGTAAACCTCAAACCCGCGGTCGAAGCCGGGCGCAGCTACACTCTTCGGGTCGAGTATCTGCGAGCCGACGAAGGCAGCTGTGTGGTATCCATGCTGCCGCAGAATGTCAGGAAGATACGGCAAATCCTTGTTTAAGGGACTTCCCATGTCCTGTAGATGATTGAATTGCGGATAGGTCCCGGTGAGGATGGTGGCGTGAGAGGGCGTCGTCAGCGGAACTTGGGAGTAAGCATGTGAGAATGCCACGCCCTGCTTCGCCAGGGCGTCCAGGTTAGGCGTAAGTCCTCGCTTCGACCCCAGAAAGCCCATGCGATCGGCGCGGGTCGTGTCCAGCGTAATCAGGATGACGTTGCTGGGTGCAGCCAGACTTGCTACTGAACAGTTCGCCAACAACAGAACATACAACCATGACCGGCGCAAGCGCATGATGTACCGCCAGTTTAACA
>Ga0070764_10000722_pt1 | contig 13537 bp, 11 predicted proteins | sample HubBroMetageWRM4_FD_67287 | JGI IMG/M metagenome (GOLD analysis project Ga0070764, IMG submission 67287) | Warmed soil microbial communities from the Hubbard Brook experimental Forest, New Hampshire - Hubbard Brook CCASE Soil Metagenome WRM 4 | ecosystem: Environmental > Terrestrial > Soil >... | reverse complement strand
CGGCAAAATGAATATGGGCAACCTCGATCAGCAGGACACCACGCGCATGGTGAAGTTCGCCCTCGACAAGGGCATCAACTTCATCGACACCGCCGACGTGTACAGCCTGGGAGAAAGCGAGACTCTGGTGGGCAATGCGCTGAAAGGCGCAAGGAAAGAAATTGTCCTAGCCACGAAAGTCCGCCTGCCCATGAGCGCAAATCTAAATCACAGCGGCGCCACGCGCGTGAACATCCTGCGCGAACTTGAGGACAGCCTCCGCCGCTTACAGACCGATTACATCGACCTCTACCAAATTCACGGATGGGACAGCAACACGCCCCTCGAGGAAACTTTGCGCGCGCTCGACGACCTCGTGCACCAAGGCAAAGTTCGCTATATCGGCCTCTCCAACTACATGTCCTGGCAGGCCGCCACCGCCGTGATGCTGCAGCAAAATCTGGGATTGGAAAAATTCGTCACCGCGCAGATGTACTACAGCTTGGTCGGTCGTGGTCTCGAATATGAGTTCCAGTCGTTCGCCGAATATCACAATATCGGCATCCTGGTCTGGAGCCCGCTCGCCGGCGGCTTTCTTTCCGGCAAGTACACTCGCGCTAACCCAACGCCCGCCGGCACGCGTTTCGCCGAAGCTGGCGCGTTCGTTCCATTCGACAAAGAGATGGGCTACCGCGTACTGGATGCGCTGCAAGAAATTGCAACGCGACGTCAGGTAAGTCCGGCTCGGATTGCGCTGTCTTGGACCCTGGCGCGCTCCGCAGTCAGCAGCGTAATCGTCGCCGCCCGCAAGCTCGAGCAACTGGAAGACAACATCGCCGCCGTCGATCTGCGCCTCGCGCCAGAAGACGTCCGTCAGCTCGACGCAATCTCCGACCCCGGAGTACCGTATCCAAAATGGATGGTCCTGCAACTCGACGTCGCCGAAGACCCGCGCTCCAAAGCTCTCTATCCAGAACGTTACGCCGCCGCGGGCGCCTGGAGGGACCTACGAGGCAGCCGCTGGTCGGGGTAATATCCATATCCCTGCGATTCCGACCCGTCCGATTCATCTTGCGATATCATCGGTAGGTTTTGTTTCGCCTGGAAAGATTGGCATAATGCGGAACGGCGGATTTGCTCTAGTGGGAGAACCCCACCAAGGAGTCGCGCGAGTGTACACCACTCAAAGAATGGGTTCGGCGCGTCAGCACCACAACTGGAGTAAACGTTTTCATCGGGCAGCACGGCGCGCCTCATCCCCACCCGCTCCGCAGATTGTTTTGCGCCCCGACCGGCGCGGAGATTCGCACCTGTGATCACGAAAAGATTGCGCAGCCAGGAATGGTTCGGCCGCAAAGACCGCGACGGTTTCATCTACCGCAGCTGGATGAAAAATCAAGGCTGGCCGCACGACATGTTCGACGGCCGCCCGGTCATCGGCATCTGCAACACTTGGTCGGAACTCACGCCCTGCAATGCGCACTTTCGCGAGATCGCCGAATGGGTAAAGCGCGGGGTGTGGGAAGCGGGCGGCTTTCCGCTGGAATTTCCGGTCATGTCTCTCGGCGAAACTCTGCTGCGCCCCACCGCCATGCTCTTCCGCAATCTCGCCAGCATGGACGTGGAAGAATCGATTCGCGGCAATCCCATTGACGGCGTCGTCCTGCTGATGGGCTGCGACAAAACCACGCCTTCGCTGCTGATGGGCGCGGCATCCTGCGATCTTCCGACCATCGGCCTGTCTGGCGGGCCCATGCTCAACGGAAAATTTCAGGGGCACGATCTTGGCTCCGGCACCGGCGTCTGGCAAATGTCAGAAAAAGTTCGCTCGGGGCAAATCAAGCTCGAGGAATTTTTCGAAGCGGAAAGCTGCATGCATCGCTCCAAAGGCCACTGCATGACGATGGGCACCGCCTCGACGATGGCCAACATGGTGGAAGCGCTCGGCATGGCGCTGCCTGGGAACGCCGCCATCCCCGCCGTGGACGCGCGCCGCCACACTCTCGCGCAATTCACGGGCCGCCGCATCGTCGCAATGGTCAAGGAAGATTTGCGGATGGCGCAAGTTCTCACCCGCGCTGCGTTTCAAAACGCTATCCGCGCCAATGCCGCGATCGGCGGCTCCACCAACGCTGTCATTCACCTAATCGCCATCGCCGGACGCATCGGCGTGCCGCTCACTCTCGCCGAATTCGACACGCTCGCATCACATCTTCCCTGTCTTGTGAATCTGCAGCCTTCTGGCACGTATCTGATGGAAGATTTTTTCTACGCTGGAGGCCTCCCCGCCGTGCTGCGCGAACTTGGCGAAAATGGCGCGCTGGATCGCGACGCGCTCACCGTCAACGGCCAGACCATTTGGCGCAATGTTTCCGAGGCCCCCTGCTGGAATCGCGAAGTAATCCACACTTTCGCAAAGCCATTCAAAGAGAATTCCGGCATCGCCGTCTTGCGCGGCAATCTTGCTCCCGATGGCGCCGTCATCAAGCTTTCCGCGGCGAGCCCGCACCTGTTGCAGCACACCGGCCGCGCGGTAGTCTTTAATTCGATCGAAGATTTTTATGCCCGCATCGACCAGGAAAATCTGGACATTGACGAAACCTGCGTGATGGTCCTGCAAAATTGCGGCCCACGCGGCTATCCCGGCATGGCGGAAGTCGGCAACATGCCCCTGCCGCCGAAGGTCCTGCGCAAAGGCGTGAAAGACATGGTGCGCATCTCCGACGCGCGCATGAGCGGCACCGCCTACGGCACCGTAGTCCTGCACGCCTCGCCTGAAGCCGCAGCCGGCGGCCCGCTTGCGCTCGCGCGTTCCGGCGACACGATCACGCTTGACGTCCCCGGCCGCACCATTCGCCTACATGTGGACGATGCCACGCTGGCCGCGCGCCGTGCGCAGTGGACTCCGCCGCCAAACCCAGCTCGCGGCTACGTAAAGCTCTACACCGAGCACGTGCAACAAGCGAATCTGGGCGCCGATCTCGACTTCCTGGTTGGCAAAAGCGGCTCTCCAGTGGCCCGCGACAATCACTAGATGCGGAAGAGCAAACGGCGCAAGGAATCCGAAGCAGTTGACGTTGCTTTCAAAGTTGTAGCGCCGGCGTCCCGCCGGTTCTTTTGTCTTTCGCGTTGACTTTGCATTTGGAGCGGTAGCGGCGCACTTCAGCGCGCCATGTTTGCCGCAAAAATCTCCGGGAGCCTCACATGTTGCGCTGGCGAATCGCAATCCTGGTAAGCGCCGCCATCGCCATCAGCTACCTCGACCGCCAAACTCTACCCGTCGCAATCAAAGCCATCAGCCGAGATATCCCGCTCACCAACGCACAGTTTTCCAACCTCCAATCCGCCTTCCTCCTGGCCTATGCCTTCATGTACGCAGGCGGCGGCAAGCTAGCCGACGCGCTAGGCACCCGCCGCGGCTTCGCAGTAATAATGATTTTCTGGTCGCTAGCCTGCGCCAGCCACGGTCTCGCGCTCACTTTCGCGATGCTCGCCGTAAGCCGTTTCGCCTTAGGCATGGGCGAAGGCGGCGGCTTCCCTGCTTCGACCCGCGCCGTGGCCGAATGGTTTTCGGTGAACGAACGAGCCACAGCCATGGGCATCATCAATGGAGGCACCGCTGTCGGTGCAGTCGTTGCGCCTCCGCTGATCGCCCTGATTCTCACGTACGCAAGCTGGCGCTGGATTTTTTTCTTCACTGGCGCGCTAGGCTTGCTCTGGACAGCGTGGTGGCGGGCCGCGTACTTCCCTCCGAACGAGCATCCCGCGCTCACCGAACAGGAACGCGCGAAAATTCCCCGAGCGGCCGATCCAGCAGTGACTGCGGCAACACAAAAAATCGCCTGGCTCGATCTACTCCGCTTCAAAGAAACCTGGGGCGTCGTCACCGCAAAATTTCTAAGCGATGCCGCCTGGTACTTCTATCTCTTCTGGCTGCCAAAATATCTCTACGACGCGCGTAACTTCGACATCAAAGCCGTGGGCGCCGTAGCCTGGATCCCCAACGCAGCCGCAGGCATCGGCTGCCTGTTAGGCGGATGGTTCTCAAGCTATCTGGTCCGCAAAAATTTCTCCGTGAACGTCGCCCGCAAAGTATCCCTGGGCCTAAGCGCCGCGGTAATGCCGCTCATCCTCCTGGTCACCCGCGCGCCTATCGCTTGGGCGATCGCCATTTTCAGTCTCGCCTATTTCGGCCAGCAATCCTGGTCCACACTGGTGATGGTTCTCCCCACAGACCTTTTTCCCAGCAGCATCGTAGGCGCGGTAGCGGGCATGGTCGGATTCGGCGGCGCAATCGGCGGCATAGCATTCGGCGAATTGGCAGGCTACCTGCTCGACCACGGCTTCGGCTACACCACAGTCTTCCAGCTAGCCGCCACCTTTCACGTAATTGCTTTTCTCGTGATACTAATCGCCGTGCCCAAAGTCGCCCCGCTCAGCATGGCGCGAAAATTAGCAACAGAAACCCAATCATGAAGGAGCCCCATGAAAATTAAAGAAATTCGCACAAGGGCAGTCCGCTGGCGCGGCAAGACGGTTCCCTTGCCTCCGCATTTCTGCACCAACCCGATGGACCTGCTCACGCTCCCGGAATCCTCCATGCAAACTTTCACTTTCCATGGCTGGGTAATCGTGGAAATTTTCACAGACGACGGCCACGTAGGCATCGGCAACGCCGCCCTCGCGCCACCCGTCACGAAACAAGTAATCGACCTTTATCTGAAACCGCTACTCATCGGCGCCGATCCGTGGAACATCGAATTCCTCTGGCAGCACATGTACCGCAAGACGATGGCGTTCGGCCGCAAAGGCATCGGCATGGCCGCGATCTCCGCGGTTGACATCGCTTTGTGGGACCTTCTGGGCAAATCCGCGAAGCAGCCAGTCTTCCGCCTCCTCGGCGGCCGCACCAAACCACGCATCCCTGTGTACGCCAGCCGGCTCTACAGCATCGAACTCGGCGAACTGGCTGCCGAAGCCAAGCGCTACAAAAAAGAAGGCTATCGCGCCATGAAACTCCGCTTCGGCTGGGGCCCCAGCGACGGCGCCGCAGGCATGCAGCGAAATGTTGACCTCGTCAAAACCGTGCGCCAGGCAGTAGGCGACGAGATCGACGTAATGGCCGACGCCTACATGGGCTGGACGCTCGACTACGCCAAACGCATGCTCCGGCTCCTCGAACCCTTCAATCTCCGCTGGTTAGAGGAGCCCGTGATCCCCGACGACATCCACGGCTACGCCGAGCTAAAATCCCACGCCCGGATTCCCATCGCCGGCGGCGAACACGAATTCACGCAGTACGGTTTCCGCGACCTTCTCGCCGCGCGCGCCGTGGATTACATCCAATTCGACACCAACCGCGTTGGCGGCATCACCCAAGCCCGCAAAATCTCCGCGCTAGCCGAGTCGTATTCCGTGCCAGTAATCCCCCACGCCGGACAGATGCACAACTACCACGTAGTAATGGCCAGCCTGAATTCCCCCCTGGCCGAATATTTCCCCATCGTGGACGTCGAGGTCGGCAACGAACTTTTCTGGTATATCTTCGATGGTGAGCCCAAAGCCAACGACGGCTTCGTCGATCTCGACGATAACCTTCCGGGCCTGGGCCTCGCCGTAAACGAGACAGCCTTGGCAAAATTCGAGGTGATCGAGTGAGCCGCATCTCATGACCCGACTAATTCAAATCGCAAAAGGCAGAGATCGCGCAGTGGCCGTCGTCGAAGAGCCGCAACTGCGCCTGCTGCACCACGCCCCATCCATCTACGCCCTGGCGCACGAAGCCATCGCCCATGGCGTAAAGCTCAGCGCCCTGGTGCAACAGAAACGGTCGAACCTCGTGCTCGAGTACGACGCCATCTACACTGGCCAATCCGAATGGCGGATCCTTCCTCCGATTGATCATCCCGACGAGCCGTCGCGCTGCCTGGTTTCCGGCACCGGACTCACTCACCTCGGCAGCGCCCGCGATCGCCAAGACATGCACGCCGTCGTCAGCGAAGACCTCACCGACAGCATGAAAATGTTTCGCTGGGGGATAGCGGGCGGCCGCCCCGCCACTGGCGAAATCGGCACGCCGCCCGAATGGTTTTACAAAGGCACCGGCACGATCCTGCGCGCCCACAATGAGCCCCTGGAAATTCCACCCTACGCAGAGGACGGCGGTGAAGAAGCCGAAATCGCCGGAATTTACATCATCCCCGCCGACGGCCGCCCGCATCGCGTCGGCATGGCGACCGGCAATGAATTTTCCGATCACATATTCGAAAAAAAGAATTACCTGAATCTCGCCGGCTCGAAACTGCGCACGCCCGCGTTAGGTCCCGAACTCACGCTCGATCCCACGTTCGATTCCGTCCAGGGAGAAGTAACCATCGCACGCGCCGGCAAGATGCTCTGGAGCAAGAAAATCCGCACCGGCGAATCCGAAATGTGCCACAGCCTGCGCAACATGGAGCACCATCATTTCAAATACGAAACGCATCGCCGCGCTGGCGACGTGCACGTCCATTTCTTCGGCGCCGATTGCCTCAGCTTCGGCGAAGGCGTCCGTCTGGCCGACGGAGACGTAATGCAAATTCAGTTCGCAGGTTTTGGCCGGGCTCTGCGCAATCCGCTACAGGTGGCTGCGGCCAAACTCGCACTGATCGAAGTTATTTCACTGGAGTAATTTCACTGAAATCGTTCCACTGGGGTGAACGAATAAATGACCAAGCCGCGCGTAGCAATCTTGGGATTAGGACTGATGGGCGCTGGAATGGCAGGACGCGTCCTCACCGCCGGATTTCCGCTCTCCGTCTATAACCGCAATCCGGAAAAAACCGCACCCTTCGCCAAAGCCGGAGCCTACGCAGCCCGCACGCCACGCGATGCCGCCGCCCGCGCCGACATCATTATTACGATGCTCGCCGACGACAACGCCTCCCGCACCGTGTGGCTCGATAAAGAAACCGGCGCCCTAGCCGCAGCTTCTCCGGGTACATGGCTAATCGAATCCAGTACCGCAAGCGTGCAATGGATTCACGAACTGGCAGCCGCGGCCAAAAAGCATCAATGCGAACTCCTCGATGCCCCGGTAACCGGCTCGAAACCGCAAGCCGCCGCCGGCGAATTGCTCTTCCTCGTGGGAGGTTCCGCCGAAGCACTGGCCGCCGTCCGCCCTGTGCTAGCAGTCATGAGTCGCGACGTTCTGCATCTAGGTCCCGCCGGCAGCGGCGCAACTCTGAAGCTAATCAATAATTTCCTCTGCGGCGTCCAGGCCGCATCCATAGCCGAAGCCATGGCCCTAGTCACCGCCACTGGCCTCGATCGCGAAAAATCCCTAGCCATGCTCGCCGCTGGCGCCCCCGGCAGCCCGCTATTAAAAGTGATCACCTCCCGCGCCGCCGCAAACGACTTCACTCCCAATTTCATCCTGCGCCTGATGGCCAAAGACCTGACTTACGCCCGCGAAGAAGGCGCGCGCCACGGCGTAGCCATGAACACCGCCGCCCCAGCGATCGCCGATTTCGAAAAAGCGATCGCTGCCGGCTACGGCGAAAAGGATTTCTCCGCGGTAATCCCGGCCCTGCAGAAAAAGTGATCTTCAGCCCTTCATTTTGTGGGAATTACATGGCTGTCCGTTGACCAAATTACGCCCCCATCCGCATCATAAAATTCCAGCAGCGGATGACGGTCGCCATCCACCGTCATCTTGCCCCGCAAGTGCCCCGCGGAGTCCTTCAGCAAGAAGGCCCGCGCTTCGACAGTCGAATTCTCCGCGCTGATAGCGGGATCCCTCTGCGCCGCGACTTTTACCGGAGGGAAAAAAACCGCGAAAAGAAGAATCACCGCGACCGCAATTTTCCAGAACAGGTTCTGCCGTTCCAGCCTTGCTAGGCGTGGCAGCAAGCCGCTGTAATCAACGTCCGTCGTTTTCATCGATGAGGCTCCTTGGGCGCCTCGCGCGCCACTCTCTCCGCTAGAACGACCGCGCCCAAATTTCTTGCAGGAAAGCGCCAAAGGACTCTCAGCTCGGTTTCCAGGGAACTCCCATTTCCCGTTTGCCGGACAATGCCACAACCCAGTCTTAGGTATTTCCCCTAATTGCGGCCACCACGGCCCACATGCCAAAATGTATTGCAGGATTGAACTTAGGGGCAGCGCTGATTCCGACATGCCAAACACCTTACCCGATCACGCCAAACGAAATCCCACCCAGCACAACATCGAAGCCATCGCCAAACTGGAACAGGATGCGCTCGAACGCCGCACCATGGCCGAACGCGTCAGCGAGGCCATCGCCAAATTCATTGGCAGCGTGGCTTTCCTGCTGTTGCAGATCCTTCTGGTGCTGGCATGGACCGCCATCAATCTCAAATTGATCCCCGGCGTAAAACCTTTCGACCCGTTTCCGTTCGGCATCCTGGCTCTGGTGATTTCTTCGGAAAGCGTCATCCTCACCATTTTCGTATTGATGAGCCAAAACCGCATGACCCGCCAGGCTGAAAGGCGTTCTCACCTGGACTTGCAGGTCGGCATGCTCGCCGAGCAGGAACTCACCACGATGCTCGAGATGCAACAAAAAATCTGCCAGCGCATCGGCGTGGACGTCGCTGCTTCCACCACCGAGCTGCAAGGCTTCGCCGCCACTACCGATGTGCACAAGCTAGCCAGCGAACTGGAAGACAAGCTCCCCGAGAAATAGCAAAGTAGAATTCGTGGCGGGAAAGTCTTGCACGGCGCGCATGGCCTCCGCGAAGCGGTTGGCTTTGGAAAATGCTTTAGCCTTCTCAAGAATTTTGTTGGACGACCAATTCTTGTCGTATCACTTTTTTTCGAGATGAGTCGCTACTCGGCTCGGGCCATTAGGACTTGGGAAGCAGACGCATGAAGATTTTCCAGTACGAAATCGGCGCCAGTCGTTCCAGGAATGCCAGAAATTTTGCGTCGTTGCCGACCAGCACGCGCGGCGAGCGGCGCTCGATGCCCTTCACGATAATTTCGCCGGCGGCTGCGGGCGGCATCCGCAGCGCCTTTTTCGCCAGGACTCTGCGCCGAGCGATTTCTTCCGCAGGCATGTCCTTTGGTACGCGAGCACTATCCGCAATCGAAGTTGCCACCCCGCCCGGATGAACCACCGTAACTCCGACTTTCGAATCCACGAGTTCGTGCCGTAGTGAATTCGAAAATCCGCGCACGGCGAACTTGCTTGCCGAATAAGCTGTTTCCCCGGGCGGCGAGATCAGTCCGTATACGCTCGAAAGGTTCACCACCCGTGCGTCATCGCTTTTTCGCAACAGAGGCAGAAACGCTCGTGTCATCCGCACCACGCCCCACACGTTTATTTCAAACAACCACTCGAAATCTGCCTCGCTCACCGTTTCGAATGTGCCGCCGACAGCCACGCCCGCGTTGTTTACAAGGATGTCCACGCCGGAATGGGCCGCGATCACCACTTCTGGAAACGCTGCCACGGCTAGGCGGTCTGCAACGTCGAGGTGATGTCGGCTGATGCGCAGCGCACTCTGCGCAGCACTGTGGTTTGTGCCTTCCGCATGAGCGAGTTGTGCCATCCGCGCCGTTTCTAATAGTCCCGCTTCATTCACATCCGCCAGCGCAAGGTTGCAGCCACGGCGAGCCAGCGATACGGCAATGGCACGGCCGATGCCGCTTGCAGCGCCGGTGATCACCGCCGTGCGATTCTGAACATTCATTACGCTCGTCATAATCTCCCGTCCGCAGCACGTGCAGGCTATCGCGACGATAACGTCAGGCGGATGACTCTACTCCGGGTTCCGGGAAAATCATCCCATCAGATGGTCGCTTTGAGGTGAACGTCACTAACGCGGCTTGCGCTGTCCGCCTCGGCCGTTCGCAGAAAATTCATGGTTCCGTCGCTTACCGAACCAAACGCAAAGGCGGCCAAATCTTTCACATAATTCTGCGGTACTCGCCACGGCGCTTTCTGTCCCTGCCGGGGCAGCACGCCGTCGGCGCGGCGCACGTAGCCTGAACTAAAGTCGAGTAAAGGCTCGGGGTTGACTGACGGCTCGGGAAGTTTCGGCAGACATATCGAAAATCCCTTGCGATCCATATATTTGAGCAACCGGCACACAAAACGCGCCGTGAGATCACACCGCAGCGTCCACGAATTATTCGTGTAGCCAAAGGCGAGCGCCAGATTCGGGATGCCGCTGAACATCGCGCCTTTGTATACCATTTTCTCGTTAAACTTGGCCGGCACGCCATCAACCAGAATTTCAGCCCCGCCCATCAGCTTCACCACGAGTCCTGTCGCTGCAACGATGATATCCGCCGGCAATGTTGTGCCAGAACTCAAGCGGATGCCGGACTGGACAACTTCTGCGATCGTGTCGGTGACGACCTCGACCCGTCCAGAACGGATCGCGGCAAACAGGTCGCCGTCCGGCACCAAGCATATACGCTGATCCCACGGGTTGTAGCGCGGCGTAAAGTGGCGCTTCACGTCGTAATCGGGATGAAGCTGCTGCCTGATTCCCTTAAGGATCCAGCCCTTGATCGTCTCGGGTTTAGTGCGCGCCAGATAAAACATCGTGATGCTGTACAGCACGTTCTTCCATTTTGTGATTTTGGCGGCGATCCCTTTCGGCAAATGCCGATACATCCAGATGGCCATTGCGTCCTTGGTCGGACGCGTAACCACATAGCTGGGGGAGCGCTGCAGCATCGTCACGTGCCCGGCCTGCTTGGCGAGCGCCGGAACCAGCGTCACCGCCGTAGCGCCGCTTCCGATAACAATCACGCGCTTTCCCGCATAATCGAGCGCCTCGGGCCACTGCTGCGGGTGGACGAATTGCCCCTGAAACCGATTCATGCCCGGAAACTCCGGGTGGAAACCTTTTTCGTAACTGTAGTAACCACTGCACATATAAAGGAAGCGGCAGACCAGCCGCACGGTCCCTCCATCTTTGGTCTGCGCCTCCACCGTCCAGCGCGCGTCGGCCGACGACCACGAAGCTCGAATCATCCGATGTCCCAGCCTGATGTGGCGGTCGATGCCATAGTGTGCCGCAGTATCGCGGATATAATTCCAGATAGCAGGACCGCCTGCGATCGCCTCGTCCGCTTGCCATGGCCGAAAAGGAAATCCCAAGGTGTACATATCAGAATCGGAGCGGACGCCGGGATAGCGGAATAGATCCCAAGTTCCGCCGATTGCATCGCGCGCCTCTAGAATCGCGTATGTTTTTCTGGGGAGAGCGGTCTGCAAATGGTAAGCAGCATCAATGCCTGATATGCCAGCACCCACGATTAGAATGTCTAGTGTGTCGAACTGTTCTGGTGTTTGCATCGGCATGTTTGGGTTGTTCTCGCGCCCGGCGCGCCATTGCAGCATGAAGCGCCGCCGCTCTGGCGTTCATTGAGTACGTCTCCAGCACGCGGAAACTATTCGAGTAGACCAGGCTCGTCCTGGATAATACGCGCGAGCAATGGCTGAAACTGAAACCATCCTGCAAGGTGGTTTCCCACCTGTTCTCTGGTCCTAACGGCGGTGGCATGGTCTATCTTTACTGGCACGCCAGCCGCCTCTGCGAGCAACTGCGCCTGGCAACTGCGGTCCATGGTGATGAACCACCACGCCGCTTCCTCCACGCCATGGCCAACCGTGATCAGTCCGTGATTGCGCAGAATAGCAGCTTTGTGTTGTCCGAGAGCCTGCGCAATCCGTTCGCCCTCCGACGTTTCATAGACTACGCCGGTGAACTCCGCGAACATTCCGTGGTCCTCGTAAAACGCACAGGCATCTTGCGTGATGGGGTCGAGCAACCGTCCCAGCGACGCCCAGGATTTCCCGTACATCGAATGCGCATGCGCGGCCGCGATCACGTCGGGACGTGCGGCGTGTACCTGAGAGTGGATCGCAAACGCCGCTGCATTAACCGGATGATTTCCTTCCACCACTTCGCCGCGATGATTCACCAGAATCAGGTCGGACGCGCGGATTTGGCTGAAGTGCATCCCGAACGGGTTCACCCAGAAGTGGTCGAGTTGCTCCGGATCGCGCGCGGTGATGTGTCCGGCCACTCCCTCATCGAATCCGAAACGCGAAAAAAGACGGAATGCGGCAGCCAGCATGCGTTTCCGATGCAAGCGCTCTTCGCCCGCCGTGGCAAACACAGGCGGCCGCGGAATGTTCAGTACATTGGCGGGTGCTCCAGCCATTTGGACCTCCCAGCGCCGTGCAACCTCCGACTTGGCACAGTGCCGCCGATTATATACAATGCCCGTCGCGTTAGTCACCGTCATCTGTAAGCGACTATCAGGAGTCGGTGCGCCTGCTGCTCTGCCGCGATCAGCAGCGCCAGAGGGATCACCTATGAGTGAATTGAATCACAAATTCGAGCTTGCTGCCCGTCCCGTCGGCATGCCCAAACGAACCGATTGGACGTACAAGGAGGAGCCGGTTCGTGAACCCGCCGAAGGCGAGCTGCTCATAAGGATTCTGTACATCTCGCTCGACCCGGCTATGCGCGGCTGGATGAACGAGGGGAAATCCTATATTCCTCCGGTGGAAATTGGAGCCGTGATGAGGGCCGGTGGACTGGGGCGCGTAACGACGTCGAAAAATCCCAAGTTTGCCGTCGGCGATTACGTTTACGGAGCTTTCGGCGTTCAGGAATTCGCAATTTCGAACGGAGACGGCATCACGAAGATAAATGCAGGCGCGATCGCGTTGCCCGTTTTTCTGGGGACGCTTGGCATGCCTGGAATGACCGCGTATTTTGGTTTGCTGGATATCGGCCGGCCAAAACCGGGCGAGACTGTCGTTGTCTCTGGCGCGGCCGGAGCGGTAGGAACGGTCGTCGGACAGATCGCCAAAATAAAAGGCTGCAAAGCGGTAGGCATCGCCGGCGGGCCGGAGAAGTGCACCTACATTGTAAAAGAGCTGGGCTTCGACGCCGCCATTGACTACAAGTCCGAGGATGTCCGCAAGCTTCTGCGCCAGTATTGCCCGAATGGCATTGACGTTTATTTCGACAATGTCGGCGGCGACATTCTCGACGCCGCGCTTGCGCAGCTCGCGCGCGGCGCACGAGTGGTCATCTGCGGCGCAATTTCGCAATACTGCAACACCACGCCAGTCAAAGGACCCTCGAACTATCTCTCCCTGCTCGTCAATCGCGCCAGCATGAAAGGTATGGTCGTATTTGACTACGCGGATCGTTACGCCCAGGCCGGACAGGAGATGGCGGCCTGGATGGCGGCCGGCAAACTCAAATCGCGCGAGCACATCGTAGACGGCCTGGAATCCTTCCCCGAAACGTTGCTAAAGCTCTTCAAGGGCGAGAACACCGGAAAACTCATTCTCAAAGTAGCCGACGCGTAAAGAGAAGCGTCGGCGAACTAACACGATCCATCCCGCTGGGCCTTCAAAGCGAGCGGCTCATCGAGCACCGCTACACGCCGCGGCGCACGGGAGGCGACAATCCTGCAACTCAATTACTTACAACGATAAATGATGGTGCCCGGAGATGGGGCCGGACGAGCACTACTTTCAAAGGACCCAGCGTTGATCGGCCCTCCAGCCCACCTT
>Ga0070764_10000720_pt1 | contig 13575 bp, 9 predicted proteins | sample HubBroMetageWRM4_FD_67287 | JGI IMG/M metagenome (GOLD analysis project Ga0070764, IMG submission 67287) | Warmed soil microbial communities from the Hubbard Brook experimental Forest, New Hampshire - Hubbard Brook CCASE Soil Metagenome WRM 4 | ecosystem: Environmental > Terrestrial > Soil >... | reverse complement strand
GGTCGGGACGATAGCCGGGCAGTTGCGGCTTCGCCGCCTCCCAATCGAACTCGCAGGTGCTCTGTTGGGCATCCTTTGTGATATCGATGAGCACGGGACCGGGTCGTCCCGAGCGCGCTACATAGAAAGCTTCGCGCACCGTGCGCGCCACCTCGCTTGCATGCGTTACCAAGTAATTATGTTTGGTGATGGGCAGGGTCACGCCGGTGATGTCGGTTTCCTGAAATGCGTCTGAGCCGATCAGTTTACTGCCAACCTGACCTGTTATGCAGACGATCGGCGAGGAATCGAGCATGGCGGTAGCGATTCCGGTGACCATGTTGGTCGCTCCTGGGCCGGAGGTTGCGACCGCGACTCCAACGTCTCCACTGGCGCGCGCGTAGCCGTCTGCCATGTGGGTTGCACCCTGTTCGTGGCGCACAAGAATGTGATGGATCTTGCTGCCCTTGAGGGCATCATAGGCGGGGAGAATCGCGCCGCCGGGGTAGCCAAAAACCTGCTTCACACCTTCACGCTCGAGACATTCCCAGAGAATGCTGGCGCCGGTCATTGTCACTGTCGTCTTTGCCTTCTTGCCGCTAGCGGCCGGTGTGTCTTTTGAATCGGTCATGCGATCTCCCCATCATGCTTTGACGCAACAACGGTGCGCTCCTCAAAAAACAAAACCCACCGTGCCAGCGTTTCTGGCGGGGCGGGATTCGGGAGCATTTTCCGATTTCGATTTCTCAGCCCACTCTTTCCTCTCGCAACCGGACCAATGGACGTTATGCCCGCTCCGTGATTCTAAGAACTCAGCGGAGATGCCGCCCATCGGCCGGTTTGCTCCAAGAGTTATTGAAGATAGTAACTGACCGACCGGTCGGTTGCAAGAGAAAAGTGGGTTGAAAGTGTCGAGTTTTGAAAGCCTGCGACTCCCGCCAACACCCCCGCCGCCGCGATCACTGCAAGTGTGGTAAGCCGGACAAGTGACTATGCCAGTACAACTCGTCGATGGGAGCAAGCGACTTAACGCATTCGGGGTATTTCCCGCTTCGCAGCTGTTCAGCAATTCGGTTGGCAGCAGCCTCGCTGCCGTCGCTACAAATGACGTGCCCCAATTCGTGGCTTACAGCGAAAGAAAGAAGTTGGCCCGAAGGAGCATGAAAATCGCGCACCAACTCATTAGCTCGCATCGATTGGGGCACGAAAAGAGCCTCTTCCAGAAATGTTTCGTGTTGATCGAGAGCAGTAAATGCGGGGCTGCTCGGATGTAAGCGGAGTCTCATAACTAATGCTTGCCAGTCCTCGGAACGCACGAGCACCCAACTCCAATGTTTTGGCGCCCTGACGGGATAGCTGATCAACACTGCCTTTAGCTTGGCGACATGCTGTTCGCACTCATGGGGGTCATATCCAGCATTGCAGTAGAAATCCTGGGCGACAAGAGCATTTATAGGCTTTAGTTGCGGGCTCGTGGCGGCGTTCGCAGACGGGCACTCGCCGCAGACAGTGACTGCATAGATCAAGAGAGTACGAAAACCGAGTACGGATAGGCGGTTGAAAGGGCAATGTGTAGTCATGGGCCGAATTTGCCAAGATGAGGCCGACCTGGCAATCGAGAAGGGATGAACGGATGGATTGGCTTGGCAGAAGAGCGGGATGGTCTGGGGAAATTACCCAACGCGGTCTGGTTCGGAAATCTTGCGAAGTCAGCACGTCAGAACGAAGAGCATCTTCTGAGTCTTCCGCCGGAGACGTTCGCCAGATAAAACCATGCGTTGGCCCGGTTGTTGTTGCGCTAGGCCACGAGTGGGGTCAGAATTGCTTTGCGGGCTGTATTCCGATGACCTCAAATGGCTGAGCACACTTTGCAAAGCGAAAAAAAGAGCACACATTTCATGGCCGCGGTATGGCTGAGTTGGACCGTGCTTGCAACGGGTGGCTATCTGCGCCAGTACCTGATGTGCGGACAGATAGGCGGGGCCGATGGAGTTTGGCACGACTACCTCTCATGGCTAGCCTGCTTCTATCCCTGGATCCTTCTCACGCCGGCAGTATTTTGGCTCGAGGCCCGATTCCCGGTCACAAGGAATGAATGGAAGCAAAGATTGGGGATTCTAGCTTTTGCCAGTTTTGTCTTTTCGTATGTGGCTCTGCAACTCACGACAGCTCTGGATTTTGGGATCGACTATGCATTCGGGCGGCAGGCTTCATTCGGCGGGTTTCTTTGGAAGTGGCATTTTCCACGGGAATTCTATTTGGAGCAATTCTTCTTCTGGTCTTCCTTGGGCGCGATTTATGCCATCCGAAGTTTCGCTCAGTTTCATCAACAGGCGCGGCAGGTAACGCAGCTTGCGCTGGAGAAATCCCAACTCGAAGCAAGTCTGCGGCAGGCCGAGCTGGAAACTTTGCGGATGCGCCTTAACCCCCATTTTCTCTTCAATACTTTGCAGAATATTTCCGTTCTCGCCCAACAGAACCCAAAGCTTGCGAGTCAGATGCTCACCCGATTGGGAGATCTTCTCCGCGTGGCACTTCGTCGCGATAACTCGTTGGAGACAACGGTGAGGGACGAGATCGCCTTGACCCAGAATTATCTGGCCGTCGAAAAAATGCGGTTTGGAGATCGGCTCACGATTCTGGTAGACGTGGCACAGAATTCGGATCAAGCATTGATCCCAAGCTTTCTGCTGCAGCCGCTGGTAGAAAACGCTGTCATCCACGGTCTTCGAGGCATATCCCGAGCAGGGACAATCGTGATGCGAGCGCTGAAAGAGGGCGATCAGCTTGTGCTGATTGTCGCTGACAACGGTGTCGGCTTATCGGATGACTGGCCAGTTGAATGCAGCGCTGGCCTGGGACTCAGTTCGACCAGAGAGAGACTGCGCAGAATGTATCCGCAAGAGCACGAGTTCGACATCCGGAAGCTGAGCGAAGGTGGAACCGAGGTCCGCATCGCAATTCCTTTCCGGCTAAAAGAGCATTCCGAGGAGGACGTCCTGAGTGAACAACCTTCGACTGTTGATCGTTGACGACGAACCTCTGATTCGAGAAGGCATCCGCAGCGGTCTTTCCGCGATGGAGGGAATCGAGGTCATAGGGGAGTGCGACTCTGGCCTGCGGGCCACAGAAACGATTCTTTCAGCACGCCCGGATCTCGTCCTGCTTGACGTCCAGATGCCAGACTGCTCGGGGCTTGATGTGGTGCGTCAAGTAGGGCCGCGACGAATGCCCGCCGTCGTTTTTGTTACAGCTTACGACGAATATGCGGTAACAGCGTTCGAGTTGAATGCCGTGGATTACTTGCTGAAGCCATTTGATGAAGACCGGCTGCGAGGTGCGGTTGAGCGGGCGCGTGAACGAATCTCAGGACAGCGAGATGCTTCACTGGCCCAGCAACTCCAGGCGCTGCTGGAGATGAAGGAGCGCAAATGGCCGGAGCGGCTGACATTCAAAAATGGCGACCATTTCAGTTTTGTGCCAGTGGACACGGTGGATTGGGTGGAGTCGGCCAACAATTATGTCGTACTACACTGTGGTCCGAAGCAGCACCTAATGGGAGAAACTCTCACTAATCTGGAGAGCAGGCTTAATCCTGAAAAATTTCTGCGAGTTCATCGCTGCCGGATTGTTAACGTATCCCGGATTGCAGCGGTGCGCCCTTTTCTGAGTGGAACTTATCAGCTGGAGTTGCACGGCGGCACGCGATTGAGTAGTGGCAAACAATATAGCGACGCGGTTCGAGGACTTATCAAGAAGTAGTCCATCCAACCGCTCGCGAAGTCATGCCGTTAGTACCGATCGATCAAATTTTTCGGCCTTATAGCCCGGGACCATCCGGATAGGTCGGCAAATCTGGAGGCCGCGCTGGCAGTTTCTTTGGATTGGCCTTGATCTGCTCCATTAGCATCTCGACAGCTTTTTCCAGCTGTGGATCTTGTCCCTTAACGACGAGGTCCGGAGGGTTGTCTACCACTACGTCGGGCTGCACACCGCGGTTCTCGACCACCCACTTGCTGTCGAGCGAATAGATCGAAAATTCCGGACGCGTGATGTAGCCGCCATCCATCAGCGGCATTTGCCCGCGAATGCCGCGAACCCCGCCCCATGTCCGCTCGCCGATGAGTGGTCCCAGCTTGTACTGCTTGAACATATAGCTGAAAATGTCTCCATCGGACGCGGCATAATGATTGGTCACGCAGGCCATATATCCGTAGAAAACGTTGGCGGGGCGCGTACCCGGCTCAAAGTTGCGGGCCGAACCCATGCCAGCTAAGACGCGCCGCAGGCGCTCAAATACAAGCTCGTCCACGAATCCGCCACCGTTATAGCGGACATCAAATATGATTCCTTCTTTGCGTATCTGAGGAAAGTACTGTTTGACGAATTCATTGAGGCCGGCGTCGCCCATATCGGGTAGGTAAACATAGCCGATGCGGCCACCGCTGGCTGCGTCAACTTTCTTACGATTCGTCTCAACCATGTTCAATTCGCGCAGGGTGAACTCGTCGCCAATTGGCTTCACCACAACTTTGCGGGCGCCGTCCGCCGTTGGTTTGGAGTTCACTGTAAGCGTGACTACTTCATTAGCAGTGTTGGTCAGCAATTCATCGGGAGTTTGCGGAGCGCGGAGTGTGCGCCCGTTGATCGCGACCAGGTAATCGCCTTCTTTGACATTGACGCCGGGTTCGGTCAAAGGAGACCGCACGCGCGCATCCCAGTTTTCACCGGTGAAAATTTTCTTGATGCGGTACATGCCGCTAGCTGCGTCGACATCATAGTCCGCACCCAGCAAGCCAACGTTGACAGGATGCATCTCAGGAAGATCGCCGCCGCCAACGTAAGTATGCGAATTCGATAACTCCCCAATCATTTCGCCCATGATGTACGTCAACGAATAACGATCGCCAACATATGGCAATAACTGCGCGTATTGATCTTTCGTCTTCTGCCAATCTACTCCGTTCATCGAAGGCTCAAAGAAGTAATCGCGCTCCTGCCGCCAGACTTCGTTAAAAATTTCCTTCCATTCCTGCGGAGGGTCGACCTCAGCTTTCATGCCGTCAAGTTTGAGAACTCCGTCGCCAACTTTGTGCGGCGCATCCGGCGGTTTGGCATCGATGATTCCAGCTGGGCCATCGCCCTCGGCCCGATACAACAACTTCGATCCATCGTGCGAAAGCGCAAAACGGTCCGCGCCGTCCAACAACACTTTGTCTTTGCGTTCTTTCAAATCGTAAGCATGGATTGCCGAACTTTCTCCTGGCAGTGGTCCCGACAAACCTTGAATCGGCGCGGTCGAGTAATAGATCGCGTCTTTCGACGCGTCCAGGCCGCGAATCACGGCCGGGGGTACTGCGAGCGCCACGATCCGCTCCTGAATGCCATCCAAATCGATCTTGAAAACTTTCGGAGGCTCTTTCGTCTCGGTTTGCGCGGCTTTGTCTTCGGGCTTCTTTTCCTCTTCTTTCTTGCCAGGCGTTTGCTTCGCGTTTTTCTTATTATTATTGTCCGGTTCGGAAGCCTGGGCCGCAGGCGTCTCTTCCTTCACCTTGACCTCGTCACTCAAGGCCGGAAATGGGGAAGGCTCGTCGGCAGTCAGTGTGATCACATAAACGCGCGTTGTTTTCGGATTCGCAAACTCGAAATCAACGTTGCCCAGCACTTCGTTGAAATCGCGATCAGAGAGGAAGTACAGGTACCGCTTGTCAGGATCGAACACCGCAGCGAAACTATTCTTGAGCGTCGAAGTTACGGCAGTGGTTTTCTTGTCCGCCAAACTATATAGGTACACCACCGAATAACCGGAGTCTAAATTTTTGTCATAAGCCAGCCATTTACTATCCGGAGACCAGCTGTAATTCTGAATTTCAAAGAATTTCGCGCGATCCACCTCAACCGGCTTTTTCTCCTTGAGGTCGACATACCACAGCTTCAAATCCTTATCCGCCCATGCAAGCTTCGAGCTGTCCGGAGACCATGCTGGCTGGAACATAAACCCTTTGTGCCCGCTGGTGATCGCTTCTTCTGCGCCTAGTCCGTCTTGCGGAGTGATGTAGATCTCGTCTTCTCCCGTCCGGTCCGAAACATAAGCGATCCATTTGCCATCCGGCGACCATGTGACCTTTTGTTCACGCACTCCGGGAGAGTGCGTTAGATTGCGAGTGCTGCCATCCTTGGCTGGAACTGTAAAGACTTCTCCGCGAGCGGCAAACACGGCTCGCTTGCCATCGGGCGCAATGTCGAAGTCGGTAATGTGCCGGCTCGCATTTACCCAATGCTTCATCGCCTGATCGCGCTCTCCACTCACATAAAGGGTCAATTTCTTCGGTTGTTGGTTCTGCAGATCGAAGCTATAGAGGTAGCCGCCATTTTCGAAAATGATCGCATCGGGACCAAGGCTCGGCCACATGACATCGAAGTCGCTGAACTTAGTAAGTTGCACGACCTGCTTACTGCCCTGATCGTAGCTGTAGAGATTGAGCCGGTGTTCCGGGCCGCGATCGGAGGTGAAATATATCGTGTTGCCATGCCACATCGGAAACGTGTCGGTGTAATCGGTATGCGGGATCACCTGATCGACAACATTATTCTTGATGTCGTAGATGGTGATGTCTTGCGCCAAGCCGCCCGTGTAGCGTTTCCACGTCCGGAAATTGCGGAAGATTCGGTTGTAAGCGACCCTCGTGCCGTCCGCTGAGAATGAAAGTAGTCCGCCTTCGTCCATCGGCATCGGTTGCGGCAGTCCGCCATCAACGCTCACGGTGTAGGGACGCTTGATCCATCCGTTCGAAGCGTCACGACGCGAAAGAAAGACAACGCTCTTGCCATCAGGCGTCCAGCCCATGACTTCATTAAGTATGCCCATACGGTCGCTGAGTGGTTGCGCTTGTCCCTGATAGAAGGTCAACTGCTTCGCTTGGCCACCGTCGGACGGCATTACATAGACGTTGAAGTTGCCATCATATTGGCCGGTGAAGGCGAGCCATTTTCCATCGGGAGAAAATTTTGGAAACAATTCGCGGCCGGGATGCGAAGTAATGCGGCGCGCGGTTCCACCGGAGCTTGAGGCGAGCCAGAGATCGCCCGCGTACATGAATGCAATTTTGTCTTTATAGATATCGGGGAAACGCAGCAAGCGGCCTTCTTGAGTTTCCTGTGCGGTCGCCAGGCAGGTACAAGCAATAACGCTGGCGACGATCATCGAAGCGAAAATAGGCGCAAAAACAGACGCAAAACCGCTGCGGAAAGAATTGAATTTCATCAGGTATCCTCTTTGACGTTTTAGACGTTTGATGGCGGAATTAATTAGCGATGGAAGGCGCATTTCGGACAGCGAATTGTATCAGCTTGCCCGCTGCCACTTCGAACACTAATTCTGATTTTGCGCGCTGCTCCCGGCTTTCATGGCTTCCTGGCAAAGGCCTGCCGAGGTCAACACTTTGTCAAAGGCTGTATCTGTACGAAGTTTTGCGAGCAAAGGATCGTTAAGAAGATTCGAGTAGGCGCAATAGTTTTGTTCAACCGCGCTTTGGAGTAAGTGGAGGGCCGCTTGTTTCTTGCCGCAGTAGGCGAAGATCGCTCCCTGGTAGTACCAGGTTTCAGGATCGGGCTCGGTAGGTAAGCTGGTCTCCGCTTCCTGCGCCATGCGGTCCAGATCCGCGGCGGGGCGCAACTGCAAACAAGCCTCCAACAGATCGCGGTGGTAGCGCGGAGTAGCCGGCATACGCTTTACGGCCTCGCGGGCTTCTGCAATTTTGCCTTCGCGCAGCAGAATTGACGGCGTAACATAAGCGGCCCACTCCGAGCCCGCATCCAGGCGGACAAAATCCGCCGCGCGTTCCGTCTTGCCTAATTCCATAAACGCCCAGGCGCAAGAGCGAAAGGAATAATTACCGGGGTCGAGAGCCAGCGCAGTGTTGCACTCAACCGCCGATTGCTGCAGCATTCCGGCGTAGCGATAAACGTAAGCAATCGCGAAGTGGGCCTCGGCGCTCTCGGGACGATGCTGTACCAGCGCCTGCGCGGCTTGGTATGCCTTGCCCAGTTCACCTCTCTCCACCCGGTTGGCGATCAACTGTCTGGCGGCAGTGATGCGGTTCGGGTCAAGTTCCACGGCACGTTCGCAGGCTTTATTGGAGCGTTGGAACATGGGTTCGCCACCATCGGAATAGTCCGCGTCATAGTAGGAACGCACTCCGAGTTGTTCCCATGCCGGCGCGTAGGTTGGATCGACGTCGACCACATGCTCCAGCACGGCGATAGCGTCTTTATTTGGCCCAGGATCGTGCGGCAGCGCGAGGCTATGCAGGTATAGATCATAGGCCTCGGCATTTTTGGGGCGCGTGCTGGTATCTAAGAAGCCGCCGGCGGCGCCGAGAGCAGGCAGCAAACCTTGACGCATCTGCGCCGCCATTTGCGCTTGCAGTGCGATCAAGTCCTGAGCGGGCGCGGTGATATTTGCCTGCCACAAAAGTTTGTTACCTTCCACCTGGATCGCTTCCAGAGTAATCAGAAGCCGGTCGCCCTGTTTCAGAAAGTGTCCAGTAAGAATGTTGGCAACGTGTACTTCTCGGCCTGCCTGCTGCGGGTCGACATCGTTGCCAACAAACTTACGTGTGATGGCGGAAGGACGAACGTCAAGCGTCCGTGTGTAAGTAAGAGTGTTGGCAATTTCATCGGCGAGGGCAAAGCGAAGGAACTCAACGCTGATATCGCCATTCATGTTCTGCAAGGGCAGCACTGCAATGGTGTTCTTCGGTGCACCTCCGCCCGTCAGAATGCGCTGTTTATACCACCAAGCCCCGACCGCGACCAGAACCGTGAGCAGCAAGGCGCTGACTCCGAGCAGAAGATAAATCGAAAATTTGCTGGAGGTCTGAAACGTGTTTGTCGCCAGTCGATACGGCAAGGCTGGACGCCGCGCTCCACTTTTGGTTAAACCCGAGTCCGATTGTTTCCGCAGTGACTGAAGATCGCCCTTCATTGCGAGCGCATTCGGGTAGCGATGTCCGCGATCTTTCTCCATGGCTCGACCAATGATGCCTTCGAGATCCTGGGGAATCGAGGGATTGAGACTTCGAGGAGAAACCGGCTTCTGGTTCAGGACGGCGTCCAGCGTGCTGATGACGTTCCCGGTGGCGAAGGGCTTCTTGCCGGTCGACATTTCGTAAAGCACGACTCCGAGCGAAAACAGATCGCTGCGCGGATCCAGTTCTTCGCCGCGCGCTTGCTCGGGAGACATGTACACCGCGGTTCCCGGAATCACTCCGACGGCAGTCAGCGAATCTTCCAGCGCGGCCTCGTTCGAGCTCGGATCGCGCGCCGACTTGGCCAATCCGAAGTCGAGAATTTTTGTTTGACCGCTCTGCGAAACGAAAATATTGGCCGGCTTGATATCGCGATGGATAATACCCTTGGCATGTGAAGCCGCTAACGCATCCGCCACCTGAATGCCGATGTCGAGAACCTCATCGACTTCCATCGCCTTCCCGCGTATCCGCTCCTTGAGGCTGACCCCTTCGAGCTTCTCCATGACGATGAAGGGGTGGCCGTCGTTATCCTCAATGTCGTGGATGGTGCAGATGCCAGGATGGTTCAACTGGGAAGCGGCGCGGGCTTCGCGCACGAAGCGGTCGAGGGACTTGCGGTCGTGGGCCAATTCGGCAGGGATGAACTTGAGGGCAACGTGACGGGACAGGCGCGTATCTTCCGCCTCATAGACCACGCCCATACCGCCACCACCGAGCTTTCCCACGATGTGATAGTGGGAGACTGTCTGACCGATCATACTGTCTGGCCCATCATTAAAAGGCCTCAGTGCCGTCGGCGGCTATGTTAGGCCGTGGGCGGAGCCGCGGTCAACTCTGTGGGCCGGAAAGAAGCCAGGCGCGTTTGCTGGATTCAAATATCTTGTAGATTCAAGTGTCTGGTTCTTTTTGCCGATCCAACTGGTACCAATGGATACACGGGTCCAGCTAATTGGCATGTTCCCCCAAGCCTTATCCACGTCTTATGATAGATAGTAGGCTTCGCTGTTAAGACGTGTATTGTTAAGACGTTCGTTGTTTAGACGATCATTTTTTGGACGTTCATATCTGACGTTCCGTAAGCCACCAATCTGTTGCAAGGACGAATCTGCCACAGGGACGAAGCTGTATGCAGTTGGCGCAGCTTGTGTGCGCGAGGTTCAAAACTATGCAGGCTTTGGTCGTCGACGATTCGGTCGTCTACCGCAAATTGATTGGAGACCATTTGCGTAGCTGGGGCTTTGGCGTCACCCTGGCAAAGACTGGCTGCGAGGCATGGGGAATTCTGGAGCAAGCGGAGGCTCCCAAGTTGGTTCTGCTCGATTGGGTGCTCCCCGACCTGGAAGGGCCTGAGCTTTGCCAGCGCATTCGGCAGGCCGCGTCGATTGGTTCTTACGTCTATATCATCTTGCTGACCGGCAAAGAGGGTCAACGGAACATGCTCGATGCCCTGGAAGCAGGCGCGGATGACTATCTGGCGAAGCCCTTTGATGAACTGGAACTGAAGGCGCGCCTGATGGTGGGCAAGCGAATTCTCGATCTGCAAGAGGAGCTGGTTTCCGCCCGGGAGGCCATGCGCCACGCTGCGACCCACGATAACCTCACTGGATTGATGAATCGCGGAGAAATCCTAGCCATGCTGCAACGGGAATTGGAGCGTGCGCGTCGTGAACACAAGCCGGTGGGTGTGATTCTTGGCGACGTCGATCATTTCAAGGGCGTGAACGACACGCTTGGCCATCTTTTTGGAGACGAAGCGCTGCGTGAAATCGGACGAAGATTGCGGAGGCAACTCCGCGTTTATGACGGTGTGGGCCGATATGGCGGAGAGGAGTTCCTTTTGATTCTGCCCAACTGTGATTTGACCAACGCGCTGCAGCGTGCGAATGAGGTGCGAAAAATCATTGCGAATACACCTGTAATCTATTCTGGCGTCCAGAAGCCCCTTACCATGAGTATGGGAGTCGCCGTCTCTGCGTGCGAAGGAAAAACCGATGTGGAAGTATTGTTGAATCAGGCCGACGCCGGCCTTTACGCTGCTAAGGCGAATGGCCGAAACCGGATCGAGCACTTTACTCCCATCCCCACGAAAACTTCGCCGGTGCGTGCGCGCAAGAGCTAGAGATCGCACTTCATTTGCTGAATTTGGATGCATGCGGAAGTGTTAGCCTCTTCTGAGGCGTCAGTTTCGCTCCGGCGAAGTTGGCGGCAGCAGTTCCTCTTGTCACCCGACCTTCCAACCCGCGTTAAGCAGTGCGCCCGCGACGCTGGATTTGATCTCTGCGGCATCGCGCCTGTTCGCGATTTTGGCGAGTTGCAGGTCTTTCCCCGCTGGATTGCAGAGGGAAAGCACGGCGAAATGAAATACCTGGAAGCCCGCGATGAGGCTGACAACCTCAAACGCGCCTCGCTGGCGCGAGTTGTCTCCTGGGCGCGGAGCGTGATCGTATGCGCCATCAACTACAACACTGCGCATCCCTATTCGACTCAGGTGCAAGAAGACGGCAGCCGAGGTTGGATTTCGCGCTACGCCTGGGCTCGGGAGGATTATCACGATGCGGTGCTGCGCCGCCTGCGGCAGGTAGAAGATGACTTATATGCGCTATTTAACTCCAACGGCACCTTGCAACTTCGTTCCTACGTCGACACTGGCCCGCTGATCGAGCGCGTCTATGCCAAGTACGCGGGCATCGGATGGATTGGCAAGAATACCTGCATCATCAACCAGAAGATTGGATCCTGGCTGTTTCTGGGCGTGATCCTTACTTCGCTCGATGTTACGGAACTTGATCTCACAAAAAATGAGCTTGCTGCCGATTTGCCCGCACCGGATCGTTGCGGGACGTGCACGCGCTGTATCACCGCTTGTCCAACGCAGGCGATTGTAGCGCCGGGGGAACTGGACGCGCGATTATGTATCTCCTATCTGACGATTGAAAAGCGCGGCGAAATTCCAGAAGAGCAGCGCGCCGGTTTGGGTCGGCACGTTTTCGGATGCGACATCTGCCAGGACGTCTGCCCGTGGAACCGCAAAGCGCCCGTGACTGCTGTGCCCGAGTTCCAGGCGCGCGAAGGGCTGGTAAATCCGGCGCTCGAATGGCTGGCTGAGATGCAGCCAGAAGAGTTTCAAGTGAAATTTCGCGGATCTCCCATTCGTCGCGCGAAGCTTTCCGGGTTGCGGCGGAATGCAGTGATTGCCATGGGAAACAGCGGCGACGAAAAGTTTATGCCGACGTTGAAGAAACTTTGTGGTGACTCAGACCATGTGGTCGCGGAACACGCGCGCTGGGCTGTGGCGAGGCTCGCGCCCGCTGCTTCAAAAGCTTAGTGCTTGATATTCCCTTGGACGGGCGAGACGTCGCTCCACGAGCTAGCACTCTCTGTTTACAATCGTCGGTGTATTTCAGCGGAGGGCCAATGTTCCACAAAGATCTGCTTCACGGCAAGCGCATCCTCATCACTGGCGGCGGCACCGGTTTGGGCAAAGCTACGGCTCAGCGGTTTCTGGAACTGGGCGCGGAAGTTTATATCTGCGGGCGGCGGGAAGAGGTGCTCCTTGCTACCAAGCAAGAGTTGCACGAGCGCACTGGTGGCAAGATCCACTCTCGTCCCTGCGATGTGCGTGATGCCGCAGCGGTTGAAGAGATGATCGAAATTATTTGGGCTGAAGGTCCACTTGACGTGCTTATGAACAACGCCGCGGGAAATTTTCTGGCGCGCACCGAAGAGCTTTCGTTGGGAGCGTTTCAGTCGGTGATTGGTATTGTCCTGATGGGCACGCTACACACGACAATGGCTTGCGGGCGGCGTTGGCTAGCAGCGGAACGGGGAGGAGTGGTGCTGAATATAACCACCACCTACACGACGACGGGTTCGGCATATGTGGTGCCGTCGGCCGTGGCAAAGGCAGGCGTGCAGGCGCTGACGCGAAGTCTGGCAGTCGAGTGGGGGAATCGCGGCATTCGGATGAACGCCATCGCGCCGGGACCGATTCCGACTGAGGGCGCGTTCTCCCGTTTGCTGCCTCGTCCTGAATTGGAGGATGTAGTGAAGAAACGAAATCCTCTCGGGCGCTTTGGCACGATGGAAGAGTTTGCCAATCTAGCCGTGTTTTTGGTGAGCGATGGCTCCGGGTATGTAAATGGGGATGTCGTAACTATGGATGGCGGGGAATGGCTGCAAGGGGCTGGCGAATTCACGGCACTGGGACGGGAGCTGACCGATAAAGAGTGGGAGATGATGAAACCGAGGAAAATTCCGCCGAGGACCTGATCCTATCTGCGACTATCGAAGATCGCCGCCAAAAAAACGAAAGCGCCCGGACTCAGTTAGAGTCAGCGGACGCCCGTTTGAACAGCCCTCCCCCGAAGTCTGCTCACCTACGACTCTACGTCTGAATAGCAACCGAGGGAATGGCACGAACGTGGCACTTCTATAGGACAATCTGGTAGGCCCGGCAGGAATTGAACCTGCAACCCTTGGATTAGAAATCCAATGCTCTATCCATTTGAGCTACGGGCCCTTGGCAAGATGGATCCTACCGATTATAGGGGATGCGCGGGCCGGG
>Ga0070764_10000719_pt1 | contig 13575 bp, 12 predicted proteins | sample HubBroMetageWRM4_FD_67287 | JGI IMG/M metagenome (GOLD analysis project Ga0070764, IMG submission 67287) | Warmed soil microbial communities from the Hubbard Brook experimental Forest, New Hampshire - Hubbard Brook CCASE Soil Metagenome WRM 4 | ecosystem: Environmental > Terrestrial > Soil >... | reverse complement strand
TCAGTTCGGCGACGGACTCCGTCGCACTCCCGCCCCCAACCCGAATTTGCGGGGCATTACACTGCGGGCAAAAGGGAATACCATCTTCCACATTCGAGCCACACTTATAGCAAGGATGTTCCACCGGACTTCAAGGTACCGCAGGGCAGACCAACGCGCAAGGAACGCTTAGACGGCAGTATCTCATGGGAAAGATCCCTCAGACTCGTTCCCTCCGCGCACTCCGCCGGCTTTCTCTGCGATCTCCGCGATGTAAGGCTTTATGCTTTCAGAAGTCGCGCCTAAATCTCACCCTGCTTACCGCGCGTGTGCACATAAACCATCTCGAAGGTCGAGCCCTTTCCTTTTTCTGCAGGTTCGATAGCCACCGCGTGCTGATCATCTTCAGTCCCGACCTTGAGTTCAATCACCCTGCCGGTGTTGTCGCCTTCACATTTCAACTCTTTCGACTTGTTTGATACCTCGCCTCCTTCATCAATGTTCACCCCGCTGTTGTCATTCCCGTGATGGCTGCTGTGGCACTCCAGCACCTTGCCGTACTTCTTCAGCTTCTCACGATAAAATGCGACAACCTTCGCGGCGTCGTCATCCGAATCGTAATGCGCGACCAGCAACTTCACGCCGAACGCCGAAGTGAATAGAGCCAGATTGGCATTGCTCCGGTCCTCGTCATGCATGCGTAACCGCGCCCCCGGATAGGCAGGCAAACCAAGCTCGCGCAGATCGACATCCGAGCCCACATGTACGTCACCCAGTGTGCTTTTGAGATCGAAGGTCTTGTCTTTTCCATTGTCGTCTGTCGCTTGGGCATTGGCGCTGGCGCCTGAAAAACCAAGCATCACGGCCAACACCACCGCACAAACCACCGAAGCTGGCTTTCGCTGAATTGAAATATTCGAAATCATGAGTTCTCCTAAATCGTGCCTTCTTTGCCTCTGGTCTGGATGAACACCAATGCGAAATCCGTTCCATTGCCCTCAGGTTCCACCGAAACCAGGTGCTGATTGTCTTCCGTCCCGACTTTTAGCTCGACCACGTTTCCGTTGTTGTCGCCATCGCACCGAACCTCCCGCTTACTGTTTTCGTGGCCTGCCTTAACCGTGAGGTCGCCGCCATGCTTGTCGGTGCGGCACTGGATCACCCGCCCAAATTTTTTCAATTGGTCTTGGTAAAACGCCTGCACTTTACTCGGCGGATCGTCCGACTCATATTCAATCGCCACCACCTTCACTCCAAAGAAACTGCTCGAGATGTTCACGTTGGCGTTCTTGCTATCGTTGTCCTTTTTCTCTTTCTGTCGCGCGCCGGGATAGACCGAAAGACCCGTGTCCCTGACGTTGGCCTGCTCGTCGACGTGAATACCTCCAACCGGAGTCTGAATATCCACCTTGCTGTTGTCGCCGTCGTGGTCTTTCACATCCACCGTGCAGGCCAAAACCGTCAGCCAGCCCGCAAATGCCGCAGCGATCAGAAACTTCGCTCTATTGTCCAGACCTTTGGGTATGAGCATATTGAGTTTCTCCTTCCGCACTCTGCGCTGCGCGCTCAATTCCGGCGCCGCGCTCGGCGATACCTGGGATCGTCACCGGAAGATGGCCGTGTATGGCAATCTCTCCAAACAGCGCCTTCGTCGCGCTCACCTCTGCAATCGACACGTTGGAGAAGGTGCAAACATAATTTTGGATCGCCGGGAAGCTTTGTGCCACATACGGGTTCCCCATCGCCAAAACCACCGTCTTGTCTTTCCCCCGGTTCAAGATTTCTTGTAGCAGCGCCGCACTGGCATCGGGAAGACTGACGGAGTTGGTCAACCCATTCGCCCCCTGCACCGCACGCCCCGCCACCGGAACCGCATAAACCGCCGCGATCACCCTTTGCGCCTCATCCACGGCTTTCAGTACGCCGGACGACATGCCATCTACAATTCTGGAGTCCACGTACATCACGTTCACGTCCGCCTCGCGAGCACGAATCTGGTTCTCCAGGGTTCGGCCGGCATCCGCTCGCACATCATCCACCAGAACCACCACCACCAGCCGGTTCCGCACCTCTTCCCCTTTCTGATACGGCAGGCCGCCCTCAACAGTTCCCATTCGTTTGAGGGGCAAAAGCTTGCCGTTATCGCGCACCAGAGTGACGGCGTCATCCATAATGTGTTGACCCAAAGCCACGTTATCGGGCTCACCGATCACTTCGGAAAGCTTCTCAATATTCACCAGCCGTTCTTTGTTAAGGCCGACTGCTGCCTTTGCTTTCAGTATCTTAAGGACGGAGGCATCGAGTCGCGCGGGGGAAATCTCGCCGCTCTTCACAGCTTCCAACACCGCCTGGTACGAAGCGTCCAAATCCGCCGGGATAATCAGCAGATCATTGCCTGCCTTGAACGCATCGACCGCGGCGCGTCCGATGTGGGCGGCGTAAAGCCGAGTGAGGCCCGCCATATCCAGAGCGTCGGTCACCACAATTCCTTTGAATCCGAGCTGCTCCTTCAGCAGGCCCGTCACAATGGCAGGCGACGTTGAAGCCACTCGATCCGGCTGTGCATCCAGCGCCGGAACCGTGACATGCGCCACCATGACCGAATCCACGCCAGCTTCAATGGCCTTGCGAAACGGCGGCAGTTCGACCGACTGTAATCGGGCCATGTCGCCCGTGACTTGCGCAACCCCGAGGTGCGAATCTGTGGAGGTATCCCCATGACCCGGAAAATGCTTGGCGGTCGTCATCATTCCGTTGGACCTTGCGCCACGAATATAGGCAGTCACCAAGTCCCCGACTTGCCGCGGGTCTTCGCCGAAAGAACGTGTATTGATGATCGGGTTCGCGGGATTCGAATTCACATCCGCGACCGGAAAGAAATTCCAATGCACTCCGATGGCCCGCGCTTCCTGCGCGGTGATCCGTCCAAAGGCCTCAGCATATTCCGGATTGCCGGTTGCCCCAAAAGCCATGGCATGAGGAAATTCCGTCGCCCCATGTAGCCGCATGGATAAACCCCGCTCGAAATCCGCCGCTATCAACAACGGTAGCTTCGAATCCTGCTGCAACCGATTGAGCAGCACGGCGGCTTCATAGGGCTCGTTGCGATAGAGAAAAGGCGGGTCCCAGCGCACTGTCATCGCAAAAGAACCAAGGTGATATTTACGCATGGTGTCGCGCAGTTGCAGATATTCAGGGCTGGCAACGTTGAGAAACTCCGCCCGTACCCAGACCATAAAAAGCTGGCCGACTTTTTCCTCGGGCGAAAGCTTGCGTAAGGTCTTCTCTGCCCACCTTTCCCCGTCACGGTCAAGGTGAATCGGGCCAGCCGGTTGGCTCGTGTCTTTGCCCAAAGCTGGGCAGACCAGGACCAACGCCAATAAAACAACCTCAAGGTTCCGGAGCATGAGTCAGAAGATAACACGCACGGCGGAGCCCCGTGTTCGTCCCCTAATCTTTGTGCTACATTTGGCCGTTATGCGGGCCCGGTCGTGTCCTCTGGTCGATTGCCATCGTGCTTTTCACTCGCTTAGGAGGCCGCTTTCTGCTCTCAGTCTGGCCTGCCTTTGCCTCCACGGCGTTTTTGGTCCGGCGATGGCCCAACCCAGGAACGCGCCCTTCCACGACAATCACATTTCATCGCAATCAACCGGCTCCGTAGCGGAGCGCATCGCTGCTCAAAACACTCTGTTCAAACAGCAGTTCGAAGATGACATGAGGGCTTCTCCGGAGAGTGAGACCGCCAGGGGAGACTACCGGGACAACGCCAAGCTCGACGACTACTCTCTCGCCGCCAGTGCCAAGCAGAATGCCGTCGACCGCGCCTACCGCGCGAAGCTCGAAGCCATTCCCACGCAGGGGTTTCCCGAGCAGGACCGCATCTCACACGATCTCTTGCTTCGTATTCTGGACAATCGCCTTGCAGACTACGCGCTGAAAGACTATGAGATGCCCATCTCGCAAATGCAGGGCATTCACAACGGGCTCGCCGATCTTCCGAACTCCGTGCCACTGGATACCGTTCAGCATTACGAAGATTACATTGCGCGCCTCCGCCAAATTCCCCGCGCTTTCGAGCAGACCATCGACGTGCTCCGCCAGGGAGAAAAAGACGGATTGATGCCAGTCCGGGTTCTCATCGAGCAAATACCGGCCCAGTGCCAAGGCACGATTACTGAAAATCCCTTTCTCGCCCCAACCAAGAAGTTTCCCGCTTCCATCCCTGACGAAACCCAGAAGCGGCTGACGGAACAGATTGTGCAAGTGGTGAATTCCGAGGTGCTGCCCGCTTATCGCCATTTCGCAGACTTCATCGCCAACGACTACGCTCCCCACAGCCGCGCCTCAATCGGCCTGAACAGTTTGCCTGACGGCGCTCGCCGCTACCAGCAAGCCATTCGCGAGCAAACCACAACCGATACGTCCCCGGCTGAGATTCACGCGCTCGGCCTTCGAGAGGTTGCGAGGATCAATGGCCTGCTCACCCATCTCGCCCTCAAGGCCGGCTACAAAGATCTCAGCAGCTTTCGCGTCGCGCTCAACAGTGATCCCAAGTACGTGCCGAAATCTGCGGATCAGATCGTCGACGACTTCCGCCGCTACGTTGGCCAGATGCAGCCACGCCTCCCCGAACTGTTCGGCGTGTTCCCCCAGACCCCGCTGACTGTGGAAGCTGCGCCTGCCTCCCAGCCCAACAACCCCACTCACTACATTTTTGGCACTCCCGATGGAAGCCGGCCCGCGCGGGTAGTAGTCGCGACTTCCAATTTCGCTCAGCGAAAACTGCTCAGCGACGAGACGCAGGCCTACCACGAAGGTATCCCCGGCCATCACATGCAGATTTCCGTCCAGCAGCGCCTCACCGGCCTGCCGGAATTTCGTCTTCACGTTATCAACAACGCATACGCTGAAGGCTGGGCAGTCTATGCGGAGGCACTCGGCAAAGAGATCGGGTTCTTCCAGGATCCCGCCTCAGATTATGGACGGCTCAACCTGGAACTAATGCGTGCAGTTCGCCTGGTCGTCGACACCGGCATTCACTCCGAAGGTTGGACCCGCGAACAAGCCGTGGCCTACTTCAGCGAAAGCGGCGCCGGAGACGAGCCTACCATTAAGGCTGAAGTTGACCGGTACATTGCATGGCCGGCACAGGCCCTCAGCTATCAGATCGGCAAGCTCAAGATTCTCGATCTCCGCAATCGCGCGAAACAGCAGCTTGGCGCCCGTTTCGATCTCAGGGCCTTCCACGATGAAATTCTCAGTGGAGGAAGCCTGCCACTCGACATGCTGGAAGCCCGCGTCGATAGTTGGATTGGAAGCCAGCTTCCGAGCGCTGCCAAATGAAGATCCGGCAAAGGAAAATTGGTGAAAATTCCTACCCATTCACCCAACCTCAAGGCGATCCTCTACCAACTTAACCGCCGATTGCTGGATCCCCATCTCATCCCCAAATCCCGTCAGCCAGCAAACCTCCGGCTCTCGACGGAACCATGTCATCTGTCGCTTGGCGTAGTTGCGATGCGCCTGCTGCGCCGCTTGCAGCGCCGCATTCTCATCCATCTCACCCCGGACCAGCTGTTTTGCCTGCTTGTACCCGAGTGAGCCCAGCGGCCCCGCATTTTCCCCATACTTATCGAGCAGCCGCCGCGTCTCCTCCACCAGCCCGGCCGTGAACATGTGCCGTGCCCGCTCATTGATGCGGCCGTAGAGCGCATCCCGCTCGGGACTCAACCCAATCCGCAGAATGCGAAATCCCCCCAGCGGCTCCCGCCCCTGCTGCCACATCTCCGTCATCTTGTGACGAGAAGACAGGCAAACCTCGATGGCCCGAATCAGCTTGGGCAGATCATTCGCGTGGATTTTCTCCGACGCCTCCCGGTCCATCCGCGTCAGGATCCGGTGTAAATGGCTTGTTCCTTTGCCCTCTGCTTTTGCACGCAGCCTTTCTCGCAACTCTTCCGACCGCCGCGGTCCCGGCGAAAGGCCGTCGAGCAATGCCCGCAAGTAGAGCCCCGTTCCGCCAACGACCACCGCCAGGCGCTTGCGCTGCTTAATCTCCTCCAAAACCTCCCGCCCTTGCCGGGCATATTCACCTGCTGTGATGTAGCCCGTCGGCTCCACAACATCCAGCAGATGGTGGGCCGCGCGGGCGCGTTCCGCAGCAGTTGGTTTCGCCGTGCCGATCTCGAATTCGCGATACATCGCGACCGAGTCGCAATTCACAATCTCGCCCTGGAACCGTTCCGCCAACGCCAAAGAAAGCGCGGTTTTCCCGCTCCCAGTCGGACCCAGCACAACCACCAACAGCGGTTCTAGCGCCACGGCTAGCGCGCGCTCCACGGGATGTGATGCCAGTAGCGAATCAGGGTAAGTACGAGGATTAACATCGCAATAACCAGCAGGCCGGTAGCTTCCAAAGTGTAAACCTGTGGCGTGCGATGAGGTTCGGCCGAAGTTGCCTCCGGCTGCCGTTTTGCTCCAGCGGCGGGCACAACATGATTGTAAGCCTTGCAGCCATAACCACAGCAAATCCTTGGAACCCGGTTGACCAAGGTTGCGTATCATCGCCTGACGCCGGGGCTATGTGCGCCTCTTGCGCAGGAGCAACCTCATGCAACGCTTAACATTCGCGCTCTTAGGTTTAGTGCTGGCCGTCGCCCCTTTGTCTCTCGCTGATGACTGGTCCAAAACCTACAACATCTCGGGAAAGCCCGATCTTCGTGTGGAAACCTCCGACGCCAACATCCGCGTTGACACCTGGGACCAGAAGACCATCGACGTTCACATCACCAGCAACCGCTATAAATTCGCCGACAACGGCCTCCGCGTCATCGAGCGCCAGAACGGTGATGCGGTAGAAATCGAGTTGCGCTTCCCGCACCACGTTTTCATGGTCCAGGTTGGCAGCTACAAGGTCGATATCGAGGTCCATATGCCCCGCCAGGGCCGTGTAAATCTGCGCACTGGCGACGGCTCTGTCGAACTCTCGAATTTCAAGGGTGACATGGACCTGGAAAGCGGCGACGGCCACGAGCAGATCGAAGCCGTCGACGGCAACCTTCGTGCCCGCACCGGTGATGGCCACATTCGCGCCGCCGGCCGTTTTGACGCGCTCGACCTCAACACCGGCGATGGCCGCATCGAAGCTCGTGTATTGCCCGGCTCAACCATGGCGTCCAGTTGGAACATTCACACCGGCGACGGCAGCGTAACGCTTCAGATCCCGGAGAGTTTTGCCGCCGATGTGGACCTTCGTACCAACGACGGTCACATCAACCTCGAAATGCCGGTCACCGTCGAAGGCCGCATGGGCGACAAAAACATCCACGGAAAAATTAACGGCGGCGGAAACCTGCTGACCGTCCACACCGGCGACGGCTCGATTCACTTGGAAAAATCGTAGAAGAGACTGCCTACTGCATTTCGCTCTTGCTCGGGTTGTAGAGAAACTTAAAGCGAAGAGCCAGATACTGGCCTTTGAACTCGGTGGGCAACGGTGGAAACGGAATGGAACTAGTAATCCCCCCCCACGCCCCGCGGTCGAGTGCGGTATCCCCCGAGGAATCATCCAGCTTCAACCCCGCCACACTGCCGTCCTTCAGGATGGCAAACTCGATCGTCACGTTTCCCTTCTTCAGCAGCGGCGCTCTCGCAGACTCAGGAATCAGGTTGTACCAATTCATTTTTACATCGTGCAATACCCGCGCCAGGTATGGCCCGAAGTCAACACCCATGGTGTCGCTGAGGACCTCCAACCCACCGTACGCAGCGCCTTGTTTGCCCAGGCCCAAACCAAAATCGCCGTTCTGTCCGCCAGATCCGCCATGGGCGGATGCCACAGCCCTTTCCGCCTGCTCCGTTGCCGATCCCACATATCGTGAGCCGGAACCGAACACGTCCTTGGGTGATAACACCGGCGGCGTCTGAAGGCGGGCGTTGAGATTCTGATCCGGCGGAGGCGGCGCAGGCGATTGCTGCTGTGGCTGCGGTGCAGGCGCGGCCTGAGCCTCGGCCGGGGCCGCAGACTGCTGCGGCGCACCGCTCGGCCCCGGCGGACCCGGACGGCTGCTGTCCAGAATTTTCTTCAATTCCTTGCGATCAATTTGCGGCGCCTTCGACGTCGCAATCCGATTCTTGTCCGAAATAATGTTCGTCTCCGGAGGCTTGGCTGGCGGCTTTTGCTGGTCCGGCGGAAGCTCGAGATACGTAAGGTCCTTGTCCTGCGGCAAAGCGTTGGGACTCAGGACTGCCGTTTGTCGTGGCATCAGACCGGCAATTCTCCCCGAGTTCACGATCACCAGCACCACCAGCAAGTGGACGACGACTGAAATCCAGAATGATTCCCGGCGCCGTGAATGCGCCAGATCATCCTGAAGTTGAAGCACCAGAGTTGGAGCTTCGTCAATCTCCCGGTAGGCCGACTCCCAGTAGCGGGCATCGTACAAATCTCCGCCCTCAGGTTTTCTTGGCGCAGGTGTTGTAGAGGGCGGCGTCGACGGCGGGATTTGCGTGGTTGACATCGAACGGCTTACCCGTTGGTTAGACACGAGCCGCAGGATATTAGTTGTAGCAACAGCAATCCTGCCGGGTTACCGTAACTGTCGGTCTCACCCTTACATTTGTGGCGTCTGCGGCCCAATGGCTTATTTTCGCATCTTTTTCGCGAATCTGCGATGGCCTGGAAGGCTAGCTACTTCAGGTCGCATCCAGATCATCACTTGGAAGCCCGATTGACAATACTTTACAGAGAGCCGGGGCCCAAAATTGCCGAAATCCGCCCCTTCTGCGAACTCCGTGGGCTGTTCTCTGCGCTCTCTGCGGCTGTTCTCTGCGCTCTCTGCGTTTCAAGGTTTTGGCAATTCGCTATTTGCGGGAAATCCACCCAATCAGCGATGCAGTTCCGCCAGCCTAATCTTGCTCCCATGGTCGCGGATCGCCCCCACAATATCAAGCGCCACGGCCAGCGCGCGACGGCCATCTTCCAGGTCAACTAGTGGCCGAGTGCGCATCTGCACCGAATCCAAAAATGACTTCAGTTCTGCATGTAACGGCTCTTCCTGCATCGTGGCAAGTTTGGCCACCTGGATCTGCGGATTCACCGACGGCCTACCCGCGCCTTCCCCGCCCACAGAAAAGACCATGGCATCCTGCCGTCCGTAATCCAGCGAGACATACTGCTTCGGCTGGAAAAAACGCAACTTGCGCACCAGTTCGGTCGACACCCGGCTGGCCGTAAAATTGGCCACGCAGCCGGAATCGAACTCAATCCGCACGTTCGCGATGTCCACTTTGCTCGAAAGAATCGGCAACCCGACCGCGCGAATTTCCTTCACCGGCGAATTAACAAACGACAACACGATGTCGAGGTCGTGGATCATCAGATCGAGCACCACGTCGACATCCAGCGACCGCGGGGTAAACACGCTGAGCCGATGGACTTCAAAGAACATCGGCTGCGTGATCACTGGAAGGGTGGCGCGGACGGCCGGATTGAACCGCTCCAAATGTCCTACTTGGCCAATTCGCTTGTGCTGCCGGGCCAACCCGATCAGTTCATCGGCCTCAGCCAGCGACGACGCCAGCGGCTTCTCGATCAGCACATCGACTCCGGCTGCCATCAACTGCCGGGCACTGTCGAGATGATGAACGGTGGGAACCGCGACCGACGCCGCCTCAACTTCGCTGTGCGTAGTGAGCAGTTGCTCCACCGAGCCGAATCCCCGGCAGCCAAATTCGCGAGCAACCGCGTCCGCGCGAGCGGTGTCGCAATCGACCACGCCCACCAACCGCACCGGTGCTCCTTCTTTCGCCAGTTGCTGATAGACGCGCGCGTGGTTTCGTCCGAAAGCCCCGACACCAACCACTGCGACGTGAATGAGATGATCCGGGGCCACGATCTACTTCGCCTGCGCCTTCTTCAACAGTGCGATTTGCCCCGCATGATAAAGCTCGTGCTGCACAATCCCGCTGAACATATAGAAATGATCGTAGTATTTCTCCGGCTTGCCGGGAACCGGCTCGAACAAACGCGCATCCGGAAAAGCCGCTACTGCTTTCACCAACGAAACGTGCTTTTGCTTGACCTGTTCCACCGTCTTTCGCCAAGCCGTTTCGCTGGTATCGTTGACCGGCGGGAAGTTCTCTTCGTCACTGAGCTTCACCGCTGTTCCTCCCGCCCGGCGCAACACCGCGTCGTCCCATGCGGCAACGTGCAGCAGCAATTCCCAGATGCTGTGAGCGCCCTTAATCGGATGGGCCGCTGCCGTCTTGGCGTCGACGTTGGCCAGCAGCTCAAGCATGGAATCCCCATGCCAGGCTTCGCCCTCAAAGGCCCGGCGGATCTGATCAGAGAGACGCGCAGTTTCGGACATGCAAATACCTTCCTTGACTCCTGAAGATGACCCTGTCCCCGTCAGTCTAAATCTTGAAACGCCGTCGCGACGATCGCAATGCCTGCCGCATCCGCCGCCTCAAGAATCGCCGCTCCATCCAGCAGCAAACATTTTCCCGCATCCAACGCCAGGCAAGTCGCGCCGGCTTTTCGCATCACTTCGATCGTCTTCACCCCAATGACCGGGACGTCAAACCGCATGTCCTGATTTGGCTTGGCTGCCTTAATCACTGTCAAGGCTCGACTCAGCGTAGAGCCGTCCGCCTCCAGTGATCCCATGAGTTGCCCCGCGCGTTCGATCGTCGCGTCCGTGCCTTCCATGGCTTCGACGGCCACACACGCAGCTTCGGCAATCACCACCGTCTGTCCAATATCGAACTGCGCCAGCTGCCGGGCCACGCCGCGGCCATATTCGATATTCTGCTGTTCCTGCTCTCTTGGCGCGCGCCGGGTAAGCACGCCCTGCGTGGCCAACAGTGGCTCCAGCAAACTCGTCGAATTCTCTAATGCGATACCCTCATCAGCCAGCACTTTGGCCACCGCCCCCAGCAGCGCGTCTGTGTTCCGGATACGCAGGTTCAACAACAGTTTTGCCAGCCGCCAATCCGGCCGGATGCTGGAGAAAATTTGCTTGTGTTTCACCTGTCCGGCCATGACCGCTTTGGTCACACCTTCGCGCTTGAAAGTTTCGATCAGTCTGGAAAGCTCTCCCAACGAAAGCCAGTGCACCGCCGCCGCCCCGTGCGAGTCAATTTCGGGAAGGGTTTCTTCTTTGATGGCGGCGACCACCACGTCGAACCCACAGGCCCGCGCCGCGTCTAATACAAGAAAAGGAAAGCGCCCATTGCCGGCAATCAGCCCAAGTTTAGGTTTGGCAGGGGACACGCCTGAAAGTCTAGCACTGAGCCAAGAGCCATGAGCTAAAAGCCAAGAGCCGCACTACTTAATCACTCCCCGTTCCGACTCCTCGATAAAACGAATCAACCGCTCCACATCCTCACCCCGGTCACTTTCCGATTTCAATTTCTCTAGCGCCTGCGAAGTGTTCAGTTTCGACGCCAGCAGCACCTTGTAAGCATGATGGATCTTGGCAATCCGCTCCTTACCGAATCCGCGCCGCTCCAATCCAACTGCATTGAGCCCGTACGCATGCGTATCCCGCGCGGCCGCAGTCTTGGAAAATGGAAGGACGTCGCGCGTGATCGTCGTGCCTCCGCCGACGAACGCGTACTCCCCAATTCGCACAAAGTGGTGCACCGGACAAAGCGCTCCCACCTGCGCCCAGTCACCAACTGTCACGTGCCCGCCGAGCGTCGCCGCATTGGCAAGAATGACGTGATCTCCAACTCTGCAATCATGTGCGATATGCGTGTACGCCATGACCAGCGTGTGACTCCCAATCCGCGTCAGCCCGCCACCTTTCATGGTGCCGCGGTTGATGGTGACAAATTCCCGGATGGTGTTGTGATCGCCAATCTCCAACCGCGTCGGCTCGCCCGCATAGGTCAAGTCCTGGGGCGCTAGTCCAATTGAGCAAAACGGGAAAAAGCTGTTGTGGACGCCGATCCTCGTCGGCCCTTCCATGGCCACGTGCGACACCAGATTGCAGCCCTCACCCAGTTCAACTTCAGGCCCGATCACACAATAAGGACCGATCTTGCAACTGGAATGAACCTTCGCGCGAGCATCGACGACGGCGGTGGCGTGAACGGTCATTTTTGTGGAGGAGGCAAACACGCTCGCACTGGCTATTCGGATTCTGCGGATGCATTGGCGCCGCCGCGAGCACGCGCGAGATCCACTACCCGGCAAGTGACGGTCGCCTCCGCCGCGCGCTTGTCTCCCACGTAGGCCACGCCCTGCATGCGTCCCGCGTTGCCTCGCCACGCGGTCACCGTCACTTCAATGCGCAACTGATCGCCCGGAACCACCGGTCGCCGGAACTTGGCGCGCTCAATCCCCGTGAACAAAATCAGCTTGCTCTCCCGGTCCTCGATCTCGGTGAGCAAAAGCACTCCACCCGCTTGCGCCATAGCCTCCACGATCAGCACTCCTGGCATGACCGGCGTCCCGGGAAAATGGCCGGCAAAGAAAGGCTCATTCACCGTCACATTCTTAATGGCCACAATTCGCTCTTTCCGCGTAAGTTCCAGCACCCGGTCGATCAGCAGGAACGGATAGCGGTGGGGAAGAAGGCGCGTGATCGCATTGATGTCCAACCCGGTCTTTGCGGCCAGGGTCTCGTCTGCGGAATGAGCGCTTTCTGTCTCTGGGTTCATCAAGAAGCGAAGATTATACTTGATCGGGCCCACAAAACCCCTGGACCAAATAACATTCATGACCACAAAAGCTCAAAGTAAAGTCTCAGCCGCCCCCGGCGCGGAATCCGCCGCCCGACTCCGCTACTTCGAAGAACGCAAACCGCAGATTACCGAAACCATCCGCCAACTGGTCCAAATCGAATCCCCGAGCGACAATAAACCCGCCGTCGATCGCCTGGGTGAGTTGCTGGCCGGGCGGTTCGAAGCCCTGGGAGGCCACGCCAAGTTTCATCGCACCCAAGACTTTGGCGATCACTTGCAAGCAGATTTTGCCGGCAAAAGCTCCGACAAGCCGGTGCTGCTGCTCGGACATCTGGATACCGTATATCCCATGGGCACGCTGGCCACCATGCCCTGCCGCATCTCCGGCCAAAAGCTCTACGGCCCCGGCAGTTTCGACATGAAATCAGGGATCGCATTCATGCTTCACGCCATTGCGGCGCTTCGCTCCTGGCATGGCGACCAACTGCCGCGCCCGGTGACCGTTCTCCTGGTTTCGGATGAAGAAGTGGGCAGCGAAAGCTCGCGGCACATCACCGAGAATCTCGCCAAAAGATCATGTGCAGTGTTGGTACTTGAGCCCTCTTACGGCCCGAAGGGTGCAGTAAAAACCGCCAGAAAAGGCGTTGGCGAATACCTTCTAAAAGTCACCGGAAAAGCTGCGCACTCGGGACTGGACTTTGAAAAGGGCGAGAGTGCCATAGTCGAACTGGCCCGGCAAATCATCGCGGTCTCGAAGTTGACCAATCTCAAACGAGGCATCACCCTCAATGCCGGAACCGTACAGGGAGGTACGCGCTCCAATGTGATTCCCGCCGAAGCCAGCACAGTGCTCGATGTCCGCGTCGCCCGCAAGGCAGATGCTTCCGTCATCGATCGCCGCCT
>Ga0070764_10000718_pt1 | contig 13579 bp, 8 predicted proteins | sample HubBroMetageWRM4_FD_67287 | JGI IMG/M metagenome (GOLD analysis project Ga0070764, IMG submission 67287) | Warmed soil microbial communities from the Hubbard Brook experimental Forest, New Hampshire - Hubbard Brook CCASE Soil Metagenome WRM 4 | ecosystem: Environmental > Terrestrial > Soil >... | reverse complement strand
CTTCCTGGGACTAGGCGAATCGGGCAGCTTTCCCGCAGCCATCAAGACGACGGCGGAATGGTTTCCGCAGCGCGAGCGCGCGCTCGTCACCGGCATCTTCAATTCCGGAACGAATGTGGGCGCTATTCTCGCGCCCGCCTTCATACCATGGATCACGCTGAAATTCGGCTGGCGCGCTGCGTTCTTGGCCACCGGACTGGTCGGTGCCATCTGGATCGTGTGGTGGGTCAGGCGGTATCACAGCCCCGAGGATCACCCGCGCGTCAGCGCCCGGGAACTGCAATACATTCGTGACGACCCTGCTGAGCCCCTGGTGCAAATCCCCTGGACGAAGCTCCTGACTTACCGGCAAACCTGGGCTTACTCCGCGGCGAAATTTCTGACCGATCCGATCTGGTATTTTTATCTTTACTGGCTGCCGAAGTTTTTTGATTCCCGTTATCATCTCGGGCTTGGCAGCATCGGCCTGCCGCTCATCGTTGTTTACAACTTGTCTGCCGTGGGAAGTATTGGCGGCGGATGGTTACCGACGGTTTTCAACAAGGCTGGAATGTCGATGGCCAAAGCGCGCCTGTCCGCGATGCTCATCTGCGCCTGCCTCATTTTGCCTATCTTCCTCGCGAGCCGGGTCAGCTCCCTGTGGTCCGCGGTTGGCATTCTGGGTCTGGCGACCGCGGCGCATCAGGGATGGTCGGCGAATTTGTTTACCACCGCCTCGGACATGTTCCCGCGCAGTTCGGTTGGCGCGGTCGTCGGGATCGGTGGCATGGCAGGCTCGATCGGGTCTGTCCTCTTTTCAGTGAGCACGGGGTGGGTGCTTGAGTCTCATCATAGCTACGCTCCTTTGTTCTCGGTTGCCGCGGCTTCGTATCTTGTGGGCCTGTTCATTCTCGGGACTCTGGCGCCAGGCTTGCGAAAGGCCGGCGTGCCGACGGAGCTCGAGCGCGATTCGCGAACAAAACCTGCGATAGGGGATAATGCTGGCAGATGATTCTTCTGGTAATGGGAGTGACCGGTTCGGGCAAGACCACTGCGGGAAAGCTGCTCGCGCAGAGATTGGGCTGGCGGTTCCTGGATGCTGACGATTTTCACCCTGCGGAGAATATTGAAAAGATGAAGCACGGAGTTCCGCTGAGCGACGAAGACCGCAAGCCCTGGCTGGTTGCGATCCACGCCTCACTCCTGCAGTGTGGGGCGAAAAAGCAAGACGCGGTACTGGCGTGTTCGGCGCTGAGACAGAGTTATCGGGACCAGCTCGCCTCCGGAGTAGACCTGCGGGTCTGCTACCTGAAGGGAACGTATCGTGAAATAGCCGCGCGCCTGCAAGCCCGCAAGGGACATTTCGCCGGGGAAGCGATTTTGGTTGGGCAATTTGCGGATCTCGAAGAGCCGCGCGAGGCCCTGGTCCTGCGCGTCAGCGACACGCCAGAGGAAATCGTGCGGGACGTGCAGCGGAAGCTGGAGCTCGGCTGGTGATTAGGAATCAAGCATAACCATGAGTCTATATTGCGCACAGGGCGGCCCCGATCGCGAGCTCTCGTCGAGCGAGCTAAGTGGGTTTTTGTCTGCCGCGCTTGAAAAACTTGGCAGGCGCAGAAAAGTCCTGGCGGTTCCTCCCGATCAAACGCGTACGGCCTCGCGAGCCGGCGAGCTGACGCGTTGCGCCTGGGAATATTATGGAGATGGCCTGCGCGCCGTCCTGCCGGCATTGGGAACGCACAAGGCAATGTCGCCAGAGCAGATCGCGGGAATGTTTGGCAACGTCCCGTGCGGCCTCTTTCATGCGCACCGATGGCGAGAGGATGTGGAAACGATCGGGGTGGTTCCGCGGGAATTTATTTACGAGCAGTCCGAAGGCAAGCTGGACTATGAATGGCCCGCTCAGGTGAATCGCCTGATTTCCCGAGGCGAATTTGATCTGATTTTGTCGATCGGCCAAGTCGTGCCACACGAAGTAATCGGGATGGCGAATTACAACAAAAACATCCTGGTGGGAACGGGCGGACCAGAGAGCATTAATCGCAGCCACTACCTGGGAGCGGTCTACGGCATGGAGCGGATCATGGGACGAGCGGATAATCCCGTTCGGCGCGTACTCGATTACGCGGCTTCTCATTTTCTGGTGGACCTGCCAATCGTATATGTCTTGACGGTCGTGAGCCGGAACACCTCCGGAGCGATCGTGGCGCGAGGGCTCTTCATCGGGGATGACTCGGAGTGCTTTCATGCCGCTGCGGACTTGAGCTTCCGCGTGAACTTCACCTTGATGCCTCAACCCATACGCAAAGCGGTGGTTTACCTCGACCCGCACGAATTTCACAGCACATGGCTGGGAAACAAAGCGATTTACCGGACGCGCATGGCGATGGCCGACCGCGGAGAACTCATCATTTTGGCGCCGGGTGTGCGCGGCTTCGGCGAAGACGTCCGAATCGACAAGTTGATCCGCAAATATGGATATCATGGCACCGAAGCCACCGTAAGGATGGTGAAAGAGAACGCGGACTTGGCTGCGGATTTGAGCGCCGCGGCGCACTTGATTCACGGATCCCCCGAGGGTCGGTTCCGCGTCACCTGGTGTCCGGGACAATTGAGTGGCGAAGAGGTGCAAGGGGCGGGGTTCGCATTCGCTGAGTTGAGCCAGATGATGCGACAGTACGACCCTGCCCAGCTGGTGCAAGGGTGGAATCAAGTAGCGGGTGAAGAGATTTATTTTATCGAAAGTCCAGGCTTGGGCTTGTGGGCGTCTCAAGATCGCTTTTAGCGATACGACCGACGCGCGGAGATGCGGGGGTCAAATCCGCCGCGGCCAAACAAACCTTCGGCAACGGCAGCGCAGGATTCAATGGGTCGTGGAGGCAGCAAACAAAATGTTTCCCGCTCTGGAATTGACGGGCAAGGTAGCGGTGGTGATTGGCGGGACATCTGGAATAGGCAAGACACTGAGCCTGGGCCTGGCCGATGCCGGCGCAAACGTAGTTGCCACGGGACGGAATGCGGCGAATGTGGATGCGGTCGCCCAGGAGATTGAAGCACGGGGGCGGCAAACACTGCGAGTGACCACCGACACGCGCGACAAAGGTTCATTGCAGCGATTGCTGGCGGCCTGCCTGGAGCGTTTTGAAAAGGTCGAAATCCTGTTGAATTGCGCGGGCAAGATCAAGCGCGCGCCCACATTGGACTTCTTGGAAAGCGATTGGAACGACATTCTCGACACCAATCTGACGGGGACGCTTCGCGCCTGCCAGGTGTTCGGACAACATATGCTGAGGCGCAAAAATGGGAGGATCATTAATATTGCGTCGCTGAACAGCTTTGTGGCGCTGCACGAAGTGGCGGCATACGCCGCGAGTAAGGCCGGCGTGGCGGCGCTGACGCGGGCGCTGGCGGTGGAGTGGTCAAGACAGGGCGTCTTGACGAATGCCATCGCTCCAGGGGTTTTTCGCACGTCGCTGAATGCGGACCTGCTGGACAACACGCCACGCGGCAATGAATTGTTGCTGCGTACTCCGATGGGACGGTTCGGCAAGCTGGATGAGCTGGTGGGTGCGGCCGTGTTTCTTGCCTCGGATTCGGCATCGTTCGTGACCGGACAGATTCTTGTTGTAGACGGCGGATTTCTGGCGAGCGGCGTTAATCAATAACAATGACCTGGCTAGAGACGTTGCGCCAGCCGAATTGCCAGCATCGCTGAGACGGAGGCAGTATCGGGTGAACAGCAGAATGCTGCGATTCCATGAAAGCCCGATGAGCCATGCGCTCGATTGAGTTGCCGTCGCCAGCCTGCCTCCAAAAGCAGCCGTCTCAAATCGCGCTTCGCTTCTTGCGGGAGATGTTCTCCAGGCTGGGAATCAGATCAGTTCCCAAATTGGATTTTGTCAGGAAATACTCAACTTGAAGCGAGTCCGCAAATTGCCGCATTAACCTCGGGTCCTGCGCGCTCATGATCACAATCGTGGCCGAGGGAATGGCTTCTTGCAGCTTCGCTGCCAGGACAGTGCCGTGAACTTGCGGAAGCGAGAGATCGAGTAAGATGACGTCTGGCGTGGCCAGCGCGGCTCGCTCAATCGCGTCATCGCCATCCACCGCTTCGCCGCAGACGAACCATTGACTCGAATTGGAATTCAGAAGCGACTTTATCGCCGCGCGGACACGGTCTGAGTCATCCACAATGAAAATACGCAGCGTCATAAGGAGTTCTGTGCTGCGAGATTGGGCCAAGGCGTCGCTTGAAAGGCCATAGGGTAAAGACTGTATGCAGCGCCTTCTGCCAAGCGTCAAAAAACCGACTCCCTGCAGCAGTCAAACTGAAATATACTGCGAGCGATCCGGAACCGAAAGAGCGCGTTTGTTCTCGTCCTAAAGGAACCATAGCAGTGGCCTCGTTGCGTGTCCTATTGGTTGACGATCACGAACCCATCCGAAGAGGGATTCGAGATCTTCTGTCCTCCCGTGCGGGTTGGAGTGTTTGCGGCGAAGCCGCGGACGGGCTGGACGCAATTGAAAAAGCCAGACATCTGGGACCCGACATCGTTCTCATGGACATCTCGATGCCTCGCATGGACGGGTTGGAGGCGACGCGTAACATTCTGCGCGAGTTTCCTGATTGCAAGATTGTGATCATCACTCAAAATGATCCCTCTGTCGCTCGCCGTCAGGCCGCCGCAGCAGGCGCGCAGGCTTTTGTCACCAAGGCCCAACTCTCACGGGATTTGCTCAGTACCGTGGAACAAGTGGCGGGGAATCGGAATTCCGGAATCGATCAAACACCCCCTAGGCGCGTTTCCGCCGACTCACAGGAACTCACGCGAGGTGGCGGAACGCTCGGTCAACTAATTCGCGCGTTCGATTGGGCGAAAACACCCCTAGGTCCCATCGAGGTGTGGCCCCAAAGTCTAAAAACTGTGGTTCGCATGCTGCTGACCTCTCGTTTTGCAATGTGGATGAGCTGGGGGCCAGAACTCACCTTCTTTTATAACGACGCATATGCGCGAATGACGCTCGGCAAGAAGCACCCCTGGGCGTTGGGGAAGCGTTCTCAGCAGGTATGGGCAGAAATCTGGAGCGACATCGGGCCGCGCATTCAAAAGGTTCTCGATAGCGGCGAAGCAACCTGGGATGAGGCGCTGCTTCTGTTCCTGGAAAGAAGCGGGTACCGCGAAGAAACCTACCACACGTTTTCATACAGCCCCTTGAGTGACGACGACGGCAAAGTCGCCGGTCACCTCTGCGTCGTAAGCGAAGAAACGGAGCGGGTCATCGGCGAACGCCGCCTCAGTACACTCCGGTCGCTGGCAGCCGAGCTCAACACCACGATCGCAGAAAAGGAAGTGTGTGAATCCATTGTTCGCTCGCTTAGCGAAAATCAACAGGATCTTCCGTTCTCGCTCACCTATCTTTTCAGCGAAGATGGCAAGCAAGCCTCGCTCGCCTGCCAAACGGGCATCGCACCGGGCCATGCTGTCGCGCCTGGTCGCGTTGCCGTCGATTCACAAGATAATCGCTGGCCCGTCAGCGAAGTACTGAAGACGAAAAGTTCAGTCACAGTGGAAATGTCGCCCGAGAAGTTCCCCTCGCTTCCGTCGGGGTTCTGGGACACAGCGCCGTCCAAGGCGCTGCTGGTTCCCATCACAAGCCCAGGGCAAGAGAATCCCGCCGGAGTTCTCATCGCCGGCCTCAACCCCTACCGGCAACTGGACGCTAGCTATCGAGGCTTTATCGATCTCGTAGCGGGTCAAATCGCGGCAAGCATCGCGAACGCCCGCGCCTATGACGAAGAGAGAAAGAGATCCGAGTCCCTGGCGGAAATCGACCGCGCAAAGACCGTTTTCTTTAGCAATGTCAGCCATGAATTTCGTACCCCGCTCACCTTGATGCTGGGGCCCCTGCAGGATCTGCTCGCCAGAAGCAAAACACACCTGTCGCCTACGGCCAAAGAGCAACTGGAGCTTGCAAACCGTAACGGCGCACGCCTGTTGCGATTGGTGAATACGTTGCTCGATTTCTCCCGTATCGAGGCCGGTCGAGTCCACGCTGTTTACCAGGCAACCGATATCGCGAGCTTTACCGCAGAGCTGGCAAGCGTCTTTCGCTCCGCGACGGAAAGGGCCGGCTTGAGACTGCTGGTCAATTGCAAACCTACCAGTGAACTGGCTTACGTCGATCGGGACATGTGGGAGAAGATTGTCCTCAATTTAGTCTCGAACGCTTTCAAGTTCACATTGGATGGTGAAATTGAGGTTAGTCTGCGGCAGGTGGGAAGCACAGCTGAACTCTGTGTTCGCGACTCGGGTGTTGGAATTCCCGCCGAGGAAATTCCTCGGCTGTTCGATCGCTTCCATCGCGTTTCCAACGTTCGCAGCCGCACCCACGAAGGTAGCGGCATAGGCCTTGCCTTGGTCCACGAGCTAGTCAAATTGCATGGCGGCCTCATTCGAGTCGACAGCGCACCGGAGCAGGGCAGCAGGTTTATCGTGAGCATCCCCTTGGGACAAGATCATCTGGCTTCCGGCCAGGTCGGCGGGGATCGCCCCCTCTCTTCGACTGCCACGGGCGCCGCGCCGTTCGTCGAGGAAGCCCTGCGCTGGCTGCCACAGGCTGAAGAAAGCGATTCTGCCTCGCAGATACCGCCGGATTACGAACTGATGGCGGTGCCGGCTCCGGCGGCTTCTGCGCGCCCTGGCCGGTCTCGCGTGCTGATCGCCGACGACAACGCCGATATGCGCCTGTACCTCACGCGTCTGCTTGCCGAGCGCTTTGAAGTGCAGGCCGTTGCGAACGGTCGCGCGGCTCTGGAGGCGATAAGCCAAAGAGCGCCCGATCTTATTCTCTGCGACGTGATGATGCCCGAACTGGATGGTTTTGGGCTACTGCGGGAATTACGCGCGCAGGCTGCCACCAGAACCCTTCCCTTTCTTCTTCTCTCGGCGAGAGCGGGGGAGGAATCCCGTGTCGAAGGTCTTGACGCCGGTGCGGACGATTACCTTGTAAAACCGTTTAGCGCCCGTGAATTAATTGCCCGGGTTCAAACACACCTGCAGTTGGCGCAGGTACGTAACGAAGCAGACAAGGCCATTCGCGAGAGCGAAAACAAGCTGCAACTCTCCCTGAAGGCGTCAACCATGGGGGCGTTTTCCTGGCATCCAGAGGAGGATCGCTGTGAGGCTGACGGCAGAGTTTTGGAAATTTTCGGACTGTCATCCACGACGGAATTAACGCTCGCTGCGGCCCTGGACAACATGATTCATCCCGAGGATCGGGAGAGATTTTCCCAAAACGTCAAAAAATCGTTGCGCCCTGGTGGAGATGGCAAGCTAGAGGAAGAAATCCGTATTCGCCGCGGCGACGGGCAGGAACGTTGGATTTCCATAACCGCTCAGGTGCATTTCACGGATAGCCATGAAGCCGATCGCATGATCGGTCTGATCGGCGATATTACCCAACGAAAGCGCACCGAGCTTGCCTTGCGCGAAAGTGAAGAACGACAGGCCTTCCTGCTCACTCTGAGCGATGCCTTGCGTCCCCTGGCCGACGCGATTGAGATTCAAGAAACTGCGGCCCGCATCGTTTGTGAGCACCTGAAGGCGAATCGCGTGGGATACGCCGAAGATCAAGGCGACGGCAAGACCGTGGCCATCACGCGACAGTTCGCCGACGATGTCTCTCCCATCGCGGGCACCTACCGAGATTACGGTGAAGTGCTGTTGAAAGAGTTGCGCGCCGGACACATCGTCGTACGCAACGATCTTGCGAACGATCTGACCCTATCCGACGATAAGAAGGCCGCTGACGCCGTCTTGCAGTTGGGCGCCGCGGTTAAAATCCCGGTCGTAAAAGCGGGCCGCTTGGTCGCCGTATTGTTTGTGCATTACAGGCAAGCGCACCAGTTCTCGGATCATGAAGTAGCACTGCTGGTTGAAGTCGCCGAGCGAATTTGGGCCGCCATCGAACGAGCAAAGATCGAAGCCAAATTGCGAGATTCCGAAGAGCGCTTCCGCGGGCTTGCGGAAACGCTGGAGTCTGAAGTGTGGGCTCGCACAAAAGAACTCGAAGAGCGCAACGCAGAAGTCTTGCAACAGGCCGAAACAGTCCAGACCCTGTCGAGCAGCCTTATGCATGTCCAGGACGACGAACGCCGGCATATTGCAAGAGAACTGCACGACAGCGCGGGCCAGACGCTAACCGTACTCGGCATGAACTTGGCAACCGTTGCAGAGCTTTCCGGCGCGGGCGATCCGAAGTTGCGAGAGCAGGTTTCAGACGCGCAAAAGGCCGTTGAGCAGCTTACGCAGGAGATTCGCACGGCATCCTACCTCCTGCATCCCCCTTTGCTGGATGAGATTGGCGTTGCCGCCACTCTCAAATGGTATGTCGAAGGATTGGCGGAACGGAGCGGGCTGAAAATAAATCTGGATCTACCTCAAGATTTGGGACGGTTTCATCGCGACGCGGAACTGGTCGTCTTTCGCGTGGTGCAGGAGTGTCTGACCAATATTCATCGGCACTCGGGGAGCAAGACCGCAGCCATTCGACTGATGCTTTCCCGCGGCACGGTGTCGGTCGAGGTGCAGGATTCTGGGAAGGGCATGTCGCCTGAAAAGCTCACTGAGATTGAATCCAGCGCTTCGGGCGTCGGAGTTCGCGGCATGCGCGAGCGCGTTCGACAATTAGGAGGACAGATCGGCATTTGCTCGGACGGTTCCGGCACGACAGTATCGATTACCCTGCCAGCATCGGCCGGTCCCAAGTCTAGCGCTCGCCAGCGAACCTCGGAAGCAGCGGGATGATCCGGCGCAACGGCGGGATGCAAGAAGCCGGATCGGCAGCGCTTACTTGGAAAAATGATAATCGAGAATCCAGGAGCCGGATTTCTCGTCTCTCCGCATTTTCTTGAAAGCGGCCTCGCGAGTGAGTGGCGCATCCAGGAACAATCCATATCGCTCTTCGATTTGCGAGCGAATCTGGTTTTCAAACGTCTTCCACGCCTCTTCTTGAGTCGCGCCTCGCACTTCTCCTCCCAGGCCGCCCATGTCAGCTTGCCTTGCGTTGTTGGCGCGGCGCACTAGCGGCGGCGATCTTCGCTGGCTTGGAGGATGGCCGCGTGGCTAGGCTCTTTTTTAGCGCCTGCATCATGTCAATGACCGGCGCCTTGCCCGTTGCGGGAGCGCGGGTCACGGTCTTGCCCTTGAGCTTGGCCTCGATTAACTGGCTGAGGCGTTCCTGGAATTCGTCCCTGTAGGCCTCAGGCTTAAAGGGAGCCGACAGATTCTCTACCAGCTGTTCGGCGAGTTTTACTTCGTCGGGCTTTAGTTTGATGTCGTATTTTTTGCCGTAACCTTCCACCGCGGCAATCTCGTTTTGGTAATACATGGTGTGCAGCGTCAGCCCATTGTTCCGGGCGCGAATGAAGATCGTATACTCGCGCTGATGCATGCTGACCTTTGCGACGCCCATCTTTTTAGTGTCTTGCAGAGCCTTCAGCAGCAGCAGGTAGGGCTTTTCGGCGTGAGCTTCGGGCAGCGCCACAAAGGAGGAATCGAAATAGATGGGATCCACGTCCGACTGTTCCAGAAACGTGATGATCTCCATGGTCCTTCCCGAAGGTGGCGTGATTTTCTTGATCTCCTCGCCGTCCACCAGAACATACTGGCCCGTCTCATATTCGTATCCCTTGATGACTTCCGATCGATCCACCATGCGTTCGCACGTCGGGCAATAGAGAGGCTGCTTCAATCGCGTGTTGCACTCGTTGTGAATTTGGTGCAGGTAGGTGCGTTTCGACCGGGCCGCGGCATAGAGCCGAATGGGAATGGTTACCAGGCCAAATGAGATCATACCTTTCCATACCGAAGCAGCCATGGGTGTTCTCCTCCCTTCGAGCATAGCGGGATCGAAAAGGCAGACAATCCGTGAAACACCCTAAAAGCGCCCGGCGGAATCCGTCGCTCGCTCCCTCTATATTGAAGACAACGCAAGACTTCGGGCGCTAAACGGCTGTCCATCACAAGGATGGCCTAGCACGGTCGCCCCACAGGCAAAATCTTACCCATATACTTCTCCGCAATATGCGAGCCCTCAGCGACTACCAGAAGAAACGGGACTTCCGTTCGACGAAAGAGCCGAAAGGCAACCGGCATGGAGTCGAGAAGGGTCCGATCTTTGTGGTCCAGCGACATGCGGCGCGCCGGCTGCACTTTGACTTCCGGCTGCAAGTCGGCGGAACCCTCGCATCCTGGGCCGTGCCGAAAGGCCCGCCCGAAGAGATCGGAGAAAAACGGCTAGCGATACACGTGGAGGATCATCCGCTTGAATACGCGAAGTTCCAGGGCGACATCCCCGCTGGAAATTACGGAGCAGGACATGTGGATCTGTGGGACGAAGGAACATTTCAGGTCGAGGGTTCACTGTCGGCCGCAGAACAAATCGAAAAAGGGCAGATCCAATTCCGCCTGATGGGCAAGCGCCTCAACGGAGTGTTTGTGCTGGTGAAGATGCAGCGATCTTCTCGCGGCAGCGAGTGGCTGTTCATTCGTAAAAGTGGTTCGAGCAGCGCGGAGGAGCCAGAATCACAGAATCGCGGCCGGAGGGCGGCGACCAAGGGCGCGCCTAGCTCGGTTTTAGACCCGAGGAACGTGGAAGGCGCAAAAAGAAGCGACATGCCGGCCCAGATCTCGGTGACGCTAGCGCAGCTTTCGGACAAAGTGTTTGCAAGTCCGGAATGGCTATTTGAAATCAAATGGGACGGTGAACGTGCGCTCGCCTTCATCCAGGATGGAGAAGCCCAGTTCCGCGCCCGTTCCGGCAGAAACATTACGCCGGAGTATCCAGAGCTGAAATCGCTGGTGAAGCAATTGAACGCTCGCAAAGCAATCGTGGATGGGGAAATCGTGGCGCTCGACAACGAAGGGCGATCCGACTTCACCAAAATACAGCCACGATTTGGAGTCGCTAATCCGCCGCCATCGTTGCAGCTGAAAAATCCCGTCACTTATTATATTTTCGATTTGCTGTACTGCGACGGGTTCGATCTGCGCAATTCCCCGCTGGAAAAACGCAAAGCGCTATTGCAGAAGCTGCTGCGACCGTCCGACAAGATTCGCTATTCGGATCACGTAGTCGAAAAGGGAACTGAGCTATTCGGGATCGCCAAAGAACGACGGCTGGAAGGCATCATCGCGAAACGCCGCGACAGCCCATACCTCGGCAAGCGCACCTCTACGTGGCTGAAATTCAAGATCGTGCACGATCTGGATGTGGTGATTGGCGGCTGGACCGAACCGCGCAAGAGCCGCGACTGTTTTGGCGCTCTCTTAATGGGCGCCTACTTGGGAGAGGCGCTGAAATATATCGGCAGCGTGGGCACAGGCTTCGATCGGGCGACGCTGGAACGCACGCGCAGGACTCTGGATAAGCTCGCCGTCGCCGAATCACCTTTCGACACGACTCCGCAGCTGCGCGAGATAGCGCACTGGATAAAACCCGAGCTGGTGGCGCGGGTGAAGTACGGGCAATGGACGCGAGACAAGAAACTGCGGCAACCCGTATTCTTGGGCTTTCAACAGGACCGCAGCGCGAGCGACTGCAGGGTGGGAGCCGAAGTTGCGCAGGCTGAGAACTCGCCCGAGAAGCCCGCCAAGCCCGCAAACGTGCAACAACCCCGCGTCAACAAAGTCCAGCCGGTCTCCGACCGGCCCACCACCGTGACGCAATTGCAGCAGGAGCTTTCTGAAGGAGGCGGGGAGACGCTCAACGTGGAACTGGAGGGCAAGCCGCTTTCGTTGACGCACCTCAACAAGATCTACTTCAAGCGGCCAAATCTACGCAAGCGCGATGTATTGCTCTACTACCTCCGCATCGCGCCGCATATCTTGCCGTTCCTGAAAGACCGCCCGATGGTCCTGAAGCGTTATCCCAATGGAACCGAGGAAGAGTTTTTCTTCCAGAAGGAAGCGCCCAAGACTCGTCCTGATTGGGTCCAGACAATCGATGTTTTCTCGAAGGAACGAGGGGCCCGGATCCCCTATTTGCTCGCAAACGACCTCGCGACTCTGCTCTACATCACCAATCTCGGGTGCATTGACCACAATCCCTGGTCCAGCCGCTGCGACGATCTGGAACATCCGGACTATCTATTTTTTGATCTCGACCCGACCGAGGGCGCATCCTTCGCCGACGTCTTGCGAGCTGCAAGAGCCATTTACGGCCAGCTACAAGCTCTGCAGATCCATTCCTTCTTGAAAACCTCAGGTGCCTCCGGTTTCCACATCTATGTTCCGATCGAACGAAGATATACCTATGAAGAAGTCAGGCTCTTCGCGGGCGGCATCGGTCAGCGCGTGCAAGCCGAGTTACCTGAGATCATTACGTTCGAGCGGACGGTGAGCAAGCGGCGCAAGGGAACCGTGCTGGTTGACGCCGTCCAGAATGCCAAGGGCAAGCCCCTGGCTGCGCCCTACTCTCTTCGGCCTTTTGCCGGCGCGCCCGTTTCCACTCCCGTAACCGCGGCTGAAATCAAACGAAAGCTCCCGCCTGACGAGCTGAACATCAGCACAATCTTCAAAAGGCTAGCCAGGCAGGGCGATCTGTGGAAGGAATTCTGGGCCTCGGCGCAAACGCTCGAACGGGCCGTCGAGCGAGCGACCTAAAAAGCCGTTTCCCGTTCAAGCTACAGCGTTCACCCGATTGTAGGCGAGGCTGGAAATCGCAATCATCGCAGCGCAGCGACCGACGCGTGTCGCTTCGCTGGCCGCGAAGAATGAGTTGATGGCCCAAACAGCAAACAAGCAGCAGGGAAGCTCTATGTCCTCGCGCAGCGGCGGCGCGATACCCTTGCGTCCGTTCGGGAAACACGCGGACGTGAGTGTATCCATCCTCGGCATGGGCGGCCATCACCTGGGCGACGCGAAAGATGAGCAAACCGCGATCGCACTGGTGCGCGAAGCCGTCGACGGCGGAATCACGTTTTTCGACAATTGCTGGGAGTATCACCGCGGAAAGAGTGAAGTCCTGCTGGGCAAGGGACTCAAAGGTCACCGCGCCGACGTTTTTCTTATGACCAAAGTATGCACGCACGGCCGAGACGGCTCACTCGCGATGCAGATGCTCGAAGAGTCGCTGAATCGCTTGCAGACCGATCACCTGGACCTTTGGCAGGCGCACGGAGTTGGGTTCGAAAACGATCCGGAGCTTTTCATGCGTCCCGGCGGCGCGGCAGAAGCCATGCTCAAAGCAAGAGAACAGGGCAAGGTGCGTTTCCTTGGCTTTACCGGTCACAAGGATCCTGCGATCCACCTGAGCATGTTGAATACAGGCTTTCCGTTCGATGCTGTGCAAATGCCGTTGAATGCATTTGACGCCACCTTTCATAGTTTTCAGGCGCAGGTGTTGCCGGAACTGAATCGCCGAGGCGTCGCGGCGCTGGGCATGAAACCGATGAGCGGGCACGGCGAACCCATCCAGAATGGCGCGCTAACGGCGGAAGAAGCGCTCCGCTACGCCATGAGCTTGCCGGTGACCACGACCATTACAGGAATGGAGAAACCCGACATCTTGCGGCAGAATCTGCGCATCGCGCAGAATC
>Ga0070764_10000717_pt1 | contig 13581 bp, 9 predicted proteins | sample HubBroMetageWRM4_FD_67287 | JGI IMG/M metagenome (GOLD analysis project Ga0070764, IMG submission 67287) | Warmed soil microbial communities from the Hubbard Brook experimental Forest, New Hampshire - Hubbard Brook CCASE Soil Metagenome WRM 4 | ecosystem: Environmental > Terrestrial > Soil >... | reverse complement strand
ACCGCCGCGATCGCGCGCCGGTCGATCGCTGCGGCGATCGCGCGTCGCGCGCGCAGATCGTCTGTCGGCGACGATGTAGTTTGCATCATCAACAAGTACGCCCCATTGACCGGCGTGACGAGCAGGTGCGCGTCGCGCACGGTTCGCGCTTGCGCGACTTGCTGCACGCCGATCTCGGCAACGTCCACTTCGCCGGTTCGCAACGCAAATAGTGCGGCAGTGGTGTTCGGCAGTAGACGCAAGACGATGCGTTGCAGTTTGGGGTGTGGCCTAAAATACGGATTGGCCTCGAGCACGATGCGGTTCGCGCGCTGCCACTGCGTCACGCGAAACGGTCCGGTGCCGAAAGGGCGATCGTCCCATTCTCCGCGGGTCACGTCGGTAGATGCAAACGCATGCGCCGGCAGAATGCCGAAAGCGAAGTCCGCTTGCCCGAACAGTTCGGCGACGGCTGCGTTCCACCGCCGTTTCAAACGGATGACGACGGTGGACGCATCTGGTGTGCGCAGCCACGCAACCTGCCGATACGCATCTTGCGATTCAACCGGGTTGCGCGAATCCAAGATCGCGCGAAACGTGAAACTGACATCGGCTGAGGTAAGCGGGCTACCGTCGGCAAAGCGAACCCCGTGCCGCAGGTGGTAGACGATCGTTCTTCCATCGGCCGAAATATCGCCGTTCGCGCGCGTGGGAATGCGCGTTACCAGAATCGGAACGAGACGATCGCCGGCTGAGAGTCCCACGAGGGTCTGCGTCACGAGCAGGTCGTAGGCGATTGTGTCCTGATCGTGCGCGAGCAACGGATTGAGCGATGTCGGATCGACGGTATCTGCAATGACGAGTACGTGCGGGGGCGCCACGTGCGGCGCGCAGCCGATTGCCACGCCGATAAAAAGTGCGACCGTTACGGCGCGCAATACAAAAGCGGCGCGCCCCTTAAAGAGGCGCGTCGCGGGTCCAGAACTGACGGCGCTAGTGTGGCGGATCGCGGACAACCGTCGGTGGAACCGTCGTGTTGTTCGGCGCAGTTGCCGCCGTTCTATTTGCGGTCGTCTTAGGCGTTCCGGCGCGAGGCGGTAAAGCCGCACTCGGCGGGCCTAGGACGTGCGGTGGGTTGGGTTGCTGCGCGGTCGGCACCATGTCATGCCGAAGCGGCGCAGTCGTTTCGTTACGGGGCGCGATAACAGTCGGCCCATGCGGCGGTCGAGGAGCCAGTCCACCCGGAGATCCAGCCATCATCCTTACGTGAGGCGCCACGCCAAGCAGCGCTACTGCGACGATGGCCATGCCTGCGACTATTGGTAAGGATGTGATGCGTTTCATTTCCGATTAACCTCCCTGACATGCCGTAATTATTGCCAGCATCGCTTGCGAACTAACATGAATTTTCCCTGAACAGGAGCGTAGGAATGCTCTCTTGTAGAGGTAGCAAATGGAAAAAGAAGCGAATCAATCGCACGCTCGCGACATCGAAGAACGCATTCAAAACGTACGTGAAGGTATCACCGATGCCGATGCAACCGGATTGATTGCCGGCGAACAACTGATCACGCAAGCGGAAACGATGTTGCCCGTTGCACAACGCGTTGCATTGCCGAGCGAAGATTTGCATAGTGCGTTGCCGCAAACCCATGCGGCGCACGCTACGATCGATGCGCTCGATGCCGAACTCGCGGCGGAACGCCCGAATGCCGCTGCAATTCAAGAACACGTCGGCACATTACGGGGCCTTCCCGAGTTGCGCGATCGCATCATCACCTGGTACGAGGATCCGCGGGTGCAGCGCTTCGTCTCTGATCTGGGACAGATCGGCATCTAACGCCTCGTCACCCTGACCGGAGTCGAAGGACGCACGCGTAGCGCGACGCTGATGCGCGCCTGGACGGGCGCTTTGCTCTTCGGCACGCCGTGATCGTAGTTCACCTGCGTCTCATAGCTCATCAACAGTAGGCTGCCGTTCTCGAGGTCGAGGTCGAACGCTCGGCGCGGTTTGTTTTTGCTGCGGATGGTCATGCGGCGCGCGCCGCCCAACGACAGCAAAGCGATGGAATGGCCCCTAACGATCTCGTACAAATGATCGTTATGCGGCGCTACGCTGTCGTGGCCATCGCGATAGAGATTCAGGCCGACCGAATTGAACGGCTCGCCGGTAAAATCCGTCGCCCGCCGCGCAGCTTGCTCGAGCACCTCGGGCAGCGCCGTATCGCTCAAGCGGTAACTGGCGACCAATCGCGGCACCTCGACCTCGCGATCGTACATCCAACGTCGCTCGCTTTTCCACGCCACCGAAAAGCGTAGCGTTTCGAACCACTTCGTTGCCGTTGGCGCTTCGACGAACGCCGGCACGTAGAGAATCCGCCCGGTTTCGTCGTCGACGAGCGTACGCTGCCCGTCGCCGAAGAATCCGAGTTGCTTCAGGGATAGAGACCGCGCAGTTTTGTCGCTTCGGCCACGCGCGCGACCGCCACGCAGTACGCGCCTTTGCGCATCGACACGTCGTGACGCTTCGCCTGTTCGTGCGTCTCGCGAAATGCGCGCACCATCTTGCGCTTGAGGCGTTCGTTGATCTCGGCCTCTTCCCAGAAGTTGGCCTGCAGATCTTGCACCCATTCGAAGTACGAAACGGTCACGCCGCCCGCGTTGGCGAGAATGTCTGGCAGCACCATGATCCTGCGATCGTAGAGAATGTCGTCGGCTTCGGGTGTCGTCGGACCGTTGGCCGCTTCGGCAACGATTTGCGCGCGAATTCTCGGCGCGTTTTCCTTCGTGATCACCTTCTCCAGCGCCGCCGGCACCAGCACGTCGCAGTCGAACTCGAGCACCGCTTTGTTATCGAGCCGTTCACCGCCTTGGAATCCCGCGACCGATCCCGTCTCCATTTTGTGGGCCATCAAGCCTTTCACGTCGAGACCGCGTTCGTTCGCGACGCCGCCGCTCGAATCGGAGACTGCGACGATGCGGTAACCGCGATCGTTCATGAGTTGCGCCGCGTACATCCCGGCGTTACCGAAGCCTTGAATCGCAACCTTTGCGTCGGCAATCTCGCGGCCGATCTCCTCCATCGCCACGTCGACGACGTAACTGCAACCGCGCGCCGTCGCTTTATCGCGTCCGAGCGAGCCGCCGATGGCGACCGGCTTGCCGGTGACGACGCCGGGGATCGAATAGCCGTGCAACATCGAGAACGAATCCATGATCCACGCCATGATCTGCGGCGTCGTGTAGACGTCCGGCGCGGGAATATCTTTCTCCGGTCCGATAATGATGGAGATCTCAGTGGTGAAGCGTCGCGTGAGATTCTCCAGCTCTTGCATGGACATGCTCTTGGGATCGCAGATCACGCCGCCTTTGGCGCCGCCGAATGGAATGTTGACAAGCGCGCACTTCCACGTCATCCACATCGCGAGCGCCTTCACTTCGTCCAACGTCACGGCGGGGTGGAAACGAATGCCGCCTTTGCCCGGACCGCGCGAAAGGTTGTGCTGCACGCGATAGCCCGTGAACATGCGAAAGATGCCGTCGTCCATACGCACCGGAACCGATACCTCGAGCACGCGTTTGGGTTGCCGAAGATAACCGTGTAACGATTCGTTGAGTCCGATCAGCTTACTGACCTCGTCGAGTTGGCGCTGGGCCATTTCCCAGACGTTATCGGACGATTGAACGGCGGAAAGATCGTTCGCCATACGGCCTCCTTCGAAGCAGCGTTTTCTAGAGAAATTTCGCTTCTGCAAAGCAAAGGGCGGCGCCTTGAGCGCCGCCCTGCGGTCTTCCCGAGCCACTGTTACGGCTGCGGCGGATGGCCCCCGTGCGAGGAGCCGCCGTTGCTGCTCGAACCATGCGATGCCGAACCTCCCGAAGGAGCGGACGGACGCGAGTACGATTGCCCGCCCGACGGGCGCGAATACGATGGCGACGCATTGTGTGAGTACGACGGATACGACGCACTGTGCGAGTACGACGGATACGACGCATTGTGTGAGTAGGACGGATACGACGCATTATGCGAGTACGACGGATACGACGCATTGTGCGCGTACGACGAATACGACGACCGCGATTCCGATTGGTAGGGATTGCGCGTGTACTCGTACGAACTGCCGTTGTTGGTACGCGTGTACGTTTCACCGCGCGATGTCGAGTTGCCGTACGATTGGCGAGTGCTATACGACGCTCCGCGATCGCTATAGGATGGCGCAACGTTGCCGCGATCGCTATTGAAGCGGTTCCACGACGTCGTGGGTGCGCTTACCCGCGTTTCGGGTGCACTCGTCCGTGTTGTCGATTCGCCGCCGCGTTGGCTATCGAAGCGATTCCACGAACTCGCGGGCGCATTGTGCGTTTCGATCGGACGCTCGGCGTTGACATGCGTCGCCGCGGGCGAGATCGCGTGTTGCTGGAGGGCAAAGCGCGGCGACTGGAACTCGTGCGAGAATGCCACTCTGTTGTTCGGCGCGTGACCGAAACCAAGACTCTCGCGCGTCGGCGTCACCGGTTCGCGCAGTTGCCCGACGCGACCCATGTTGCGCGCCGTCACCGGCGTGTTATGTCCGAGCTTTCCTTGCCCAAACTTGCCATGAAGCGTGCCGGAACCGCCGCCGTGCCCGAAGTTACGATAAATATTGCGGATGTTCGTGATGCTCACGAGGCGGCGTCCCCAACCGCCCCAACCCGGACGCAAGCCCCAGCCGCGGCCTCCCCACGACCAGCCGGGATACCAGGCATAAAACGAGTCGAACGGCGAGAGCGGGACCCATCCGATGCACGGGAATCCGAAGTCGATCGAAATGCCGTCACCGTAACCGTAGAATCCCACCAGCGCCGGATACCACGTCGGATCGTAGGCGTACGCCGGCGGTAACCAGGCCCAGCCGTAGCCGTTCGCCCAGAACCAGCGGCCGTAGTGATACGGCGCCCAGCCCCAGGGCTCGTCGCCGACCCACGTCCAGCCATAGCCGCCCTCCCAAACCCACGAACCATCGCGGTACGGAGCCCAGTCTGCCGACTGTTGCGGAACCCAGGCGTCGCCATAGCCCGAAACGTCTTCCCAGTTACCGTATTGACCGAGATCGTCGTAGCCGGCGATGGTCGGACTCAAGTTGGGACTCGCGTTATCGGCGGCGATCATTTCTTGATCGCGCTTAGCGTTGAAATCGTCGAACGCATCGAAGCCCACTTCACTGGCATAGCTAATGGACGGATCCGATGCCGAACCGCGCGCGACGAGCGTGCGTCCCGGCGAGAGATCGTAGGTGCGACGCTCGGTAGCGACTTGCGCCTGCCCGCGACGTGCCGTCACCCAGGTGCAGCCGTCGCGATCGATCGAGATGCGATAATCGCCCGCTTCACGAGCGCGTACGCTGACCGACGGCGTGTCGACTTGGAACGCCTGGCTGCCTTTGACTAAGCCGACTTCAATCGTGCCGTCGGCAAGCTGGAAACTACGGTTGTTTGGATCGTTGTTGGTGACGCGCGCTTGCACGTTGCCGCCCAGTCGAACGGCGGTGTCGCCGTCGTATTGCAACTCGGCGCGCGAGCTCGTGCCGGTCGAGACGTAATCGCCGGGCAACAGCGGCGCATTGACGACTGCGTCAGACTGCGTGTTGCCGTCACCGCGTTGAATGACGGTCGAACCCTGGACGACGCTCATCCGCGCGACGCCGGGGCCATTATGATCGGGCGCTTGGTCGGCCGTAGCCGGTGTGGCGCTGCTCAGCGAGATGCCAACCAGGGCAGCGCCGCACAGAATGCTTGTGAACCATCGGTGTATCATGCTGTTTGTTTTCAGTTCCCCTCACCACTATTGAACCGGAACGGTGGTCTCAATACATCGGTTACGGATTAACCAACCCTTAGGATCTTATGAGAGCGATCCCTATTGGCTATCGGGCATTCTCGGGTCGAGCGGCTGGCGCCGAAAGAACGCTTGGTCGTGCGGCGCCGCAATCGGAGTAAAAGCGCGCGGCGATTGGTTGAAGTCGAAACAGTCATCGAGGGAGTTGGCCCGCGTGTCGCTCGCCGCCATTCGTGGCAGGTCGAAGCGGTCCTCAACGAACTGCAAGATGCTCCCGTGTTCGTACTGCGCGTGTGAGACGTAACCGCGTCGAGCGTACGGCGAGATCACGAGCAACGGAATGCGCAGGCCCAGACCGTCGTAATCAACCAACGGCGCCGGAACGTCGTCGTACCAGCCGCCGTAATCGTCCCAAAAGATAAAGATAGCCGTCGAGTTCCAGTACTGCGATCTCCCGACCGCATTGACGAGCGAAGCGACCCACGACGGCCCCGTATTCGATCCACATCCCGCATGGTCGGAGTTTTGACAGCTGGGCGTAACCCAGCTGACCGTGCGCAGACGCCCGTGCCCGACGTCGTCGAAGAACTGCGTGTTCGGCAGCACGTCTCTTTTCCAATCGGGCCCATAGTAAACGTGACGGTTCGCCTGATACGCGCTCCAAATGCTGATGTAGCTGCCGGAGCTATAGGATGATGCGTAAAACGCCCAAGGCAGCCCAACATGGTCCATCTCTTCGCCCAGGGTGACGTTATCGAAGCACACTGGGAGATACCCGGCGTAGAGCGTACGTTGCTGCGATACCGTACCGATCATATCCGTAGTGCCGCCTTCGCAGCCCCACGCCGTGTCGGGAAAGTTGACGGCTGCGTTTGCTTGCGCGCCGATGATGTATTGATGCGAGATAAAGCTGCTGGCGTCAAAGTTTGACGCAAACATGTGATCGGCCAAGACGTACTGATGCGCCATGGCGAAATAGGGCTTCGTCTCTCCGTGCGGCACGTATGCGTACTGCGGATGCGCGATCGGGCACGGCCCGTACGGTTCATGGCCGCATCCTACGTACTCGCGATTAAAGCCGTTCATCCGGCAATCGGTCCCAGGATAGGCGCCGCGACCGTTACAGGCCGCGAAAAAAGAATAGGAACTATGATCGAGATCCCAACGCGTCTGCAAGCCGATCGGTTCGAGCGCAATCTTCTGACCTCTACTATCGTAACCGTACCGGACGGTATGCGCGCCGGGATAGCCGTAAAACAGATTGTTGAAGCTGCGGTTCTCTTGCACGATGATCACGACGTGCTGGATCTTATCGATGCCGCCCGACGGAATCGAGGAGATCGAGGACGGTACCGCCGTCGTACCGCCGCAACCGTTAAGCAGTGCGGCGGCGAACGTCGCACACAGAAACAATTCATCGAAACGTACGTTCCTCACGTCATTGTTACCGCACACGACTATGGTTTAACTTCGAAGACCACGCCTTGGTTTGAGTTACCGCCGGCCGCAGTCGTACCGTAGAACACACCGTTCTTTCCGAGTAGCAATCCGTAATACGGATGCTGCCCATCGCTCGCGCCGCCGAACGCATGGAGGACGCTCTCCTTTCTGCCTTTCGGATCCAGCGCGAACACCACGCCGCAACCGTAACTGCCGCACGAGTTGCCGCCGTTGGACGTCGTGCCGTAGAGATCACCCGACGCGCCGAAGACCAGCGTGCTCGTCGGATTGCCGCCGTCGACGCTACCGGTGAAACTGTACAACACGCGTTCGCGATAACTGCCGTTGCCGTGACGTATCAGCTCGAAAACGGCACCGGCATTAATGCTGCCGCCGAAGGACGTCGTGCCGTACAAATTGCCGGATGAATCCGCCACCAGACCGCCGTACGGCGATGCCGCGTCGGGTGCGCCGGTGAAAGTATACAGCGTGGTAAGGTTCCACGTTCCCTTGCGTCGCGACAGTTCGAAAACGGTGCCGTGGCGGGCGGTGCCGCCTTCCTCGGTAACGCCGTAGAGATTGCCCGACGGGTCGATGAGCAGGCGGCCCAACGATCCGACGCTGCCATCGGCACCACCGGTGAACGTATGAATCACCGATTCGCGCCACGTGCCATGACGGCGCGAAACGCCATACACGACTCCATAGCCGTCCGCTCCGCCGTCGGGCGTGGTGCCGTACACGTTGCCGCGCTTGTCGATTGCAACGCCGCCACCGGGCCCCGAACCATCGTCGCCGCCCGCGAAGTCGTGCAGTACCGTTTCACCGCCGCCGGCAGCCAATTGAAAAACGACGCCGCATCCATAACTGCCGCAGGCGCCGCCATTGACGGTCGTGCCGTCGAGATTCCCGGCAGCATCGAACGCGACGCCACCGTACGGATTTTTACCCGTGCCGTAACAATCGAAGCCGTACAGGACGTTCTCGTTCCACGGCGGCTTTTTCACTGGCGCGAGATTGAAGACGGTACCGCACCCATATTCGCCGCCGACCACCGTCGTTCCGTAGAGTGTCCCCGACGAATCCGCCACCAGATCCGCTGCCGGATCGCCGCCGTCGGTGTAGCCGCTAAAACTGTAGAGTACCGTTTCGTTGCTCCTCGCAGCTGAAACAGCCCCGCGCGATCCCGCAACCGGCGCGCCCGGGAGCGCGCGCGATGCCGGCGACTGCGCGCAGCCACACGTTAACGCGATCGTCGCCGCGACGGCGACCAAACGTAGCTCCACTGTGTTTCGCCTCCGCTGCGGCGAGGTTAGATGGAAACCAGCGCCGCCGTGTCTTTAGGATTCGGCCCGTATTGATTCGTGCCGCTCTGGCTATCCTGACAGAAAAAGTAGAGCAGTACGAGACCTCCAAACGGCACGAGGTTCATCAACACCCACCATCCGCTCATTCCGATGTCGTGCAGACGGCGCACGCTCACCGCTAGGCTCGGCAAAAAGATCAGCACGGCGAAAAAGTCGACGAGGTACTGCGCCAGGGTCGGCTGGCCGCGGGTCGCCGCTGCCACGGCGAAGCCGAGGGCGGCAAGCGCGAACGCGATGAGGCACGTAAATAAGACAAAATACCAATACTCGCTGCGACGAGCCCGCCCGCTAAAGACCGCGTACTTCCCGAGGGCCTCAATAAAATAGTTCATAAAACGCTCCCATAAGAGGCGTGAGGATTACAGGCCTGCTTGCTTCTAGGAGGCTCTGCCTTTCTCTTGCCAAGCCTTCGGGCGCTACGCGACTTCGAACAGCGCGGCCGCACCCATGCCGCCGCCGATGCACATCGTCACGATGACGTATTTCTCGCCCCGGCGCTTGCCCTCCATAAGGGCGTGCATCGTTTGCCGCGCGCCGGTCATACCGTACGGATGGCCGATCGAGATCGCGCCGCCGTCGACGTTGCAGCGATCGTTGGGAATGCCGAGCTTATCCATACAATAGATGGTTTGCACCGCGAAGGCTTCGTTGAGCTCCCATAAGCCGATATCGTCGATCTTCAAGCCGCGTTGCGCCAGAAGTTTCGGCACGGCATAGATCGGACCGATGCCCATCTCGCCGGGCGCGCAGCCGGCCACTGCGTAACCGCGATAGAAACCTAAGGGCTGCAAACCGCGCGCAGTGGCAACATCTACCGGCATCAGCACGACGGCGGCAGCGCCGTCAGAGAGTTGTGACGAGTTGCCGGCAGTGATCGTCGTATCCGCAACGCCCGGCACCGCGCCCTTTAACGACGCGAGCCCACTCAGCGTCGTGTCGGGGCGATTGCCTTCATCGCGTTGCAACTCGACGCGCTCTTCGCGCACCGAACCATCGGCATCGCGCACGTACTTCCACGACGCCATCGGCACGATCTCGGCGTCGAATCGTTTTGCTTCTTGTGCCGCGGCAGTCCGCTGCTGACTCTGCAGCGCATATTCGTCCTGCCGCTCGCGTGAGATGTTGTACTTCTTGGCGACGTTATCGGCAGTGTAAAGCATCGGCATATACACGTCCGGCTCGTGGCGCAGCAGCCATTCCTCGGCAAAAAAGTGCAGATTCATGTCGTTCTGCACCATGCTGATCGACTCGACGCCGCCGGCGACGAGCACCTCGGCCTCGCCTACCATGATGCGGCGCGCTGCCGTCGAGATCGCATCCAAGCCCGAGGCGCAGTACCTGCTGACGGTGTGCCCCGAAACGCTCTCGGGACAACCCGCGCGCAACGCCGACGTGCGGCCGATGTTGTTGCCGGTTGCACCCTCGGGCAGTCCGCAGCCGAGCACGACGTCGTCGACTTCCGACGGCTCGACCTTCGCGCGTTCCATCGCAACTTTGATGACGTGCCCCGCCATCGTCGCGCCGGGCGTTTGATTGAATGCGCCGCGAAACGCGCGGCCGATCGGTGTGCGCGCTATCGCAACGATCGCGGCATCAGGCATGCGTCAACTCCGTAGAGGGTTTCCATGCGCCAATTTCTTGCGCATACCACATCGGACCACCGCGATGGGGCGGGAAACCGTAGCCGTACACGTAGGCGATGTCGATATCGCCCGGCCGCTGCGCCACGCCCTCTTCCAAGAGATGAGCTCCGCGATTGATGAGCGCGAAGAGCAGCCGATCGCGAATCTCGGGATCCGTCACGACGCGCGGTGCGATGTTCGCGGCCTTCGACGCTTCGGCGAACATCTGCTCGACCGTGGGATCGGGAATCGGTTCGCGCCCTTTGCCGACCGCCTTATCGTACTTAAAGAAACCCGCCATCGTTTTCTGGCCGAGCCGGCCCTGCGTGACGAGGTCTTTCCAAACGCCGGTGCGTGCTGAGACGCCGCGCAACTCTTGGACGCTCAATCCGATATCGAGTCCGGAAAGATCGCTCATCGCAAACGGCCCCATCGCGAAGCCGAACTTTCTCATCACGGCATCGATGCGCGACGGAGCGACACCCTCTTCGGCGAGCGCGTACGCTTCTTGGACGTAATCGAAGATCATGCGGTTGCCGATGAAACCGAAGGCATTGCCGGAAAGCACCGCTTTCTTCTTGAGCGTTTTCGCGACGGCAAAGGCCGTGGCGAGTGCCTGAGGCGACGTCGCTTTACCCCGTACGATTTCCAGTAGCGGCATGATGTTTGCGGGCACGAAGAAGTGTAAACCAAAGACGCTGGCGGGACGCTTCGTCGCCGCGGCGATCGCATCGATATCCAGCGTCGAGGTGTTGGTCGCGAGCAACGCTTCGGGCTTGGCGATGCCGTCGAGCTTGGCAAAGACTGCGCGTTTGACGTCGAGATTCTCGAAGACTGCCTCAACCACGAGATCGACATCTGCCAACTCGTTCCAATCTTCGGTAAACGCGATCGATTGCGCTCGCTGCCAGGCCTCTTCTTGCGTCAAGCGCTTCTTCTGCACTTGATACATGAACATGCCCATAACGGTTTGCCGCGCTTTATCAACCGCGGCATCGTTGCTATCCACAACGGTGACCGGTAAACCGGCTTGCGCGAAGGCGATGGCAATACCCGAACCCATTGTGCCGGCACCGACGACGCCGACGCGCTTGACCGGCAACGGCTGTTCCTTAAAATCGGACGTCGCTTCGCGTTCTGCAAAGAACAGATGCCGCAGCGCTTGCGACGGTGCCGAACGCGCGAGTTCGTCGAACAGCCGCGTCTCGCGGGCAATACCGAAAGGAAACGGCAACTCGACCGATGCCTCGACCGCGTCGATCAACTTGTGCGCGGCAAAACCGCCGTTGTTCTCCGGCGGAACCATTTTGTGCGCTTGCGCGACTACGAAGGGTGCCGCTTGCATTGGAACATCCGGGGCGATAGTTGCGGTGCGTTCGGAGATGCGTCGCTTCGGCGGATGCGCTTCAACGAGAGCGTTGGCGCGCTCGAGCACGTCGCCCTCGACCACTTCATCGACGACGCCGAGTTCTGCCGCCCGCGCCGCGGGCACCGCAGAACCTTTGAGCATCAACTCGAGCGCCGCGCGGGCGCCGATCAAGCGCGGCAGGCGCTGTGTCCCGCCGGCGCCGGGCAAGAGTCCCAGACGAATCTCGGGCAGACCGAGCTTGGAACGCGGCGTTGCGATCCGGTAATCGCAGGCCAGCGCAAGTTCGAGCGCTCCGCCGAGGCACGTGCCGTCGATCGCCGCAACGTGCACCTTCACGCTCGATTCGATCGCCGCGATGACGTCGCGGATGCTCACCACGCCGGGCGGCATCTCTGCGTTGAAATCGTTGACGTCCGCGCCCGCGCTGAAGAGTCCGTTGCTCCCGGTAATGACGATCGCTTCAACAGCATCGTCGACGTGCGCGGCGTGTAATTCGTGCAGCAACTTCGCGCAATACGCGAAAGAGAGCGCATTAACCGGCGGATTATTTAACGTTACAACTGTCATCCTGAGCCTGTCGAAGGACTGAGCTTGTCGAAGGACTGAGCCTGTCGAGGGGTCACACGTTCACCGGCGTTCTGCGATCCAAGCCAAACTGCGTTTCGTTAAGCGTCATTACGTCGGCCGAACCGTCAACGATCTGGCGTTTAAACCACGCACTCTGCGGCAACACGTGTGTCGAGTAGAACGCCGCGGTCGCAAGCTTGGCCTTGTAGAACTCGCTCTCCGCGTCGTTGTTCGCGATTTTCTCCGCGGAGATCAGTGCGGCGCGCGCCATCTGCCAACCGCCGGCAACCGTACCCCACAACTTCAAGTAGGGAACCGAGCATGCGAAGGCTTTATGCAGATCGCCCATTGCGTTCATGCCGATCCACTGCGACGTCTCGTTGAGCGTCGTCAGCGATTTGCCGAGCGCTTCTCCGATGCGTTTCACCGTCGGATTCTTATGTGCCGCACAGTCGCGCGCGACGCGCTCCATCTCCGAGCCGGTCGCCCTAGCGGCCGCTCCCATATCACGGATGATCTTTCGACCGATGAGATCGAGCGCCTGAATCCCGGTCGTACCTTCGTAAATCGTGATGATGCGCACGTCGCGATACTGCTGCGCTATGCCGGTCTCTTCGATGTAGCCCATACCGCCGAAGACCTGCAGTGCCGTCGAGCAGAGGTCGACCGCACTCTCGGTGCACCAGCCCTTCACCACCGGAATCATGAGTTCGATGAACGCTTTGTGGCGTTTACGCTCTTTTTCGTCGAGATGACGCGCGGCAATGTCCAGCGACGCCGCCGTAACGTAAGCCAGCGCGCGCATCGCCTCGATCGTCGCTTTCTGCAGCATGAGCATGCGCCGCACGTCGGGGTGGTTGAAGATCACGACCGGCTCGCGCGATCCCGGTTTGAGATCGCGGCCCTGCACGCGTTCGAGCGCATATTGCAGCGCGCTCTGGTACGCGCGATCGGCCAGGCCGATGCCTTGCACGCCGACCGAAAATCGGGCCGCGTTCATCATGATGAACATATACTCGAGGCCGCGATTCGCTTCGCCGACGAGGTAGCCGACCGCGCCCTTCCCTTTTTCGCCGTAGTTGAGCGTGCACGTCGGATTGCCGTTGATACCGAGTTTATGCTCGATGCTCGCGCAAACGACGTCGTTGCGTTCGCCCAGCGAACCGTCATCCTTAATAAGGACCTTCGGCACGATGAAGAGCGAGATGCCTTTCGTGCCTTCGGGTGCGTCGGGCAAACGCGCCAACACGAGGTGGATGATGTTCTCCGCCATATCGTGCTCGCCAAACGTAATGAAAATCTTCGTTCCGCTGATGAGGTAATGGTCGCCCTGCGGAACGGCGCGCGCACGCACTTGCGCCAAATCCGAACCAGCTTGCGGCTCGGTCAGACACATCGTTCCCGTCCACTTGCCGGAGACGA
>Ga0070764_10000716_pt1 | contig 13588 bp, 10 predicted proteins | sample HubBroMetageWRM4_FD_67287 | JGI IMG/M metagenome (GOLD analysis project Ga0070764, IMG submission 67287) | Warmed soil microbial communities from the Hubbard Brook experimental Forest, New Hampshire - Hubbard Brook CCASE Soil Metagenome WRM 4 | ecosystem: Environmental > Terrestrial > Soil >... | reverse complement strand
CGCGTGGCGATTCGTCACCGAAAGAACAGCGGCAACGTAGTCCACCAAATCGGGGGGCACGATTAAATAACCCACTCTCATCGACGGGAACAGAACCTTGCTGAAGCTTCCGGTGAAGAGCACAAGCCCGTGACGATCGAGTCCCTGCAGCGCCGGCACCGGACGTCCGGCGTAACGATATTCGCTGTCGTAATCGTCTTCGAGGATCGGCATCTCCACGGAGACGTGCGACTTGTTACGCCGATGGAAGACCTAACCGGAAGGGATACAGTTCTTGAAGCCGCAAAGAAACTACTGAATTTCATTCAGAGCATTGAAGTGCGGTCCAAGTTCGAGTCCGAGACCCAAGCGATGCTCGCTTATAACACGCACTTTGCCGCGCCAACCGGTTGCTGCCGAGCAGCCGCACTGATGACATTCAAAGACGGCCTCATCGTGCGTAACGAGCTCTTCTTTGACGCGAGGCCCTTCCAGAAGACATAGAGACTCTGGAGGAGCACGACCGACTACGCTGGTTTTAGGCCGATTCGTACTTTGGGAATCTGGACACCGCGTCTGGGCAATCGGAACGATGTCCTTCTGTGTCCTACGGCGTGTTCGAGGAGAACTAACGGCACATTGACCGCGCGCGCTTTCAAACGTAGATTGCCATTCAACAATGCTTCTGAAATTCCGCGTGGTTAGCGGATACTTTCAGCCCCGGGCTTGCTCGGCCCGTGGCGCAACTGTCCTCGCACGACCAGGACCATAGCCAGCGATCGCTGACCGGCCTGCGCTCGACCGGGTGGCATCCGGCACGCCGCCATCTTCTCTCACCAAAACGGCATGAGCCGTAGTGTGTCTGGCCGACCAAGGAGTATGAAAAATGAAGAATTGGAATGCAAGTGGCGGAGCTTTGCTTATTTTCCTCTGTATCGTTTCAGTCGGGGCGTGGGCGCAACAGGACCCAGGCCCGCGGACCGGCGCTGCGGGAGCAGGCGGACCCTATCCCACGCTTAACTCTTACGAACTGTATTTTTTCAATCAGGCATTGCTGCGACTGCAGGAAGTAGACACGGTCCAGGGAACCAACAGCGGACTGGGCCCGACGTTCAACGGCAACAGCTGTACGATGTGCCATACGCAGCCCGCACTTGGCGGCAGCAGTCCGGGGTTGGCGAGCCCGCAGAATGCGGTTCCGAATCCACAGGTGGCGCTGGCTGCCCTTAGCGGAGCTGCCAACTTCGTCCCATCTTTCATCACTGCTAGCGGTCCGGTGCGCGAGGCGAGATTCATCCAAAATGCAAATGGGTCGCTCGATGGCGGCGTTCATGGCTTATACACCATTGCCGGCCGGTCGGATGCTCCAGGCTGCACGCTGGCGCAACCAAATTTCGCGCAGCAGCTTGCCGCCAACAACGTAATCTTCCGCATCCCGACTCCCCTCTTCGGCTTGGGGCTGGTAGAGAACACGCCGGATGCAACCCTGCAGGCTAACCTGGCAGCGACGGCGTCAGCGCGGGCGCAACTCGGCATCGGCGGCAGTTTCAACACCAGCGGCAACGATGGCACGATCACGCGCTTCGGGTGGAAGGCTCAGAATAAATCGCTGCTGATATTCTCCGGCGAAGCCTACAACGTTGAAATTGGAATCTCGAATGAGCTATTTCCAAACAAACGCAGCGCCGTAGCAGGTTGCGTCTTCAACCCGACACCGGACGACGCCAGCAACATTATGAACCAGAATACAAGCAGTCCAAATTACAACCTGCCCCTCGGGACGGTTTCGGAGATGTCATCAGATATCGTCAACTTCGCGGCGTTCATGCGCCTCTCGGCGCCGGCAGCCCCTGCGGCTCCGACTCCGTCGACATTGAACGGTGCGAACCTGTTCAATCAAATCGGATGCGCCCTATGTCACTCACCCTCGTTGACTACGGGCGCTTCGATTTTCACTGGCATGAGCGGCGTGACCTACAACCCCTATTCGGATTTCGCGCTCCACCATATGGGGCCAACCCTGGCGGACGGGATTAATCAAGGCGCGGCGGGACCGGATCAGTTCCGCACCGCTCCGCTCTGGGGCGTTGGTCAGCGGCTGTTTTTCCTGCATGACGGGCGGACTTCCGATTTGCAGCAGGCCATCCTGGCGCATGCTTCAGCCAATGGCTGTCAGGGACCGCAGGCTCAGGGGCCGCAAAGTCAGGGACCGCAAGGCCAGGGATGGCAAGGCCGCTGGCCGGGCCAGCAAGGCCCGCAAGCGCAGGTTCAGCAAAACTGCGGCTCGGAAGCGAATGCTGTGATCCGCAACTTCAAAGCTCTCAGCCCCTCGCAGGTGCAAGATCTCTTGAACTTCCTGCGTTCGCTGTAAACAGCGGCTGGGGAGTGCGAACTCCCCAGCCGAATTTTCTCGGGGTGGTCTGGATGCTTCATGAGCCAATGCGAGGAAAGAACATCCAGATCAGGATGGTGCGGGGAACAGGACTTGAACCTGCATGCCTTTCGGCGCTAGCTCCTAAGGCTAGTGCGTCTGCCAATTCCGCCATCCCCGCACTCTCACATTCTACAACGCCGAATTCTCTGGGATCATTCGTTTCTTACTCAGGTTGCCCCGGGAGAATTAGTTTATAAGTACGGCACGAAGCCCTGAGTCTTCATCTCGAGGCGGTAGACTGACGTGGTGGCAGTGATGTACAGGGTGCGATAGTCTTTGTCGCCCCAGTTCAGATTGGCTGGCTGCTCGGGCATGACGATGGTGCCGAGATGGTGGCCTTTGGCGTCCCAGACCCAGATGCCTTTGGGGCCGGTCACAAAGAGGTTGCCGCGTTTGTCTACCTTCATCCCATCGGGCACGCCATCGCCTTTTCCGCCCGGCTCTTCGCCGAAAATGCGGCCGTTGGTCAGGGTTCCGTCGGGGGCAACATCATACGCGCGGATGTTTCGTTGCTCGCTGTCATCGACGTAGATGCGTTTGCCGTCGGGCGAAAAAGCCAGGCCGTTCGGCTGCGTGAGATCTTTCGTGAGCAGCTTCACATTGCCTTTAGCGTCGAGGCGGTAGACGCCTTGAAACGGGATCTCCTGCTTTTCGCCGGCTACCAGATCGAGGGTCGGATCGGTGAAATAGAGCGCTCCATCCGGGCCAGTGACAACGTCGTTGGGGCTGTTTAGCTTTTTGCCATCGTAATGGTCTGCCAGAATTTTGTATTTTCCGTCAGGGGTTGCTTCGATGATGGCACGCAATACGCTGGCGCAATCGATCAGGTGATGCTGGCGGTCGAAGGTGTTGCCATCGGGGTCGCCGAGCGCGATCATTTCTTCCTTTTTGCCATCGAGATGGAGGCGGAAAATCTTGTTGATGGTTTCGTCGCTCACGTAGAGGAAGCCCGCTTCGTCCCACACCGGACCTTCGGTAAAGCCGAAGCCGGTGGCTACGACGTTGAGTTTGGCGTTCGGATCGACCAGGTCCCAGAACTGCGGCGACTGGGCTTGCAGCTTAAACTCGCGAGGCGAGCGCGGGCCAGCTAGAACACCTGCTCTGAGCGCGAAAACCATAATGATCGCGACGATGAAGATTTGGAGGGCTCTCATGCTGCGATTCATTAGAAGGCCTTTCTTTGGTTAAGACCCTGAACGAAATTCTTGATCACGTCTTGCCCACGATTCGACACGTTCGAGCGGGACCCACTTATTCCTCAAATTCGTCCTCCTTCTTGGGAGGTTTCGCACCGCTGACGTTCGCCACCTTCATCAGATAACTGACGACGTCATTCAATTCGTCGGCGGTAAGAGTGGAACCGTAGTCAGAGGGCATCAGGGCTTGCGAATCGTATTCCAGTCCATCGAGATCTGACTTCGTTATGAAATGGAACGTTCCGTCCTCGGTTTGCAGCTGTAGAGAGAAATTGTCTTCATTGCGAATGCGGCCGACAACCTTTTCGCCGCCTCGGATGGTGGCCGTCACTAGCCGCGCTTGCCGGTCGCTGGCCGGAACGGGAGTGGTGATCGCGCTACGAATCTGCTCCACGGCATGAGTACGAGCGAAGCTGGACAGATCGGAGGCGATGAAGCCGCCCTTACCCGAAATCATGTGGCAGTTGGAACATCCTGGTCTGCCGAAGAACATTGCCTCTCCGCGAACTGGATCACCGGGCAGCTTCGCGGTTTGCTTTGTTCCCTGAAGAGTGCGCAGGTAGGTTACTACTGCCTGGGCGTCAGAGCTTTCCAGGGAGTGGAAGGCAGGCATTGCGGTGCCGGGAATGCCATTCTCAATAATGTGCACGATCTGAGCGTCGGACAGTCGCTGGACGTTTGGATTTTCGGCGATGTTGGGCGCACGCTCGCCACCTCTGCCGTCGAGGCCGTGGCAGTTGGCGCAGGTTGAGGAGAAGGTTTGCCTGCCCCGGGTCAAGGGCAGCTTTGAGTTTTTCTGTGTGAGGCCTTGAGGCGGCGTTTGCGACCAGACAGCAGAGCCGCTGGCGGCCCATAAGACCGCCAGCAGTACGGGAAGTGATCTGAAGCCTGGAAGCATCGGCGAAGGCGGCTTAGAAAATGAACTTCAAGGCAAGTTGCATGATGCGCGCAGGCAGCGCGGAAGTTACGTATCCGAAGCCGTCCACGTAATTGTTGTCGATGACTCCTGATGGATTATTGAATTGGGCATGATTGAAGACGTTGAACGCTTCTGCGCGGAACTGCACCTGCGCGCTTTCGCTTATCCGCGTGTCTTTCAGCAAGGCTAGGTCAAAGTTATAGATACCGGGCCCGACGAAATACCGGCGCATGGCGTTCCCAACGTATCCAGGCTGTTCTTCCTGGAAGTAATTCGGGTTGAAATAGGGTTGGCCCGAGCGTGGATTCTTATTGACAAAAAGAGGGCCGTGACCCGGGGTAGTGTTATAGCTGGGTATATCGATGGTGTCGGCGAATGTTCCACTGAGTGAGTTGTCATCGTTTTCGCTCAACTGGACGGGCTCACCTTTGGCCAATGTCATGATCCCGGACAGCGCCCAGCCCGCGGTGAGTCTGCTGTTGGGGCCGCCGGCTAACTTCTCAAAGGGCATCTGGACGGTATAGCTGACCGTCAAGTCTTGCGGGACGTCGAAAACAGACAGCGCACGATCCTGCCTCGGGTTGAGAGGGTTGGTCGCGTCAAATGACGTCGAGCCGTTGTCGATCGATTTCTCGTAAGTGTATGCCAGCAGGAAATTGGCATATTTCTCGGTGTGTTTCAGGCTTACCTGCAGGGAGTTAAAGCTCGAGCTAACGGCGGTGATCATGTAAGGGTTGCTGATAAAGTTGTCAGTCGTCGTCGAACTCAGTCCCGTGAGCAGGCGGGTGGTAGCAAAGGTAGGGACCCCGGGGTATCCCGGAGCAGGATTGGTTACTGGATTGGCCAGCACTATGGGCGAAGCTGGCCCAGGATCCTCGTTGCCCGGGCCGCACGCTGGACTATTGGTCGCAAGATTAGCGGGATTGCTCAAGAACAGACACAGCGCTTGATTACTTGGATTCGATTCCTCGAACGTTAAGAGGTGCCGGCCTACGGACCCTACGTAGCTGACGCCCAGTACCGTAGCCGACCCAAGTTGCCGCTGCAAGGAGAACTCGAACTGCTGCACCTGCGGTATTTTGTCGTGAGGATACAGGTAGTCGGATCCGGAAAGGGGCGTGGCTTGCGCCCAATTGAAGGATGTGTCCGGATTGCGTGGCGAGGAGTTCAACGGCGGAAACGTAAAGGGAAATTTTTGTGTTTCGACAGTTCCAGTCGAGCGAGCAACAAATGGGGTTGCCAGCAATGTTGACTCGGCGGAGTAATACAAACCATAGGGCGCGTCCCCAACTTCCACAAAGCCGGTAGCGTCTTCAATCGCGCTGTAAAAGATTCCGTAACCGACACGAATGCTGGTCTTGCCCGGCCCGCCAAACAGTTTGCCGAGCAAGCCTTCCGTGTTATCCGGGGAATAGGCGAATCCGATTCGGGGAGCGAAGTTGTGGTACTGAATAGGAGCCAGAGTTCGCGGAACGTGCGGATCTTCGGGAACCACCAATCCTTGCGGGGCAGTGGGAAAAACCTGGGACTGCTCGCCGGGAATGACAGTCTCCAGTTTGTTCTGCGTGTCATACCAGGGCGTCATGATCTCGTAGCGCAGGCCGTAGTTGATGGTCAAGGTGGGCCGGGCGCGCCAGCTATCCTGGGCATAAACTCCAAAGTATTTGTCGCGTGAGTCAAGAAGCTGCTGGCTGGCCTGCGTAAAACTTTGCGGGGCCCCAATCAGGTAATCGGCGAAGTCTATACCAGTCTCTTGCCCGTTAAACGTATACGCTCCGTTGGCGTCGTCGTAGTTGCGTTCGTTGATCTGATCATAATGAAGATCTGCGCCGAACTGGAGCGTGTGGGTGCCCACAATTTTGGTGAAATTATCAATAATTTGGTAGGTGTTGTTGTACTCCCTCAGAACATCCTGGGGAAGTCCGAATTCGTAGTTATTAAAGCTGAAAGAAGGAACTCCTTCCAGCGCAGGAGTGATTGGGGCAATACCTCCATTGAAAGCGGGGCCTGTGCCTGCGGGAGCCGTGAAGCCTAAAGATGTCAGCGGAACATTTGTGCCACCAATTGGAATTCCTCCAAAATAGCGATCCCGCAGATACACGAGACGAACGTCGTTGATGGTGGAATTATTGATGGTCGTGGTCAGGCCGAGATTGATCATCTCCGCGCGGCCCAGAACGCTGCTGTCAAAGCCGGGGACAGTGATGCCCTGGGCGTAGGGTTGGGTTACCGAAAATTGGTCGAAAAAGTAATATCCAAAAAAACTGCCGAAGTGCGTGTTCGTGTCCAGACGAAGTCCGAACTTATCGTCGCGCAGGTGCTGGTTAGAGGACGAGGTTGAGTAGATAGGCTGCCCATCAAGACTTCCCGTCGACTGTGGGACGTATTGCAGTGTGCTCTGCGCGACTGGAGACCAGGCGGTCAGTGGAATCACGCCGTTCGTGAAAACACAGGGGTTCGCGACAGTTGTAGGGGAGCATGGAATCGCCGGAGTGCTGCCCGACGCGGGGATCGGGGAAGCGTAATAGGGCTCTCCCGGAGAAATAGTGCCCGGGGCCAGGGCGAGTTCCGAGTTAAGCGTCTGGGCCCAAACGGGACCCTGCACTGTACCCACGGAGCCACTTGCTGCAGCCTGGGTAAATAGGTCGTTTAGATTTCCGAGGCGATCTTGTGCGGATGGAACCGGGTAGTTTTGGGGTTGGCCCAGGATTTGTCTGTTTCCCTGATAATCACCAAAAAAGAACACCTTGTCCTTCTTTATTGGCCCGCCAAAAATTCCACCAAACTGATTTTGAATAAAATCCCCGCGCCCCACGAAATACCGTGACGCGTCAAAGTCCGTGTTGCGGAGAAATTCGAACAGATCTCCGTGAAATTGATTGGTTCCGGATTTGGTGACGACATTGACCTGGCCGCCGCTGAAGTTTCCATACTCGGCATTGAAATTGTTGGTGATGATGCGAAATTCGGAGATGGAATCGAGATTGGGAAGAATCGCAGCTCCGTTGTGGACCCCTTCCTGCGCATCCGCTCCATTCACCATGAAACCGTTCGAGCCGACGCGGCCACCGTTTACGGACTGAGTTCCGTTGGTTTGATCCCCGGATACCATCGTCTCGTCCGAACCGATTCCCTGCGTGGTGTCATTGCAATTGCTTGATGTGCATTGATAAGGCGAAACGCCGGGCTGCAGAGATAGCAGATCGATAAAGTTGCGGCCATTCAGGGGCACTGAGGTCATCTTTGTGCCCTCGATGACTTCTCCCATTTGCGTGTTCGTGGTCTCAACCTGCGCCGCGTCGGTCCTGACCTCTACCTTCTCACTGATCGAGCCGATGGCCAGACTGGCGTCGACGCGAAGGGCGGAGTTGGCATCGATCACGAGCCCGGTCTGCCGGTAAGTCTTGAAACCTACCTGCTTGATTTCCAAATCATAGGTACCGACGGCCAACGTTGGAAGATTGTAGAAGCCTTTGGAGTCGGTCTTTTGAGTGCTCTGGACCCCGGTCAGGGTGTCGGTGGCAACCACCGTAGCGCCCGTGATAACGGCGCCCGACTTGTCAGTGACCACGCCAGAGATGCTGCCGGTGATGCTTGCTGAGGCCAATGCCAATGCGAAAAGAACAAACGCGGATACCGCGACAACAGCCCACCGACAATTACGCATAGCTGATCTCCTGCGCGAGGTCTTCGACCGATTCGACACCCAACTTTGAGCTTTCATCTGGTAAAACTTGCTTGCCGAGTTTTGAAATTCACAAGCACGGCATGGATGACGGTTTATCCCAAGCGCATTAGGCATGTCAACCCTTTTTGCGTTCTGGGCGAGATCAAGAAAACCAATAAGCTTCCTGGGGCACACTTTCTGTGACGGCGACCAGGAATGTCCGCTGCCAGTACGGGACGAGCTATTTCCGCTTCACGGCGATGGCCGAGATTTCGATTCGGGCGTTGTTGACCAGAGCCGCAGCCTGAATGGTGGCGCGTGCCGGCTTAGGGTCAGGCATAACAGTTTTGTATACCTTGTTCATGTCCTGGAACTCGTGAATGTCGGCGAGGTAGACCGTGACGCTGACCACGTCGTTCAACTCGAATCCAGCGGCCTTGAGGATCTTCTTGATGTTGTCGAGGGTCGCGGTGGTCTCGGGGCCAATGCCTCCTGCCACCAGCTTACCGGAATCATCGGCGCCCTGCTGGCCTGCGATGTACAGAGTATTGCCGACTAAGATGCCGTCGCTGAAAGGAAGTCCAGGGGCGTTCGCCAAATTGATGGCCTTCCGTTCCTGGGCGTAGCCCGGCTGGGTGACAACGGCTATGGTTAGCGCGATCGCGAAAGTCCACAGAAAGAACCGAAGTGCTCTGGCCAGCGCTATCACTTTCATCTTTTGATTCCCCTTTGCAATAAATGGATTGGCTCTTCCACCTGACGAAAAACAGTGTTAGAGTCCGCCCACATATATACATCCAGGAGGAGGAAATGAACAAGTTTCGCGGCTTCGTGAAATCCCACACGATCGCAGTATCCCTGCTGTTCATCGGCCTTATTTGCGCCAGTCTGTGCGGAGCAAGAGTTTTGCGGGCGCAGGCGGTTGGCGGAGCAAGTGCGCCACAGTCGGACGACGCTTTGATTGCGGATTTTCGCCGCGTCGAAGTGGCCTCCGTCTCCGATGCGCTGGAGCAGCTGACGGGCAAGCGTATGTATATGAGTCATCGCATGCATCCGATCTTAACTACAAAGTTTGCCGGCTTTGCGAGGACGGTCCTGCTCAAGAAAGATGAAGGCAATAACGATCCCACCGCACTAAACGGAATGCTGGCGGCGATTGATCAGGGATCCACCAATTCGGTGTACGTGATGGTGGTTGAGCAGGGAGAGGACATCGCGGGAATGGGCGGATTGATGGGCACCGCGATGGCAGCGCGTGGGTATGCCGGTGCGGTGATCGATGGGGGAGTGCGCGATGTGGCGTATTTGCGCAAGATCGGGTTTCCCGTGTACGCGACCGGGATTGTGCCGTCGACTTCGGTGCATCACTATCGATTCGGAGGATCGCAGATTCCGGTGACCTGTGACGGCGTTACCGTGAATGCCGGCGACATTATTGCGGCAGACAGCGATGGGGTCGTCGTTGTCCCCAGGGCGCAAGCGCAGGAAGTGCTAACCCTGGCGCAGCAAATGGATTTTAAAGAGCACTCGATGTATGCCGTCATCGAACAGATGAAGTCGATTGTGGAAGCGGTTAAAAAGTTCGGCAGACTGTAGAGAAAAAGAGAGCTATTGCATAAAATCTACTTTCATCAGATAATTCGCACTTTCATTTTGTATTGGTATTCCGTATAGGCTGATTTGGCCGATCCCCATGGTTGATATTCCGAAGCGAAGTTATAACATCACGGCCCTACAGCGCGGGCTGCGACTTCTGCAACTCTTCAGCGAATCGCCGCATGGGCTCACCGCGAAGGAAGTTGCGGGGCGTTCGCGGTTGCCGGTGAGTACGGTACACCGTTTCCTGGCGAATCTGGAAACTGCGGGCTTCTTGAACTGCGGCGGGGACGGTGTGTATCACCTGGGAATCGCGTGTTTCGCGATCGGGCAGGCGGCTTTGGCTCAACTCGACATTCGCCGGATCAGCTTGCCTTACCTTCAAGAATTGAACCGGCAGACGCGTGAAACCATTCATCTGACGGTAAGGCATGGGCTGTCCGCGGTTTACGTTGAGAAGTTGGATTCGCCCGAGCAGTTGCGCATTCACTCTCGCATCGGCGCGGCTGTTCCGTTGTATTGCACTGCGGTTGGCAAGGTTATGTTGGCGCACATGCCGGATGACGAGCGGGAAAGAGCTCTGCCACAGTTGGGACTGAAGCGTTTGACGCCAAACACGGTGGGCAGCCTTCAGGAATTGGACGCTGAACTGTACCGGGTCCGAAAGAACGGTTACGCGTGTGATCTGGAGGAACACGAACTCCACATACGATGCGTCGCGGCTCCCATCTGGGATCACGCCGGTGGGGTGAATGCCAGCCTCAGCATTACTGCGCCGGTGGTACGCATGGCGGTTACGCGTTTAAGGCAGCTCGCACCGTTAATTCAGACGGCTGGCCTGCAAATTTCACGCGAGTTGGGGTATCGGAGCGCTGGCTACGGCTCGCCAGCGCGAAAAAACAGTGCCGGGGAGGCAGCGCTTGCGAAACCTCTTTGAGCGGCGTGGCGCGGGACTTTTCGGAGCTGATTTCCGAGCTAAGGTTCTGACCCTGGCTGCGGAAGGACTTCTGGCATGAGAATGGCAGCGCTCATCGCGGTCGTTTTCACCTGCCTGGCAGCTGGGGCTGGAAGTGACACGCCAGCAACTGTATCGACAGCGATCGATGTACGGGCGGAGGATCTTTTGTCTCAGCCTCCAGCCGCGAACTGGATTTCTTACAACGGAGACTATTCCGGACGGCGCTACAGCAACCTTACTGAGATTAACCCGGGCAATGTTGCGGGACTGCGCCCGGAGTGGGTTTTTCACGCGCGGGACACGAAACGGCTTGAGGTCACTCCGCTGGTAGTGAACGGGATGATGTTCGTAACGGCGTCGAATGATGCCTTCGCCCTCGACGCGCGCACCGGACGAGTCGTGTGGCACCATGGGTGGCCGATTTCGGAAGGGCTGATCGACGACGCGTCGGGGCACATCAATCGAGGTGTCGGGCTGTGGCATAACCGGGTCTACATGGAAACCGACAATGCGCACCTGCTCTGCCTGGATGCGCGCTCGGGCAACCTGATCTGGGATGTGGCTTACGCGAACTGGAACAAGAACTACGGCGCGACCAGCGCGCCGCTCGTGGTTAAAGACAAAGTGCTGGTTGGGACCTCGGGCGGGGATGACGGCGTGCGGGGCTTTGTTGCGGCCTACGATGCGGCCACCGGCAAGCTGGCCTGGCGATTCTGGACCATACCGGCGCCGGGCGAATTCGGCTCCGAAAGCTGGCCCGGAAAAATCTATCTGCATGGCGGCGGAACTACTTGGATGCCCGGGACCTACGATCCGCAGCTCAACACGATTTACTGGGGCACCAGCAATCCCGCGCCGGACTTCGAGGGCGGTGTGCGGCCGGGAGACGATCTTTATACCGACTGTGTGTTGGCGCTGGATCCGGATACCGGGAAGCTGAAGTGGTATTTCCAGTTCACCCCGCATGATCTATTCGACTTTGACGCGGTTGAGACTCCCATCCTGATCGATGCGGTTTATCAGGGCGAGGCGCGAAAACTGCTGGTGCAAGCGAACCGCAACGGCTACATCTATGTGCTTGATCGCACGAGCGGAAAGTTTCTTTCCGCAACGCGATTCGTGGAGAAGCTGAACTGGGCGAAGGGCATCGATGAGCACGGCAGGCCGGTGAGGACCGGTGTCGAGCCGACGGCGGACGGAACGCGGATCTGTCCTGGCTTCGCGGGAGCCACGAATTGGAACGCGCCTTCCTACAGTGAATCTACTCATTCGGTTTATTTCGTGGCCCTGGAAGAATGCGAAAACTTTTTTTTCAAGCCGCAACCTTTTCAGGAAGGTCAGGGCTACTACTCGACTGGAGCAAAACGCATTCCGAGCGAAGGTTCCCAGAAGGTTCTGGTCGCATTCAGTCTGGACACGGGGTCGATTGCGTGGAAATATCCGCAAACTGGCGGGGCACGCTCTTCCGCCGGGACCATGGCGACAGCTGCCGGCCTGGTGTTTTTCGGGGACGATTCGGGCTCGTTTGAGGCTGTCGACGCGCAAAGCGGCAAGCCGCTATGGCATTTCAATACAGGGCAAGACATTAGCGCGTCGCCCATGAGCTACGCGGTCGCCGGCAAACAGTATGCGGCGATTGCCGCGGGCAGTGACGTGTTCAGCTTCGCGTTACCTTGATTATTTATCTCAAAGGTTTGACTTGGAAGGAGGAGGTATATGAGTTTGAATTTCACGCGCAGAATGTTCGCCGTACGGTTTGCTTCCGTGCTATCCGGTTTGGGATTTGCCACGGCCGCATTGCCTGACCGCGCATTGGCTCAGGGTTCCGCCGCGCAGGAGGCGGGCGGAATCCGCAAGATGAATAGCGAAGGCAAACCCGGCAGTGAGAAAGACACCATCATGCCGGTGATTGTCTACAACGGATTGATCTACGTGGCGGGGCAAGGCGCCCACGACAGCCGAGATTCCAAGGAATGGACGATTGAATCTCACACCACGATGGTCATGGACAAGATCAAGAAGCACGTGGAGATTGGCGGAGGAACCATGGACAGCATTCTTCAACTGAATGTTTTCCTGGTGAAGATTGAACATTGGGATGGAATGCATAAGGTGTTCTCGACATACTTTCCGCATGGCGGCCCGGCTCGGACAACCGTGGCGGTAGCTGCGCTGCCCGGAGACTCGCTGGTGGAAATCAATTGCATCGCTGCGGTCGCCGGCAAGTGAGCGGCAGAGGAGCTTCGTTCATGGGATTCAATTCAAAGTGGAACCGGCGCAGTTTTCTGGGCAGCGTGGGAGTGATTGCGAGTTCGATTCTGGCTCCGCGGAAACTGTTTTCCTGGAGCCGTGGAGCCGCCAGCGCCGGCGTTCCGGTAAGTGGGTTTGGACAGACGGGCAATCCTTACGAAGAGCTTGGGGTTACAACAGTGATCAACTGCGAAGGGACCATGACCATGCTGGGCGGTTCCCTTCCCCACCCGGAGCTCGAAACCGTGATGACCATGGCGGGGCGTCATTTTGTGAGCATGCCAGAGTTAGAGGTGGCTGCCGGCAAGCGTATTGCGGAGATGCTGAAGTTGCCTGAGGGCTACAACGCGCTGGTGACCTCGGGTGCCGCGGCGGCGATGCAGTCAGGATTGGCGGGCATTCTGACGGGCGGGAACGAGGCCTTGATCCGGCAATTGCCCGATCTTACGGGGATGAAGTCGGAGGTGATCATCCAGGGGGCGCATCGCAACCCTTTTGATCACCAGTTGCGGTCCACGGGAATCAAGCTCATTGTGGTCGAGACCGTTGACCAATTGCGAGCCGCGGTGAATGAGCGGACGGCGATGAT
>Ga0070764_10000709_pt1 | contig 13652 bp, 8 predicted proteins | sample HubBroMetageWRM4_FD_67287 | JGI IMG/M metagenome (GOLD analysis project Ga0070764, IMG submission 67287) | Warmed soil microbial communities from the Hubbard Brook experimental Forest, New Hampshire - Hubbard Brook CCASE Soil Metagenome WRM 4 | ecosystem: Environmental > Terrestrial > Soil >... | reverse complement strand
AGCAGCGTCACGATCTGTTCCGGCTTGTATTTCTTCATCGGCATACCAGCTTCCCTCCAGAGTGAATTCTCTCTCACTCCCGCTGGTACAAAAACCCCCGGTCAGGTCAATCTTGCGAAGCTGGTCGAAACCTTTCAGCACATCTTCGTCCCTTTCTATCCTTTCAAATATTTTCGTTGGCTTCCTGATCCACTTCAGTTCCGCGATGACCACCGTCGAGGAATCATCGTCTGTGAGTAGCAAGTCGATGTCAGGAGTCGGTTTTGGGAGATGAATCGGACCCTGAGGCGAATATCGCGAGCATGTTTTGCCGAGAGCCGCGAACATCTCAGACTCTTTCATCACGGACGCAGCATCGAACTGCGCCGGCCTCAATCTTGAGCACACCCACAAAATGTTTTCGTCCGCCCGGCTGTGCAAGGGAAAGTGAGGAGCAAGAGCCATCTCCGTTTCGGAGGACCTCAACGGAACGAACGGGCAGACGTGTAGATTCGGCGAAGATGAAAAATCGAATGACAAGTCTTTGATGATGGCTTGGCATGAAGTCGTCGGCACGCGCGAAAGCTTTGACAGAATGTTGGACCAGTCTTCCAGGGAGCGGATCATCACAACACTTTCATTCGGATAGAATCTCGTATTGCGCCCCCAAGCGAAACACAGGTGCTCGTGGGTAGCACACACTGTTAGGAGAGCTGCGTAGAATTGCTTGAATTCCCCCAGCGTGTAGTCTCCAAGGGACAGTGAATCATTCCTTCGGGAAATCGCGGCCAATCTTGACTGATAGTCCGGAAGAAGTTCGGCCCAAAGTTGCCACGGGTCACTATAGGTAAAGCCCAGTAGGCCTACCGGCCTACAACCCGAATAAACCACTTCAAACAATTCTCGGACCTTCGCTGTCGGTTCAATCTTCCGTGCCCGCTCACTGCGATGGCGCCCGATCTTGGGCCGAAATCCTTTCTGATAAGCCGACACCCGGCGATCCGTGTCTGAGCCGATGACGGTAAATCGCGCGTGGATAGGCGACAGAAGTTCGACGCCATAACGGTTTTTGTGCCACATGGGCAAGGCATTCAGGAATCCGCCGTAATTATGCGCAAGTTCAATCGCCTCATTTACCTTTGCGGCAAGGTCAAGAGTCCAAGAGCGACGCTCGACCAGTGAAGATTGGTTTCCGTATCTCGTTACCCATTTCATTGCCGTAGAAACCAGGCTGCTCGTGTTAATGAGCGTTGCGTCGAGGTGAGCTGTATTGTCCCCGCGCATGTCACATTCGCGCTCGACAAGGTGGATGCCTCCGACAAGCAGCGACCACAATGCCATGTTGGCAGGCAAACCGAGAATCTTCACTGAGCGAAAGCATTGGTCCGCGCGAGCTTCGATCTGGCGGATCGATTCGATTAGTTCCGCGGACGCGTTTCTCTTGAGACAGGGCGCCATGGGAAGCACGTTGGCAACTACGGCGGGATCGGCCATCTGACTATTCTACTCGCCCTGTCCAGCTCTGATAAACTCTCACGATATGTTCTTCATTCGACGCGACAGAATTAGCGTGGATCGCTCGCGCAACAGCGGAATCATATTTGATTGTGCTCTACAAAATAAGGCTCCTAGGCTTGCGACTGTCCTCTCTCAGGAATACGAGCTGTGGTTCACAGCGCAAGTACACGCTGGCCCAGCTGAATTCCTGTCGCGACTTTTGTTCGATTTGACTTCCCAACTAACGAACACCGCGGCTTACCGACAAGACGAGGGTCGCGGCCTCAAACTTATCTGGCCTTTCTCTACGCGCCAGTTACAAAGAATCGAGGATTTCCGTCAAGGCAACGAACCGTACTTTGAAATACGCAATCGCTTGCTGGTGAAGAGCCAGCACTATAAGACCGATGGAACGTCGCTTCACGAGGCACAATTCAACGAAGAGTCGGCCTTTGCGTCAGGGACGAACGCCTATCCTATCTGCTTCAAGATCGATCACGAGGAGTGGACTAAGCTTTTGGATGAGATCGGATTTCGTCACATCATCTTGCAGGAACTTTCGCTACCGGCGTTTCCGCCCGAGTTTAGGCGAGCCCAAGATCATCTGAAGGAGGCGTGGCGCCATCATCGAGCCGGCCGCGAACGTCCTGCACTACTCTCATGCTTCAATGCGTTTGAGTGCTTGGGTTTCGATCTCATGGGAACACCCGATGTGAAGCGGGTAGATGTTCTGGCGCTTTTGATGGATGGCAAGGAACAAGCAAAGCAGGAAAAAATCAAGGCGCTGTGGGCAGCGGTTGGCAACTATTGCCACCTTGGACGCCATGACAAAGGTCCACCCGTTCAGCTCTCACATCAAGATGGTGAGCTTGCACTTGTCTCCGCAACCGTCCTCTTGAAATATTTGGCAGGTTAGGAAGGAACCATTCATGGAATCGGTTCACATTTTTGGAGTGAATCATTTCCTTCAGCGCGTCGCACCGAATTGCTGGACACCCGCGGGACGTGCCGTCGAAGCTGAACAGAAGGCTGGCTTACGCGCCACATTGGAAGAGATCATCATGAGAAATCGAGTCGGACTGATCGCAGAGGAAGAGAAGCCAGCCCGTCGAGATTTGGGAGCGGTTCTAGCGGACGAGCACCACACGGCCTACATCGAACTGACAATGCCCGTTCTCGAGCGAGAACGGTGTGGAATCCGCACACCGGGTTACGATCGACACCCTGACAGTCGCGCTCAGGCGTATCGAGAGTTCGAGCGATACATGTTTGAACAAATCGCACGCGTCGACGTGCCAGTGACGCTCGCTATCTGTGGTCGCAGACACGTGCGCGGTCTGGCACAACGAATCGAAGTCGCCGGAGTGAGGGTGCTCGTCTACGACGTTTACGAGTACGACTGGTATCGCGGCGTGCCGCAAGAAGATGGGGTCAACATCATCGGCTACGAACGCGAAGACGACGGCTGAATTTCTTACGGGGAGGTTGATCTGAGTTAGGCGCTGGTTAGCGCGATACACCTTGCGTGCTAAAACGAACCTTATTGACACTCTTCGATTGACGAAAATCAGTGGCCCAATAGATTGTTTTCGCTCAGCTGACTGAAAACGGCGCGCCCGGAGGCATTCGACGTCCCGACCCTCCGCCCAGGAGCCGGCTGACGACCTCGGTCACATCCTACCGGCGCTGGAGGGCTGGGCGCCCTAGCATGGTTGACAAAGTGGCACAGGTGTTGTAATGTAACTTAGTCAACCAAGGAGTGTAGCATGCCTGCCCAATCGACTACGATTCGTCCAAAGACCCTCAAGGAGATCCGGCAAGCCTTGACCAATTGGTGGGGGCAAAGCCACAAACGGCTGCCAGCCCATGTACGTTTCTCACAGCCCTCACATTCTGAAGATCGGTTGCGGATGTGGTCTGAACTACGGTCCAATGTCCGACTCCAATTCGATAAGAACGAGCTGTCGTGCGAGCGTGCTGGGAGAAAGTTTCACCTGCTGTTGGACGATTTTGATGTCAAGGCCGAGGTCGATGGTCGGGTGTTGCTTTTCGAGTTCAAGGTGTCCGCTAACCTAACTCGCCCTCTCAAAGACAGACTAACTTCTGCTCAGAAGACGAAGCACCCAATATTCTTTTCTAGAGGCATTAACGCGTTGGAAGAACTAGAGAAGTCACTGCCAAGGGACCTTATTGACGAGGCGAGTGCGGCTTCCACTGACTTTATGGTCCTTGTAGAAGCATTGACGGCACGCCCCCTGGCCGCTGAAATTGCTGCCAATGATCCGCTCGCGACGGCGAGACTGCGAGGAGTCGAGCGACAACAAAGTCTTGTCGAGAAGTCAGGTGGCATGCTCAAGGGTGAGAAGGCAGCTAAGGTTCTAGGCATCTCGCGGCAGGCTGTAGACAAGCGTCGGCGTCAAAATCGCCTCATCGGGCTGACACAAGGCCGACGAGGATACGCCTATCCGATTTGGCAGTTCGAGGGCGGCAAGACGCTCGCCAATTTGGAGGCCGTACTCGATCGACTACGGGATCATGACCCCTGGATGCAGCTGACGTTTTTCCTCAATGCCAATGATCGGCTGGAGGGAAGCAGTCCTCTCGAGATGCTCCGGTGCGGGAAACTAAAACCCGTCCTTGAGGCAGCGGCAAGCTATGGTGAGCAAGGAGCTGCGTGACGGACTTCCCTGGCGAACACCCAGAACCGCCTAGTGACCTTGGTGCTCGGTCTCCCTTGTTCCTCAAGATCACGCCTGGAACTGTCTTCTCGCGTATCCACAATCGAAGCAAGGGGCCAGTCTTTTTCGGCAAGACCGGCGGCAACCGTTTTGACGCGCCAGATGGAAGTTTCGGAGTCTTGTACGTTGGGTTCGACGAGCATTGTGCTTTCATCGAAACGTTCGGCCAAGACACTGGAATCCGAGTTGTGACTCGACGGGCACTCGCTCAACGTCACCTCTCTTATCTCGAAGTTACCGAGCCTTTGACTCTTATTGATCTGGCGGCCTCCGGTGGTCTCGCGCGAATCGGTGCGGATGCTCGTCTGTTGAGTGGTTCCCACGCGATCGCCCAACGTTGGTCAGCTTCGTTACGCAATCATCCTTCAAAACCCGCGGGCCTTGTCTATCCTGCGCGCCACGACACGGCTAGGAACGCCTGTGCCTTATTCGACCTTTCCGATTCCATTTTGCAAGTAACGAATGCTGGATCCTTGCTTGACCCTCAACATGCGCTGCTTCTCGCGACAATTCTCGATACCTACGACTTTGGTTTAGTTGACTAAGGATCCTGAAGAAGTCTGCAATCGTTTGTGTGTTCATTCCTTGCGGATCGGTGTGGCCTACACGAACATAACATTTCATGTTCTTCCTCCTACCATAGGTGATGAAATCCGGCAGCAGACGTATTCATTTGTCGTATATCGGCTAACTAATATAGGCTTCGGTCATGGTCGGGCGGGGCAATTCGACGAATGTGGGCGGCGCCGCCGCCCAAGAGGGCATTAGCTATCAAAACCGGGTAGCCGCTTGGTTCGCGGTGCGCATTCTCGCCGAGGAAGCAGTCTCTCGTCCGTGGGACTTTCCTGAGAGGCCGGAATTCTTGCGATGCGAGACCGAACAACCTGTCGACGACCTACTGCTAGGCCTCTCCGGTTCAGCCTTCGCCTTCGTCCAGGTAAAACACCGTCTAAGACTGGAGAGAGATGAAGCGTCGCCCCTTGGCGAGACGCTTAATCAGTTTGTTCGTCAATTCCTTGTCCCTCGCTCGCTTGCCAAAGTCAATCATCCCTGGGAACGACCGCTGACTCCAGAAAGCGACCGCCTGGTTTCGATAAGCAGCCCGACTAGCTCTGCCGCAATTCAACGGCAGCTCCCAAGCTTGCTAGAGCGAATTCGGAATTCGCCAAGCGATTTGGCTCCAGAGAACGCTATCGTAAACAAGGAAGAGGCGCATGTTTTGGCAATCCTGATGCACCACGTGCGCCGTTCTTGGCATGCGCAGCTCGGACATGACCCCTCTCTTTCTGATCTCCGCCCCTTTCTCTCCCTGCTGCGATTTGAAATTCTCGATGTCGGCACGGGCGGCTTGGCCGAGAGAGAGGCAAAGGACATCCTTCAATCCACAGTTCTCGAGGGAGCTGCAGATAGTAATGCGTCCTGGGTTCTGTTGATTGATTTCTGCGCCGAACTTGCAAAAAATCATTCCGGTGCGGATCGTAAGGAATTACTGCGACTGCTACATCAGGCGCGTGTGGCTACAAGGGTACCCAAGAGCTATGCCGCCGACATTGAACATCTCCGGAAGCACGCATCGGATACAGCAAAGGCATTGCACGACCTGTCCGTGATTCGCCTCAGGGGCAAAGAGATAAAGATTCACAGAGAATCGACCAAGTATCTGTATGAAACCGCCGAGGAAGTCTCAGTTCTGGTAATCGGGGATCCGGGTGCCGGTAAGTCAGGAGCACTCCACGACCTTGTACAGACATTCCAAGCGGAAAAGCGCGATCACATATTCCTAGTCGTCGACCGTTTGGACGTCGCGAGTTTGGCCCAGATCAATTCAGAACTCGGTCTTACCCACAACTTACAGGATGTGCTCTCGAATTGGCCTGGAAGTGCTCCGGCATTTGTTGTTATTGATGCGCTTGATGCAGCGAGAGCGGAGTCAGCTGCAAAAGCAATGAGAGATCTCATCGCGGGGATTCTGGAGGGGGATAATCGCTGGCATCTCGTCGTCTCCATACGCAAGTTCGATCTTCGATATAACGAAGAGTTAAAGCGGCTGTTCCATCGCTCGGACCGGACCTCTCCGCCTTCCGTTTTTGAAGACTCTGAGTTTCAAGCTTTCTCACACGTGAAGATTCCAACCCTAACCGATAGCGAAATCTCTCAAGTTTCCGAGCAATCATCTGAACTTGGAGCGCTAATAGATCGCATTTCTTCCGATCTGCGTGAGCTATTAAGGGTCCCGTTTAATTTAAGACTACTGGCGCAGCTTGTTCAAGAGGGCGTAACCCCCGAAGAGCTTGAGCCAGTTCGAACACAGCTGCAACTTCTCGACAAGTATTGGAACTATAGAATATTGCGGCCGCCCGAACAGGCCCACGCGCATGAGGTTTTTCTTAATCGCGTTTGTGAAGGGATGATCGACTCTCGGACCCTTCGTGTTGAGTGGAAGGTTGTGGCCGACGCCGCTGCAAGCGGTGCACTCAACCATTTGCTGAGCAATCATGTCCTGACTGAATGGCAGCCGGTCGCCTCTTCCACTCCAGATCGCTCGCTACTGATGTATTCGCACCATGTTTTATTCGACTATGCCGTCGCACGGCTAGTCTTGCGAGGAGATCCGGCAAAACTAATCGAACGACTTGCGAATAATGGAGAACTGGCAATAGTGATACGGCCTAGCTTCTTGTATCACTTTCGATATTTATGGACGTTCGAACCCGATCACCGTTCGTTCTGGGAACTGACTTTTCAAATCGCACGAAGTCGCGCTATTCCCGAGATTGCAAAGATCATCGGGCCGACCGTGGCTGCCGAATTGCTGCACGTTGCGTCGGATCTCGATCAACTTTGCGTTTGGCTGCAGAGCGACGGCGAGGATCGCGACGTTGGAGAAGCGTTGCTCGATCACGTAGTCGGTGCAGCTCTAGTGAATCCATCCTCGATACTAGAGAACTCGGAACCATGGTGTGGCTTCCTGAACCGCGTCAGCGGGTTTTTCCGGCGAAGGTCAGCTTATTCAATCAATGCGCTACTTTTTGCAGTCCTTGAAATATTCTCCTCTCTTTCGTCTCGACAGAGAGCATCCACTGGGACTACCGCGAGAAGGCTACTGGAATTTGCTTGGGCGCAATCTCCGCGCGACGGCTGGCTTGTCATTCAGGCTCTTCGCGGCGTTTCTAGGACTTTCAATACGGACGAAGCGGCGTCCGGTGCACTCCTTCGCAAGGCCCTCGTACCCGATCACGTAGCTGCCTTTGGCTTCGAGGAGTTGCCTTGGCTCGCACGAGGGGTCAAGGAATTCGCGTCTTCTGATCCGAGTCTCGTAGAGGAAATCTACGCCGCCGCCTTTCTGTACCAAGAGCTCTCTGAGGAACCTACTCCTATGGGACCGAGTCGAATCTTCACCCTGGTTTCCAACAAGAGACAAGATTTTGAGATGGCCCGATTCCAACTTGCGCAATTGTATCCCGACTTTTTGACGCGGGCGCCTGAGCATGCGACGCGCGCCATGATTGTCGCACTGGAGGGTTATATCTCGCGTGAGCGAAATGCGAATGAGTGGCATGACAAGAAGAATGAGCAGACATTCATGTTCGACAACTACGTGGCGCATTTCCGGGCGGATTATAGTTCAATTTGGGATTCAGGATTTCACACCCAGCACGTAGAAGCGCTCCAAATCCTGTCCGCCTTTTTCGATTGGCTGGAGTCGATCCTAGACGACACCGGACTCGAGGGCACTGTAAATAGCGTTATAGCCGTTCTCGTACAGAATAATCACGCAGCAACGATCTGGCGTCGACTTCTACAAATGGGTACAAGCCACCCTGACACCCTTGGGAAGAAGATTGTAGACCTTGCAAAGGCGGTCCCGATCCTAACAGCGTACGACACGTCCACGGCCGCAGGTGAATATTTGACCGTTATTTTCCCGTTACTCACAACAGTCCAGCGCGAACAGATCGAAGAAGTCATCTTCTCACTCCCGCAGAAAGACACGAAGGACAGTCCCGCGTATCTCGAGAAGCTCCGCAACCGACTGCTCGGTTGCCTGCCCATTGAGTCGCTCTGTGGTCAGGCAACGAAGGATCTAGTCGAGCAGCTACGGACTGCTCAAGCCATTCCCAGGAACGAACCAGCCGTTGAATTTACCGGACCTTCCTTTCGTAAGTTTGGTGAGGAGGAGTACCTCCGTGAGCAGGGCGTGCCCGTCGACGCCGAGGCCAACAAGAGGATTCGAAATTTATCGGGCCCAGTGGCTTCCTTCGCCTCCAAACACAACAATTCAACCCCCTCCAACGAAGAAGCTCTGCAAGCTATTCCATTAATGATGCTTCTCCACGAGGCGCTGCAATCAGCTCAGCAAGACGGAGTGCACGATGGACAAATAGACCACGCCTGGGGGCAACTGGCTGAAGCTTGCGAACGCGTGTCGAGGCTCTCGGACTTCTCATGTAGCGTTCCATCTGCGGACTTTGTACGCAAAACTCTCCTCGAAGCCAGCACTCAACGCGTTCCAGAAAGTCATCCTGATCAAGACAAGCAATTTGACGAGTCTCCTTCTTGGGGCGGACCTGCGGCGCGCATTTCTGCCGCTCAGGGCCTTTCAAATCTATGTCGCGTCCAGGACTGTGCCAATTCCGACGTTGTGTCCGCCGTTGAACGGTTAAGCGCGGACCCCGTTCCAGCCGTCCGGTTCCAGATAGTGATCCGCCTGAACGCGATGTATGAAACCAACCGCGACCTGATGTGGCGTTTGATCCGGGAGCGCTCGGATACGGACGAGAGTCGTGGCGTTTTAGACGGCTTAGTGAATCTGCTCGAAAGACTCGGTGGCCATCATCCAGACACGGTCGCACGGTTACTGGTCGTTATTCTCCGACGCTTCGAAAACGAAGCCAAAGCCAAGCTCCGCGAGTCTTGTCTTGCCGTACTTTCCTCCCTTTATGTTTGGAGGGATCAGCCCCTTAGCAAACAGGTGACCCTTGAAGCTGTCGCGAACCCCTCCGGTAATACCACCGCTCTCTGGGTCATAGCTTCCCGGCTTCGGAATGTTCTAACCCACGGACCGGTTGAACCGAATGATCCAGCTCAAGATGCCATCAGACAACGGGCTTTCGATCTCTTACAACGGGTTCTCGGGACTGCCATTTCGGCGGTCGATGCGATCCAAGCGACGCAAAGCAGCCTGCAATTCGAGTCATGGTCCCCGGAAATCCGAGAACAGATGAAAGACCTCCTGCAGGTCGTATCGCACGTTGCAAAGGAAATCTACTTTGCATCAGGGGCTTTCTCGGACTCCCAACAAGGCCGAGCGGGTACTAACCGCCCGGTAGCTTCTCCAGAAAGGAGTCGCTTTTACTTCGAAGCTCAGCCTCTCTTGGATCAACTCGCCAATGTCGGGCTTCCTGCGATCTCTCACACTCTCCTCGAAACGCTTGAAAGCTTTATCGAAATCGATCCTCGCGGTGTCTTCTTGCGCGTCAGCAAGACCGTGCGGGAGGGCCGGCCAGGAGGCTATCAATATGAGTCCATGGCGGTCGATCTCATCGTCCGTGTTGTGGAGAGATATCTCGCCGAGTACCGCCTGCTTTTTCAGCAAGACGACGATTGTCGCCGTGCTCTCGTCGAAGTCTTGGATCTCTTTGTAAAGGCAGGGTGGCCCGCAGCGCGCCGAATTACATACCGGCTAGAGGAAATCTTTAGGTGACCCGCGTGCGCAATGCGGACGAATTTTGGCAGCTCTACCAAAGACTGCTAGCCGACTACAGGCGGGTCTACAAGCCGCTTCTTGACGGGCTGCGGGATAAATATGCCGGTGGCGGAAAAAACCAAATCCCTCCGGCGCTCGACGAAGCGCTTGAGTTTCACACGAGGACCTATGTGGTCAATGCTTTGCTTGCCGCCTTGAATTGGCGGCTCGATGCAGGAGTCGATTTCGGGCTGCCCAACCTTGCACCCGAAATCGCTGTTGAATCAGCAGAACGCGGCACTAAAAGGTTCCTCGACTATCTAGGATTCGAGCATGCGACAAATCGACCCTTGCTTCTGGTTGAAACAAAGCGGCCCAGCAGTTTACTTCCTGAACTCGCAGATTCCGCAAACCGCCCTCCACATGCAGAAGCCCTGGCGATGGGTTTACGCGGAGAGAAACTGATGGCCGAGTGGTCTGATTGGCTTCGGACCTTGACGGACTATGTCGTTTCATTGCGGAGAGCTGCACTTTCGATTCCCCTCCGAGTTGTCATCACCAATGGCGAATGGCTGATCGCATTTCTCGATCCTTTCGACGCCTTCGTTGAAACAAGAGCGCCTGATCCAAATCGCATCCTCGTTCTTAAAAATCAAAGGGAAATCGAAGAAAAACGCAACGACTTGTTTCTACAGCTAGAGCACCAATTTGTTCTGGGTAAGGGAAAGGAGCTTGTCGCCAGGGCCATCCATAATCTCAGCGCGCGGCGGGATCGGAATTTTGTCAGCACCAATTGCGCCGCGATTCCTGCGGGATTGCTTGAAAGCGAGCTGTTTGGCCACGAGCGGGGAGCCTTTACCGGGGCCGTCGCGCGAGAAATCGGTCGCTTTGAGATGGCCGATAAGGGATCGATGTTTCTCGATGAAGTGGGCGATATACCGCTCGAGTTACAATCCAAACTGCTGCGCGTCGTGCAGGAGCAGGAATTCGAGAGATTGGGCACCGCGCGGACGATTCGCGTGAACTTTCGTCTGGTGGCCGCTACCAACCGAGACCTCCTTGAGATGGTCGAGACAGACCGATTTCGCAGAGACCTTTATTACCGGCTAAATGTGTTCCCGATTACAGTTCCTCCACTGCGCGACCGGCTCGAGGATATTCCACTTCTGGTGCGTCATTTCGCGAAAACTTATGCGGAACGGATGAATAAGGCAATCGACGTTGTACGTCCGAAAGATATCGAAGCCCTGATTCGGTATTCCTGGCCGGGGAATGTCCGGGAGCTGCAAAATGTTATTGAGCGATGCGTGATTCTGTCGTCTGACCGAGTTCTTCACCCGCCCGAATTTCCTGACGCGAACCGCGTTGGGAAAGAGGCATCGTTGAAACCTCGATCATTGGCGGAGGCCGAACGCGAGCATATATTGCAAGCCCTGCGGGATACCGAGTGGGTGATCGGCGGCCCTCATGGTGCCGCCGCGCAGCTCGCGGTGAGACGCACGACGTTGCTTTACAAGATGCGCCGGCTTGGCATCTCCCGGCCCGTAATTGACGAATCACTGTCAGCGGGGTGACACCGGATAGCTTCTTCCAGCGCGTTCGTGGCCGTGCCATTGCCTGCAAATCTCATTAACCGTTTTGTGCATGAACACTTAGCGCCCCCGCAAATTCCGTCCCATTTGGAGCGATAGATGCCATGTACTGGATTTGGCAATCCGCCGCCTGCTCTTAGAGGAGGAACAGTATGAGATCGGCTGAGTATCGTGTTTCGACAAATGACGTCGCCGAGGATCGCCCGCGCCTCGCCACGCGCCCCAAATTTCACCGCGATTCGATTTGTACAATTCCATTCGCGAAGCTCCTCGTCCTCTTCTCGTTCATCGCGCTCTTCACATTTCAAGCGACAGCGCAGAACGCGCCGCCACCGCCTCCTCCTGCAGCGCCGGTCGCTCCCGAGCCCGCGCCGCCTGGCCCGCTGCTCACCGAGAAACAATTGGAAAATCTCGTTAGCCGCATCGCGCTGTATCCAGATCCGCTGCTTGCACAAATCCTGACGGCATCCACCTATGGAAACGAAATCCCCGAGGCCTCCGCGTGGGCCGATGAGCACAGCAACCTAAAAGGCGAAGCGCTTGCCAACGCGATTCGTAAAGATAATTTGCAGTGGGACCCGAGCGTACTCGCGCTGCTCCCGTTTCCTTCGGTGCTTGACCTGATGGCGAAAGATCCGGCGTGGACCGAGCAGCTCGGCAACGCCGTGCTCGTGCAGCGCGGGGACGTCATGGACGCCGTGCAGCGTCTGCGCAGACAGGCGCGCAAGTACGGCTACTTGCAGACGAATCCGTATTGTAACGTCGTCGAAACCGACGGCTATGTCGAGATTTTGCCCGTCAATCCGGCGTACATCTACGTGCCTTATTACGACCCGCTCGTGGTGTTTGGTCCGCCACGGCCAGGATTTTTCATAGGCGGAGCGATCGGTTGGGGACCGGCGGTAATCATCACCGCGGGATTTTTCCCGTTTGGTTGGGTGCATCCGTATTTGCTGTGGGGCGCGCACACCATCTATTTCGATCGCACGCCGTGGAGTCGTGTTTGGGTGAATCGCGGCTATTACCGTCAACCGTACGCACATCCGTGGGTCCCACGGCCAGGGCCTCGCGTCGAAGTGCATCCCGGTCCCCACCGGAGATAGATTGCCCGGCTCTCGGCAATGAGAAGCGCTTGCGGGGAGATACGCACGCCATCGCTTTACCGATCCTGACGAACTTCGGGCGAATTGGAATCTGATGTCGGATGACGGCAGGCTTTGCCGGCGGCCCGGTAACGTGGAAGCATCGAGTGCCGGCTTGAGATTGAAAACCTTGGTTGCCGCATCTGATTGCCCCAACAAAATCAAGTGGTCCACCGGTTCCATTCAGAGTAAGGCGGAGTATCGGTATGGCTTCTTTGAAGCCACTATGAAAATTGCTGACATCAAGGGAATGGTCAACGCGTTCTTGATGAACACCGGGAACCAGGCCGCGACCGGGGACTATTTCGAGATCGACGTCTCCGAAGTCCAATATCCAAGTTATGACCACATCGGCCTGCAACAATACCCGGCTAAAGAGAAAAATATTGCCTTGTCCAATGTGAAGCATACAGGCATGGGGTGGGGGGCCAAATTCGTTGACGATCTTTCGTCACGTTTCCATGATTATGGTGTTCTCTGGACTCCCCACGAGATGATTTTCGAGATTGACGGAGAGCCCGTGGCCGCCGTTGTCACGAACAACGCCGTCAACGCTCCTGCTGATGTCATGTTCTCCAGTGCGCTGATCTATGACGGCGTGCCGGACCATCCCGAGGGGCACGACATGGTTGTGAGATCCGTGAGAGTGTTCGCGCCTTAACCGGACCCGTTGAATTAAGAAGAGCCACGCCGTGAAAGAATTTCTATATGCCATGGTTGTTCTCGGATGCATGTTCGCAATGTTACCCAGTTAGGAGGCGGCAGCGCAGAACGGGCAAAACGAGCTACTTCGAGACCGCACGCGCTGCACTCTCAATCACATCTGCAACTTCCTTGGGATGCGAGACGTAGATACAGTGGCTGGCGCCTGCCACTTCGACCGTGTGGCTGTTCGCTCGTTTGGCATACCAACGTTCCAAGTCCGGGCTGATCGTTCGATCGCTTCCTGCCACCACCATCCAGCTCGGTTTGGTTCTCCAGGCAGCCGTGGTGATCGTCGCTGAGAAATTGTCCGCAA
>Ga0070764_10000708_pt1 | contig 13656 bp, 10 predicted proteins | sample HubBroMetageWRM4_FD_67287 | JGI IMG/M metagenome (GOLD analysis project Ga0070764, IMG submission 67287) | Warmed soil microbial communities from the Hubbard Brook experimental Forest, New Hampshire - Hubbard Brook CCASE Soil Metagenome WRM 4 | ecosystem: Environmental > Terrestrial > Soil >... | reverse complement strand
AACATCCCACGAACGCTGTTGCGCCTCGATGGACATCTGGAGGGCTGTGGCTGCCGCGCGGTGCCCGCCGCCCGCGTCGAAAAAGCAAAGCTCGATTCGTTGCATGCGGGCGGAGTCTCGCATCCGCAATGCCGAGATCTGCTACGGAATGGTTAAAAGACTATGACTGTGTCGAAAGAGTTAAATATCTGTATTTTCAGAACTTTAGCACGCATGTCATCTGCAGGTAACACGACTCCGCTATTTTCATTCACGTGAGATGCGACCTGCATGTTCACTCGTACTTCTCCGGTGCCTGTACGACCCCCTTTGTCCGAAAGTTTTGCCGTGAAAGTTATAGCGATCCCCACGCCGTTTATTCCCTGCTGCAGCGCCGCGGCATGAACCTCTTCACGCTCACCGACCACGATTCCATCGAAGGCGCCGAACAATTGCGCCAGCATCCCGATTTTTTCGTCAGCGAAGAACTAACCTGCAAGATGCCCAGCGGCACCGAAGTCCACATCGGCGTGTACGACATCACCGACCGCCAGCATCAACAATTGCAACAGCGCCGCAACGATCTCGTCGCGCTCCTCATGTATCTCACCGAGCGCCGCCTCTTCTTCAGCGTCAATCACGTTTTCTCCGCCGTCACCGGCCGCCGCGAGCGCGAAGACTTCGCCTGGTTCCAGGAATATTTTCCCGCCGTCGAAACGCGCAACAGCCATATGCTCGAAAGCGCCAATCAGCGCGCTGCGCAACTCGCCACACAATGGGACAAAATCGCCATCGGCGGCAGCGACGCGCACGCACTGCCTTCCGCCGGCTCCGCTTACACCGAAGTTCCTGGCGCCCGCGACAAGGAAGAATTCTTCGCCGGCCTGCGCGCCGGCATGGGGCGCGTCGGCGGCGAATCCGGCGGCTTCAGCAAACTCACGCGCGACGTCTTCGTAATTGCTTATGAAATGATGCGCGAAAAATCCTGGACGGCCCTGCTCTCACCACTGGCCGTGCTGATTCCGGTGATCACTTATTGGAATTATCACGAAGAACGCGCTTTCGGCCGCCGTTGGGCCGCGGAAATTCTCGGCATGCCTGAAACCCGCAAACATCCCCGCTGGATATCGGTGCCGCAATCTGCGGCGGAGGAATGGGTATGACAGTCGGCAAAGCTGTCTGGAACCAGATTCAATCGAACGACCACCGCCTGATGCGCCGCGTGCACCGCTGGCGCGCGCCGCGCTGGTTTCGCATTCTGATGATTTTGATGACGCGGATGGGCGACGGCTGGCTCTGGTATTCCGTCGGCCTCATCCTGCTCGTCTACGGCGGCGAACACCGCTTCCTCGCGATAGGCGCAGCCGCTTCCGCCGCGTTGGCAGGAATTTTGCTTTTTCGCGCCCTGAAGAAAACCAGCAAACGCCAGCGCCCCTGCGAAATCGAGCCGCACTGCTGGTCCCTGATTCTTCCGCCCGACAAATATTCGTTCCCTTCGGGCCACACCATCACCGCTTTCGCCATCGCGCTCTCGCTTGGCCTTTTCTACCCGCAACTGCAAGGCGTCCTGCTGGCCGTCGCGCTATTAATCGCATCCTCCCGCATCATCCTCGGAATGCACTTCCTCAGCGACGTGCTGGCCGGTTCCGCCATCGGAATCCTGCTCGGCACCGTGAGCTTCCACATCTTCGCGGCCCTCTGAGCGCATGCGACACGAACGCTGGCGGCTCCCCGCCGCACGGCTCGCAAAATTCCGCGCATGGTTCGACGCAAAGCACTTTCAAACAAAGGGTCGTAGGGGTATGCGGGCTTTTGATTGTATCGCGGTCGCCGCGTCCCACTGCCCGGGACACAGCTGGCATCCTTATTTCAAAACGAGGCGCTCAACCATTCCCTGCTAGGGGGCTTCTTTCGGCGGCCAATTTTCCGTGCCGCCGCTCGCTTGTCACTAATCACTTCTTAACCCCTCCATCCCACGCACCATCACAATCACCGACCTCGCCGCAGCTTTCCGGTCCTTCGCAATCTCCTGATACTCCGGCGACTCCGCCCAATCTCGAAACGACGCCTCGTCCGGAAACGAAAGCACCACAATTCGATTTCCGTCCCAAGGTCCTTCGAACACGACCGGACTCGGATCCGCCGCCAGCAAACTCCCCTTATATTTCGTGAACACATCCATAAACCGCTCCACATACCGCCCGTACCGCGCCGGATCATGAATCCACAATTGCGCAATCGCGTAAACGCTCATCGCATCTCCTCGCAGCCCGGACCGCACGGCTCAGCAAAAAACTAATTTCCGCCGCACACTCCCGTCTTCACTCCCGAAGTCGCCACGCCGTACTGATTCCCACCCGCCACGCGCTTGCCTCCGCCCAACAGCACCACGCTATCCACCGGCGCCGGCCAATTCATCTCGTATAATCCGCGCGACGCATCCACCGCCCGCCACGTCCCGCGAAACGTCCCGCTCGTAAACGTTCCGTTCGAAGCAACGTCCACATTCCATCCGTTCGCCCAGTGCCAGGATCCCGCCAATCCCGCGCTTCCCGTCATACGCCCGCCAGAAATCGGATACCCGTACTGATTCCCTCCGCTCATCGTCCGCTGGTCCGGCGAAACCGTCAGCGTCTCAATCATCACCGGCCAGGTAAACGTGTAAGCCCGCCGCTGCGCGTCCACCAGCCGCCAGTGCCCCGTGAAAGGCCCCCCGCCAATCGTGCCGTCCGCGCGAAACACCACTGGCGAATTGTTGGACCACGTATAGCAGCCCACGATCGGATCCACATTCGCATTCGAGCCCGACGATCTCGGCGATGGCGTCATCTTCTTCGGAGCCGGCGCCACAGTTTTCCCTCCGCCAGCATTCGGATCGCTCGGTACATCTCCGCCGCCGGCAGGATTCGAAGCGTCAGGTGCGTCCGGCGTACCTGTCGACCCACTCTCCGAGTTCCTCCCGTTGTGCATCAACGTCATTCCCATAACAACCGCCGCCAGCACCACTACCGCCGCGACGCCAATCCAAATCTTCTTCGCCGATAATCCGCCGCCACTCGTGCCAGCACCCGCGGACGTTATCGTAGTCGCGCCCGGCATCGGCGTTGTCTTCGCCGCTGCACCCCCCACAACCGCAGGCGACGACGCCGCCCCGCGCTGCCACATCACCGTCGCTTCCGATCCGCCGAACGCCGCGCCCGGCATCGGCTCGTCACCCTTCCTCGGAATTAGCTTGTGTACCGTCGCCGCCAGACTATCCAGATGGTGCTCCATCGGCGGCGTCATCGCATCCAGCCAATGGACCGACCCGATGAAATAATCTAGCGATTTCCCCGGCGCCACGTCCTCAATCCGGAACGGCAGAATCGCCACTCCGTTGCTCACCGCGCGTTCCACTTCCTTCGGAATATGCCCCGAAGCGTTCGCGCTCGAAGAAAACACCAGCACCATCACCTTCGCGCCGTGGATCGCATCAATAATCGCTTCGCCGTATGACGTCCCCGGCAGAATATCCCGTGGCGCGATCCAGCAGCGAATCCCCGCAGCCTCCAGCCGCGCGCACACCGCATCCGCCACAATTTTGTCTTTTGACGCGTAGCTGACGAACACATCGAACGACACCAGAAGCGCCTCCATGCTCCGAACGGGTCAGCGTCCTATAACCTTCGACACCTGCCTAATTCGCATCAGAATCTTATCATTCACCCATCCAACCACATTTCCCAACTTGCGCCACTGGTCCGCGCATCGTACGCCGCTCGAGCCCCTGATACAACGAATTCGCCACGCGCCAGACAGTACGCGGCGGCACGCCATTTCCATTCCGCATTAACGCATTCAGTGGAATATAGCCGACACCTTTCAACCCTGAATCTCATCTATATATTCAGCATTTAGCACTATCGAGGTTTGCAATTTGATCTAGCGAAAACCCGGAGGTTTTCGCCCGGAGGTTTGCATATCATGCTCGGCAACTCACGCCTCGCCTGTTTTCTTCTCGTGACTCTCGTCAGCGTCTGCGCCGCTGCCGCTTCAGCCCAACAGCCCAGACCGCAAGCTCAGCCTGCCGGCGCGAAAATCTCTCTCGACGTCGTCGTCAGCCCGAAATCTGGCCCGCCCGTCGGCGATCTCCAGCAACAAGACTTCACCGTGCTGGACAACAATTCCCCGCAGGCCATTACTTCTTTCCAGGCCGTCACCGGCCGCCAGGCTCCCATCGAGGTCGTCCTGGCAATTGACGCGATCAATACCGATGCCCGCACCATTGGCTACGAACGCAACCAGATCGATAGGTTCCTCCACGCCGAAGGAGGTCGGCTCGCGTACCCCGTCGCTATTGTGGTCGCCACCGACACAGGCGTTCAGCTCGCTGAGAATTTCTCCAGCGATGGCAACGCCCTCAGCGCCGCCATGGATCGCGATCAGATCGGAATCCGCGACATCGGACGCTCCGCCGGTTTCTACGGCGCAGCCGAACGCTTGCAATATTCTCTCCAGGCGCTAAATCAAATTACAGCCAGCGAGGCTCCTCATCAGGGCCGTAAAATCCTGCTCTGGCTTTCTCCCGGTTGGCCTCTCCTTACTGGCCCCAATATCGAGCTCGACTCCAAGCAGCAAGACCAGATCTTCGGGCAAATTGTAAGTCTCTCCACACAACTCCGGCAGGCGCGTGTCACTCTCTACAACGTCAATCCCGTCGGCGCCGGCGAGTCTGTCTTTCGCGGCACATACTACGAAGAATTCCTGAAAGGTGTCAGCAAACCCAGCCAGGTCAATCTGGCCAATTTGGGACTACAGGTGCTCGCCATTCAGAGCGGCGGTCTCGCTCTCGAGTTCAATAACGATGTCGCCGCGATGCTGCAACAATGCGTCTCCGACAGCGCGCCCTACTACGAGATCTCCTTCGACGCGGCCGCGGCCGAGCGCCCCGATGAATATCACCACCTCGAAATCAGAATCGACAAGCCGGGCCTCACCGCGCGCACTCGTCAGGGCTATTACGCGCAACCTGCGCCCCGCAACTAACCCGGGCGCGCCACAAAATTCTCCGCAGAGGATCTCTCGCGCCGCAGGCCCGACATAGTTCGCCTCACGTCGCAGCCCGCCCTCTTCTGCAATTTGACTCTCGCGAATAACGCAAAACGTCAACGGAGCACGATACCTCCCGGTGCGTTCTTCATCACTTAACCGAAACGCATCAAACTTCTCCCGCGTCTATGTGACCCAGCAATCGACCCTGTCATACTCGGGGAAGCTGGCAGTCGAAGCCCGGCGAACCTTCGCCCGAAGGAATCCAACGCATGCTCAACAGCTCGCGCCTCCGCTGCCTGATCCTTGGCACTTTACTTTCCGCCAGCGCGGCATCCGCGCAACAAACCCCGCGACCGGCCCCACCCGCCGCAAATCAAATCCTCCTCGACGTCGTCGTGACCCCAAAATCCGGACCGCCCGTTGGCGATCTCACGCAGCAGGACTTCACTCTGCTGGACAATAAAACGCCTCAGTCCATCACCTCGTTCAAAACCGTCCCTGGCCGCGAGGCTCCGATTGAAGTGCTTCTGGTGATCGATGCGGTCAACGCTACTGCCCGGACGATCGCTCTGGAACGCAGCAATATTGACAAGGTCCTGCGTGCCGAGGGAGGCCGCCTCGCATACCGCCTCGCGATCGCAATTTTCGGGGATAAAGGAACACAAATTCTGGGTGGCGGCTTTTCGACCGACGGAAATGCGATCGCGGCCCAGCTGGATCAAAATGAAATTGGTCTGCGTGATCTCGGACGTTCCGCCGGCTTCAACGGTGCCACCGAACGCTGGCAGCTTTCCCTGAAGACCTTGTCCCAGCTTGTCGCAGGCTTGGCCGCGCGCCCGGGACGTAAGCTCATTCTGTGGGTTTCGCCCGGATGGCCTCTGCTCTCTGGCCCGACCGTGGACCTCGACGCCAAATTGCAATCTATGATGTTCGGACATATTGTGAATCTCTCCACCCAGCTCCGCCAAGCCCGCGTTACCGTTTACAGCGTCGATCCTTTGGGCAACAGCGAGTCTGTCAGCCGCGCCTCGTTCTACCAGGAATTCGTCAAGGGAATCAGCAAGCCCAGCCAGATTGAAGCGGGCGATCTTGGCCTCCCAGTCATCGCCACCCAGACCGGCGGTCTCGCGCTCAACTTCAACAACGATGTCGCTGCTCTGTTGCAGGAATGCATCGCGGATGCGGCGCCGTATTACGAGATCTCGTTCGCCGCTGCCGCAGCCGAGCGCCCCGACGAATACCACCCCCTGGAAGTAAGAATCGCTAGGCCAGGCTTGATCGCCCGTACTCGTCAGGGCTACTACGCACAACCTGCGCCCCGCAACTGAGTAGCTCGCGCAGGGTGCCAGGCGGGCAGGGCGTTACAAGCTTGCGCGTTGGATCCTCCCACAATTGCCGTCCGCCTCCGCAACACTCCCGTCCCAAAACCGAGCATCTCCGCGCATTTAGCGGCAGCAGTTTTCCGCAACTAATTGATACATAAGTCTTTACCTATGCACAGCAAGGAACCATACGTGCCTTGAAACCTGTGAGCCTCGGGGGCTGTTCGGTAGTGGTGTTTAATCTCATTCCCGTTATGGTACAAAAGGCCCCAAGGACGCTCCTCTGTATCCTGGATAGCCAAGGGGTCGAACGAAGATGCTCACACCAGACATGCTCCTCCGCGATTTGAAAGTTGCGCTGCGCTCCCTGGCGCGCACCAAGGGCCTGGCGATCACCGTGATCCTCACGCTCGCCCTGGGCATTGGCGCCAACGCCGCCATTTTCAGCGTCGTCCGTGGCGTGCTCCTCCGCCCGCTCGTCAATCGCGACGAGAATCGCTTGATTTACATCCGCCAGAGCGCCTCCGGCATCGGCGTCGAAAACGAAAGCTTCTCCGTTCCCGAAATTCAGGATATAGAGTCGCGCGTTAAGACCGTGGGCCAGTTCGGCGACTTCTCCACCATCGGCTTCAGCATGGTCGGCCTCGGCGAACCACGCGAAGTCCGCGCCGGCGTCGTGGATGGCTCCTACTTCGATGTTATGGGCTTGCACCCTGTCCTCGGCCGCTTGCTCGATGCGCACGATGACGGTCCCAACGCCGCCGGCGCCGTCGTCCTCACCTACCGCTTCTGGACCAATTCGCTCCACAGCGATCCCTCCGTGCTAGGGAAGACTCTCAAACTCGATACCGGCGATCCCGGCGGCGCGCGCACAGCCACCATCGTCGGCGTCCTCGAACCCTCCGTGCCTTACCCCGCCGAAACCGAACTCATCGCCAACATCGTCACCAGCCCGCACCATCTTTCCGCGACGATGGTCACCGGTCGCGTCCATCGCATGACTGAACTCTTCGGCCGTCTGGCGCCCGGCGCGGATATCAACCAAGCGCGCGCCGAACTGCGCACCGTCTACAGTTCGATGACCTCCCAGCATCCCGAAGCCTATCCGCACGCCGACAACTTCCAGATCAGCGCCGTCTTTCTGCGCGAACAGATCACCTCGCGCGCCAAAACCGTGCTATGGGTGCTGCTCGCGGCTTCCATACTCGTCTTCGTCATCGCCTGCTCCAACGCCGCCAACTTGATTCTCGCGCGCACGGTTCGCCGTGAAGGCGAACTTTCCATCCGCGCCGCTCTCGGCGCCAGCACCGCTTCGCTGCGCCGCACACTTCTCATCGATAGCCTCCTGCTTTGCGGTGCCGGAGCGGCACTCGGCATATTGATCGCGCGGCCAATGGTCGCAATCTTGGCGCGTTACGCTTCGCGCTTTTCCGTCCGCGCGCTCGACCTCACCGTGGATTCCAGCATGCTCTGGGTCGGAGCGCTACTCGCGGTCGTCGCCGCGGTGCTCCTCGCCTTCGTCCCTCGCCTCCCTTCGGCGGAATCCTCCAACGGATTGAGCCTCGCGAGCGGCGGCGTGCGCATCACGGGCAGCACCGGCCGCCGCCTGCGCGTCTTCGCCGTCACGCAAATCGCCGCGTGCTTCATGCTGCTCGCGGGCGCGGGCATGTTGCTCAAGACGCTCCTCGCGCTGCAGACCGTGCACACCGGTTTCGACACGCACAACGTTCTCGCGCTCAACGTTCCGGTCGTTTCCTACGGACGCACACCCGATCAGATCCTCGGTTTCTATAAAGAAGCCATGCGCCAAATTGCAGCTCTTCCGGGAGTGGACCGCGTCGCCGTCGGCACCGCCGTACCCTGGCGCGATAAAGGCATCTTCGGCCCCGGCTTCCAGTTTTCCGCCGAAGGCCATGTGCGCGCCAATGCTGAAGAAGATCCCCACGCGCAATTCCGCACCATATCGCCTGGATTCTTCGCCGCGCTCGGCGTCCCCATCATCGAAGGCCGCGATTTCAACGATTCCGATCGCAAAGACTCCGAGAAAGTCGTCATTGTCAGCCAGAGCGTCGCGCTCCGCATGTTCCCCACCAGCGACGCGCTCAATCAGCACATTATGTGGACTGATCCCGTGATGAAGTTCATTGACGTCAGCACCGAGCCGCGCCGCATCGTCGGCATCGCCGCTGATGTGGACGACGAAAACGTCGTCCCCGGCGCCGCGCTCACCGTCTATCACCCGCTGGACCAGGAAATCGGCGGCGGCCGCTTGTTCGTGCACACCCACAGCAATCCCTACGCGCTGGTAACTCCGATCACGCACATCATCCGGGATCTGTCGGTGGATCAGCCGGTAGAGAAAGCCGCCACGTTGGATGACGTCCGCGCCGAAGTGCTCACCCCAGATCGTCTGAACGCACTCGTATTCGGCGGCTTCGCTGCAGTCGCTCTAGCGATTGCGGTAATTGGCGTAGCAGGTGTGCTGGTCTTTTCCGTGAGCGGCCGCACGCGCGAGTTCGGCATCCGCCTCGCATTAGGCGCGCAACCACGCAACCTCCTCGCGAGCGTGATCGCGCAAGGCGCAGTGATGGCCGTAGTCGGCATCGTAGCAGGTTCCGTATTCGGCTATCTCCTCGCTCGGCTCGCCAACAGTTACGTCGTGGACATGCGCATGCCCGACGCAGTGCCAGTACTAGCCTCCGCCGCCGTCCTGCTCTCCGCTGCGGTAGTAGCATCCGTGCTGCCCGCAGCCCGCGCCGCCCGCATAGACGTGATGGACGCCCTGCGCTCCGAATAAGCGCTGTTGAATTTGCATCTGAATTTGTAGCGGCCGCCTGCGCTTTCGGCCGGCGCCTTTGAATTTATGGTCGCTCGTGCCGCCAACTTGCTCGTCGCAAGGGGGTTTAGACGCAACACACCAACCTAAAATCCAAACAAAACAAGAACCTCCCAATCGCCACAAGCACTATCCCCTTGACATTGAAATATTTTAGAATTAAGTACTCAACTCGCTGCTCGGCCCTTGTCAAACAGACCAGCAAAGGCCGATGATTGTCTCGCGGCGTGAAACACGGAGGAAGCATTGAATCGTTTGCGTAACCTCGTAAGTCAGAGCTATATCTTTCCACGATCGTTTGGTAGCAAGCTGGCCCGCTACTTCGAGCCTGGCAATCTGGCGACCATCGCCTTCGTGGCGTTCGTCTACTTCGTCGTCGGGAAAATCGGTCTGCGGCCCGCCACGCCGAACGATTCCGTAACCGCGATCTGGCTTCCCGCGGGGATTTCCTTGGCGGCTTTGCTCTTACGAGGATATCGAGTATGGCCGGGCGCCTTTCTCGGTACTTTTTTCCTCAGCGTTGCGATCATCGGGTCAATTTCGATTTCGTTGTTGCTTGCGGTTGGCAATATTTTGACGGTGCTCCTGGCAACTTATCTCGTCAACAGATATGCCCACGGCAAGAGCGCCTTCTTTAAAGCGCCTGACGCTTTGCGCTTTATTTTCTTTGGCGCAATGCTGGCGCCGGCGCTGTGCGCCACCCAGGGAGTCAGTTTTCTCTGCCTAGGTGGTTTTGCCAAGCTCACTGACCTTCCGGCGCTCTGGTTCGTTTGGTGGGTTGGGGACATGTTGGGCGTACTTTTTGTCACCCCGTTTCTGGTGCTCTTGCTGGGGCACAAACATCGTTTCTTTGGTCTGGCGGAACCCCTGGAAATTACAGCTCTAATTGCAGGTCTTAGTGTTATGTGCGTGCTGAATTTCGGCCACCAGCCGATCTCCTGGATACCGGCAAACGGACTACTGCTGATGTGTGCCCCGTTCTTGGTTTGGTCAGCTCTCCGCTTTTGCCCGCTCGAAGCGGCCGGTGCAACGCTGGTCATGGGCGGATTTGCAATGTGGGGTTCGCTGCACGGATTGGGGCCGTTTGAGAACGCCGCCGGCCTGCCGCTGTTCGTCGGTGGTTTTATGGCCATAGGCACTGCTTCCACCTTGACGGTCGCCGCAGCCTGCGCCGAACAGAAAAGCGCAACAAAAGACGTGTTGGGCATGTATTGTGTTCTTAAGGACGTAAAAGAAGGCGAAATTCGCATGCTTCAAGATACTGTGGAGGCGCTTCAGATGGAGTTGGCAAGGAAGAGCGCCCGTCGAACAAGCGACTCGTCTCCTGAGGCTATGCCCTAATGGTGTTCCTGTAAACTTTGATGGTCGCATTCCTTGAATCCTGATTAACGAAACGCGCGTCATTCTCAATGCCGGCGACTTCGGCTTGCCGCCATTTTCGGCGGTAGGCAGTACGCCAAAAAGGTGCCTCAAATGATCATCGGTGAAAGGTTGCGCACTTTGCGTGAGCAAAAGAATCTATCGCAGGGCGATATTGAGAAGCGCACCGGATTGCTCCGCTGCTATATTTCGCGCGTCGAAAACGGCCACACCGTTCCCGCCGTCGAAACTCTGGAGAAATTGGCGCGCGCTCTGGAAGTCCCTCTTTATCAGCTCTTCTACGATGGTGAGGAACCTCCCAAGCTCCCGGAGTTCGCCTTGCGTAAGAAGGGCGAAGATCTCCCCTGGGGCAGCTCCGGCAAGGACGCTCGCATCCTTAGCAACTTTCGCAGGCTTCTGCAGCGGATCACCGAAAATGATCGCAAGCTCCTCGCCTTCATAGCCCAGAAAATGGTCCGCCAAACCACCGTCCGCACGAAAACGTAGCCAGTACTCTTTCATCCCATCGGTCGTAAAACCACCGAGGAATCTAATCGACGCCCAGGCGATTAGAAACGGCCGCAAATGAAGGAAAACGAAAAACCGCACTCAATTCTAATCGACTGTTTTTTGCCCGTCTTGGCCTCCCCGCCGCAGGCGCCTCACAATCACCACGCTTGCCACTGCGAAATTTCTGGTACAGAATTCCGATGCCCATGAAAAATGCCGAAGTGCAAAAAGAGGTGCAAAAAACCGGCGACGCCCGCCCCACCGTCGTGAGCATCAACAAGTCGCGCGCCAATTCCGGCGAGGATTCGCTCGGCCTCACCATCGAGGAGCGCCTGACCGCCGGCAGAGCTTTGCGCGCGCGCGTGCCGCGGACTTCTCACGCGAAGTGGACGCCGTCGCCCGATCGCCCTGAGCCGGTGGCGTTGCTCAAGGAATCCAATCGCGGGCGTTTGTCCGAGCTTCTGCCGATTCGCTACGGACGCATGCGCGTCTCGCCCTTCGCTTTCTTTCGCGGCGCGGCAGCTCTGATGGCGTGGGATCTTGCGGCGACTCCCGTGACGAAAATCCGCGTGCAGGCTTGCGGCGATTGCCACCTGCTGAATTTCGGCGGCTACGGATCTCCCGAGCGCCGGCTCGTTTTTGACATCAACGATTTCGACGAGACTCTTCCCGCGCCGTGGGAGTGGGACGTGAAGCGCCTCGCTGCGAGCGTCGTGTTGGCAGGCCGGCAAAAAGGAATAAAAGAACGGCGTTGCGCCGATGCGGCGCGCGCGGTCGTGGCTTCCTATCGCGCGCACATGCGTGAATATGCACGCATGCCCTACCTGGAGGCATGGTATTCGCACATTGACGTGGAACTTTTTATCGAGAAAGCGAAAACCGCGCGCGACCGCAAGTATTGGAAGAAAGTGGAGCACGCGGCGAAGATGCAGACGGCTGAATACATCCTGCCGAAAATTACCGAGGTTTCGAAAGGCAAGCGGCGCATCATTGATCACCCTCCCCTGGTTTATCATCCGCGCGATATCGCCAGAATTGACGAGCACGTCCGCGCTTTGTTTCACCGCTATCGCATGACGCTGCCCGAAGAACGTCGCGTGATTCTGGACCGCTATCACATCGTGGATATCGCACGAAAAGTGGTGGGAGTGGGCAGTGTGGGCACGCGCTGCGACGTCGCGCTGCTGATGGCCGGAAAAGATGATGCGCTGGTGCTGCAGCTGAAAGAAGCGCTGCCCTCTGTGCTGGAAGGGTACGCGGGCAAGAGCCATTTTCCGAATCACGGCGAACGCGTGGTTACCGGCCAGCGCATGTTGCAAGCGGCGAGTGACGTGTTCCTGGGCTGGACGCGCGCCGACGACGGACGTGATTATTATTTTCGCCAGCTGCGCGACATGAAAATGAAATTCGATCTGGAGAGTATGACGAAATCGGAATGGCTGGAGTACGTGCAGATTTGCGGACGGACTCTGGCGCGCGCGCATGCGCGGACCGGCGACGCGGCGCGCATCGGCGGTTACATGGGCAAGAACGCCACGTTCGACGACGCGATCGGCGAATTTGCGGTGACGTACGCGAACCAGACCGAGCGGGACCACGCCTCGCTGCTGAAAGCGATTCGCGCAGGTCGGGTGCGTGCGGCGGAAACCTCCGCGGCGTAATTCACAAATCGAGCGGCAGCGGATTTTTTCCCGTGATCAGCCGCGCGGAACGGCTGAAAGTTAAATATAACCACGCCCACTGCAACATCACCAGCACGCGATTTTGAAATTGTATGATGTAAAGCAAGTGTACGAAAACCCAAATCAGCCAAGCAGGCCAACCTGAAAGCCGCAACCAATTTAAATCTGCAACCGCCGCGCCGCGCCCGATAGTCGCGAGATTTCCTTTGTCAAAATAATGAAATGGCGGAAGTTTTTGGTCGCGGAGGCGCGCGCGAATTAATTTCGCGACGTAGTTGCCCTGCTGAATCGCAGGTTGCGCTACGCCCGGTAGCGGCTGGCCCGTCTGGTGGCTGCAATTCGAAAGATCGCCGATCACAAAAATCTCCGGATGCCCGGTGATGCTCATGTCCGGTTCCACAATCACGCGGCACGCGCGATCCAGTTTTGCTCCGGCTTCCTTGGAAAGAATCACGCCGAGCGGCGAAGCGAGAACGCCCGCGGCCCACAGCACCGTGCGCGTGGGAATAATTTCGTCGTGATCGCCACAACGAATCGTGACGCCGTCCGCCCGAATGTCCGTGACCATCGCTCCGGTTCTTACCGTCACGCCCAGTCGCTCCAGCATTTTTCGCGCGGCTTCGGAAAGTTTCGGTGGATACGATGGCAGCGCGCGGTCCGTGCCTTCCACCAGGATGATGCGAGTTTGCGACGGGTCGATGGCACGGAAATCGTGGCGCAGCGTGTCGTGCGCAATTTCGCCGAGCGCGCCGGCGAGTTCCGCGCCGGTGGGACCGGCACCAACGATCACGAACGTCATCCACGCGCGCAACTTCTCGGGATCGCGTTCTCGCTCGGCGGCCTCGAACGCGAGAAGGATGCGGCCGCGCATGGCGGTGGCGTCGTCAAGATTTTTCAGTCCTGGCGCGAATTGCTCCCATTCGTCGTGGCCAAAATA